>Ga0310786_10004972_pt1 | contig 18225 bp, 15 predicted proteins | sample AusTroGonzalo_MG_FD_203881 | JGI IMG/M metagenome (GOLD analysis project Ga0310786, IMG submission 203881) | Bovine rumen microbial communities from tropical cattle in Woodstock, Queensland, Australia - Gonzalo_03 (v2) (version 2) | ecosystem: Host-associated > Mammals > Digestive system >... | reverse complement strand
CCATGATGGTGTTCGTATCGATATCCGGATACAAGTCAATAGGCAACTTGATCAGGGAGAAGACACCTAATATAATCACTGCCAAGAAGCAGAGACTGGTCATAATCGGTCGTTTGACCGCACCTTCATATAGACTCATAATTCTGATTTACAATTTGACAATGTACAATTTACAATCTTTTTTTCAGGTTGACGATTTACAAACTCGCCGTATGGCAAATCGTAAATTGTAAATCGTCAAATTGTACTTTATTTTACCACTTCCACTTCCTTACCATTCGCCAAACGGCTCTGACCGGCAATCACCACATCTTCGCCAGGATTCACACCGCTGAGAATCTCATACTTCGTACCGATGTGTTTACCCAGTTCCACCTTGTTGTAGGACACCTTGCCGTCTTTATAAATATAGACGTAGCGGTCACCAGCACCAATCTGCTTCACCAAAGCCTCATCTGGTACCAGCACGTGATTCTTGTCACCAAAATTCACAGTGGCACGTGCGAACATACCTGGGCGAACCCTCTGACCAGAATTGTTGATGGTCACTTCTACAGGGAATGTATGGGTTGATTGATCCACCGTTGGATATACAATCGTCACCTTACCATAGAAGGTCTCACCCTCGTACGCATCCAATTCGATGTCCACAGGCATACCCTTGAACACCTTCTTGTAATACACCTCAGAGATATTCACCATGACCTTCACCGGATTTGTCTGCTCGATGGTCAGGACAGGCTGTCCTTGGCTATACATATCGCCACTGTCATAGTTGCGGGCAGTCACCACACCACTGATGGGAGCCGTCAACTGCGTGTTCTGCATCAACTGTTTCAACTGTGTGGAGAGCACATCCAACTGCAGCTTCGCGTTGTCATACTCAGCCTTGCTGGCACCACCCACCTGATAGAGCTGGGAGGTACGGTTGAACTCAATCTTCTGGTTCTCCACCTGCAATTTCAACTGCTGCAGGTTGCTGGCATCCAGCTGCACGAGCACTTGACCCTGACGAACATTGTCGCCTACATCTACATAGATTTTCTCGATACGATAAGGCGTGTTAGGCGCAATATCATTCTTTACGTCACTCTCCACCGTAGCGGTATAAGTCTCGGTCTGTGGGATGTCCTCGCTCGTCACCTTAGCGATTTTCACCTGCGGTTTTGCCTGCTGTGCAGTTCCAGCCTTGTCATCGCTCTTGCAGGCAACAGCCAACACGGCAAGAGCGGCAAGCGTTAAAGTTTTGATATATTTCATATTCGTCATTTTATTCGTCGTATTCGTTGTTTTATCTCAAGTAAGTTTCGCGACCCAATGTATAATCGAGGTCAGCCTTGTTCTTCAAATAATCGTAGATGCTCTGTACGTAGGTCAATTCTGCCTGTGTTTGTGCTGTCTCGCTTTGATTCAGTTCAAGGATGGTACCACGACCCACCTCATAACGCTTACCAGCAATCATCACAGCCTTCTCAGCCTGTTTCACAGCCTCGGCATTGCTGGCTGTCTGTGCCATCGAACTTGCCATGTTCTGCCTGTAACTCTCAGCAGCCAATGACAACTGACGGCGTGCGTTGATACGGCTATCCTCCAACTGTGCAATCTGAATCTTGTTGCTCTTCAGCCTCGTCCAGTTGCTCGCATGGAATATGGGGATGTTGACAGCGATGGAGAGTGTTGAACTTGGTGAAAAGTGATAGTTGAACACATTCCAGTTGTTATTGGCATAGCTCTGATACTGACCTGACAACTGCACAGCCACCGTTGGCATGAAACCCGTACGCAACATCTTCTGGCTACGTTCCAGCAACGACATGTTATGATCGAGCTGACGCAGAGAAGAGTTGTTGTTCAATTCCTCCATCTGAAGTTCCGAATCTGCCAATGTCAGCTTATCTTCATAGGCTTTCAGGGAGTCATCAATGGCGATATTTACATCCGCTGTCACACCCATCAGCACCTTCAATTGCAAAAGCGCCAATGTCTTGCCTGTCTGCGCACTGACCATCGAAGCGTTCATATTCCTCGCCTGCACCTCAGCAGTGATTTTGTCATACTCGCTCACTCGTCCCACTTTATATTTCTCATTCACGATGTCGAAATTCTCCTTCGCCACGTTGTAACTGCGCTTCATCACCTCATAACTGTCACTTGACAAAAGTGCACCATAGTATGCTTTCGTCACCTGATTGATGAGGTCGAGACGGCTACCACGAGACTTTTCCTGCGCCAACAGGATGTCCTGTTTCGTCAGTTTCATGTTCTGATACACAGCAGGAGCAAACACTGGCAAGCTCAGCGTCATATTACCAACGGCTGTCAACGTTCCGTCCACACCCATCTTGAACTTACCCATTCCGGTCACCATTTCAGCCACCAGAATGTTATCTGTCAACGACAATGTAGCATCCAACGTCGGCAACAGGCTTTGCCAGGCCTCCGTGTCAGCAATCTTTTTCAGTTCGATTTCCTTATCGGCAACATGAATAGTGGGATTCTCCGCCAAAGCAATCTCAATCGCTTTCGCCAGTGTCAAATTCATTGTTCCAACCGAACCACCATTCACCTCCTGAGCCTCCATGCCCAACGCACATGCCATCAGCATTCCGAGACCCAGCCATATCTTTCTGCCTTTCATTTTCACAGACATTTCCCTTTTGTTATAAATATTCCTTAAAAAACGGTGCAAAGTTACACATAAATCTGCTTTTCACAACAAAAAGCCACACATATTTAATAATAAATAACAAGAAATCAGCAGAAAAGGACATCTCATTCCACTTTTAGACCTACAAAATTGTCCAATTTCTCGCATTTTCGTTGCATTGGCTCCTCAGAACTGTACCACCCACGAAAACTTCGGCATCCCAGCATCAAACGAAAATCAGCAAATTGGAGACAAAAGTACAAGAAAAAAGTGCCGTTTTTAACGAAAAAAGTGCTAAAAAACGTGCTGTGTCCGTACACAGATGTTAAGAAACATATTTTTAGGCTTGTCCACATAGGCAAAAGTCCGTACCTTTGCACTATCCTAAAAACAATCTTTTTACCTTAAAAAAAATTAATACTTATTGAGAACAGAAAAGTGCCAGTCGTGAGATTAGCGCTTTTTCGCTTTTAAATAGAATCATCCAAAAATTATTAGCATATATATGGAAGTAATACAAAGTTTCACGATTGATCACACCCATTTGAAGCCAGGCATTTATGTCTCGCGCGAGGATAAAGGTTTTACCACCTTCGACCTTCGAATCACGGAACCCAACCAAGAGCCAGCCGTGGCACCTGCTGCCATGCACAGTTTGGAACATCTGATGGCTACCTGGTTTCGCAATTCTGAAGCGAAGGAGGATGTTGTATATGTAGGTCCTATGGGATGCCTCACGGGTATGTATATTATTATGACTGGAGCATATACAGTAGAAGATATGCGGCGCCTCACCATCGAGTGTCTCCAATGGATTCTCACGCAAACAGAAGTGCCTGCTACACAGCCAGAAAGCTGCGGGAACTATCTGTTGCACGACCTCCCCATGTGCAAGTGGGAAAGTGCTCGTTATTTGGACCGGCTGAAAAATGATTTCCATTGCGAGTACACCAAACTTCAGATCACGCTTGATGACGGAAAAGTCTTTGCTGACGCATAGAAAATCCACCTAAATCGTTGCAAGTTTGGGGAATATGGTAAGAAAATGCTCCAAAAAACGTGACTGATACGATGAAAAGTCGTACCTTTGCACCCAATTATAAATAATGTACATGAGCAAGAAGCAACTGAATGTGGTTTTCCTCATTGCGGGAAGTGAGCCTCTGGGCAGTGCTGGCATGCAGGCTGACATCAAGGCAATTACGGCTTGTGGTGGCTATGCAGCATGTGCGCTGACAGGCATTGTGGACGAGGACACCAGGCGAGTGAAGAGCGTGACGCCACTACCTGTAGAGCTGGTGGTGAGTCAGGCTGAATCTTTTCTTGGCGATGTGGGTGCGCAGTGCGTTAAAACGGGGGTGTTGCCTACGGCAGAGATTATCGATGGCGTAGCAGGAGTGCTGAAGCGTTATCCAAACGTGAAGAAGGTGATTGACCCTGTGATTGTGGACTCGAACGGTGTGCAACTGGTCAGCAACGAGAGCATCGACGCCTATAAGGAGAAGCTTTTCCCAATGGCAACGCTCATCACACCGAATTTCCGTGAGGCAGAAGTATTGCTGAAAAGAAAAATCACCAACATCAGTGAAGACATCAAAGAACTGGGGCAGTGGGGCAACAGCGTCATTGTGAAGTCGATGCAGAGCCAGATTTATGCAGGACGTGGGATGTCTGCTCAAGATATGTTGTCGGACTTCCTTTACAATGCCGAGACAGGCGAGGTGAGGGAGTTTCGGAAGCGTCGTATCCCCACACACAACGTGAACGGCACAGGCGACTCGTTCTCATCTGCCATCGCCACCTATTTGGCTAAAGGCTATGATCTGGACAAGGCTGTGGAGAAAGGCGAGGAGTTTATCGACAAAGCCATCTCGCTGGGGGCTGAATACGAATTTGGACACGGGTATGGCCCTGTGCATCCATGCTTCATGGAAGACAAAGTGATACACGAAAGAATCTATAATTAAATTGACGATATGAAACTGAAAATTGCTGTACTGGCCGGTGATGGCATCGGACCAGAGATTATGGAGCAGGGCGTAGCTGTATGTAGCGCCGTTGCTGAGAAGTTTGGACACGAAGTAAGTTACAAGGAGGCCATCTGTGGTGCACACGCCATCGATGAGGTGGGTGACCCATTCCCAGAAGACACCTTCCAGACGTGTATGGACGCAGACGCTGTTTTGTTTGCATCAGTGGGCGACCCCAAGTTTGACAACAACCCCAATGCCAAAGTACGTCCTGAACAGGGTCTGCTGGCCATGAGAAAGAAGTTGGGTCTGTTTGCCAATGTACGTCCTGTGACAACCTTCGACTGCCTCGTACACAAGTCTCCTTTGAAGGACGAGTTGGTGCGTGGTGCTGACTTCATCTGCATCCGTGAGTTAACAGGTGGTATGTACTTCGGCGAGAAGAAGGAAGGCAACGATTACGCATACGACACCAACGCTTACAGCCGTGCTGAGGTGGAGCGCATCTTGAAGGTGGCTTATCAGTATGCCCGCCAGCGCAGAAAGCACCTGACCGTGGTGGACAAGGCCAACGTGCTGGCATCAAGCCGTCTGTGGAGAGCAGTGGCTCAGGAGATGGCTCCCCAGTATCCAGATGTGACAACAGACTTCATGTATGTAGATAATGCCTCTATGCGCATGATTCAGGAACCTAAGTTCTTCGATGTGATGGTAACAGAGAACACCTTTGGTGACATCCTCACTGACGAAGGTTCTTGCATCACAGGTTCTATGGGCTTGCTCCCATCAGCATCAACAGGCGAACATACACCTGTATTCGAGCCTATTCATGGCAGTTGGCCACAGGCTAAAGGCTTGAACATCGCCAACCCATTGGCACAGATTCTTTCTGTAGCCATGCTCTACGAATACTTCGACCTGAAGGAAGAGGGTGCCCTCATCCGCGAAGCAGTGAACGCATCCCTCGACCAGAATGTGCGCACCCCAGAGATTCAAGTGGAAGGTGGTGCCAAGTATGGTACGAAGGAAGTAGGCGCATGGATCGTTGAATACATTAAAAATAAGTAATGCCACTTATCTTACCCGATCAGCTTCCTGCCATCGATGAACTGAAACAGGAGAACATCTTCACGATGGGCTACAAACGGGCGGACAGTCAGCAGATTCGTCCGCTCCGCTTGGCTGTGCTCAACCTGATGCCACTGAAGATCACGACGGAGACGGACTTCATCCGCATCCTCTCGAACTCAGCTCTGCAAATCAGGGTGGAGTTCATGAAAATCAAGTCGCACACGAGCAAGAACACCCCCATCGAACACATGATGGCGTTCTACCGCAACTTCGAGGACATGAAGAAGGAGAAGTATGACGGATTGATCGTGACAGGAGCACCACTGGAGTTCATCAACTTTGAGGAGGTGACGTATTGGGAGGAGTTGCAGGAGGTGTTCAACTGGGCACACAGCCATGTGACCAGCACCATCTATGTATGTTGGGCTGCATTTGCAGGGCTGTACCACTTCTACGGAGTGCCCAAGTACAACACCACCAACAAGATTTTCGGCGTGTTCGAGCATCAGATGCTTTCTCCGGAGCTTCCCATCTTCAGAGGCTTCGATGATGTGTTCTACGCGCCACACAGCCGACATTGTGAGGTATATCACAAAGACATTGAGAAGGTGCCAGGATTGCACATCATCGCCGAAAGTGAAGAGGCGGGTGTAACCATCGTGGAGGCACGAAACGGCAGAGAGTTCTTCATTACCTGCCACTTAGAATATTCGCCCATGACTTTGGACAGCGAGTACAAACGTGACCTCAAGAAGGGAAAACCCATCAACCTCCCACAGAACTACTATCCGAAGGATGACCCTACCCAGACACCGATTGTGCGATGGCGCGCTGCCGCCAATCTGCTCTACACCAACTGGCTGAACTACTACGTGTACCAAGAGACGCCGTTCAATATTGACGATATCAAGGAATAATGCGAAGCATCGAACTTCTCGCTCCAGCAAAAACCGCAGACATTGGCATCGAGGCAATACGCCACGGTGCTGATGCTGTTTATATAGGTGCCACATCTCATGGTGCCCGTGCGGCTGCAAGCAATAGCGTGGAGGACATCGAGCGACTGGTGGCATTTGCCCATCTGTACAAGGCGAAGGTCTATGTAACGGTGAACACCCTTGTCTTTGAGGAGGAGATGCAGCAAGTGGAGCGGCTCATTTGGAAACTGCACGACATCCACGTGGATGCGTTGATTGTGCAAGATTTGCGCTTGCTGTCGCTGAACCTGCCCCCTATCCCACTCCATGCCAGCACCCAGATGGACAACCGAACGGTGGAAAAGGTTCAAATGCTTTCGACATTAGGGTTTCGTCAGGTGGTTTTGGCGAGAGAACTGAAGATTGATGAAATTGCAGACATCCACAGGGAATGTCCAGACACCAAACTCGAGGTCTTTGTCCATGGGGCATTGTGCGTGTGTCTGAGTGGACGATGCAATGCGAGTGAGGCCCTGTTTGGAAGAAGTGCCAACCGAGGGGAATGTGCACAGGTATGCCGTATGGCATTTGACCTCTTGGCTGATGGCAAGACAGTCATGAAGGAGAAGCATTTGCTATCCTTGAAAGATAACTGCCAGATAGAGCATCTCGAAGATTTGCTGATGGCAGGAGCATCCTCCTTGAAAATTGAGGGAAGACTGAAGGATGCAGATTATGTGAAGAATGTAACGGCAGCCTATTCAGAAGCACTGAACAAGGTAATTGCCAAGCATTCCACAGAACTCTGTCGGGCATCGTCAGGACAGGTGCATCTGAAATTCAAGCCTGATGTCAGGAAGAGCTTTAACAGAGGTTTTGTGAAGGACGTGAGTCAACCTGATGCCAACATCGACACACCCAAGTCGATGGGAGAGCCAATTACACGTGATACCATACTGCACAATGGCGACGGCCTCTGCTATATCGAGCGGGGAAAACTGGTGGGATTCAGAGTGAACAACGTAGAGACCTTCCGTGCCATTAAGGGAGTACAATACTATCGCAACCAAGATATTGAATGGGACAAGATACTCAACAAGCCATCGGCAGAGAGGAAAATCGCTGTGACGATAGATGTATATGAGGACCGTATCTGCATGACAGACGAAGATGGGTTGACAGCCTCTATCAGCATTCCAGAGACTTTCGAACTGGCACGTACCCACCAAAAGGACAACATCGAACGGCAGTTGAGCAAACTCGGCGACACGATTTTTGAGGCACAGGAGGTGAATATCCACCTGACGAAGAATTACTTTATCCCCTCATCGATGCTGAGTCAATGGCGAAGAGAATTATCGGATGCCCTGACAGAAGAAAGAAGAAGGTTCTATCCGTTGGAAAGACAAGCCCACATACCTGTCAACATTGAGGTAGAGAAACCCTACGAATTGACGCACGACCCTGCCACGCCTGTGATGATTTCGAAATACTGCATCAGACGCCAGTTAAGAGACCCTCTCTGTCCTCGCAGACATCTCCCCCATAATGGGGAGAGCCATTCGGAGTATTTATCGTTAGAGCACTCACCGCAGGGTCTCCCTCCCCATCACGGGGGAGGGCTGGGGAGAGGGTCTATTTCTCTTAAATTGGCGAACGGCACCAACTTCCGTCTGGATTTCGACTGCAAGAACTGCTTGATGAAATTATACCTACAATGAGAAAATTATTATATATCATCCTGGGCGTCCTCATCGCCTCTTGTGTAGGGGGAACTGCCTCTCAGCCATCAGATAGTGCCCCTGTGGACAGCGACTCTGTGCCCACTATTGTCAACATCGTCGATACGGCCATCGTGGAAGATTCCACGTTGATGAGCCTAACTCCTCAACAGGTGGATTCGATGGTGTTCCGACTGACACACCACTACTCGGAGAACTTCAATTTTCTCGTCAAGGCTGACTCACTGGTGCTCATTCCTCGTGAAGGAGACCTCTTGACGGACACTTGCCGTGTTTATAAAAATGATATCATTGCTGTGGCTGCCATCAAGACCGTTCCAGGTGACTCAATTGATTCCATCTGGGTGAAAGTGGCCAGCAACCAAATGACGATGGGATGGATTCCTGAAAACGAATTGCTAAAGGGAACAACGCCTGATGACCTCATCTCTGAAATGCTGGATGCCCTGTCAAGCAGTCGTGCCATCTGGATGTCAGCCATCGTTGCCATCGGACTCGTTGCCATTATCATTGGCAGAAAAAAGACGGTAAAAAAGAAAGAGTTGATGACGCTACCCAATTTCCTCGAGGATATGCAGAGCCCCTATCCTGCCCTATTTCTCCTTCTGGTAGCCATCATGGCAGCCATTTATGCTTCCGTGCAAAACTTCGTACCAGAGTTTTGGCAAGAATACTATTTCCACCCCACCCTCAACCCATTGGTGTTGCCTCCATTGATGGCTGCACTCGTGGTGGTGCTTTGGCTCGTCATCATCACTTTCATCGCTGTGATTGATGAAGTCTATCATCATTTTTACTTCATGCCAGGCATCATCCATCTGGCAAAGATTCTTGGTGCAGCGATGCTGGTCTATCTGGTCATCTCGTGGACCACACTCATTTATGTGGGCTATCCCTTGCTGATAGCCCTTGCGTATTACCTCATCAAGTTAATGATCAACGCGCTGCGACAGGATGCGTGAAGATAAAGCGTGCGCCTTTGCCCTGATGGGTCGTGTCAAGCTTTGCTTCACCACCCAACTGCGTGGCGATCTTGCGGCAAATAGGCAAACCCAATCCTGTACCGCCATTGATGGTGTTGAACTTCTCAAAACGTCCGAAGATACGTTCTGCATTCTCTAAAGGAACGCCCTCACCAGTATCGGTCACAGAGAAGGTCACCATACCTGGATGCTCCGTCAACGATACATGTACGTGAATCTCACCTTGATCCGTGTGCTTCTCTGCATTCGTCAGGTAATTCATGATGACTTGCTCCACACGCTTGGAATCACTCTGGATCGTATAATTATCGTCCACATCCGAGGTCATATACATATTCACACCTGCAGGACAGCGGTATTTCACGGTACTGATTGACTTGCGACACACATCGTTCACGTTGCAAATGCCAATGTTCATGCGATATTTACCACTTTCCATATCTGAGATGTCAAGGATATCGTTCACCAATGTACTCAACAAGTCCGTATTGCTCTGGATGATGACGCCATATTCAGCAATCTCTTCTTCCGACAGCATGTCACGAATCTGCTTATTGCACAAAATCTGAGAGAAACCACAAATAGCATTCATGGGTGTGCGAATGTCATGGCTCATATTTTGCAAGTACTCCTTCTGAGACTTTATGCCCAACTTGTACTTCTCGCCCTTGCGTTTTTCATTATAATACATATATATCATGACCGCCAAGGCTATCATTAAAAGCACAATAATGATGATTGAAACAATGCCACCCATATACTGATGTCCTTTATGTCATTATACTTATCTTCAAATTACGGCACAAATTTAGAGAATCACGTCTTCACAGACAAACTTTTTTAGAGAAAAAATGCTAAAATATTACCAAAAGAATAATCAAACTCACAAAATGCCCTAAAAATAGGCATTTCAGCACTATTTTCAAGAAAAAATAGAACAAAAAGGAAACATAACCATATATAAAAAGAAACATAACCATACATTCATGCGCTCTCTTCGACACGAATTTCAAGCGAAAAAAGACGAGAGAATTTATGTCCATAAAGCCACCATTAACAACTCAGTAAAAGATCAAAAAGCAGAATGTGTGCGCACACATACCTTGACATAAATCAAGTATAAAGGCTTTTTTGAAAGATTTTCATTCATTTATTAGTATCACTCCATCAAAAGGTCGTAACTTTGCAGCGTCTTAAGAAACGAAGGCTTATCGAAGCCCTGGAAAACAAAGACAAAAGATTAAATTACATATTGAAAGTTTTATTCATACGGTTATATAGGTATTAGTGTTAAGGAAAAAAGACTCAGTAAGGTTAGTTCTTTTGGTAAAATAGATTGTTTTTACATAGGATAATAACACAAAAGGAAATCGTAATTAGACATAGGTTATACAATAGGTTTTAGGTTAGTAAAAGATTTTGGTTCATTTTTCATAAGTGATGAAAATGACAAGGAAAGTGAAGTCCGAGAGGATTTCATTTTTTTTGTGTCCTAACGCTGATATGTCATGAAAAACAAGTAACTTTGCAGCAAAATTATTAAGACATGGCAACTTTTTGGACGAAACGCAACGAAGACATCGAAGATGAGAAGACTGCAATGCCTTGGGGCGAACTGTTTGTGAAGGGCGACAGGAATATCCCCCGACGCAGACGCTTGAAGGTAGCATTGTTTGATTTGGACGGCACGTTAGTGGACACAGAAGACCAATACACCATCTTCTGGGGTGCCACAGCACGAAAGTACCGTCCCGATGTGCCACGACTCGAATACATTATCAAGGGCACTACCCTCACCAACATCTATGCCACTTATTTCCCTGACCCTCAATGGCAGAAGGACATCACCAAGGGGCTCACTGCTTGGGAAGCACAGATGCGTTACGAATTCTATCCTGGTGCCCTCGACTTTCTGGAAGATTTGAAACGAAACGGGGTGAAGTGTGCTGTGGTCACCAGCTCCGACCAATCCAAGATGACCAGTGTCCGTCGCCAGATTCCTGAACTGGACACTATCTTCGACAAAGTGCTTACAGCAGAAGACTTCACAGCATCCAAACCGGCACCCGACTGTTATCTTTTAGGCGCAAAGGTATTCGATGCCGACATTGATGAGTGTGTCGTGTTCGAAGATGCTTATTCAGGCCTTCAGGCAGGGATGTCCTCAGGCATTTTCACCATCGGATTGCCAACAGGGCACACGCGAGAAGAGATCCAAGACAAATGCAACTATGTTTTGGACAGTTACGAGGGCTTGACCTTTGAAAAACTTCAACAAATCATGGAAGATTAAAACAAATCATGGAAGGCAGCAGCCCTCCATGACTTGTTTTTTACATATTATATATTATTCTATTACTTCTTCTTCACAGGATCGCAAGTCAATCCACAACCCAATCGCTTCAGGATCTTGCGGTCCACCTCTCCTAACATCACCGTACTGTGCATCTGGCATCCACGCAACTTAGGCAGCTGTTCCAATGCTTTGCGGCAATTCTCATCGTGCTGTGAAAGCACAGAGATTGCCACCAGAACCTCATCCGTATGCAGACGAGGATTGGTGCCACGCAGATAATCAATCTTGGTCTTCTGGATGGGTTCAATCATGCTCTGAGGAATGAGTTTGACATCGTCACCAATGCCAGCCAAATGCTTCATCACATTGAGCAAAAGCGCAGCACAGCAACCCAGCAAATCACCTGTCTTGGAAGTGATGATGGTACCATCTTCCAATTCGATGGCAGCGCAATGCACTCCCGTCTGTGCCTTCCGTTCGTTGGCAGCCACAGTGACACGTCGGTCAGCCGTTGTGATTTTCGCCTGATTGAACAGCATCTGGATCTTGCTGATCTCATTCTCGTTGCAAGCGCCATCAGCCAATTTGTTCGTGGCATCATAATAGCGTCTAATGATTTCATCCTTAGAGGCTTGGCAACACACCTCATCATCGCTGATACAGAAACCCACCATGTTCACGCCCATATCCGTTGGCGACTTATATGGGTTCTCGCCATAGATACCTTCGAAGAGCGCGTTGAGCACGGGGAAAATCTCAATGTCACGATTGTAGTTGATCGCCACCTTACCATACGCATCGAAGTGGAAGGGGTCAATCATATTCACATCATTGAGGTCGGCAGTCGCAGCCTCGTAAGCAATGTTCACGGGGTGTTTCAGTGGCAAGCTCCACACAGGGAAAGTCTCGAACTTGGCATATCCAGCACGGATTCCACGCTGGTGTTCGCCATAAAGCTGGCTCAGACATACTGCCATCTTACCACTACCAGGACCTGGCGCCGTGATAATCACCAACGGACGGGTTGTTTCCACATAATCATTCTTTCCGAACCCCTCGTCAGAAGCAATCAGCTCTACATTATGAGGGTAGCCATCAATCAGATAGTGGCAATAGGACTTGACACCCATACGTTCCAAACGATGACGGAACTGGTCAGCGGCACGTTGTCCATCATAATGAGTGATAACCACTGAACCGACATAAAAGCCACGGCGCATAAACTCATCACGCAGACGCAATGCGTCTTCATCGTAGGTGATGCCGAGGTCTGCCCGCATCTTGTTCTGCTCGATATCTTCTGCACTAATCACAATCACAATCTCAAGACTGTCGCTCAATTGCTTGAACATACGCAGTTTGCTGTCTGGCTTAAAACCAGGCAACACACGCGAAGCGTGATGGTCGTCAAAAAGCTTGCCACCCAGTTCGAGGTAGAGCTTGCCATCGAACTGCGCAATACGTTCGCGGATGTGCTCCGACTGGATCTTGAGGTATTTCTCGTTGTCAAATCCTATCTTCATTTGTTTATATTTTGCAAATTCGCCTGCAAAGGTAAGAAAAAATCTTAATTTTTAACTCCTAATTCCGAACTTTTCCCTATCTTTGTGGCAGATTTTCAAAAACTATTCGACTATGCAAGCGTATTGGGAAATGTTTCAAAGCATGGACACTTGGATGCAAGTGTTCTGGGGATGTGCTGTCGTGGGCTCCATCATCTTCATCGTGCAGATGGTGCTGACCCTGGTTGGTATGGACAGCAGCGACATGGATGTGGACTTCGACGGTGCTGACACCATGGATTTAGGTGGTGGCATTTCGTTGTTTAGCATCAAGAACTTCGTCAACTTCATTGTTGGATTCGGATGGGGTGGTGTTTGCTTTGCCGGCATCATCGAAAACAAATGGTTGCTCACCCTCGTGGCTGTACTGGTGGGTGTGGCATTCGTACTCATGTTCTTCTTCATCAAGAAACAGACCAAGAAACTGGAGCACAATGGTGCCTTCCAGATTAACGATTGTGTAGGCAAGACCGTGGATGTCTATCTGCGCATCCCTGCTGGCAAAAGCGGAAAGGGCAAAGTGCAAGTGAGCCTCAACGGTTCCGTGCAGGAATTTGACGCGCTGACCGAAGGTGACGCTATCGCCAGTGGACAGAAAGTGGAAGTGGTGGGCATCGTGGATGGCTCAACACTATTAGTGAAATAAAAGAAGACCCTCTCTGCCCTAAAGGGCATCTCCCCCATAGAGGGGGAGACCATACGGGATGGGAATGGAAAAAGAGAAAGAAACAAATCAAATATAATAATTAAAATACCCGAACAAGCCAGACGGCTCTCCCCATTTACGGGGGAGATGTCCAAAGGACAGAGAGGGTCTAAAAATTTCAATATGGCTTATCTTATTGTCGTAGCGGTGGTCGTAGCCATCGTACTATTAGTATCCATCATCAATCGTTACAGAAGATGTCCTTCCGACAAGATTCTGGTAGTTTATGGAACCACAGGAAACAAAGGCTCTGCCAAGTGCGTGCATGGTGGCGGTACCTTTGTATGGCCTATCATTCAGGACTATGCATACCTGAGCCTGACCCCTATCAGCATTGATGCCAACCTAACCAATGCGCTGTCACGTCAGAACATCCGTGTGGACGTGCCTTGCCGCTTCACTGTCGGTATCTCTACTGACACCGAAAGCATGACAGCAGCAGCCGAGCGTCTGTTGGGTCTCACGGCTGGTCAGATTCAGGAACTGGCACGAGACATTCTCTTTGGTCAGTTGCGTCTCGTCATCGCCACGATGAGTATTGAGGAATTGAACTCCGACCGTGACAAGTTCCTCGAAGCCATCTCCAGCAATGTCGAGGTGGAATTGAAGAAGATTGGTCTTCGTCTCATCAACGTGAACGTGACCGACATCAACGATGAGAGCGGTTACATCGAGGCATTGGGCCAGGAAGCTGCAGCCAAGGCCATCAACGAGGCAAAGGTGCGCGTGGCTGAACAGGAGAAGTTCGGTGAAATCGGTAAGGCAGACGCCAACCGAGAGACCCGTATCCGTACTGCCGAAGCCAATGCACAAGCCGTGCAAGGTGAGAATGAGGCAAAGGTACAGATTGCCAACTCTGATGCTGACCGTCGTGAACGTGAGGCAGAAGCACAGCGTAAAGCGATTGCAGCCGAAAAGGTGGCAGCCGCTAAGGCATTGGAAGAGGCTTATTCTGCTGAGCAGAAAGCCGAGGAAGCACGTGCCAACCGTGAACGTGCTACGCAGAGTGCCAACGTGCTCGTCAGCCAAGAGATTGAAAAGCAACGTAAAATTATCGAGGCAGAGGCTGAAGCTGAGAAGATTCGCGTGAATGCGAAGGGTGAAGCTGATGCAGCATACGCCAAGATGGAAGCCGAGGCACGCGGTCTCTTCGAGATTCTGTCACGTCAAGCATCAGGTTACGACAAGATGGTGCAGGCAGCAGGTGGCGATGCCAACAAGGCTTACATGCTCCTCTTGCTCGAGAAGTTACCAGAACTCGTCAAGACTCAGGTGGAAGCTGTCAAGGGTATCAACATCGACCATGTGACTGTTTGGGATTCAGGCAATTCAGCCGATGGCAAAGGCAGCACAGCCAACTTCCTCAGTGGTTTGATGAAGAGCGTTCCCCCACTCCACGAACTCTTCGACCAGGCTGGTCTTTCCTTGCCAGAGTATTTGGCAAAGAAGAAGGAAACGCCAGAGGTGGAAGACGTTGAGCCTGTAACCGAGGAGGAAGAGTTTGAAATCGAAAAGAATGATAAAAAGAAGAGATAATCAGTGAAGAAATTACTTTATTTAGTGCTCGCGATATGTATCGTGAGCACTTCCATATTTATCGCCAGTTGTAAAGATGGCGAAACCTACGCAGAGCGAAAGAAGAAGGAGGAAAGGTCCATCAATCAATTCCTCCAGGACAATGATTTTGTGGGTAAGATCAACCCCATCACAGAGGAGCAGTTCTATGCACAGGATAGCATGACCGATGTATCGAAGAACGAATTTGTTCGATTCAACAAAGATGGCATCTACATGCAGATTATTCGCAAGGGAGAAGGTCCCACGATGGTGGAACTGGCAAAAGGGCGGAAAGACAGCACCGTTACACGCCCGATTCTCTGCAAATTCCTTGAATACGATATTCAGGGAGGTGACACCACTGTCACCAACCTGACCATCTACAAGGACATGACCAGTAAGATTGACGAGATGATGTGCACCTACGATCATTACAGTCGTAGCTATACGGCATGGTACACAAATGGTGAGATGAAAAACACCTATGGTTCTGTCGTACCAGCAGGTTGGCTCAAGCCCTTGGATTACATCCGTTTGACCAAAGTAGATGGTGAGGAAGCAAAAGTACGTCTCATCGTACCCCACTCCTCAGGCACCAGCAATGCCTCAGGTCACGTCCAACCCTTCTACTACGAAATCACTTATATGATTCCACCGAATTATTAAAGAGGTGTAAATTGTAAATTGTCCAATTGTAAATATAATTATGAGTTTAATTAAATCAATTTCTGGCATTCGTGGCACCATTGGTGGCCGTGCCGGCGAGGGCTTGAATCCCCTCGACATTGTGAAATTCACGAGTGCATACGCTACCCTGATACGTCGCACCACTAAGGTACAGAGCAACAAGATTGTGGTGGGACGCGATGCTCGCATCTCTGGCGAGATGGTGAAGAACGTCGTTTGTGGCACCCTCATGGGCATGGGCTTCGATGTGGTCAACATCGGATTGGCCTCCACGCCTACCACTGAAATTGCGGTGGCAATGGAAGGCGCTTGTGGTGGTATCATCATCACAGCCAGTCACAATCCCCGTCATTGGAATGCCCTCAAACTTCTCAACGAGAAGGGTGAGTTCCTTAATGCCGCTGAAGGTAATGAAGTACTGAAGATTGCAGAAGCAGAGGACTTTGACTTTGCTGATGTTGATGGTCTTGGCAAATACATCGAAGATAATTCCTATGACCAGAAACACATTGATATGGTGCTCGGTCTTGACCTCGTTGATGTACCAGCCATCCAGAAGCAGAACTTCCGTGTGGCATTCGACAGCATCAACTCCGTGGGTGGCATCATCCTGCCTAAACTTTTCAAGGCATTGGGTGTTGAACACGTTACCCCACTCTATGCGGAACCAACCGGCGACTTCCAGCACAACCCAGAACCACTGGAGAAGAACCTCTCCGACATCATGGGACTGATGGCAAAAGGTGGCAACGATGTAGGTTTCGTGGTGGATCCCGATGTGGATCGCCTCGCTTTTATCTGCGAAGACGGCAAGATGTACGGTGAAGAATACACCCTCGTCACGGTGGCTGACTACATCCTCAAGCACACCCCTGGCAACACCGTCAGCAACCTCTCTTCCACTCGTGCCCTGCGCGACGTGACTCGTAAATATGGTCAACAGTACAACGCTGCCGCTGTGGGTGAGGTGAATGTGGTGACCAAGATGAAGGAGACCAACACCGTCATTGGTGGTGAAGGCAATGGTGGTGTCATCTATCCTGCAGCCCACTACGGACGTGATGCCCTCGTAGGTATTGCCCTCTTCCTTAGTCATCTGGCACACGAGCGCGAGGCAAAGCCAGGACTCACCGTCAGCCAGCTTCGTGCCACCTATCCTGATTATGCGATTGCCAAGAACCGCATCGATCTCGATGCCTCTACTGATGTGGATGCCATCCTCGCCAAGGTCAAGGCAATGTACACAGGACAGGAAGGTGTGGAAGTGAACGACATCGACGGTGTGAAGATTGACTTCCCCGACAAGTGGGTACACCTCCGCAAGTCCAACACCGAACCCATCATCCGTGTCTATTCCGAAGCCTCCACCATGGAAGCAGCCGACGAGATAGGCAAGCAGATCATGGACGTGGTGTTGCAAAACATTTAGTATGTTGTACAACACCACGGGGGACTGGAGTACGAATATAGGAGGCGAAGAATGCTGCCGAACTATATTTGTTTACGAAAGTCGGTGGAAAGGTTTATTCTATGAAATAAAACAACGAATTTATCGAATGAATATAACCTGACAAATTCGTTTTTTTCTAATTACCTATAAAGCAGTGGATTACCGCTGCTTTTTTTATGCCCATACTCATTCAAAATACCCTTAATTTGTTACTCGTGTTACTTATTTTGTTACTCGGATGCTATGTTTAGCGCATTTTGTAAATATATATGAACCAGTAAGATAGATGGCAAAAACATGTAGAGAGAAAACCTAAAGGGAAGAGTCTGGACGATGGTAAAATGAGATTTTGTTACTCGTTTGTTACCCGCTCCGTCTCCACCCCTCTAAAACGTACTGTTTATCGGGATTTCAGAAATCGCTAAACATAGCGGCCGATATATTATATATAATGTACGCACGCGAAAGGAAGGAGGGAGGTGGTAAAGTTTGGGGGCATTCATGGCTTGCCCCACCGCGCTTGCGAGGGAGAAAATGCCCGTCATCTGAAAATAGAAGAAAGAAGAGAAAAATTTCAACAACTATTTTTTATTTATAATTAACTTTATTTATTAACAATCAAATTAAAACTTTTAGT
>Ga0310786_10004971_pt1 | contig 18227 bp, 21 predicted proteins | sample AusTroGonzalo_MG_FD_203881 | JGI IMG/M metagenome (GOLD analysis project Ga0310786, IMG submission 203881) | Bovine rumen microbial communities from tropical cattle in Woodstock, Queensland, Australia - Gonzalo_03 (v2) (version 2) | ecosystem: Host-associated > Mammals > Digestive system >... | reverse complement strand
ACACGCACATCTACCTCAACCACTTCGACCAGGTGCGCGAGCAGCTCTCCCGGGAGCCGCGTGCGCTGCCGGTGATGAAGCTCAACCCGGACGTGAAGGACATCTTCGACTTCACCTACGAGGACTTCACCCTGGAGGGTTACGACCCCTGGCCGGCCATCAAAGCCCCCGTCGCCATTTAAGACAACAACCACGGAGGGGTTTCCTCCCGGAACCCCTCCTTAACCACACAAATGCAATGACACCCTATCAAGAACTAGAAAAAGACCTGCTGCAATGCGGATGGAACGTGGAAGCAGGCAGAGGTGACCATATGAAGTTCACCAAGCCGGGAATCCACACGATCATCACCATAGCACGCTCCATCAGCGACAAGGGGCGCGACCTCCAGAACACCCTCGCGAGAATACGCAGGTACGAACCCGACTTCTGGCGAACCAGCAAGAACGGGACGAACGATACAGACAAGGAGTCGCCCGAAGATAACGGCCTGCCAACATGGATGCAGCCCGGGAAGAAGGTACGCTGGACAAAACCCGAGAAACGGGACTTTACCAAGCTCGAAGATCCGGGGGCAGTCATGAACATCGCCTACATCGTCCGGGAGGTGACCCCCGGCAACGACGACAACACGCCGACGATGCTTCTCATCTCCCCCGCCAGCGACCCCATACACACGTTCCGAGTGGAACCGGCCGAAGTGGACGCATGGGAAACCGCCGCATGCTCCGACTGCGGCATGGTCTACCCCGTCAACCTGCTTGCAGAAGAATCCGGAGGAGGATACCTCTGCAAAGACTGCGCAACGTCCCTGATCAAAGAACTGAACGAAGACATCCAAGGTGACGAACCGTCAGCGGTGACGCTGAATCCAAGCACCCGGAGGCTTCCCTCGCTCGGCGCCCTCGACGCCATTCTCAGCAAATACGACGGGAACCTCAACCTCGACGCCATCGCCGAAGAAGACCTGGAAACAATAAAGAATACCTTGATGACCCTGCCATCCAAGACAAGGAAGGAAGCGATGAAATTCTTCCCTCAGTTCAAGGACTTCCTGACGGTGCAAGGGCAGAAGAAACTGACGCCCTACGAAGCATGGAACATCTTCAAGGAAAGCTACGTCTTATCCAAAAAACCCTCCTCGCTCACGGAGGAAACACGCCTGAAGAACACCCTTGCCAAGGAGACGGCATACAGTCACCGTACCCTGCACTACAACGGAGGAAAACTCCACGTCATAGAAATCACAGTCAACGACTTCAAGTACGTCTATGACTTCTGGCAGATGACAAACAAACTGTATGTAACCTTCAGCAAGGCCTACCCCGAAGATGAACCCATCGCCATCAGGGTCCACTGTCCCAAGGAAGGAATCCGGCAGTATTTCATGATGCCGGCCGGAGAACATGCCAGAGAGGTAATCAAGGACATAAAGGAACTCTCCCCCGAAAAGGATCAAGACCAATTCCTCCGCGCCGACGCGGACACAGAACTTCCGTCCATGTTCGACGTCATGGAATCCGTCTCCAAATGCATAAACATCACCACGGGCTCGGAGGATAACCCCAACTATGCTATACAATGCAACCTCGCCCTAAGGGAAAGTGAGCGTACCGCAGAACACTTCGAGACCGCGAAGCCTTACTTCGAATTCACCCTCGAATACAATTCGTACGCCGTCAAAGACAAAGAGATCCGTGACGTCGTTGAGGCTATCAGGACCCTCGACATCGAAGCCCCGTTCTCCCTCATGATAGACAGCTTCGCAAAAGAGAATGATACGATAGCCAGTTTCCAGGTCTTCGGCGATTACTTCGACAGGAAAGAAAACAACGCCAAAGCGAAATCCGGGGACGGTTCCGAAAGAGGAACGCAAGAGGAAGAAGAATACGGGATCGGCAACGGAAAGACACTCCTGAAAATCGTCGACACCGGCACAGGGCTGGATGTCGTCACTGCAGAAACGGCCGGCGCCCTCAACGAAGAAGAGAAGGACAAATACAAAGAACTCATGCGCTTCGCCTTCAGCTGCCTGCTCAAGGGGAAATTCACCGGCATCGTGCATGATGCCATCAAAGAAACCATCAACGAAGAACTCAAAAACAACGAAAACACCATGAACGAAAACAACTACCTCGACAGCACCAACCCCGCTTCCGCAAACGCGGCCGCCGGGGCCCTCACCACCCGCGAACTGATCCGCGAACTCAAAAGCCGCGGCCTGAGCTTCGACAACCTCAGGATCACCATCGTCCAGAACATCAACACCGACGAGATCTGAGACGCCTGAGAGAGCAGAACCCGGGAGGTTTCTCCTTCAACCCCACAGAAGACGGAGAGACCCCCAGGGAATGCTTTCAAAGGAATGACAATCAATATCAATCCCGTAAAACACTCAAAACACAACCACCATGGAATTCGAAGAACTCCTCAACGCCATCGAGGCTTTCTCCCCCGGCGCGGCGATAGCCGTGCGGGAACGCAAACGCCAGATCGACGAGAAAGGCTTCTCCGCGAAACACGACTCCGCCTGGAAGAGCGGACAGCTGCTGCGCGGCGCCGAGTGCTACTTCCTCACCGAAGACCAGCGCCGCTGGATGACGCCCACCGGGGCCAAGGCCCCCGGCAAGTGGCCGTTCGTCTCCGAGACCTTCAAGCCCACCGGCGACCGCCTCATGGACCTCGCCAAGGGCGTCGCCATGTCCATCGCTGAAATGGACCGCATCGTCCACGAACGCCAGAAGGCCGGCGAGATGTAATAGAGACTACCGATTACAGATTACACGTAAAAAGAACACACCAACAGTAACCCATGCCGAACTCCATCTTCGACATACCCATCCCCCGCGTGCTCGACGCCCTCGGCAAAGGGACACCGGAGACAGCCACGCTCAGGCCATACATCCAGAGCGGGATGTTCCTCTCGCCGTTCCACAACGAGAAGACGCCGTCCTTCCACTGGATCAACAACAGCGGCCAGAACTGCTGGCACGATTTCGCATCCAACAAGGGCGGCGGAGTGCTCGACCTCGTGATGCAGGTGAGGAAATGCGACAAGAAAGAGGCCGCGAAGTTCCTTGAAGGCATCGACGGGAGGATTCCCGAGAAGGCCCTTTGGAACGACCCCAAGGCGTGGGAGTCCGGCAAGCTGATCATCGACTGGTTCGGACGCATCAAGAGCCGGCACCTGCTCGCCTACGGCGCCGAGCGGGGCATCCCCGAGGACATACTGCGGACATACTTCGCGCAGGTGAAATACCACTACAAGAACAAAAGCGACAAGCAGTACACATCGCTGGGCTTCCCGAACATCAAGAACGGCTTCACGCTCTGCAACAAGACACGCACCGGGAAAATCAAGATCTGCTCCTCCTGCGCGCCGACGTTCATAGACGCCCAGGGGCGGTTCTCGCTCGAACCCACCTCGGACACCATCTACGTCACCGAAGGCGTATGGGACGCACTCTCAATGATAGAGCTCTGGCGCAGGGCCGGAATGACCTGGGGCGTACTGCCCCGCGCCGACATGGTCGTGCTCAACAGCACCTCCATGGCCGGCGAAGGCGGGGACGCGGACCTCTACATCAAAAAACACAAACAGGTGCGCCTGCTGCTCGACCACGACGAAAAATCCAAGACCGGGCAGAAACGCACAAAAGAACTCACCGAACGCTACAAGGCCATCGGCCTTGACGCCGAAGACGCAAGCGAATTCTACAAGGACAGCAAGGACGTCAACGACTACCTCGTGTCCCAGAATAAAAAAACATAAACTATTAACTTTTTTAATCCTATTCACATGTTTAAACACATTATCCTTACCGGCATCCTGCTCGCCGCACTGACGGGCGGAGCCATCCACGCGCAGGAACACGCACACGTCAACTACGCACCCGGCAGAGCCGAACTCGCAGAACAAACCTTCAAGGAACTCGTGAAGACCGTCGGCGGCATCACCGCCCTGGAGATCGCCTCCGACCTCGAAGACTGCAAAGCCGCCATCAAAGACGAACCCGACCTGCTTACCGCCGTGTACGAGAACATCATCTTCGATTACTGCAAGATCCCCGAAGAAATGAAGACCTACGAGAACCGCCGCGCCTCCGAGCTTGACGGGAAGAAATACTTCACCCTGAAGAAACGCGACGACTGGGTCGCACTCGGCAAGGAATACATCAAGAAACGCAACGAGATCGAGGACAAACAAAAATCGCTGTAACGTCATGACACCGTACATAGCCATCGAGCAGATCGACATCCTCATCCTGCTCGCCGCGGTCATCACCGCCGCAATCATCTTCGCCCTCTGGCACAACCAGAAAGAACAGCTCAGCGCCGAAACCTTCGCCGCCACCTCCATCAGCTACGTCAAAGGCGTACTGGAAATGGGACGCCGGCTCGGCAGCAGCTTCGCATTCGACAAGGCACTCGACATGTCCATCTGCGAAGCAATCACCGACAAGAACGGCAACTCCGGCATACTGCTGGTAGACAGGTACGCCCACCACTACAAAAGCGATACCGCCTTCATCACATTCCATTACGGAAACAAAAACAAGAAAATAGACATCAAAACGACGTCCTTCTTCCCCGATGACGGTGATATCGTCTTCATAACACTCGCCAAGGACAAAGAACTCCACTCCTTCCTCGCAGGCTCCACCTGCGTAGAAGAACCGCCGAAAGACCAGGACCACGTCTATGCGTCCATCTGCGGCAAGGAATTCTGGTTCATCAAGAAAAGGCAGAGCGACAAAGAAAAAAGCGCACTGCTCGAAAGCATCATCACATCGCTGCCCGATAAAAAAACCAAAACACAATACTGATATGGAACTCAAAGACATCCTGAAGGAAATCGAATCCTTCTCCCCCAGCGCCGCCGGAATCGTCCGCGAGCGCAAGCGCCAGATCGACGAGGAGCACTTCTCCGCCGACCACGACAGCCATCATCTCGAGAACGAACTCGTCCTCGCGGCCATCTGCTACGCCAACCCCGAACGGCGGCTGGTCCGCAAGGCCAACGGCGACAACTCGTACCCGAACATCCCCACGGTCCAGAAAACCGCCAAGGACGGGACGGTGGAAACCTACATGCTCTTCCCCGCCTCCCTGTGGCCCTTCGGTCTAGAAGACTGGAAACCCACGCCCGACGACCGCGCACGGGAGCTGGAGAAAGCGGCGGCGCTGCTCGCCGCCGAACGCGACCGCATCATCAATACGTTAAAATAAAGAACCATGAAAAAAATCCTCATCATCCTGCTGTCCCTCTTCGCCATATGTGCATGCGGGGACAAATGCGTCGACTGCAAGGAAGAAATCAAAACCACTGTCGAAAATAACGACTCCCTCATGCTCAACGCCATCTTCCCTGCACCGGACAGATATCGCGGGCTCTACAAGAGCCTTGACGACTTCCGCAACCGTCCGGACTCCATCACCGTCGCCACCGAAGACTACGACGAGATCTGGGTCCAGGCACACCCCCTGACCGCCGGCGACGAACTGATGGGAATGTTCGAGCGGCAGACCCCTCTGGGACAGATCCTGCAGGCCACCGGCGTCATCACGGCGATACTCCTGGCCGTGTTCATCATCCTCTGGCTCCTGATGGTTCCCGTCCGCGGAATCCTCAACCACGAATACAAAACCATCGACAAGAAAGGTGACGCAAAGCCTGAGAATAAATCCTCAAACGAAGACTAGACCAAAGGACCATGAACATTCCCAACCAAACCATACTCCACGTCCTCATAGGTCTGCTCTTCCTGCTGACGGTCTTCCACGCCGCTACGATAATCGTAAGGAAAATCCGCGAAAAACGGCAGAAGGCCAAAGTGGATTTCTTCCTGCGCCTCTATGAGGCCTTCAAGTACTGGGATCCCGCCAACGGGCCCCTCCCCCAGCACATGCGGGAGATGCTCGACCTCATCAAGGAATACGCCTCGGAACTGAACAAACACCCGGGGATCTACTGGGTGTTCGCAATGGTGTACATGATGGAAGACAAGCCCTGGTACGACTACCGGACCGTCTTCCGACTCCTTGAAAACAACGCCGAGAAGGACGAACCCGAATGCCAGTTCCTCTTGGGAACCTTCCTCAAACAGGGCGGCAAGGGATTCAAGCCCGACCCCGTCACCGGAGAGGACTGGCTGAAGAAGTCCAGACAGAACGGGATCGCGGTCCCGACGAACATCGACCACTAATGCATCCCCACAGTCACATGCCATTACGGCGTCCACGAAGGGCGGCCACGCGAACCGACGGCGCACAGCGCCGCGGCCGCAGGCCGCCCTTCTGCGTCCGCCGCCGTGTGCCTATTGTATGTGCCGGATTCGAAGCACTCCCCATTGTGGAGTGCCGAATCCGCCACGAATTTAGGCACACGGAAAAACCGGGCCTGAATCCAGAAATTTTACATTTTACACTTTTATAAATTACACTTTACATTTTTATAAAATACATTTTACAAAATCACAAAATACTTTTAACACCCTCTACACATGAAATTCACTCTCTCCAAATCCATCCTCGCGGGCCTGATGCTGCCCGCCGCGAAGGCCGTCCCCAAGAAGACCGCCCTCCCGATCCTGGAGTCCCTGCACATCGAGAGCGACGGCAAGACCATCACCGTCACCGGCTCCGACCAGGACCTCACCATCCGCACCCGCGCGGAGTTCGACGAACCCCAAAAGGAAGCCAAGGGCGCCGTCTGCGTGCCCGCCTACGTGCTCGTGGACCTCATCGCCAACCTCGACGGGAAAACCGTCGTGACCTTCGAGACCACCGGCACCAGCACCATCTCCTGCCGCTGGGACGGCGGCGAATGCTCGCTGCCGACCTTCGAGGCCAAGGACTACCCCGACACCGCCTTCAAGGACGAGGTGACCATGCGGACCACCATCGTGCCCGCGGAACTCGCCTCCCTGCTGCACAACGCCTCCTACGCCGCCGACGCCGTCAACGACCTCAAACCCGTGCTCGCCTCCGTGCTGCTGCGCTCCTCCGCCGACGCCAAGACGCTCACCGCCGTCGCCTCCGACAGCCACGTCCTCGCCGTCGCCGTCGCGCCTACCTCGGATGACGAAGGGGACATCTCCGGCGAGACGCTCATCCCCCGCCGCTCCGCGGAGATCCTGGAGAAGTTCCTCCCCACCAAGGAAGAGACACCCGCGGTGCTCGAAGCCACGCCGTCCGGCATCCGCGTCTCCGTCGGCACACTGAGCCTCCAGTGCCGCGCCACCATCGGCAAGTTCGTGGACTACGAGAAGATCATCCCGAAGGAAGCCCCGAACGTGCTCACCGTCGACACCGAAACGCTCGCGTCGGCCCTGAAGATCATCGCCACCTGCGCGTCGGCCCTCCACCCGGGCATCGTCATCACCACCAACGCCCTCACCGGCACGCAGCTCGAAGGCGAGGACACCACCCGCGGCACCCGCGCACGCCAGGAGGTCACCGGCAGCTACGAAGGCCAGGAAGGCTTCCAGATCTGCGTGCCCGCCGACCGCCTGCTCGACGCCGTCGCGCACCTCGGCAGCGAACAGGTCACCCTGAGCTTCACCGACCCGCGCCGCGCCGTGGCCGTGCGCCCCTTCGGCTACGAAGGCCCCGGTGAGCCCTGCGCGCTGGTCATGCCCATCGTGCAGAAAGCCGCAGAGACCAAGTCGGAATAGCGCAAGGGTCGAGAGAAACCCAACCCCGACGCGGGGAGGCAGCCGGACACCACGGAGGCTTCCCCGCTTCCCTTTTACACACCCAGACAGAAAAACCACCCAAAAATTACCTGAACATGGCACAGATCATCATCATACGCCGCAACGGCAACTACATGAGAACCCTCCCAAACATCTACATCAACGTGCGCGACTGGCTGCGCCAGAACTCGCCCGACCCGAGCTACCTCGAGCACGCCAAGAAATTCACCCTCGAAATCAAGAACGTCGGGGAGGAAGTCCCCGCCGTGGTCGACCTCTCCAAGACCAAGACCATCTCCTTCGAGGAGTACCGCAAGAAAAACGCCCCCAGCGAGGACATCTACTCCTAACGTCATGGACAACAAAAAAGAATGGCAGGCGCAGCTCGACCACGCCAACGAGCGGCTCGCCCCCCTGGGCATGCGCCTGACCGTGAACGTAGACGAAGAAGGATTCTTCTCGCTGCTCGTCTCCGGACCCCACGGCAAGGACGTTCTGACCTACGCGGAGAACTACTACGAGGACGAGCTTGAAGAGCTCATTACCGAAGCGCAGGCCTATGCGCGCACCAAGGGCGAGCGCAGCGCCCGTCCCCGCCAGGTGAATACAGGCGACACCAAGGCCCTCGCCGAGACCGTCTACGACATCACCACCCTCGCCGAGCCGACGCTCGCCACGTACTTCGAAGACTCCCGGCAACGCTTCTCCCTCATCCTGGACTGGGCGCTCACCTTCCAGAAAGCCTGGGGAAAACGCGACGACAAAGACCCGCGCGACGGAAAAGAATACATGGACGCCGTGGAGACCTTCACCACGGAGGCGCTCGACAAGCTCGCCGGCCACCAACAACCCAAGGCCTTCAACACCAAGATCGAAGACCTGGGAGTCTCCGTCCGAACCTACAACACCATCGTCCGCGGCGCCGACATCCGCACCCTCGGCGAGCTGTGCTCGTTCCGGCGCAGCGAGATAACAAAGTTCCGCTACGTCGGCAAACACTGCATATCCGAACTCGAGGACATCCTGGAGAAACACCACATGCAGTGGGAATCCGCCCCGGCGGTGCCGCGCCTCAAACACCTGTACCACCGCTAAACACAACAATCAAAAGCAATCCCTTATGAAAGAGAACGAATACACCGAACAGCAGGACCTCTTCGGAGACCTCTTCGAGCAAGAGGAGCAGAACACCCCCGCTCAGGCCCAGCCCTCCTCCCCTTCCCCGGAAGCGAAGACTGAGGCGCCCGTCTGCCACCAGGTGGACACCGCCGCACTCATCGGCACGCTCAACCGCACCGGAAGCGCGAAGCTCTCCGACCACTTCGTGAAAGAAGACGAAAAGGAGCCCAGCAAGGAACCCGAGGCTCCGGAGTCCGGCGAAAGCGCCGACGCCCCGGAAACGGGCGGGAAAACGGCAAAGAAAGGCAAATCCGCCAAGGCCGCGAAGATGACCAAGGAAGAGAAAACCGCGCAGGCCAAAAAGAAAGAAGAGGAGCAACTCATCGCCACCGACGGCATGGCCGCCTACCTCAAGGATTTCCTCGACAAGGCCGCCGCCGAAAACCCCGAATTCGCGAAAGTCTACGCCAACCCGAACAAATCCCTCAAAGAATGCGTCGAGTACGTCTGCAGCGAGATCTTCAAGGACTTCCACAAGGCCGGCATCTGCACGGTGCGCAACGACGCCATCGAAGGCAAGGCCCTCCACTACTACCAGGAGGACGACTGCAAGCCCAACATCCCCCAGGGAAAGAACATCGCCATGGCGGTCCTCCTGCAGGGGATGCCCATCCCCGCCGAAGACTTCGACAAGATCCAGGCCATCGCCCGCAGGGAACAGCGCAAGGACATCATCGAAGAAGAGAAGAAGAAATACGCCGACCAGGTGCGCTCCGGAGAAGTGAAACTCGAGCTCACCGACGACGAACAGGCGGAGATCGACGCCGCGGCACGCCAGGCCCTCGTGGACGCCAGCGCAGAACGCCAGAAGAAGAACACCGCCCGCCGCTCACAGGCCAACCCCAAGAAGGAAACCCACGAAGAGGCCGCGACGCTCTTCTAAAACACCACGACAGCCATGTCCTCACTCTCCCTCGCCGTCACCGGGACACCCGACGACGGCACCACCGAAAAGAAAACCCGCAAGAGAACCCCCGCCCTGGGCGCAAGCGCCCGGCGGGAGCTCTGCGCCGACGTGCTGCGCCTCTCCGCGACGCTGCCCCGCCTCCGGCCCGGACGGCGCTCGGGACGGGGCCAGTTCCTCGAAGGACGGCTCGCCTACCGGCTGTACTACACCTCCGCGGAGAAATACGTCGTGGGACGGCTGCTGCTCGGCGCCGAAGAGATCCTCCAGCTCTTCTACAACCCCCAGGGATACAACGTCACCATCACGCTTCCCAACAAGAAGCTCGCCGCGCGAGGACTCTCCCTCCCCGAGGAACGCACCGCGTCCAAGCCCGCACGCGGTCTCCCCCGCATCATCGAACTCATCCACTTCATGCACGGGGACATCACCATCCTCGAAGACGAGACCCTCCGCGCACGCGGCATCCGCAAGGACCTGGAAAAACTCGACCACCCGGAGGCCTTCATCCAGCGGCTCTTCACCGACAACCGCTTCGAGACGCTCCGCAAAGTCGGCCTGCCCATAGATGACCTCCTCGGCTGGCACTACAAGGACCTCTCCACGACATGGTACCGGCAGACCCTGAAGATGGCCGCCGCCGGGAAGAAATACAACATCGGCACCTGGCTCGACTGCCTGAGCATGCTCCAGGCCGAAGGACGTGACATCAACAACCCCAAGGTGTACCTGCCCGACAACCTCAAAGCGCTGCACGCGCAGCTCGTCAAACGCCGGGAGAAAACCGCCGAGAAACAACGCCGCCAGGCACGCCTCGAAGCGGACAAGGCCTACCTCGCCTCCATCACCCGCGAGGACCTCGAAGCCTACAAGAACCGCATGGCGCGCTTCGCCGCCATCACCATCGGCGACGGCACCTGGCGCATCACCACCCTCGCCGACATCGAAGACCACTTCAAGGACACCGTCGCCCTCCAGCACTGCCTGTTCCACAGCAGGTACTTCGAGAAGACCGGCACGCTCGTGGTGAGGGTCAGCAAGGAATCCAACCCCGAGAGAGCCTACGCCAACGCCGAGATCGACTTCCACAGCGGCGAGATCCGCCAGCTCTACGGCAAGCTCAACACCCTGCTGCCCAAAGCCGAAGACCAGGCCATCAAGGACCTCATCCGGCACAACATCAACAAGTACATCGCCGCCGGCAAGAAGACCGCCTCACGGCCCAAGCTCGCCGTGGAGACCTTCACACCGGCCTTCAACTGACAAGCATGAAAGGGAAAAAGACAACCAAACCCAAGGCCGCACGCAAGCCGCGCGTGACGCTGCGCACCGACTGCGAAGCCGTCGGCGCGGCGCTGCCCGCCGCCGAAGGGGAACTCCTCGAACGCATCGTCGCCCTCGCGGGCAAGAGCCTCAACACCAACCTCGGGAACAGCGTGCGCACCTACCCGGACGGGACACACATCTGCCTGTGCTGCGGATTCCCCGCACCGGCGGCGTTCAGCACCTGCCCCAACTGCGGACACGAACTCACCCCCGCCGACGGCAAGCTCATCAGGAAAGGCTCCGGCATCCAATGGATATCCGTATTCACCAAACGCAAGGGAGCCCTCGGCAGCTACGTCATCCAGCGGCAGTTCACCGTCGACGTGCGCCTGGACACCTACCCCTGCCAGCACATAAAATACGCCATCCACGAGGTGTACCGCAACTTCGTCGCAGAGGACGGAAGACTGATCACCTTCAAGCGGGGACTCAACGCCTTCCCGTACACCTGCATCAACCCGTTCAACACCAACAGCACGCTGAAATACTATCCGAGAAGCGACCGCTACCCCACCACATGTCCGCCGTGCTACTGTGACCTTGGCTGGGACGAAGCCGTCAACGAGAGACTCTACAAGGAGATCCGGCGACGCTTCGACATCTTCAGAAACAAATTGAACAATCAATCACCACAACAATGCCCATAGCAACCATCCACAGCTTCAAGACCATCGGCACCCAGGCCGTACCCGTCACCGTTGAATGCGAAGTCACCAAAGGCATCGGCATCCACCTCATCGGGCTGGCCGACGCGGCCGTCAAAGAATCCCTGCTGCGCACCATCACAGCCCTGGAGAGCCTCGGCTACCAGATCCCCGGGAAGAAGATCGTCATCAACCTGGCACCGGCGGACCTCCGCAAGGACGGCACCGGCTACGACCTCCCCATCGCCCTCGCGATCCTGGCCGCCTCCGGACAGGCGGACCTTCCCGACGCCGACAAGTACATCGTCGCCGGGGAACTCGCCCTCGACGGGAGCGTGCGCCACGTCCACGGATACATCCAGGCCGCGGAGCTCGCCCGCCGCGAAGGGAAAGCCCTCCTGCTGCCCCGCACCGCCGCAGACCTCGCCGCGGAAGTCATGAGGGAGAGCGTCGACATCTACGAGATCGACAGCCTCCCGACGGCGGTGCAGACCCTCGAAGGGAAACGGCCCGCATTCACCGCGTGGGAGCACGTCTGCCAGATGCAGAAAGAAAAACCCGCGCCGGGCAAGAACCTCTGGGACTCCATCAAGGGCAACTACGGCGCCAAGAGAGCCCTCGAGATCGCCGCCGCCGGCGGCCACGGGGTGCTGCTCGTCGGAGCCCCAGAAAGCCCCAAGGCAATGCTCGCCAAGGCGATGCTCGACATCCTCCCGCCCCTGTCCGCGAAGGAGAACCTCGAAGTCCAGCTGATACATGCCATGAACAGCAACTTCATCGAGAACGAACAGCGGCCGTTCGAGCAGGCGTCGGGTTCCGTCTCCCTGCAGGCTCTGCTCGGCGGCGGATTCAACACCCATCCGGGCCGCGTGTCGCTCGCACACCGGGGAGTGCTCCTCATCGACAACGCCGCGATCCTCCCCAAGAGCACCCTCGAAGCGCTGCGCGCACCCCTCGAAGACAAGGCCGTCACCATCTCGCGCCTCAAGGGGAAGGACACCTACCCCGCGGATTTCATCCCCGTGCTCGGAACGCTTCCCTGCCCCTGCGGCCACTACGGCGAAGGGGAGGCCTGCACCTGCACGCCGGGCCAGCGCATAGCGTACCTCGCCCGCCTGTCCGGACCCGTCTACGACCGCATCGCCGTGCAGGCATGGACACAAAACGCCAAGAACCCCGAAACGCTCCCCGACGGGGAGAACGCGCAGGCCGTCGCCGAGCGCGTCGCGAAAGCACGCCGGGTACAGACAGAGCGCCAGGGCAAGCTCAACGAAGAGCTCTCCATGCACGACCTCGACCACAACTTCTGCTCCGACACGGTGAAGGACTTCCTCGGCGACCTGATGTGCAAGCTGGGCCTGAACATGAGAGCCTACTACCGGATCCTTCGCCTCGCCCGCACCATCGCCGACCTCGAAGGCGCCGAAGACATCACCAAAGTGCACATCGCCGAGGCCGCATCCTACCGGTTCCTCGACAGGAAACCCAACATCTAGACGAAACAAACCATGAACGAATACCTGTACCAACCCGTCATCAAAAATAAAGACGGAACCACCACGCTCCCCGAAGGGTTCTACTCCTTCATGGCATTCCGCCACATGAGTAACCTCCGCAGATGGATGAAATTCAAAGGACACAAGAGAACCAACTACGAGGTCAAACAATACAAGCAGGACGAAATCGAAGACCCGACGGTCGTCGACGACGGCATCCAGGACACCCTCACCATCCGGCTCAAACGCCAGAAGACCTTCCACTTCGTGGAGTGGCACGACGGCGTGCGCGTCCCCGCACCGGAAGGAATGCACGCCTACCAGACGCGCCACTCGGACTACGACATCTCCCTACCCTACTCAATCCTCCCCGAAGGACAGGACTGCATCGTGAATTTCTGCGGCACGGTCATCACCACCCGCCCCATCGACGTCACCCAGGAAACCAAGCTGATGTTCGTTAGCATGGACTCCTCGCCCGACCCCTACGAGGTGCAGGGCCTCACCGAGTGCCCCGAAGGATGCCCGGGCTACTGCTTCGGATGCCGCCTTCTGGCAACCAAGAGACACAAGTCATGAGCCGCGCCCTACCCGAAATCCTCGACCCCTGCTGCGGCAGCCGCATGATGTACTTCGACAAGGAGAACCCCAACGTGCTCTTCTGCGACAACAGAACCCTTCACACCCGCCTGTGCGACGGGCGGCGCCTGGACGTCGAACCCGAGGTGAAGTGCGACTTCCGCGAGCTGCCCTTCCCGGCAGCCACCTTCCGTCACGTGGTCTTCGACCCGCCGCACCTAATCTCCGGCGGCGACGCCTCATGGATCATCAAGAAATACGGACGCCTGCCGCGCGACCGCTGGAAGGAATACCTCCGGCGCGGCTTCCAGGAATGCTGGCGGGTACTCGCCGAAGGCGGGACGCTAGTGTTCAAGTGGAGCGAGGAGGACATCCCCCTGAAGGACGTGCTCCCCCTCTTCCCCGACGAACCCGTCTACGGCAACCTCGCCCGCAACAACCGCCAGATCTTCCTGGTGTTCTTCAAGGGCGCCCACGACAACTCCGAAGTGGGGCATCCGGCATGGGACGACGGCAAACACAAGCACGCCCAACGGCCCCTGGTCATCTGCGCCCCGGACGTCCGCGAGGGCGCGGGCTCCAAGGAAGACCTGCTGATGCACAAGAACTCCCTGTGGAAGACCGTCAGCCCCGGCGGGACGCTCGTCCTCCAGTGGAACCACCCCGTCTCCCCGAAAGAGACAGAGCGCCTCTTCCCGGACGCCGTGTACGGCAACCGCAGCCGCGGAGACCGGCAGACCTTCCTGGTATTCTACAAACCTTCAAACTGAAACAAAATGATCTCTTTCAAAGCCGTCCACAAGGACATGTCCTCCAGCTTCGGGAACAAACCCGTCTACGAGATCGGCAAGACCTACGTCTTCCCGCTCGCCACCCGCGGCGTCGGGGGCTTCCATGCCGCCGAAGACCCGCTGTTCTGCCTGAACTTCATCCCTCCCGAAGACGCCAGGTACTTCAAAGTCGAACTCCAGGGCAGGCTCGACGCGGCGGGGTGCGCCACGGCCGGCGCCGACAGCGCCGCCGCCGCCGAGAAGCTCACCCTGCTCGAAGAGCTCACCGTGGAGCAGATGCTCTGGCACGCGATGCTCTACCGCCTCTCCTGGGCCAAGCTCCCCGTCTACGAGGACGTCAGCGGAGAACGCACCATGACCATCGCCGCGAAGGCCGGGCAGTCCGTGCACGCCCGCGGCACGCGCTGCGTCGCAGTCGCCAAGGGGAAAAACTCCACGGCAGAAGCCGACGGATACAACTGCCTCGCCATCGCCGAAGGGGAAGGCAGCTCCGCCACCGCCTCGGGCAACCAGTCCCTGCTGGTCACCTTCGGAAAGGAAACCACCGGTACGGCCAAATACGGGGCATGGCACCTGCACCTCGACCCCGACGCGGAGCCCGGCAAACAGGCCATCTGGATCAAACACGAAGAGAAGAAATAAAAACCATACCCATGAGCAAGAAAGCACCCATCACCTTCACCCTCGCCGGACATACGTTCCAGATCAAGAACATACGGCGCGGCATCCACACCGAGGAGACCCCCGACTACAAGGCCGACCTCTGGGCCGACGGCAAGTACCTCGGCGAAGCGTCGAACAACGGCCACGGCGGCATGACCCGCGTCGCGACGATGTCCGACAGGACCGACTACGACCACTGGCACAAGGCCGAAACCGACATCGAAAAAGTCACGAAGTTCATCTGCCAGGACGGCACCAAGTACCCCTGGCACCTCGGTGATGTCGCCGACGAGTTGTACTTCCTCAACATGCCGAAGAAGACCACAAAGAAGAAAGGCCTGAAGAAATTCAAGGTCGGCGTCTACCTCCCGCTCTCCTACATGGCCGAAGTCTGGGCGAAGAACGAGGAGGAAGCCAAGGAGACCGCCCTCGAGGAAGCCCTTCAGACGCCGTTCAACGACTGGGACGACGACTTCTCCAAGGCCTACGCCGAACTCATCGACGATCCCAACGCACCCGGACTCCGCTGACAAAGACCAACACCACACCATCATGCAGACCAACATCAGAACCTACGGGAAAACCCCGTTCATACCCACCATCCCCAAGGAATGCCTTCCCGACGCGAAGGCGTACGGCCGCGGGACCGCGTACCTGAGAGCCATCGCCGACGCCTTCGGACAACCGATAGAACTGACAGACAGCGCCCCGCGCCTGTGCATCAAGCAGGGGGACACCGTCACCCTACGGCCCGTGAAGACCCTCCAGCCCACCTACATGGGCTTCGACATCCTCTTCGCGGACACCGGGAGGAAGGAGCGCATCTATTCCTGGCAGCTGCCCGAACGCGAGGTGAACATCCTCAACGAGCACATCATGGAGCACTTCCATCCCGACCCCGCGAAGATCGAACTGGAATACCTCAAGCTCATCAACTCCAGCTTCATCATGGAACACGGTGAGCTCGACGAGAGCGACTTCGAGAAGATCTTCAACGCCCAGAAGCTCATGGCCACCATGCGCCTCGGCGCACAGGCACACAGCACCCCCTTCCCGGGCGACACCCTCCAGGGAACGTACTACCATGGGGCACACCCCTTCACCAACGGCATCATCCTCAGCAAGCCCCGCTGGGCCGCGGACAACGACACCCGCATCCACTTCTGCGCGCAGCCGTACACCCCGTACCTGTGCAGCAACGGAGCCCTCGACACCTCCGGCGGACCGTTCTTCGCCACGGAGAAGATATACCTCACGTTCGTCGGCGAAGAGGAGCGTCTCTTCTGGTGCTTCGGACACGACGGCGCCTGCGGCAACGGAGGCATCCACTTCCCCTGCAGGACCAACCGATGGAGCCTCAACGAGGCCGCTGACATTTGAAAAACAAAGAAATCCTCCCAAAAATGACTGACATCCAAACACGCATCAACCACCTCGCACTGGCCCTCAAAGTGCAGGACGGACTCAAATACACCCCGGACGCAATCGAGGAAAGCTACCTGCAAAGAGCCAAAAAGATTACCGAGGAACTTACGGAAATGGGCATCCAGACGCTAACATACCTCGACGAGGAGTTCCCGGAAAAACTCATCGACGTAACCGACTGCCCGAAGATCCTGTACGTGAAGAGCAGGACGCCCCTGTCCGAACTCTTCAAGGGGAAGATGGTCACCATCGCCGGCACCCGCGACCAGAGCATGTACGGACGCGACTGCTGCATGCACATCGTACGCACGCTCGCGGACTCCCCCATCCGGCCGACGATCGTCAGCGGCCTCGCCCTCGGCATCGACTTCACCGCCCACGCCGCGGCACTGGAAGCCGGCATGAAAACCATCGCCGTGCTCCCCTGCGGACTCGACGAGGTCTACCCGAAAGTCCACGCCCCGGTCGCGAAGAAAATCGCAACGACACCAGGCTGCGCACTCATCTCCCCTTTCCCGCCGGGCACGGCTCCCACGGCATACAACTTCCTCTCCCGGAACCTGGTCATCGCCGCGCTCTCCGAGACCATCGTCATCGTGGAAACCAAACAAAAGGGCGGCGCGAACATCATCGCACGCAAAGCCCACGAACTCGACCGCAAGGTCTGGGCCGTCCCGGGACGCATAAACGACATCCGCTCCGCCGGATGCAACGAGCTCATCGGGGAAGGGATCGCCGACATACTCTGTGCCAAAAACATGAACGACATATAGCCCATGGAACCTTACATCTATCCCGAAGCGAAGCAGGTCATCGTCTGCGGTGACATCCACGGCGACTTCGGGCTGCTCGTCGACAAGCTATGCGTCCGCTACGGCTGCAGGGACACCCTGCTCATCGTCGCCGGGGACTGCGGATTCGGATTCGAAAAAACGGGCCATTACCAGGCGGTGTATACCAAGCTGGCGCGCAAACTCAGAAAGGCGAACAACTGGATCGCCTTCGTGCGCGGCAACCATGACGACCCGTCCTACTTCGAAGAAAAGAAAATCGACTTCGAACGCTGGCGTACCGTCCCGGATTATTCCGTAATCAGGGCGAACGGACACAACATCCTCTGCGTCGGCGGGGCCGTCTCCATCGACCGCGCAATGCGGATACCCAAAAACACCAAGGAGAAGCCCATCTTCTGGGCGGACGAAGCCCCGGTGTTCCGCCCCGACGAAATCCAAAGCATTCCGCCAGACATCAAGATCGACACCGTAGTAACCCATACCGCGCCCTCATCCTGTGAGATTTCGTCACAGGACGGCATCCTCACATGGGCGGACAACGACAGCTCCCTCCTGAAGGACTGCACACAGGAGAGGCGCACCATGGACATGGTCAAGGCCTTCCTCGAAAACCAAGGACACCATCCGCAGGACTGGTTCTATGGGCACTTCCACCAGAGCTGGACGGGAAACATCGACGACACCCAATTCCACATGCTCGACATCATGGAGTTCAAAGAACTGAGAAAT
>Ga0310786_10004970_pt1 | contig 18227 bp, 11 predicted proteins | sample AusTroGonzalo_MG_FD_203881 | JGI IMG/M metagenome (GOLD analysis project Ga0310786, IMG submission 203881) | Bovine rumen microbial communities from tropical cattle in Woodstock, Queensland, Australia - Gonzalo_03 (v2) (version 2) | ecosystem: Host-associated > Mammals > Digestive system >... | reverse complement strand
TACGCTTGCCGAACAGGATGGTACTCCGGCGGTTTATTCGGACGAACATCGCATGGAATTTGACTTGGTGGTTCCGCCGGAATCGCTTGAAACTTGGGATTCCGTGACGGTCGGTGCTATTGACATGAGCCATTTTGCGTCGCTTTGCTTGGTCGACGAAGAAATTGAAGAATTCCCGTCGGATTCGGTGGAGCTTGATTCCCTTGCTGAAAAGATTGCTGTATCCGATGTTGTTAAGGCGGGCGAAAAAATTGCGATTCCCTCTAGCCATATTGTTTATGTCGTTGTTGTTTCGGAAAGCGGCAAAAAGTCGCTTTGGCAGTTGTATTTTAACATCCCTGAAGTCGAACCGAAATCAAGCTCTTCGGAAAAGTCGAGCAGCTCGGTAAAGTCGACGGTGAAATCGAGTAGCTCTGCGAAATCCGCTGCGTCCAGCAGTTCGACAAAGTCTGCTACTTCTAGCAGTTCTGTGGCTTCTTCGAAGTCTAGCGATTCCAAGGGCGATTCTGCAAGTTCGTCGAATACTTCTGAATCTTCGAGCGATTCCAAGTCTGGCGACGCTAGCAGTTCCAGCGACTCTAGCGATTCTAGCGGTTCCGCGGAAGTTGTTGAATCCTGCAGCTCTTCGAAAGCGGAAGAACCTAGCGAAAATGAAGAACCTCGCGATGTTCCTGCTCCCCAAATCCTAGCACTTTCGATTGCCGGTAAAGAGGCTGTTATTGATGAAGACCGCAAAGTCATTCATGTGGATGATCTCGATTTCCGCACGGACTTGACGTCGCTTGAACTTTCGGATTTGGAACTTTCGGAAGGCTCTACGGCAGATGTCGAAGTGGGTGGTGCATACGACTTTGGCGCAGGCGTTCAGGTGACTGTGACGAATGGTAACGGCGATCGCGAAACGTACTCCGTCAAGGCGGGCTATCAGTTGCCAGGTTCGAATTTTAACTCCTGGAAGGGCGATGACGTGACGCCGGATTCTGTTTGGGGCAATGCCAACACGATTTTGACGACGACCGAAAAGACGACGTCGGGTTCGATGATTGGTGCCAAGATCCAGACGAGTTCCGCGCTTGGCAAAACGGCCAGCGGAAGCCTTTACACGGCGGTATTCAATCCTAAGGGCGTCGGCACGCTTTCGATGGCGAGTTCTTCGACGTGGCCCGATGGCAATGAACTCTTGGATTTTGGCAAACCGTTTGCCGCACGTCCGGAATTCATGGAGGTCAAGTTCAGCTATGATGGCAAGGGCGATAGCTGCGATATCTACATCGTGCTCGAAAACCGCACGGGTGACAAGAATGCAAACCGCAAGTCCAGCGACGTGAACAAGCTGGTCGCTTCGGCTTGGTTTCGCTCCACGAAGGCGGATAATTCCGGCCGCAAGAATCCGGATGTCGTGAGCGTTTCGGAACCGGACGAAAACGGCATGCGCACTCTCCGCCTCAAGCTCAAGTATGGTGAACCGTTGGCGGGTTCTCCGATCGAGAACTCTTCGACGTTCAACACCAAACTTGCGTCCTCGAATAAGTCTGCGATTAACAACGGCTTAGTGCAGGGCTCGGGTGACGAACCGGTAACGCACATCCGTGTGGTCTTTGCTTCGAGTGCCGACGGAAACCATTACAAGGGCACTAAGGGCGCGACATTAATCGTTGACGAAATGAGGCTGGTATATTAAATAATCCTCACAAGGGTTCTCAAAATATCGTTTTTTAACTAACTTTTCAATTAAGGTTAAAAAATGATACGAAAGTTCCTACTCCCAGTTCTCATTGCGTTTTATTCGCTGGCCTTGACCTCTTGCGATAACAAGCAGGCGGTCATCCCCAATAAGGTTCATTCTATTAGCGATCTCGGCCACAAAAAAGTGGGCGTGCAGATCGGTAATACCGCTGATATCTATGCCTCGGAATACGGTGGCGATACGGCGAAAATTGATGTGGAACGCTACACCAAGCTTGCCGATGCCGTGCAGGCCTTGATGCAGGGGAAGGTCGATGCGGTCATGAGTGATGACCAGCCGGCTAAAGCTTTCGTGCGCCAGAACCCGTCGCTTCGCATTCTGGAAGAAGTCTTTGTCGAAGAAATGTATGCGGGCGTTGTCGCAAAGGGCAACGAATCGCTGCTCGATTCTGTGAATCAGGCGATTGCTCAGATGAAGTTCGACGGCGTTTACGACTCGATTTTCAATAATTACATCAATCACACAAGCGATTATCATTACCAGAAGAAGGTCACGGAAGGCCCTAAACTTGTCGTTTCGACCAACGCTCAGTTCCCGCCGTATGAATTCTACAAGGACAATAAGATTGTCGGTCTCGATATCGAAATCGTCAATTACATTGCCGACTATTTGCACCGCACTGTCGAAATCCAGGACATCGAATTCGATGCAATCATCAATGCGGTGGCTTCGGGCAAGGCTGATGTCGGTTTCGCTGGCTTCACCGTTACCGAAGAACGCAAAAAGTCTATCAACTTTACAACGCCTTACACGCTCTCCAAAGTTGTCGTGATTGTCCGTGGCGACAAGGCGATTGAAAGTGAAGAAAGCTTTGGCGATCACATCTACAAGAACTTTGTGAAGGAATCCCGTTGGAAGTTCATTCTCGAAGGTCTCCGCAACACGCTCGTCATCTCGTTCTTTGCGGCTCTCCTCGGTATTCTGATTGGCTTTGTGATTGCGCAGATCCGCACGAGCAACGAATTTAACGGTCGCTGGAAGGTGCTGAACTGGTTTGCAAAAGCTTACCTCGCGGTCATTCGCGGAACGCCGATGATGATCCAGTTGCTCATCATTTACTACATCGTCTTCTCGTCAGTGAACGTCAACAAGATTCTCGTGGCGATTGTCGCGTTCGGCGTGAACTCCGGCGCTTATGTTTCAGAAATCATCCGCAGCGGTATCAAGGGCGTGGATCCGGGCCAGATTGAAGCGGGCCGTAGCCTTGGCCTTAAGTTCCGCACGATTCTTTACCACATTGTCTACCCGCAGGCTTTCAAGAATTCTCTCCCGGCACTCACGAACGAGTTTATCTCGCTCATCAAGGAAACTTCTATTTGCGGTTACATCGGCCTGACCGACTTGACGCGCGGTGGCGATATCATCCGCAGTATGACTTACGAAGCCATGCTCCCGCTCCTTGCTGTGGCTGCTATTTACTTTATTCTTGTTGCCGGGCTCTCGGCTTGTGTTGCAAAACTTGAAAAGAGGTTGAAGAAAAATGAACGCTAATGCTGAAACTTTAATCCAGGTCAAGGACCTTTGCAAATCTTACGGCGACAAGCAGATCCTCAAGGGAATTTCTCTCGATATCCATCGCGGTGACGTGATTGCCATTATCGGCCCATCGGGCTGCGGCAAGTCGACGTTCTTGCGCCAGCTGAACCTGCTTGAAATTCCGACGAGTGGCGACATTCTCTTGGACGGCAAGAGCATCTTGGCCAAGAACGTCTCGAAGCCGGATGTCCGCAGACGCGTTGGCATGGTGTTCCAGCAGTTCAACCTTTTCAAGAACATGACGGCTCTCAAGAACATCATGTTTGCACCGGTCAAGCTTGGGCTTCTTTCGAAAGCCGACGCCGAAACTCGTGCAAAGGACCTCTTGAAGCGCGTGGGACTTTTGGAACGTGCCGACCATTATCCGGCACAGCTTTCTGGCGGTCAGCAACAGCGTGTGGCGATTGCCCGTGCGATGGCGATGCAGCCCGAAGCGATTCTCTTTGACGAACCGACGAGTGCCTTGGACCCCGAAATGGTGGGCGAAGTGCTCAAGATCATGAAGGATCTTGCGAAGTCCGGTATGACGATGATTGTCGTGACGCACGAAATGAGCTTTGCCCGCGAAGTGGCAAACCGCGTGCTGTTCTTTGCCGACGGTTACGTCAAGGAAGACGGAACGCCCGAAGAAATCTTCGACAATCCGAAGGACGCCCGCCTCAAGGAATTCCTCTCCGCTCTCAAGAAGTAATCGAGACTACGACTGTATCAGGCGACCCCGTGACAGAGCACGGGGTGACAAGTGAATAGTGCTGTCATGCCGGCTTCTATGCCGGCATCGCCTTACGCGGTTCCTGTACACGGGGTGACTCCGCCTTACTCTTGCTTAAAAAACGCATAATTTCTATTTTGCGCTCCGTGAAACGGATTCATAGGACTGTTGCAAAACTTCTCGTTGTGAATGGTTACTTGCCGAAGCTTGGGCTTGCGGCGGTGATAGGATTTGTGACCGGGCTTGTTGCCGTGGCCTTCCATTATGTGCTTTCTATGGCGACGGAAGGGATTGCCTTGCCTTGGTCTTTAGGAATGCTTCCTTGGTGGAGTTTCGGTTTTGTTCCTGTTATCGGCGGCCTTGCTGTGGGGCTTTTTATTCATAAAGTTGCGCATGCTCCGGAGACGGCAGGGCAGGGGACGGACAAGATGATTTATTCGTTCCATAACCAAGGGGGCAATGTCCGTGCGCGAGTGGCTCCGGTAAAGTTTATTGCGAGCATTCTAACGCTTTCGACGGGCGGTTCTGCAGGTTATGAGGGGCCGATTTCTCAAATCGGTTCGGGAATCGCTTCTACGATTTGCAAGTTCTTCAAGATGCCCCGAATGATGCGAGGCCAGTTCTTGCTGGCGGGAACGGCCGCTGGCCTTGGCGCTATTTTTAAGGCTCCGCTGGCAGGTGCGCTCACGTCGGTCGAGATGCTTTACCGCGAAGACTTTGAATCGAATGCGTTTGCGACTTCGATCGTTTCGTCGGTGGTTTCGTTTACGGTCTATATCGCTTTTGTCGGGACTTCTCCGATTATTGGTGGAGTTCCTGCGTTCCCGTTTACCAATGCGGTGGAACTTTTTGCCTGTGCCTTGCTTGGAATTTTCTGTTTCCCGTTCTCGTATTTGTATGTCCGTTGCTACTATGCGTCCGAGCGCCGCTTTAACAAGTGGGAGATTCCCTTGTGGCTTAAGCCTGCAATGGGTGGCGCATTTATTTCGCTGATTATCTTGGGTTTCCCTGAAGTTTCGGGTGGCGGCTTTAGTTTTATCGATAACTTGATGGACCATCTGGTGCCGCATTCGGCTTTTGGCGTGCTCTTTTTGCTCGAAGTCGTGCTTGCGAAAATTGTAGCCACGGCTCTGACGGTCGGTTCCGGCGGATCGGGTGGTGTTTTTGGCCCTTCGCTCTTTATCGGTGGCGTGGTAGGCGCTATTTTTGCGGGATTATGCGAAATCCTTTTCCCGGGAATGGTTCGAATGCCTGAAATGTTCATTCTTGTCGGGATGGCGGCGTTCTTTGCGGGGGCTGCGAAGGCTCCGATTGCAGGCGTCGTGATGGTCTGCGAAATGACGGGTAGTTATAGCTTATTGCCGGGGCTTTTGATTGCCGCGGTGATGCACATGGCGTTCTCCCGCAACTGGACGATATACAAGAGCCAGGTGCTCAACAAGTTCGCATCCCCGGCGCACCGTCGCGATATGGACCGCGAAATCATCCAGGCCTACGATAAGATTTCTAAGGACTCCTAAAACCAGTTGGTATAGCGTAAAAAGAGAAACAGCCCCGGGAAATCCCGAGGCTGTTAAATGGAGTATAGAACATTCAAATTACGAGCAACGGAGCACTTGACCCGGGCGGATATTGTCCGATTTCAAGTTGTTCAAGCGCTTGATATGCTCGATAGAAGTGCCGTACTTGTGTGCGATTTTTCCGAGGCAATCGCCACGACGGACTCTGTAGAATTTGCTCTTGCCGATTTCCTTCTGGTAGGCGGATTCGATTTCCTGGAGCTTGTCGATGTCGAGAGTAATCGAAATGTCCTTGAAGGTGCCTTCAGCAAAGTCGTAGACCGTTTCGGGGTTGATGTAGACGCCGTTGTAGCGCATTTCAAAGTGCAAGTGTGCACCGAAAGAACGGCCTGAGTTACCGCCAATGCCAATCGTATCGCCAGCCTGCAATTCGTCGCCGACCTTGACCTTCCAGCGTTCGAGATGGGCGTAAAGCGTCGTGAGGCCATTGCCGTGATCGAGAATCACGTAGCGGCCATAACCCTTACGGCGGCCCTGGTTTCTGACCTTGACGACCTTGCCCGCGAATGCGGCGACGATCGTACGGTCTTCGCCATGGCAGAGGCCCAAATCCACACCACGATGCATGCGGTGCTTGCGCGGACCGTAATGGCCTGCAATGCGACGGCTGTTCGTCGGGATGATGGAGGTGGTCATGTCGAGAATGAACTGCTTTGCCGGAGCGCCCGTGGAGGCGGAATCAGTCGTGGCCTTGATATCGGCATCGGCTTCGGCGTATTCGCGGATGGCTTCTTCCGTGTTGAGGGAATCGCTATTGATGCCCTCTTCGGTGCCCTGGTCCGTGATTTCAAAATCGTCAGATTCAGTCTTTAGCGCGGTGTTCGTTTCTTGTTCGACTGGCTTCGGCATGCTGACCTTGGCCGTCTTTTTGCGCTTGGACTTCTTTTGGTAAAAGCTGCTTTCGTTAATCACGAACTTGCCGACAGACGGGTTTTCGGCTTCAGGTGCATCGCTGAGGCTTTCGAGACCGTCGAGGTCTTGGTTCAGTTCCGTGTTACGAGATTCAATTAGGCGAGGAACAATTTTTCCGGCCAGATCGTCGTCTTTTGCGAACAGGGCGAGCGGCAGGACTCCTACAATAAGTATTGATTTAAGCTTCATAAAAAATTGGGTATTTATATATATGGGCTTAATAATACACTTTTTCAGTCCTCTTGTCACTAGGTAGAATCATATTTTAATGTGACATTCTCAAAAAACGCTATAAAACATGTTTTTTGAGAACATTTTGTATCGTTTTGGATGCAAAATTTAGTCCAAGTTCAGCAATGCTTTTTAAGCCTTTTTTGGGGCGCTTTTGTGCCCTTTTTTAATATAGACTTCGACTATAGGTGGGGCTCAAATAAATATTTCTGTAACTTATGAAATGACAACGACTTATGCGAACAGGGATTTTTTTGCCGATAAACGGATTTTTCAAACCGTTTTTTTGAGAAAAAAAGATCCCCGAACGGGTCGGGGATGACAAAGTAAAAACTCACGGCTCATCGCTCACAGCTTATCGCTGCGGCTCCGCCGCTAGAATTGGAAGTAAATGAACGGGCAAGAGTCTGCGCTCATGAACTGGTAAATCACGAAGATGATGAAAGCCGTTGCTGCCACCATCGCCGGGATCGGAAGCGATGCAAACGTGATGCGGTAGCGGGACTTGAACTTCTTCGGGATCCAATGGATCAGCATACCTGCGATGAACACGAGGATGATGTTGATGTGTTCCCAGGCAATCGGGAAAATGGTGTCCCAGCGCCAAGCGGTACCCATCTGGTGGACCATGTTCTTTGCGGTGTTCCATGCGACTTCGTTAGCTTCGGCCGGGTCGAGGTTCGAACCTGCGCGGAAGAAGAGACGTGTGAACGTGATGAACACGAACGTGAGCGAAACGTTCCAGGCGGTCTTCAGCCATTCCATTTTCCTGTCACTGAACAGGCGGAAAATGATGGACGAGTAGATACCGACAAACAGGACGCCGAACCAGACGGCGGTAATGGCGCAAATCGGAACCGTGTAGTGCTTGTAGATAATCGCGCTGACCGCAAAGAGGGCGAGCGAAATTCCGGCGCGTACCGTAGCGCTGCGCTTGACCCAGAGCTTGTTGAACACCTGGCCAAAACCGTTCAAACCGCCCCAGATGATGAAGTTCCAGCTAGCACCGTGCCACCAACCGCCAACGATCTGCGTGGCCATGGCGTTCATGTTCGTGGTAATCGTCTTGCGGGAATCCGGCTTGAAATAAGCGACAATGCCGATGTAAATGAAGAACACGCCAAGAGCGATACCGACCCACATGCTTCCCGAAAGGAGAATCGCGACAAGGCTCAAGAAACCCATCCAGAAGAACGTACCGATAGTAGCATTGCGGTTTCCGCCAAGGGGAATGTACAAGTAGTCGCGCCACCAGCTCGAAAGGCTGATATGCCAGCGACGCCAGAATTCCGTGGGGCTCTTTGCTTTGTAGGGGCTGTTAAAGTTCTGCGGCAAGCGGAAGCCCATGAGTAGGGCAACGCCAATAGCAATATCCGTATAGCCCGAGAAGTCTGCGTAAACCTGGAGTGAATAAGCGAAAAGCGCAATGAGGTTTTCTAGGCCCGTAAACAGGAGCGGCGTATCGAAAACGCGGTCCACAAAGTTCGTGGCGAGATAGTCGCTCAAAATGATCTTCTTGGCAAGACCGTTCAGAATCCAGAACACGGCCATACCGAAGGCGCGACGGGGGAGGAAAAACGGCTTGTAGAGCTGTGGAACGAACTTGTCGGCACGGACAATCGGGCCTGCCACAAGTTGCGGGAAGAATGAAAGGTAAAAGCCGAAGTTGAGGATGTTATCGACTGCCTTGATCTTGCCACGGTAAATGTCGATGCAGTAACTCATCGCCTGGAACGTGAAGAACGAAATACCGACCGGGAGGATAATCTGGTCGACGAGCGAGTTTGTTCCGAACATCTTGTTGCTTGCGGCCGCGAAGAAGTTGTAAACGTGGAGCTCGATGCCCGTAAAGTCGTAAAGTGCGTCCAAGAAGAAGTAGGAGTATTTATAGTAGCAGAGCACCAGCAGGTCGATGGCGACCACGATGATCATCAGGAGTTTCTTTTTCCACTGGACGACCGATTTTTCAATCCACTTGCCAATGAAGAAGTTCGCAATGACGCAGAAGATTAAGATGCAGACGTAGCTTCCGCTCGTCTTGTAGTAGAAGAACATGCTTGTTCCAAACAGGAACGCGTTACGGAGCAAAAGCTTGCTATGTATTAGCGAGAATATGGCGAATACAACGGCGAAGAATCCCCAGAAGTAGAATTGGGTAAAGAGAAGCGGGGAATTGGGGTCGAACGCGAATGTGCGTGTCAGGTAGGGAATGATGTAGTCAAGCATGATTTTTGGGCTTGTAAATTAGAAAATTATTTCTTGTCCTGTGCAGCGGGTGTCGCGGCAGTTGCCTCTGCTGGAGGTGCTTTGGGCGGGGCTGCAACAGGGGCTTCGGCCGGGAGGTTCGCGATATGGTCAAAGTAGGCCTGCATCAAAGCCTTGTAGAACATGTCGCCAAGCAGCTGGTAACCAGCCGTCTTGAAGTGGACCTTGTCTTTCTTGGCGAGGTCTGCCTTTTCCCATTTGGCCATGGAGCCGAGGCCACCCATGATGGAGAACTTATCCCAGACGCCTGCTTTGTGCTTTTCGGCGAGCATAAAGAAGGACTTACGTGCGATTTCGCCATTGGGGTGCTGTACATATTTTTTCTTGCGGACTTTGCGGTAAGAGTCGTTGTTCGTTTCGAAAATGAAAGCCGTCTTGGGGCTCACTTTCTGGATACGCTTGATCAGCTGGTCGTATTCGTCGCGGAACTGCTTGTCGTTAAAGACTTCCACATTTGCGTCATTGATGCCGATGGCAAAGATGACGAGGTCGGGCTTGTAATAAGACATTTCCTTTTCGAACAGCGGGCAGATTTCTTCGAAGTAGTTCTGGACTCTGGCGCCGTTGATGCCGACGTTCGTGTAGGTGATGCCCGGGGCATTGTTTTCGGTGAGAATGCCGGTCAGCGTAAAGCGCGGGCGAGGCGGAACCGTATCGACGATGGAATCCTTCGGGGCTGCCATTTCTGTCGGGATGCGGTTGTCTTCATCGCGGTTCATGCAGTTCGTGTCGAGTACGTCGCCGCAGTCGTCCTGGAACATCGTGTCGAGGGCGGGAGTTGCGGACGGCAAGGCGGCTACGGAACTTGAAGACGGCAAAAGTCCGAGAGAATCAAGACGCAAGGAATCGGCAACGCGGGCGAGGGAGTCTGCTCGTGCAACGGAATCCTTGTAGAGAGAGTCCGTGATGAAGGCGGCGACTTCGGCCTGCTTGGTCGTATCGGCCCAGCGGAATGCAATCTGGATGGTATCGATCGGGCGCGGGCTTACGAATACGTAGCTTTGGCTTGTCGAATCGAACGTTCCGGAAACATCCATCGAGTCAATGCGGAGCACCGGCTGCACGTTGTTGCTGTCGCTGAATCCGAAAAGTCTAAAACTCGTTTCGCCCCAGAGCGGTTCGGAATTGTATTTGTCCAAAAGGAGCGTAATCTCGGCGCGCGGGTCGCAAGTGCTAACCGCAATTCCCAAGAGGCCGAGCTGCTTCGTGATTTCTTTCTGGACGTTCTTGCTTTTGTCCCAAATGCCTTTATAGTAACTGGCGTAGCTAGAGGGAGTGTTTGTTCTTGCTGCGGAATACGGGAATATAAAACCACGACCTGCCGATGCACCTGGATATTCTTTCACGAGGTGTTCGCGGATACGCCCGGAGATCACGTCTGCCTGCAAGTGGGATCCTCCGATGTGGAGAATTCGCACTTTTCCCTTGTTCTCAAAAACGAGCGTGTCGAGCTTCTTGAAAAACGGCTCGAACGTGGCGTTTCCTTTCGGGAACTGGATGGTGTTCAGCGATGTATCGATAAAGTCGTATTTCGTAAAGTCTACGTCATAGTAGCCCGGAGTGATTTCCATATCTTTGGAAATGGACTCCGCTGCTAAAATGCCTAGGCAAACCGCAATAACAGCAAGCTTCCTGATCACCTATTTGCCCCCCTCGGCATTTAGAGATTGATTGTTTGTTTCTTTTGCGCTTGTTTCTGTGTCGACAGGCTTGTTGGAATACTTACGGATGTCCTTGAGCTTGGAATCGTTCAGATTGTGCCTGTCGCGGAATTGGTAGTAGTCGTAGTACATATGGAGCGATGAGCAGAACAGATCGCCCATGTAAGAGGCTCCTTTACGTGTAAAGTGTACATGGTCGGTAAAGCCGAGAGGCGGAGCCTTCTTGACCCACTTGATCATGGCTCCTTCACCGCCCATCACGCGGTGCATATCCCAGTAAGCAAGGCCGTTTTCAAGAGCCACTTCGCGAAGCATCTTGATCGTGATGCCAAGACCTGGATAAGTCTGCCATCTTCCGTTAATTTGTTTAGCCATGTCGGCCGGACCGATAAAGAGAATGTCGGCGTCCGGGTTCGCTTTCTTGACAGCCTGAATTTGTCTGGTAATGAGTTTCTTGCTCCAGTCCAGAGTCTTGGGCGTCATGCTCGGCACCATGTTTCCGCCGTACTCCATGATGATAAGCTTGGCGTTCATTGCCTTGTAAGATTCGGCAAGGAGCTGGCTATCGATCTTGTGGAATACCGTACCCGAGCTACCGCGCATTGCAACGTTGTCCACAGCGACACCATAAGAACCATCCACAGAAATCGCATAGATTTCCGTGCGTCCGTTCAGGTAAAGCTTGATGTTCGAAGTCGTGTCCGGGAGTTTCCACGTGTAGACGTTCAACTTCGTGAACTTTTCAACGATCGGATCCTGGGCCGTTTCTTTCTTGTTCTTCTTCTTGGTCTTCGGAGTGCCGTCTGCATTCTGGCCGACGATTTCAGACACTTCATGCTCGTAGGTGAGCTTGAGCTTCAAGCTGCCCTTGTTGGCGGCGAGAACCTTGATGACCGAGTAGCCACCGACGTGCGGGAACATGTCCTTGCGTCCTTCACGCTTCTTGACTCCGATAACGGCAGAACCGTTGAGTTCGCCCACCTGGGCCAAAGGACCGTAACGGTTGTGCGTAGCGTGTTCTTCCTTGGGGCCAAACACGATGTAGCGCTGCAAGTTGCCGTTGTTCCACTGCGTCGTCGATTGCGACGGAATGTGCATGACAGCAGGGAGCATACCCGGACCGTTACCGCCGAATTCCGTCTGGAGGTCTTCGCGGATCGTCGAAGAAATGCGGTCTTCTTCGAGCTGCGAGTCGCCGTAGTGGATCACGTGGATCGTAGTCGAATCTTTCTTGGCCTGCTGGAGGCTCTGGAAGAAACGGTCAAACCACGTGAGGTCGTTGCCCGGCAAGTCAAAGCGCGTACGGCCTTCCTTGAAGAAGTCTTCGTAGTACTTGAGCGAATCGGAGAACGCCGCAAATTGCTTTGCCTTGGTCTCTTCCATCATCTGACGGATGGCTTCTTCCGGATCGACTTGCTCGACCTTGACCTTGTTACCGGCGGAGTCCGTTGTCGTCTCGGCCTTTTCAAAGACTTGAGAAAGCTTCGGGTAACGGAGCGTCGTATCGCCAACATGGATTCCGTCTTCAGGGTAGGCAAGTGCCATCACCCCGAGGACGAGGAACAGGGAAACGATACTGATGAGTACTTTTACTGGAGTCATGAATATTATCCTGTGTTCAGGACGATTGTGTCGTCCTGAGCGAAGTCGAAGAATCTATGCTTTCAGCTGTTCAACGATCGCGGCCACATCGCCTACGTGCATTGTACCGTCGCGGAGGTCCTTGAATTCGAACTGTCCGGCGGAAGCCTTGTCGCCATCCACGTAGACGACGATGGATGCACCCTGGTAGTTGGCCTGTTCCAACTGCTTGCCCATCTTCATGGAAGCTAGCGGATGAGAAACAGAGTTGCCGTTTGCGCGGAACACCTGGGCCGTTTCGAAAATCTTCTTCATGTCGTTCGTGAAGCTTGCGATGTAGAAGTCCACATGCTGCTTCGGGCTCGGCAAAAGTCCACGTTCGCGGAGGAGGTCGGCCAAGACGACGTCGCCCATGCCAAAGCCAACGCCCGGAATGCGGTCACCACCGAGTTTTTCGGTAAGGCTGTCGTAACGTCCGCCACCAGCGATGGCGCGCATGGATTTACCCTTGTCGAACACTTCGAACACGATGCCCGTGTAGTAGGCGAGGCCGCGCACAATCGAAAGGTCGAGGTTCACGCATTCGCTGAAGCCTGCGGCGGCAAGCGTTGCGAACAAGTCTTCAATTTCCTTGAGGGCTGCGGTTGCGTTTTCGCTCTTCACGGCGGCGCGCACTTCTTCGATAGACTTGCAGCTCATGAAATCGTCGAGCTGCTTGATCTGTGCTTCGGAAAGGCCTGCTTCGGTAAGAGCCTTGGCAAAAGCTTCCGGACCGATTTTCAAGCGACGGTCGAGCACCGGATAAACGAGTGCCGGATTCGGAGCGCCAATTTCTTCGAGGTAGGTGGCGAGGAGCTTGCGGCTCGAAACGCCAATCGCAAAGTCCGTGTCCTTGAGGCCGAACTTGCGGAGCATCGTGGCGATGGAAGCGAGCAAGTCTGCTTCGGCGTAGATGCTTTCGGTACCGATGATGTCCATGTTCAGCTGGAAGAATTCGCGAAGGCGACCCTTCTGAGCCTTTTCGTAACGGAACAGGCGCGGCATGGAGAACCACTTGAACGGCTTCTTGAGTTCGCGGGCCTTCTGGATCACGAGGCGGGCGAGCGTCGGCGTCATTTCCGGGCGGAGTGCAATTTCGCGGTCGCCCTTGTCCTTAAAGTTGTAGAGCTGGCTTACGATTTCTTCGCCGGACTTGCCGGTGTAAAGTTCCAAATGTTCAAACATCGGACCTTCGTATTCTTCGTAGGCGAAGCTTTCGGCGACCTTGCGCCAGGTGTCAAAAATATAGTTCTGGATGCGTTCAGCTTCCGGATAAAAATCGCGTGTGCCCTTAGGCAGTTGAGGAATAGCAATACTCATAGTGGGCACAAAGATAGAAAATAGTTACTAGTTACTTGTTATTAGTTTCTAGAAAAGCCTGTTGAATGTTTGCCCCTCAAATAAATAATATGTAACATTGGTTAATATTGCCGGTTTTACATTTCTTTTGCTATATTTGGTACGTAAAATTTTTAATACCTTAAAAGGAAGGTTAATCATGGCTAGAAAGAAGATTGCACTCGTTGGTGCTGGTCAAATTGGTGGTACAATGGCTCTCGTGCTTGCACAGAAGAACCTCGGCGACGTCGTCCTTATCGACATCCCGATGACTCAGGGCATGCCGAAGGGTAAGGCTCTCGATATTATGGAAGGCCGCTCCGTCATCAATTCGTCCGTTGATCTTCAGGGTTCTACTGATTATTCCGCTATTAAGGGTGCTGACGTCGTTATCGTTACCGCTGGTTTCCCGCGTATGCCGGGCATGAGCCGTGACGACCTCCTCGACAAGAACTGCGGCGTTATCAAGACTGTTGCTGAAGCTATCAAGGAAAACGCTCCGGATGCATTCGTGATTGTTATTACGAACCCGCTCGACGCCATGGTCTACAACATGCAGAAGCAGTCTGGCCTCCCGGCTAACAAGGTGATCGGTATGGCTGGCGTGCTCGACTCTGCTCGTCTCGCTTGCTTCGTCGCTGACGAACTCGGCGTTTCCGTCGAAGACGTCAAGGCTCTCGTTATGGGCGGCCACGGCGACACGATGGTCTCCATCATGGAATGCGTCTCTGTCGGCGGTATCCCGGTTTCTCAGCTCATGAGCAAGGAAAAGTTTGCCGAACTCGCAAAGCGTACCGCAGGTGCTGGTGGCGAAATCGTGAACCTCCTCGGTCGCGGTTCTGCTTTCTACAGCCCGGCAACTTCTGCTATCCACATGGCTGAAGCTTACCTCCTCGACAAGAAGAGCGTGTTCTCTTGCGCTGCTAAGCTCAATGGCGAATACGGCGTGAACGGCCTCTACTGCGGCGTGCCGGTTGTCGTTGGTGCAAACGGTGTCGAAAAGATTCTCGAAGTCAAGATGAGCGCCGAAGAAAAGGCTGCTTTCGACAAGTCTGTCGAAGCTTGCAAGAAGAACGCTGAATGGGTTGACGCACATACCTAACCGTTCGCGCTAGAATAAGGATGAAAAACTCCTTAGGCGCTCACTCTCGCAAAAAAGCCCTCGGTTAACACCCGAGGGCTTTTTGCTCACACGTGATCAGACCGGAACGGCTAGAAATAAGATTGAACTTACTCAACAGCCGTTCCTCTCGCCAACACGACCCGTTGATACGGGTCGCTTATGGCTCACACGTCAGACCGCTCGGGGCTAAGTACTGGAGAAAAACTCCGTCGGGCCCTCGCTCTCGCAACCACGCTCCGTTGATACGGAGCGTTTTTTTTGTATGAAATTGCTCGAAAATGCCAAATTATGCTACCAAAGCGAGTAAAGTAATGTGCTTAGTAGCATGATTTTGGAATAAATTAAGCAAAATTCCTGGCAAATCAAGAAGTTTGGGTGGAAAAATGCTACCAAATTTTAGTTATTACTTGATTTAGTAGCATAGCGAACTTGACTTTTTTTGATTTTATTACATATAAAGTTAAAATTATGCTACTAAAGCAGGCCTTCTGGTGTGTTTAGTGGCATTTTTTAGCTAAAAATCACTTCAGCACAATCCTGCGCGCGAGATGAACTCCTTTCCCCGTCACGCGGACCATATAAATTCCGGCATTGAGGTGGGTGAGGTTGAGCGTTGAAGCGGCTCCATCGATTGCTGCGTGCGCGACGACTTGCCCGAGGCTGTTCATGACTTCGGCGGTTGCGGTAGACTTGATGCCCGTAAAGCCGAGCGTGCGACCGTTGAGAATCGCCTTGGGCGCTGACACCGTGCGAACAAATTTGATTCCTACTTCGGAACTTGGGATGCCGCATTTTTCAGGACAGGTTCCATCTTTGGGGCCGACTGCACAGATATTGAAATTGTAGCGGCCCGGGTCTGCTTGAAGCTTGAATTTGACGGCTACGAGTTGCTTGGCTGCGGTCTCGCCATCAATTTTTACGGAACCATCGTACCAGGAGGGCTGCTTGAAGTCGGACCAGCTGACGACTACCTTGTTGCCGTGATTTGTATTTCCTTTTAAAATGTCGGGAGCTTTTGCGGCGGGGAGTGTAACCGACGGATTTGCGTAATTGATGGTTGAATCTATTACAGGACCGAGACCTAGTTCGAGTTTCAAGTCTGCATCAGAAGAATAGGTGACGCATAGTCCTCCCCATGTTGAAGCGTCGCCTGCTAAGGGAGTGGGGTCTGTAGAGGATTTTTCACCGACGATATTGAATCCAAAACCTATATAAGGGCTTGAGGTCATTGATCCTTTGGCGAGGTCCGCTGTTCCACAAAAACCACCGCATTCAACGATCATATTTTCTGCGGAGCAATATATAAAGGGTGGATCTATTGTAAAAGGGCAAATAAATGCGGACTCGCCGCCATCGTTGTCGTCTCGATAATCAAACCAGTAACCGCTTGTTTCGGTTTCGTTCCCAAGTCCTGTTTGAATGTTTTCTGTTATGTTGTCGTCTGCACAATTCCAAGTGACAAACTGCCCTGCGGCAAATGTCGTTGATGAAGCTGCCCAAAGAGCGATGGCTAAAGCGTTTTTCTTGTTCATGAGATTACCTTACCACAATCCTGTTTGTGAAATTAACGGCTTTACCCGTAACGTGGATCATGTAAATTCCAGCGTCAAGGTGGGCGAGGTTGAGAGTCGAGGCGGTACCTTCGATTGCTCCGCGCGCGACGACTTGCCCGAGACTGTTTAAGACTTTGGCGGTGGCGGTTGACTTGATGCCCGTAAAGTTGAGGGTACGGCCTTTGAGAATGGCTTTGGCGGCTACTGCCCCGCGAACGTTTTGGATGCCTTGCTCGGAGTTGGATGGCGTGCATTTTTCCGGGCACGTTCCGTTTTGCGGACCAATGGCGCAAATCTTGAAATCGTAGCTACCCGGATCGGCTTGTAGTTTGAATGAAATGATGGAAAGCTGTTTTGAGGCTGTTTCTCCGTCTATGAAGGGGGAACTTAAGTGCGATGGAATTTGTTTGAAGTCTGACCATGCAACTCTCACCAAGTTGCTTGTCTTGGAGGCTGGAAGCGTGGCGGACGGATAGGAAAGCGCTAGGGCTGGTTCTGCATCGGGACCTTCTCCGTCTAATATCCAGCCATTCGGGTCGCTGATCGGACCTGGACCTAGTTGTAGTAGTAAATCGACATCTGAAGTGTATGTAATGCAGAGCCCGTTCCATGCAGAAGCGTCGCCTGCAGCAAGGGTGTGGTCTGTGTCGGATGTTTCTCCCACGACGGAAAAGCCAAATCCTACGAACGGTTTTTCGATTGCGGATCCTCCTTTGAGAACCGCGGTTCCGCAAAAGCCGTTGCATTCCTCAATGACTGGATCAAAAGCGTAATAAGGTGGGTCCATCGCGGCTGCCCACATAACATTAGAGCCGTCACCGTCGTTTTTGTCGGTGTAAAAGAACCAGTAGCCGAATGTTTCGGTCCAGTTGCCTAGTCCGGTTTGAATTTGCGGATTTCCGTTAGCTCCGTTCCAGGTGACAAACGATTCTGCGGCAAAGGCGGATGATAAGGCGATTGATACGGCAAAAAACGCTGTTGCTATTTTGGTCCGTTCTTTTTCCTGGTTCATATAAATCCTCCTGTACTAAGTAATATAGATTTAATACCTCGATTTCAGATGAAATAATTTGATAAATGTGTGTGAATTGTAAACTGTGGACTTTTAATTCTAAAAATGATGTAAAAAATGACGAACGGTTGTATTCAAATAATTAACGGCCGATTACTATTGACTAATAACCGATAATTAAAAAATATGTGGACTTTTAATAATTAAAAGTATATATTTGCATTATCTAGGCTTGTTAAGAGTGTGGATGTATGGGAGATGTAGATGGAAACGAAGGGTTTTAAGCCTATTTCTGTGCTGTCGCGTGCCGTAAGGAACGTGGCTTGTGGCGCTATTTTGGGGGCCGGGCTCGGTTCGGCTGCCTTTGCGGCGAATCCTCTCACGACTGATTTTTATTCTGCTGATGCGGCAGCTCTCGTGCATAACGACTCGCTATTCATTTTTGCGGGTCACGACGAGCAGGGACCTCAGGGCAATAACAATAAGGCGTTCATCATGAACGACTGGCACGTGCTCGTAACCGACGACATGGAACATTACCACGATTACGGTGCGGTTTTGAGCGTCAAGACGTTCAAATGGGCGAATGCGAGCGCTTTTGCGGGCCATTGCGAATACCGGAATGGAAAATTTTACTGGTACGTGGCCGTTCATCATGGGACCATCAAGGAAAACGGTAGTGAAGGTTTTGCGATTGGTGTTGCCGTGGCGGATCATCCGTCTGGACCGTGGAAGGACGCGATTGGCCAGGCGCTCATCACCGACAATACGCCGAATGACGTGAAACTCAATATTGACCCCGCGATTTTCTACGACGGGGACGATATTTGGATGTATTGGGGCTCGTGGAATGCGGGCCGCCGTGTAAAACTCAAAGAAAACATGATTGAACTTGCGGGTACGCCCGAAGATATCAAGATCAAGGACTTCTTTGAAG
>Ga0310786_10004969_pt1 | contig 18229 bp, 18 predicted proteins | sample AusTroGonzalo_MG_FD_203881 | JGI IMG/M metagenome (GOLD analysis project Ga0310786, IMG submission 203881) | Bovine rumen microbial communities from tropical cattle in Woodstock, Queensland, Australia - Gonzalo_03 (v2) (version 2) | ecosystem: Host-associated > Mammals > Digestive system >... | reverse complement strand
TTGCAGATTCATCTCGCAGCGATTAAACATATGTGACCTAGAATTTATAGGATGTGAATGGATTTATCCAAACAATGATGAGCCGCTTCGTGAGGTTGAGCAGGTGCAACACGTTGATTATGAGAAACTAATACTGAAAGGATGAAGAGACATCTCAAAGAGCAGACTCTGAAAATTGAGAAGAAATTGGAGGAATATGCAAAAATGCGTAAACTTCACCGTGATGCACGTATCAAAAAATGAATGCCAACAGTTTGAATAGTTGGTTATACAAATGCAGGGAAATCCTCACTTTTAAACGGTTTAACCAAAAAATGAGTATTAGCAGAGAATAAACTTTTTGCCACATTATGAACGAATGTTTGAAATTTATACGTGATTACAGATCCTGTAACTGGAAGATGAAAAGAAATTCTACTAAACGATACAATTTGATTCATCCGTGATTTACCTCCAAAACTGATTAAATCTTTTTCGTCCACTCTGGAAGATAGTATTGAATCAGACTTACTTTTGCATGTTATAGATTCTAGTGATCCGTTCGTGGAAGAAAGAATTTCAGTAGTTCACGATGTTTTAAATGATATTTGAGCGAATCAGAAAAGAATATTAGTTTTCAATAAAATAGATTTAATTGATGAAGAAAAATTAACAGAATTAAAGAAACTTTTCCCTGATGAAGATAAAGTTTTCATTTCAGTAAAAGGTAATATTTGACTAGATGAGCTCAAAAATCTGATAGCTAAAAATGTGTAATAATTACTTTATAGAATTTATATTTTCAAAATACATAATATCTTCATATATCTTAATTTTCTTTTCTCCAATTTCATCAAATCTTTCTCAAACTACTACACCTCCGTATTTCTTATAAAAATTGATTGTATCGTTTCATTTTAAGACATTTAATATCATGTCGTTGTATCATAGTTTTATCAATTCGTTTATTCATGCAAAAAATAACTTTTTACCTAATCAAAGTCTTTGATATTCTTTTAAAACATATATAGCCATTATCTCTCATGAATTAGGATAATCTTGGTTTCTTGATGGACAATACGATAGTGCTCATATAATTTTCTTGTTTTCTGTATCCTCGAGAACTAGATGCATTCAACTTTCTTTGATAAGTGCGCGCATTTTTTCTGCTCTTATATCAATATTTTTAATCCTATTCTCAATCAGAAAATCAGGCATTAATCATTTATAGGTGGTCTTCCATGTGTAAACATTTACATAAGTAATTTCATAAGCATCATCTGGTGCGGCTTTCCTGATTAAGAACTTTTCCATAATAGTTGAGGAAAATAAACGAAATAATTATATTAATAAACGATATTTTTACAAACAAAAAACTCTATTTGTTAAATGTTGATTTTGGGGGAAATATAATTATCTATAAAAGTAGTTTAAGTGTTGTTAGACTTAATTTTATGTAGATTTTTATTTTTTTCTTTGTTACTATAATGAAAAAAATCATCTTCACTTTAATTAGTTGATTATGTTTGTTTGGATTTTCTTATTGAATGGATTGTTCAGTTTATGATGATTTGATTAATACAATTGAAGCACAAATATCGAATACTAAAATGAGAGCAGCAAGAGAAGCTATGCCAATAGCTAATTCACCATCCGTAAGCTCCGAACAAATGAATCAGATAATTTATTATAGTAAATATTGAGATGAACTTAGATCTCTGCAAAAAGAATATGATTCTGCTGTACAACAGAAGTCGCAATGTTTAAGCAATACATCAAATTCTAGTAATACAACATACTATAATAACAATTATCAAAATGATACATATCATAAATCTCAGAGCCAAATATGTAAAGAAGAATTTTGAAATTATTCTATAGCAATTTGAGATGAATGTGGATGTAAAGATTGATATATTATGAACTGAACATTAACAAAATGTGTAAAAGATACAGTACAACAAAGAAGAGAAAACTGTTTAGTGTTATATGGAAATAAATCTTATTATTCTGATGATGATGAAATGTGTATGTGTGTTGATTGATATACAATGAATGAAAATCGTTCAAAATGTGTAGTTGCTACTTTTGAACAAAGGAATTCTAATTGCTCAGCGTGGAATAATTGAAATGCTCATTATTCAGAAGAAGAAAAAACTTGTGTCTGTAATACCTGATATATGCCAAATGAAGATAAGAGTCAATGTGTAAAAGATACAGAGAGACAAAGAAAATTAAATTGTTCAACTCGATATTGAGACAATGCTATACTTTGAGATAACTGAGAAGATTGTGAGTGTTCTGGTTGATATGTTTTTAACGAAGAAGGAATGCAGTGTGTGTTAGATACTAAAGAGCAAAGAGAGAAAAATTGTAAATCTTGGTATTCTCCACTTTCTTTTCTTTGAGATGATTGAGAAAGTTGTGAATGTCCTGAAGGTTATTTTGCTGATTCAAATAATACTAATTATTGTGTATTAGATCGTTCTCAAAAATCATTACAATCAAGAATAATGAATACAAAAGATGCTCAATGTGATGATACAATTATACAAATTACTTGCTCTATAGAACCAACGAATGATGGATGTCCTGCTGTTTGTTTAGAATTATATGATGCTATAAATTGGATGTATGCCAATGAATTAACGATTTATAATGATCCAACAAAATTTGGAATCTATGATCCAATAACTAGAGAACAAGCATCAAAATTCTTTGTTAATTTCTATATGGCAGCATTTGATAAAAAACCATTTGTAACGGCTACAAATCCATTTAATGACATAGATAATGCAGATCCAACACTTCGCATGTATATTATTAATTCTTCTACTTTAAAATTATTTAAGGGAAGTAATTGAAAATTTATGCCATTTAATCATCTAACAAAAGCTCAAGCTTTGGCTGTAATGATAAGGATGGCTACATGATTGTTAGATGAGTCTCAACAACCTCGATACAGTAATTATCTGAATCAAGCTGAATCTATGGAGTTATTAGATAATATTAATTATAGTTACGCTACATTAGATGATGAAGACATTGTAAGATGAGATGTTGCTCTGATATTATACCGTCTATACGATTATCTTAAATAAGAAATATTAAAATTGTCAATTTTAACCAAATATTCATTCACAATTGTGAGCTATAAGGCTGCTTTTTACTTATTTTTTCTAAATTTTTAATATCGATTTTCTGCATATAAACTAGCCAAATTTGAAATTGACATAAATTATCAAAATTTTGACTTGATTTTGATGAGGAATTTATTATATACATTTTCACTGTGATATTTTTTCAGAGAAAAATTTACTTATTTCCATTAAATTACGGAATGCCAACTATTAATCAATTAATTAAACAATGAAGAAGCCAAAAAAAGAGTAAATCAAAAGCTCCAGTGCTTCAGTATGGATTAAACAAATTAAAGGGAGACAAGAAAGTTGAAAGACCTTCTCCATTTAAAAGATGAGTATGTTTAAAAGTTTCCGTAATGGGACCTAAAAAACCTAATTCTGCTCAGAGAAAATTTGCTAAAGTTAGATTATCTAACTGATCAGAAGTTTTGGCTTATATTCCTGGAGAATCTCATTCATTACAGGAGCACTCAGTTGTTCTAGTACGTGGATGACGTGTTAAGGATCTTCCATGAGTAAAATATCATATCGTTAGATGAAAATACGATGCTAATCCTGTAGCAGATCGTAAAAAATCTCGCTCATTATACGGAGCTAAAAAACCTAAGAAATAGGATATAAGATAGTTCAGATTTAAAAATATTATTTATTTAGTGTTATTGTGTCGCACTCATGAGTAAACCAACAAGTGCAGTTATGCAAAAGTCAAATGAAGAAAAATTTATCAACCATTTGATGAAAAATTGAAAGAAAAGCGTAGCTAGAAAAATTTATGCAGATGCTCTTAAAGAGATTAAGAAGGCTGGACATATGAATCCTTCAGTAGTAGTTCAGGCTGCAATCGAAAACGCATCTCCAAATATCATGATTAAATCAAAGAGAATTGGATGAGCTGTATATCAGGTTCCTGTAGAGGTAAAACCAGCTAAAAGGTTTTTCTTTGCTACAAAATGGATTCTTGATGCTGCTAGAGCTAAGACAGGGAAACCAATGTCTGAAAAATTGGCTGAAGAATTAATTGCTGCATATGGAAATCAAGGAGCTGCTGTAAAAAAGAAGGAAGAAGCTCATAGAATGGCTGAAGCTAATAAAGCATTCGCTTATATGGCAAAATATGTTAATTAATTCGTTAAATAAATTAAACTTTATCTCTTATCTGTGTTATAATGTGAGATACTAATGGTAGAAAAATTAAGCATTTCCTTAAAAGACTAACTTGGCATAGAAAAAAGTCTTCTACAAGAAATGATAAAGCAATTGATCGATACATTTTGATTCTAAAGAAAGAACAAAAATTCTGAGCTGATGATAAATGGGTTAAAAGAACTAAAGAAAAAGCTGAACTTAGATTAAAGAAGCTTGGAATATCTCATGCAAAGATCAAAGAAGTTCTCGAATCTAGAGGACAAAAAGATTTATCATCTAAAGTTGCTTAACACTATGAGACTTAGAACTAATGCAAAAAGAAAGCTAAACAAGGCTTTGGTTAGAGTTGAAAAAACTGTGATTATGGATGTTCGTAAGAACCTTGATCAGCAGAAAAAATGGAAAGCTAAAGTTGTAAACAGCAAATCTGCTAAATAAATTTTATTATTGATGCTTTTGTTCAAATGAATTACGAAAGATTGCAAAGAATTTGGAAATTTAGAGGATTGGTAATCAAAACTAAAAAAGAAAACCATCCTGATGGAACATTCACTATGAGATGAACTTGTTCAGGTGTGACTGTAGAAAAGATTTATCCTTTCTCTTTCAATAAATTCGAAAAAGTTCTTTTATTAGATGAATACAAAGTTAGAAAATCTAAACTCTATTATATGAGAGATAAAATCTGAAAGGATGCTAGACTTAAGAGTATCATTTCAGCTGAGAATAGAGATTCAGATTTGTTAAAGAAGATTAAAGTTTCTGAAGCTCCAAAAGCAGAAGAAAAAGAAGTTGTAGAAGAAGTTAAACAGGAAGTAGTTGAAGAAAAAGTTGAATCACCTGTAGTTGAAACACCAGTTGAGCCAGAAGCTCCAGCTGTTGAAGAGACACCTACAGTTGAAGAAGCTCCAGCTACTGAAGAACCAGCCGCTGAAGAAACTCCTGCAGAGCCAGAAGCTCCAGCAGAGGAAGCTCCTGCAACAGAGGCCGCAGAATAATTAAAAATATTTTATCTATTGAATAGATTGTGTAAATGAAACTTTCAGTTAAAAAGCGTGATGTCTTTGGGAAGAAAGTTAAGAATCTAAGAGCTCAAGGATTAGTTCCAGCTGTAGTATATGGTAAACATGTGGAGGCTGAACCTATCTCTTGTGTAAAAAATGATCTTCTTAAAGTTTATAGAGCTGCTTGATATTCAACACCAGTTGAACTTACTGGAGATGTTGATCACTTAATTCTTATCAACTCATTACAATTAGATCCAGTATCTGATGAAATAATTTCAGCAGACTTCTTGGCAGTTAGTAGAACAGAAAAAGTATCTGCTAAGATCCCTGTTGTTACATTCTGAGAATCTCAACTTGAGAAACTTAATGAAGGTAAAATTATGCAGATTAGAGATGAAGTTGAAGTTGAAGCATTCCCTCAAGATTTACCAAGCAAATTCGAGATTGATATTTCAGTATTACAGACTGTGAATGATGTATTCTTCATCAAGGATTTGAAGGTTTCAGACAAAGTTACTATATTGGATGATCCTGAGTTGCCAATCTTAACTGTATCTGTTTTGTCTGACGACGAACCAGAAGAGGAAGAAGCAGCAGCTACTACCACAACTGAAGCAGCTCCAGCAGCAGCTCCAGCAGAAGAAGCTCCAAAGGCTGAATAATCATTAAAACTATTTTAACTATCTTTTAAGAAAATATAATGGCGAGAGTGTGTTATTTTACCGGGAAAGAGACAACATCCGGAAATTCTAGATCTCATTCTATGAGAGCCACAAAAAGATCTTTCAAACCAAATTTGATTAATAAATGGGTTAGATTGGAAGATGGTTCTTCTGTAAAAGTAAAAATCAATTCAAAGTTATACAAGAAATTTAAGGGATTTCTCTAGAATTTTGATAGGAAATATGTATATATAATTCACCGTACAGAAAAATATAGGTAAGAGTGTTGTGGGGTAGTAGCTCAGTCGGTAGAGCAACAGCCTTTTAAGCTGGTGGTCCTGGGTTCGATCCCCAGCTACCCCAAATTAGTGCTCTTACTTTTTTTTAATCAAAAATTTTACATATTGTAATGGTATTCCAGTAAAAATCTCTTGAGAATTCGTTGATTATTTTTATGTTATATGTGTGAATTATGGCTTTTATTTGAATATAGATTGGATGTCTTTTTCTTCTAAATTATTAAAATTTCTAATCAGGTTTCGTTATCGTGTGAATATTTCTTGACTAGAATTGTTAAATTCTGATTGAACTAAGTTAATTTTTCCATCACATGTTGCATTGATGGATCCTGTAATTATGTTCGCTTTTTTGTGAGAGAAAAAGAAATTGAGTCCAGTTATTACTGAAAGCTATTATAATATTCCAGTTTTGAAATGATTTTTCAAATCTGTTTGAGCAATATGTATTCCTGATTTAACAGGAGATAAAAGTAAAGAATTAGATACTTCAGTGATAGTAAAAAATATAGAGACGACTCTTGAAAATGACCATAATATTTTGCTTTATCCACAATGAGCATTAGCTCGTCAATGATTCCAGTCTATCGTCGGGAAGAAGACAGCTTTTCTGATTTCTCAGCAAGCTCCCAAAGATACAAAAATTCTTACTGTAAATATACGCTGATTATGGTGATCTCGTTCATCTCGAGCATGGACAGGGAAATCTCCAAATCTGGCTGTATTTATCCTCAAAGCTTTACGATTCGTTATCTGAAATTTATTTTTCTTTGTACCAAAGAGAAAAGTAGAAGTTGAAATCAAAGATTCTACTGCACTTTTGCATAAATCGGAGAAAAAATGAATCGATGCTTTCAACCAAGAACTAGAAAAAATCTATAACGCAAAATGAGAAGAAAAACTGAATTATTTATCAGGACTATTCCGATGTAATACTACCAAACATCATAAAGAACCGGAAGTAATTGAGTGATCTATCAAAGATTTGAAAAGGATATCATTTACATGATGAGATATTCCAGCAGAAGTTCTGAATAAAGTTTCATCTATAGTAAAGAAAATTAAACCTGAATTTTCATGAAAAATAGACCTGAATACGAATTTGGTACTTGATTGCTTCTTCGATTCTCTTGATATGGCAGAGCTGAAATCAACTGTTCAATCAGCTTTTCCTGAGTCTTCTAATCCTCCCCTTTTGGATCTAAAAACTGTATGAGATGTAGCAATGATGGCTATATGAAAATCTGCTACAAATGAGGTACTCAAGCCATGTGATTGGATAGCTCCAAATGATGGGAAAGTGATTTATTCACATATCAAACCAATTCTTAAATCAGATTCTACAATTCTGAGCCTGATGAAAGAGACATTGAAAGTAAATAAATCTACAAGTTTCTGTTATGACTCGATATTTTGAGTGCAAAGTAGAAAAGACTTCGTAATCAAAGCATATTTGATAGCAGATTTACTCAAAAAAATGCCATGAGATAGAATTGCAATAATGTTACCTTCATTATCTGCAACTTCACTTTTGGTGGTATGATGTTACCTAGCCAATAAAGTTCCAGTTATGTTAAACTGGACACAATCTCAGGAAGCATTTTCTCATTGTATAAAATCTCAGAATGTGCAGGTAGTTCTAACAGCTAAATCCTTCTTCCAAAAAATTCAGACTCCTTGGTTGAAGAAATACAATATGACTTTCTTCGAGGATATATTGAAGAATATTTCATTAGCTCAGAAATTGAAAGCCGTTTTCAAAGCCAAGAGATTCAAAATTCCTACAAATATTTCTAAAGTAGCAGTAGTTCTATTCACATCATGAAGTGAAGCTCTACCAAAAACTGTAGAATTAACTCACGAAAATATTCTCAACGATATACTATGAACTGCATGATTAGTCTGACTAAAAATGGATGATGTAGAACTATGCTTTTTGCCACCATTCCATTCATTTGGATTTATTCTATGAATAGCTATTCCTCTAATTACAGGAGTTAGAATTGTATTCACACCAGATCCAAACGACTCAAAAACAATAGCAAATCTGACTGAACATACCAAAACTACATTTATAGCATCTACTCCAACATTCTTGAATGGAATAGTCCAAATCGCAAAAGATGATCAGCTTAAATCATTACGTTTTGCTGTAGTATGAGCAGAAAAATGTCCAAAAGAATTATTCACTAGATTCTCCAGAAAAGCTCCCAAAGCTACAATTATAGAATGATATTGAATTACCGAATGTAGCCCAATCATTGCTGTAAATCCATTCAAACGTAATGCAAAAATCAAAAGATGAACAGTCTGATTGCCTATTCTGTGAGAAAAGATTAGAATATTAGATTTGGATACTAATGAGCAGCAGGTAGTCAATAAAGAATGAATGATTTATGTGAATTGATTAAACATTTTTGAATGATATATAGACAAAGATTTGGAATTTCCTTTCGTAGAAATAGATGGTAAGAAATGGTATAAAACATGAGATCTGTGATATCTAGACAAGGATGGATATCTGACTATATCATGAAGACTCAAGAGATTTGTAAAAATAGCATGAGAAATGATTTCATTGCCAGCGATAGAAACTGTGCTATCTCGTAAATGGAAGAATGCTGATGGAACAGAAAGTCTCGCTATTGAGTCTGAAGAAAATGATGGAAAGGTCAGATTAACATTATTCACCACAGAAAATGTCGATTTAAAAGAAATAAATTCATACCTACATGACCAATGAGTCACGAATCTGGTTAGTATCGATGCAATAATTAAATTAGAAGAGATTCCAATGCTCTGAACATGAAAGGTCGATCATGTTACATTAAAATGAATTCTACAATTTGGGATAACGAACACACCTAGTAAAACTAATACAAAAACAAAGAAAGAAACATCAAAGAAAACAAAGAAATAATTTTTTATCACGTTTTCATTTAAGGATGTACTTTTCCGTAGCAATAACAGATGATGCAGCATACCAGGAAGCTAGATGATATTTCCTTCAGCAGTGAAGGAGCGATTTGCTTTCTAGAGAGCCTAGTTCATTAATTGGTGCATATTTGGTTACACAGCAAATGTTTAAATTATGAAAAACTTGATTCTCATTCATAAGTGGAGTTCATTCATATGAGGAAATGTATTTTTCGACATCTCATAGTGAAGATCTAATAGCAGTTGCTATAGATTTCAAGAAAGTAGCTGTCGATTTGGAATATATTCGTCCTAGAGATGAATCTCTACTACAGAATGTACATGTACCAGATTCTCCATACTCACCATGGGAAAATTTCTATTTGCAGCGATGTGCAAAAGAATGTTTAGTAAAATATCTAGATTTGACTAGCTCAGAAATGCAAGAAATGAGTGTGAAAGCTTTTATGTCTAATTACCATTTTGTAGTGGAGGGACGAGAGTTTAATTCATTGGTTATACTTCAGTATAGATGAAGAGAAACTCCAATTCATGTTAATATAAAAGATGGAGTCGTAATGGCATTTCTACACCAAGACAACTTAAAAGATAACTATAACTTTATAAACATCTAAGATTTATATTCTCACTGAAAATGATCTTCCTTTTTGTCATCTTGTCAACAAGGAAGTTTTTTTACAAGGAAAAGATATGTATTTACTCAGAAAAATAATGCCGCCATAATCAAGAAAATTATTATCTTGTGAGTTCTGTTCGTTCCTTGCATAAGCATTAATATCATCATAACGATCGACCAAATCCACACGAAAGCACGCACTTCTCATCTAGTCCATCCCAGACGTAATAAACGATGATGCATATGTCTATAATCTCATTGCATTGGAGATCTTTTGAGTACAAATATTCTATAAAAGATTATCCATATCGCATCAAAAATCACTAACGACAAAGCAACGATTAATGTTCATATTTTTGTTCATCATAATACGGAGAGATATGCTAGACCAAACGCAAGGAACATTGTTCAGATATCTCTGATTAATGCACTAGGTTTAAATTCTATAACGGTATAAACTAGTGAAATTATCGCTAAAACGAGAGATAAATTCTGAACAAAAACTAAAGTATCATAATTTGTATATTCAGTATACGACGGAAAAACTACTCGCTGTATTAAACCGAAAATGGTAAAAAATCAGATTGTTAAAATTCAGTTTCACTGCGCATTGATTCAGTCAATCCAATTCACAGCATTTGTCACAAATGCAGACCAAATCGCAAAAGCGATATACAAAACCCATTGAGGCAAAACTACAGCATGACTTCATAGCATAAACTCAAAATTTTCTACTCAACTGATATATAAAGCCAAACATGCAGCAATTAGATGCACCAAAAATCTTGCTCGAGCTGGAATTTTAAACTTTATTTTTCAGATATATTCTAGCTCAGTAATCAATTCTACTACCATTATCAGAGTCCCTCATGCTAGGAATCAGAGTAATAATTTATTTGTCCACATTTTAGGGAAGAATAGAGCAATCACAATCAAAAAGATTAGATAAACTACGATTCATTGCATAGTGGGAACGGGTTTTCTAGTCCCTTTCAAATCCTTTCATGGTTTATCTAATATGTTTAATTTTCTGAAAATCTTAATCCCACATCGAGAGAGAAAAGTTGTTACCGCTAGAATACATAAACAAGTCGACAATGTGTCCATTTATATGTCAAAGTGTAAAATCAGATTTTTATATTTAGAATCGTTTTTTTATTTTGAAATATATCATCGTTAGCACAGCTAGTCATATCATTCATCCTAGTAGCCACCAGAAAACTCCAATCACATTCTGTGCAGGTAATGCAACATTCATTCCATATAGTCAGCTAATCCATGTCAATATTCAAAGCAAAACAGTGAATATAGTCAGAATGGATATGGTTTTGTTTGTCTTGATAGTCGTAAGAGTATCTGATACGTCAAATAGAGATTCTGTATTTTCGTAAGCAATGGATACGAGTGATAATATCTTATCAGTTTTATATTGTAGATCTTCGAAATATACATCCAAATCTCATTCATAGAAATTTATAGTAGCAGTCTGTAATTCGCTTAAGATTTCTGTGTGTGGACTGATGATATGTTTCATCAAAACAGCACTTCTTTTCTTAATCAACAACTCTGAAAGAGTTTCAGGAGTAACAGAACTTTCATCCATTGCATTATCTTCAATTTTTACCAAATCCTGAGAAAATTTAGTCATTCAGTTTAATACTTTATCATACATAGCATCGATAATTTTGTATAATATATAGTATGGAGATAACTTAAATTTTTCATCATCTTCTGCATCCTTAATTTCTTCACGATATTGATTCTGAATTTTTTCTACATTATTTGTGACATATGATGTCACTGTTATGATAAAGTTTTTTCCAAGTATGGCATGCATTTGATTGGCAAAATGTTTCTTGGTTTTTGTATTATATTTAGGGAAACGCATAACTAGAAATAGACAATCATCATAAGTATCGATTTTGTCCTGAGTAGTAAAATCCAAAAAATCTTGTTCAATGATTTCGTGGAGATTATACTTATCTACCAGCTTATCTATCTGTTTTTTGTCTGGATCTACTAGATGAATCCATGTAGTTCATCAGATTTTTATTTGTTCATCTTTCATTTTTTTATTTTGTTATGCTGGATAAATATTATTCATACTTTTCTTCATTGTTTTTATTGTCCATATAATCTCTAATCACTTCTCATAGAGCATCTACCAATATATCAAACTGTCTCTGATCTCATTCCAAATCTTGTTCAATCTTTTTCTTTTTAACCTCTTCGTATTCTTTCTTATTCAGAATTAGTTTAGATGCCGATTTTTTTGGATGAGCGACATCATTAAATGAGAAATCAATATCATTTCACATCTGAATCAGTAGGTCTCATTTTCCAAATAATTTATCCCATATACTATTTTGATTGTGAGAAATTACAGAAATTTTTCACCAATCGATGATTTCAGTTTTATATTCCAATATTCCATCTCGCAAAAATACAGTCAAAGAATCTTTACTAATCAATATACAGTCGAGATACAGATTTAGAAATCCTAATAACCACTTGAAAAAAATGAAAAGTCAGAGCAATCCAGCGATTCGTTTAATATAAGGTACTCATTGATATTGAGGATATTGCTGAGATATAGCATATGCTACATAAACAACAAAAAGAAGAACACTATAAACCAATACCCCTCTCAAGTATATGAAAGGGCTATGACCTAGAATGTCTTCTACATCCTTTAAATCTACATATCTTCCGAGTAAATATTGTCTAAGCATGGATCGTGTTTTGCCTTGATAAAAAGTGGATTGTCCACAGTCAAGGCATACCTTCACTTAATTCATGACGAAAAAGGAAGGAATACCATAAACTATTAAGCAGATTTTTTTGATTGTGCAGCTTTGATAGCTTCTTGTTTTTCCAAGAATTTTTCCATTCTTCATTTAATCACTTTCTTTACTTCCCTATTTTCATTGAAAGCAGGATGACATTGATAGCAAGTTTCAACCTTGATTGGTCCAGGTACTGTAGCATTTATTTTGAAATTTGCTCCACAGATACATGTTACTTCAACGTCATTGTAATAAGGAGCGTGAATTCACTTTTTCATAATTTGATAATTTGAATGAATAAAAATATTCGTGGTGGTTATTATTTAATTTACAGATTTTCTGTTATAATTCAAGATATTATTGAAAAAAAATGGGAATTAATTACACTATATATTGTAGATTTGTAATTTAGAGTTGTCTTTGAAAACTAAATGCTAAACTTTGCATCATTGAAACATTTAGACTATCATCAGAAATTTTTGCAGAAAAGGGTTCAGATTTCTGATATTTTTTTGGTATGATGATGCGTACGTGATTTATTACTCTGAATTACAAAAGATCCACTTGATATAGATTTTACATGTGAATGAAAACCAGAAGAGCTTGATTCACAAATTAATACAGACTGACTTTCTCATTTTAAAACTGATAAATTCTGAACTATAACTTTGATTCCATCCGATGAAAAAGAGCGTAGCTATCAGCTAACTCCACTTAGAACGGAATGAGATTATGAAGATTTTCGTCATCCATGAGAGATAAATCGAAGCAATGACATTCTGCTCGATGCAAAGAGGAGAGATTTTTCTATTAACGCGATGTATTATTTTTCAGTAGAACAGAAAACAAAAAAAGAGCTAGATTATGTAAAAGATGAACCAAAACTTTTGTCAGAATTAGATTTACTTAAAGTCCTAAAAACTCAGTGATATTGTTATCTTTCTGATATTAATTTGTTAATTCTTACGGATTCACAATTCATTTCACAGGTATTTCCGCAGTCACATTTCGACGAATATGCCTTCCGTTACCTAGTTGAAACTCAAAATTCATGCTACGTTATTTCAGACAAAGTAGAAAAAAAATCTGAAAAACTTTTCCGTGTGGTGATAGATTCGACATGAGGAATTGAGTCTATGATTCATAGAAAATTGACTACAGTATGAAATCCAGATCAACGTTTTGGAGAGGATGCTTTGCGTTTGATCCGTTGATTAAGACTAGTGAATGTATGTAATTATCAATTACTTCAACTAGATAAAACAAATAAATCAAAAAAATCTGAATCTTGAGATTTGGAAAAAACTCAGCTTTTTGATTTCTCATCAGAGACTCGAGATTCAATCAAAAAAAATACTCCACTTTTAGCACATGTAGCCAAAGAACGTATCAAAGAAGAACTGTGCAAACCATTCCAAAAATGAAATCCATTCGCATTTGTTGTTCTTCTCGATGCCAGTGGAATGCTTCCAATTCTTTTTCCAGCATTGGCCAAAACTAAATTTGTGGATCAACCGATTCGTTATCATGCGTTTGATGTTTACACTCATATAATGCTTTCACTCAAAGCAATCCAAGAAATCAATCCTGACTACCTTGTACGTTTTTCGATGCTTTATCATGATGTGTGAAAAGTTCAGCAATACTCCGCTTATGATAATGCTAAAACCAAAGAGGAAAAACAGATTATATTTTCGTGACCACTAAATCATCGTGAGAGCTCGCCTGTTTTGATGCATGAAGATTTTTCAGCTCTTTGATTTTCCAAGAAGGAAATTGAAACGATAGAGCGATATATCCATGAACATCATACTCCTGGAGAAATCCTAAATTCTCATCCAAATAATCGAATTAAAAAAGTTAGAAAACTTTACAGTGAGAAGTGATATGAAATGGTGAATAATCTTTTCGATATAAATATTGCAGATAGACTATGACAGGAGAATCCACTTCAGAATTCATCAGATTTAACTGATTCCTACTACTTAAAAGAATTATTAAATCAGCTCAAAAATTCAGAGTGACAGTTTGAGATGAAAGATTTGGCGATAGATGGGGAAGAATTAATGAAGCATTTTAAATTGGAGCCATCACGTTTAGTTTGAGAATTGTTAAATCAGGCTTTTGATCGAGTTTTGACAGATATAAATGATAGAAATAATGAAAAGGAAATTTTCAATTATTTGGAAAATTATATAAAAAATAGAAAAAAGGCTGAATAGTCTAGCAAAAAATCTAATTTTCATTTGAAAAAAATGATATTATTATTACATATAATTTGTGTGTTTCTGCATGATTTTTTATTCGTATGAAAAAAGTTATGTTTGGTAATAAAAAAAGTAGGATTTATACGCGATTATTTCTAGTTTTTTTAGCTGGACTATGAAGCATATGATATGCACAGGCAGAATCTTTTGCAGATAAATTATCACAGGTAGGTTTAGATATTGAGACATTTTCAAATAAAAATTCAATCTCACGTTATGAAGTTGCTAGACTTTTGAATGCTGCGAATTGTGAGGATTGTATCCAGGCACCACTTTGGATGAGACAGAGTTATACCAAAAGATTTTGGGATGAATTTAAAGCAATAGATGGAAAAGATTTCAACGATATAAGCTATGAATGAGCCGTTTGGAATAAAAAATCATATTATTATTGTACTGTGTATGTAGGAGACAACTGATATATGGCATGATATCCTTCCACGTCTACCAAATGTCAGTGAAGTTTTTGTGGTCAAGAAATGATAACTACATCAGAATTTTATCAAACAGTTCTAAATATTATTCAGGATCAAATTAGGCAAAAATATTTGATAGATTGGTCCAAAGTTAAATCTCGAAAAAGGAAGTTAAGCAAAGATAGTATGCAGATGAGAGTGCTTAATCAGAATAATATAGATACAATAGATAAAGCTGAATCTCAAATCGCATATGCAAAGAATAATGATGAATTTCAAGCTTGGCTGAAATATTGTATGTACAATTTATGAGAATGTAATTTCCAAGCTTTTGGAGTAATCGGTACATGATATTGGCCAGTTAGTGAATTGAATGTACTCTACAAAGAGTGAGTAATTTCTATGGATGATGCAAAGAAAGTTGCTTCATTTTCAAACATGAAATGAGAAGAGGCTATCCGTATATTTTCCGCAGTTTTTGATAATTATGCTAGTTGTAGTTTTGATGTAGATTATGACTGTGATGGTATCACCAACTGAGCGGATAATTGTCCATACGTATTTAATCCACACCAATATGATATAGATGGAGATTGAGTATGAAATGTATGTGATGATGATATAGATGGAGATGGTGTAAAAAATGCTGTGTGAATAGTGGATGATAATGATCGTATTGCTATTTCATTACGAAAAGATAATACAGACAAAACGCCGTTGGGAAATCTGGACCTTTGATTTAGTCTGTTTATTAATGTAGATGAAATTAGTTCAGATTTTCCTACAGAGGTAAATTTTACACCATTAACCAATTGAAATATCGCCAAAATAGAGCGAAATTTCTGAGATTGAAGTAAAGAAACAGTTGAACATTGAAATAAGGTGAGTCATACTTTCAAAGATTCTGGTAATTTTATTGTAGAAGCTATAGCCACATCTAAAGACTGACATAAAGCCTTTGCAATGAATAAAATATTTATTGCCGCTCCACAAACGGAGAATTATTCATTAAACATCTATCCAAAAGTAGTATTTAAAAATTGAGGTACAGAATATAGTCTGACTCCATTATATGGATGAGATTTAGATAGGATTGGTCGAAGTACTAATGGAGATAAAGAGAAAAAATATAAAGTCAGCGAGCCATATAAAATCACAATAAAGGAAGATGGAAGATATCTTATTACAGCTAAATGATACAAAAATTGAGAGCTAAAAGCTGTGGCTATGCTTACAATTTTACAGAGATGATCCCCAATGGCTTCTACCATGATTATCAAACCAGGTAACTTATGGGAAGATACATCTATTACATCAAATCTAATCTGAATATCAAAAAAGAATGTGGATAATGTGAGTATAAATTGGTGAGATGCTGCTACAAAGTCAGACACATTAACTCAAATTCATATCTATAACGAAGCCTGAATAAAAACAATTCAGCACAATGTTACCTTAAACGATTGAACAGTTTTGTATAATGTAGCCACTATTAGTGTTCAGAATCCTCTTTTGTTGCAGTCATATGCTATAAATATTGAATGAAATCGTTTGAGTTACAATCAAAACGAGAAAATGAATTTGTGAATTAATATGTATCCAAAGACCTCCGTTATGTCTTTATTTACTAGTTATAAAGGAGGATATAGAAAATTTGAATACAATCCAAATCTATCCAAAACAAAGTTGGATTTTAGTTATTCCGATGCGTGAGATAAATTGCTCAGTAATTCTGTGGAGGTAAATAGATGTGTATCAGTAATTAGTCAGTGAACTATTCATATCAATTCAATGGATGTCTGTGAAGACGCTATAAAAAATGATAAACTCTGACAATTTAAATGTGATCAGGATAAAGATGGAACGCCAGATATCTGTGATGACGACATAGATTGAGATGGTATGAAAAATTTGATAGGAATTATTACACGTGAAAATGCTGATTGTTCAATATGAGGAAATAATATCAATTCAGAAATCTTGAAAAAAGAACTATGAGTCTGTTCTTTAGACAATTGTCCTTTTTTCACTAATCCAAATCAATTAGATTTGAATAATAACTGAATATGAGATGCATGTGAGGATAAGATATCCAGCATTTTATGACAGGATCTGACTACAGATGATTCAGATATATTATCATTAGATAGAGATTCTGACTGAGATGGAATTCCAGATAGTAAAGATGAATGTATTGATGTTCCATGAAATTCTATTAACTGATGTCCACAGCTTTTCAACTTGAATTGTTGGGCCTTTTCTACATGTGGAAATGGAAAGGTAGATGAATGAGAAACGTGTGTGAACTGTCCTTATGATGTATGAATTTGTTGCTGAAACTGAGTATTGGACGTATGAGAATCATGTACTACATGTCCAGCAGACGCGTGAAATTGTGATAACTGTGGAAATGGAAAGATAGATGAATGAGAGACGTGTAAGAATTGTCCAAAAGACGTATGAGAATGTAGTGCATATTGCGGAAACTGAAAGATCGAAGCAGCAGAAGATTGTAATAACTGTTCGCAAGATGTATGAGAATGTAGCGCACAATGCTGAAATGGAATTTTAGAGAAAGCAGAGACATGTGAGAATTGTAAGAAAGACGTGAAGATGTGTATAAGAGAGACATGCTGAAATAATATAGTAGAAAAAGAATCATGAGAAGAGTGTGATAATGGAGAGAAGAATGGAAAAGATAATAAATGTACATTGATGTGTACGAAATATGATGCGAAGAATCCTAAATGCTGAAATGGAGAGATAGATGAATGAGAAGATTGTGAAACATGTCCAATCGACTTATGAGAGAAATGTGTATCATGAGCAGAAAGAGTAGAAGATACATGTGGAAATGGAAAGATAGATGAATGAGAGACGTGTAAGAATTGTCCAAAAGACGTATGAGAATGTAGTGCATATTGCGGAAACTGAAAGATCGAAGCAGCAGAAGATTGTAATAACTGTTCGCAAG
>Ga0310786_10004968_pt1 | contig 18232 bp, 33 predicted proteins | sample AusTroGonzalo_MG_FD_203881 | JGI IMG/M metagenome (GOLD analysis project Ga0310786, IMG submission 203881) | Bovine rumen microbial communities from tropical cattle in Woodstock, Queensland, Australia - Gonzalo_03 (v2) (version 2) | ecosystem: Host-associated > Mammals > Digestive system >... | reverse complement strand
GGCAAAATAGAACTGATTCCAAGTTGTTCCGCCATCATTACTCCAGTAAGGTCTTACAATTGCAGTTCGTTCCTGCCATGTTTCTGCAGATGAGTCATATTGTCTCAAACAGCTGAACATGATGCAGACCTGAATCTTCATTGCATTTTCTGCAGCCTGAACAATAACCGGCTCAGCATCCTGTCCGAATTCATGCTTCAATTCTGCCATTGCAACTGTCGAGCTTACTTTCTGATTTCCTTCTGCAAGAGTAATTGCTTCACCAGGCTGGCGGACCTCTACGACGTTTGTATTATTTGCATCATAATAAAGGGAATCGGCATCAAAATTTTGAACGCCTGAAATTCCATCTTCATCATGACATATATTCTCATTACCGAGTAAAAGCTGTGTGATCTTCTGGCTTCCGTAACCTGCAGAGAAAACTGCATTGTAATAACTGTTTATACCGTCTACGCCATCTATACTGTAATAACCATCAGTTACATTATAAGCCGTGTTATACACTGAACCCATAATAAACTGTACAGCCTCGCCGAGCGCTTTTCTGTTTTTTGCTCCGCGTATAAATGGAAGCTGCTGAACGGCGGCGGCCATATTCTGAGCATTGCGCTGAGCCTTTTCCATTTCGGCCCTTGCTTCATCTGATTTCTTCTTTGCATAGATTGCAACGCCAACTCCAACACCTACAGCAACTACAGAAACGACAATTGCAATGGCTGCGACAACTGTCGTCCCCGGAACTTTACGAACATAAAGAACATCGTCCGGCTGAACTTCATAATCACCATCAAGCCTGTTTCCGGCCTTTAATACAAGAGAATGAGAAAAATCTATATCTGTTAAAATATTTTTAAGTCTGCCGTTTGCCTGGATTGTCGTTGTTTTATTTGAAATTGTATTGTAGATATTTATTAAACCCATTTATATAACCTCATAAGCGCCAGCAATCTTATAAGCTGCAATTCTCGAAATTCTTACTCCTTGATTCCTGGTAGCATGTATCATTCTGACAGAATCCAGAGCTACGGCAATATGCAGAGATTTTGCAGCATGAATTTCTAAGACAGTGCCCTCTCTAATAAAGTCAGTAGGTCGAACGTTTAGAAGAGGCGCCCATTTTTGAGAAAGTTCTACATCATGATTATCATATACAGCATCGCGGAGCTCTTTGCCGAGTCTTTTCTCGACTTCTATCGCAAGCCCGTAACAATCAAAGCCTTCTGAAGTGCGCCCATTGTCTTTGTAAGGCGCTCCAATAAGATCAGAAACATCAATCAAGCGCAGCCCCGATTCAAATCTGTATCATATTTATAAACATTGAAAACCATCTGAAGCCTTCCATCGTCTTCCAGCTGAAACATCAGCTTTCCATCTTCCGACATTGAGACAGTCCCATAAAAATGTTTATAGGCTCTTATAGGCTGGACTTCGCCATTATTCAATGCGCCCACAACTTCAAGAGAATAGCGATCATCAGCATTTTCGGCCCATTCTACAATCTGATAGTTATCAGCGATGCCGATTTCAAGCGATGCGCCGGCGCCCTGGGAATCAGGCGGAGTATAGTCGAAATTTGCCGGCGCAAAAGTTGCATCATCATAAGAAACCGATTCATTATTATTAACAAAGCGGAGAATCCCGGCTGTCGGATGAGTAAGTTTAATTAGAAACTGCTTTGTAAAATTTCCGCCATTAAAAAGCAGATTGAAAATCTGTGAACTTGTCATCAATAAACCTCTTCAATCTCCATGGAAAGAACCCGCTTTGTCTGATTTGTATCTTCCGGAGAAGGAACTGATACAAAGCGATAAACTGCCGAGCCTAAGCCCGTACAAGTGAAGGCGTTCGCGTTCTGCCCCAGTACATCATTGAACCAGGTCCAGAAGAGTGCGAGCTCTGTTTTTGTAAACTGGATTTTAACCTTATAGGTCATTATCTTTTTTGTATTTATCTGCCAGGAAACCTGCCGGCCCGAAAGAAAAGATGTAGTTTCTGTGTTCGCTTTCGGCTGGTCATTACCTGAGAAAAATCTGTCGTTAAATGATGTTGTCGGCCATGCTATAATCTGCATCTGCTTCCTCCTTATTGATACTCTACGCCATGGCGGCGACTCTGCGCTATATCCATGCTTTGATTATATTTTCCGGCTGCCATCTGAGAATTAACAATCTTGTTTATAAGAATTGTTAAACCGTTTCCAGAAAGGTCTGCAGATGCTCCCACTACATCAGAAGCATTGTTTTCGATTGTAACCGGCATATTCACAACCGCGCCCGCGCCTCTTGTATTCGCCATATCCCAGAGGTTTTTCTGCTGCTGGGAATTGAGAATCATTTCGCCTGAGTTAACATTTGCAGTAACTCTATCACCAGAATAGCTGTTTCCCTGAACGATTCCACCAGTTGCGAAGCTTGGATTCTTCGGCTTATTCGCAGTAATTGTGGCAATCTGAATAGCTCCGGATGTTCCTATCAAAGCCGCTAAAATCGGGCCGGCGTATGGTCCTCCCTCTGCAAGAGCCTTTGCAACTCCCTGCGCTACGTTTGCAGTAGCCTGTAAGAGAGAAGCGGTCCATTCCCACATTTTAAGCTTATACTCTTCCTGCGCTGCCTTCTTATCGAGTTCCTTTTTCTTTTCGCAGTATTCCTCATAGGAAATAATTCCATCAGTATACTGTTTCGAGAGCGAAGTTAAAGCTTCGTTTGTTTCTTCTTCGTTGTTCTGTCTTACAAGAGCCGTTATTCCGTTTGTAATTTCTGCAAAGCGGTCAATATAGCCGGCAATTACATCCGACATCTCTGCAACCTTATTCTTTGCTTCCTGTGCCTGTTCTTCAAGTTCTTTTTTCTGGACTTCAGTCTGCAATTCTGCAAGCTGATTCTTTTTCTCAGTTAATGCTGCATATGCTTCGCCAGTCTGGTCCAGAGTCTTCATGTATTCATCGAGCAGAGTAATTTCAGCACTTATCTGCTCCGAAACGCTCGTATTTTTATCAGCGCCAAGATAAGATGCAGCTTCTTTTGCAATTGCTTCAGCCTGCGCCTTAAGCTTTGAGACTTCTGCAGTCAGTTTTGCCTTATCTGAAAGTTGTGCTATATAGTCGCGCTGTTCCTGCTCTCCGGCCCACATTCCGCTTTTAGTCTGTGAACGGTCGAAAGCTGGATCAGAGTACATCTTAATATATGCTGCTGTTGCCGCATTAAGCAGAAGCTGATTTTCTTCTTCCTCGCTGATAACTTCGCCAAGTGCACGGCGGGCAGCAATCTGCTTTTCTACGTTTTCAATAGAATCGCTGTATTCCTTGCGAAGCTTTTCACGGCGTTCAAGTCTGTTGTTTTCTTCCTGGACCTGACGGGCAATTTCTGCCTGAGCTTCAGCTTCTTTTCGGGCTTTTTCTTCTGCCTGAACCCTCTGCTCAACGACAAGCCTGTATGCTTTCTGGGCTTTGTTTGTCTCTGTCTGCAATCTCTGAACTCTTGCAGTCTCTTCTCTGGTATACTGATCCCAAAGTTCAAAATTGCTGGAATCAAATCCCTGCTCTTTTTTATAATCAATAAGAGACTGGCGAGCCTCGTCGAGTTCCTTTTTTGTGTTCTGCCATACTGTATAAAGATCAGATTCCTTTGCATCCTCTCTGATTTCGCCTTCTTCATCATAAACAGCTTTTACTGCTTTTTTATGCTCGCGGGCGGCTTTCTTTGCATCCGTATGCTTTTTAATTACCTCAGTAAACCATTTCCGCATAGGAGCAAAAGCGCCCTCAAAAGTTTCTCCCAGAAGTTCCTTATAATCTCCGATTGCGTTTTTGAGCTGTTCACTTGTTCCGGTTAATTCCGCAGTTTCTTTTGCCATGCCTTTGAACTGCTGAGCAATAATTTCAACAGCTTTCCCGCTCTGGAGTTCTTCTTTTGTAAGTGTTTTAATTGCTGTTATCTGATTTCCGAGCTGGCCTGCATTTCCGCTGAATGTCTTGTTTAATGCTGTGACTGCAGCATCAAGCGACATCATGCCGGATGCAGAGACATCAAGAGCGGCGCTCATTATATCCTGGATTTCTGCCTGAGTACGTCCGGCGGCGGCGAGCTGTGCCATCATCGGCAATAACTGCTCATCGCCTACAGTTGAAATGCTCTGCAATTCTGATGCAAACTGCTTTAATTGTATTACTGATGTATCATTCAGATACGGATTATTTTGAGCTGCAACTTCAAGCTGGCGCTCTGCAGTAGCCTGCACTTTGTATAAATCTGTAGTTTCTTTAATGGCCGCATTTGCCTTTTTAATTACTGCAACAGCCGCACCTGCTGCAACTCCTACAGCTCCGAAAGATTTGGCCGCATTTGTAATAGCTCCGTTTAAGCGGGAAAGTCCGCTGAGAGACTGTTTGTTATTATTAGAAAACTGATTTATCTTCGCGCTGACTTTATCGAGCCCGCTTTCGGCTTCTTTTGTGTCGGAAGTAATTTTTATAGTTGCTTTCTTTGCCATAAAAAGAAAGTCATTTTATGGCATATATAGAAACAAGTGTTAATTTTCTCCGAGCGCATTAAAAGCGGCGAGGGCTGCATCAATTTCATCCTGATTATCAGGCGGAAGCTCCCAGGCGGCTCTCAATTGTGACATCTGCTTTCCGTATTCTGTTTTATTATCTCCGGACCAGCATCGCCAGCTCATAACATCATTTAATTTTGTATCATGCAAGCCAGAAAGCAATGCCAGAAACTTGTGCCAGTGCATCTGGATAAAATGGCCTTCTGCATCCTGGGCGGATAAGTCAATTCCATACTGCTCCATAAATGCGCAGAATATCAGCTGAGAATCGAGCACATAGTCGAGCACCTTTTCACTTTTTCCGGAAGGGCGGGGAAGAGTAGATTCCGGACGATAGAATTTCAGAAGTTCGTTAAATGCTTCCTTCTGCAGTTCTTTTTCGGGAACTTCTGAAGCATAAACAAATTCTATATCTTTTAAAATGGCATCTTTTCGGCTGATTGTCTGAGAAAAGCCAAGCCATACGCGAAAATCTGTATTTAATAAAAAAAACTTCCCGCCGGCTTGAATCCGGTCGGGAAGCTTGTCAAGAAAGAAGCTTTTCATCAGGTAGGTGTATAAGTTCCTTCTGTAAATGATGATACTGTCGAGCCTGTCATTGTGACATAGCCCTTCTTTACAGTTCCATTAAAATTTGTGTCGAAAGTGAGAGTTCCAGCAACGCTGTTAAGGTCATTAGGAACAATCGAACAATCTACACGCCAAGCCGCAAATTTTGTATGAGGGGCTGCTGTTGTATCAACTGCTTCCTGGAAGAAAACAAGCAGGAGCTCTGATTTTGATTTTTCACCATCGGCCAAGTTAAAGAACTTTCCGAAAATGAACTGATAATCAGGCTCATTCTCATACATAACAAGCGGAGTACTGAAAGAAGGGTTATATCTCTCCAGTTCAGTAGTAGGCGCCTCATCTGAAATGTAGTCGAATTCATTTGTTACTGGATTCATATTCAAATCGAAGGAATCTGTCTTTTTAATACGGGTCCAGGTCGGTGTGGACTTGTCTACAAGCCCATTAGATCCAACTGCAGTGTTCAGAAACGGCGCAATCTGATGCTTTTTTACCATGGTAGAATATCTCCTTTATAAAAGATTTAATAAAAAAGTCAGTTACCCATTGAGCGGATTCTCAGTAACTACTGCAAGATTTATCTCGAAAGCAGTCATCTGCTGAGGCACCGCGCCTGTATCTGGGAAGAAGTCAATCAGAGTGATCTCGCTCTCTTCTGTTGCGTCACTCATAGATGGATTTTTCGCCTGAGCGATGCGGAAAGCCTTTGCATAACGGCACATTCTTGTTATCAAAAGCGGATAAACTGCTTTCTGAAATAAGAAAGTAACAACAAACTGAGAGCGGTCAGAAAAGCCGTTTATATAACCTTCGTCCGGCTCCTGCTGTTCAGGAAGGATGGAAACTACTACAGATTTTTCGTAGCGAGAGAGGTCCACTGTTCCGAAAATGATGTTTTTGCTATCTACTGCCGGAAGTGTTACGCCTTCAGTTACCAGGGCGGCTAATTCTCTGTTAACATCATTTAAAATAAAGTTTTTAATTGTGTTTGCAATTTGTTCCATGTTTTAACTCCAGTATTTTTCCAGTTCTTTATCAATAAGCTTCTGCACCTCATCCATATAATTGCCATTTTCTGCATACTCCTGGCCGCGCTGTACAAAGCCCCGCGGAGTGATGCGCCAGTTTCTGAAGCGCTTAGTCGGTCCGTTATGGCCATAACTTAAAGTCATGGCTTTAGGAAATATGGTCCTGTCTCCGCTGGTAAGTGCCCGCGGGAAAACAATTGCTTCATTTCCGCTCCGCTTTAATTTATAAGTATAAGCTTTGCGAAGCTCTCCAGTGCGGACATGCAAATCGCTTTGAATTATTGCCGCCCGCACTTTTCCCGCTGTTGCTCTTGCAACTACGCGGAGAGTAGCACGCTGTATGGATTTAAGGCTTTTTGATGTTTCTGCAAGTGCCTCCTGAACTGGAGAAACATCAATCTGCGCTGTTATCAGCTGGCCCGTTGCCATCTATCAACTCCTTAACATTACGGCCCCATGATTCCCATGATTCAATCAGAGCCTCCTGTTTTACAATAATTTCCGCCATATCCTTAACGCTGGAAGCCGGCTTTAAGACTTCCCGCTCCGGCATCGGCGGAAGTGTGATTTTCTTCTGCTCCGGAATTGTTTTACAGCCTGTTATTATTAGCATCAACAATACTGTTAACAATTTCAAAAATTTCCTCATCTGTTTTTGCCTCCGCAATCTGATCCAGTTTTTCACCTTCAGCAAGTTTTATTTCTGCCAGTTCTTTCTGATGCTTTACCAGGAAAGCAATATTCCTCTGAGCTTCGCGATAAGAAGATTCCAGGGCTTTCTTTCTCTGATTAAGTTTTTTAATCTTTTTGTATTCTACATAAACAATAGCGGCAAGTGTCACAATGATAGCCAGCATAACTAAAATAATAGTTAAAGTATTCATTTTGACTCCTTCCTGAACTTATCAAGCATAATATTGAAGTCGATAGTTCCGGCACCAAGTCCATAAACAACCGCCCACATAAGACAGATTTCTCCAGTTTCTGCCTGAATCCATCCGAGCCATTTTGCAATATGACAGATAATAATTCCCAGTACCGAAATAACCTTGAAAATCTTGCTCATATTTTTCGCACTGGTGATTTTCTCATCATTTGCAATAGTTTTTTCTTCTTCCATTGTGTTAATCCTCCGATTAAGAAAGTCAATAAAAAGCCCCCCGCGGATGCAGAGGGCTTCTGAAGTAAAGAACAAGATTTTAATTTTGATGTTTTGTTATTTTTTAGCGAGCTTTTTCTGTTCGCCATCTGGAATGAAGCGGGCACAAACACCAAGCACGGCACCGCCGATGATGGTAACTGAACCAGCCCAGGCTGTTGCAGCTTTTGCATCCATTTTTCCGGTAGCTCCCAGATATGCAAAGATGCCATCTGCAATAACTTCGAGACCTGTCACTATAGCAGTAATCAGATCAAAAACATTCTTTGTCATGTTTTTTCGACCTCCTATTTTAATTTTAAAAGCCGCGCCGTAACTGGCCGGCCCTTTTCCACACATTGAGAAGATTCAAGAGGATTAAAAGCTATCATTCCTCTGACTGCTCCAACCCAGTGACTTTTACCTTTATAGTCATAGCGGACCGGAGTCCGGTCTTTTAATCCATAAAGATCTTTTATATTTTTAAATTCGACAGTCATATCTCTTCCAGTAAGAAAGCGACATGCCTCTACCCAGTGAACTGTGCAATCCTTTTCGATGACTCCTGCATCTATCATATCGCTAACAAGTTCAATTGCTTTGAGGTCTTCAGGCTCGATTCCGAGACACCACAAAAGCACAAAAGCGCAGCATCCATATTTATAAATAGTTTCCAGTCTCTCTGGAGAGAGCTTCGAGCGGATTTCTGAGCATAATGTTTGTGGATGTTTCATTTAAGACCTACCTTTATAAAAATGAACGCAACAAAGCCCGAAACAATAGCAGCAATTAAGGGCGAAAGCCATCTGTCAATGTTTTTTCTGTTACTGTCTTTCATTTCTTTGATAGCCGTTTCCAGAGTTTTAATCCTCTGTTCCTGCTCTGCAGTCTGAAGCAGTAAATCAGTAACTTTATCAAGTTTCTTTTCTACCTGATCAAGTTTCTTTTCTACCTGTTCCATACGATATTCGAGTACACTCTCACAATTTCCTTTTCCTTCCATCAGAGGCCTCCTAGAATATCCGCTTAAACTGCGCAATCTGTTTCAAGAAGCGATCTGCTGTAAAGTTATTAAACACTCGGCTTCCTGTATCTGCAAAGCTTGTAGAACTTACAGCAAGGTTTCCGCCCCCACTTTCCCATATCAGCGATGCAACCTGCAGCGCCGTAGTTTTTATAATCTCCGGAACAGTAGCAAATCCGGCTGTAAAAGTGATAGTGTAGCGGCTTCCTTTAGCAAAAACAGAATCGTCTTTAAAACAAACATAATTCTCGTTTTCAACTTCAAGCTGGCTCGCATCCGCTTCAACTCCATCAATAGAGAGAGCCGTTATTGCTGTTATAGGCATAGCGCAGAGAGCTGCAAGCGCTCCGCCATCGCCTTTGACTGTCTGTATATAGGTCTGACTTTGCGGATCATAGCCCAGATATTCCTTAACTGTTTCCATTGCAGAATTGCAGTAAGATGCTGGACCTGTGTCGCCTGATTCGACCTCTTTATTCATGAAATTACAAAGCATTGTGCTTGTGATATAATTCATGTTTACTCCTTAACAATTTCACCCGCGCCGCACTTTTCAAGCTCATTTGCAATATAAAGCGCAATTGTTCCCACTTCGCCCTTGTAAAAAGTTCCATATTCAGCGCATACTGTTTTGTTAAAGCGGAATTTTACTGTTTTAAAGTGATTTCCTGCTTCAACAATAGGCGCTTTTTTTTCAACTTTTGGAGCGTCTGATTTTGTGATTTCTGCAGCTTTTGGTTCTTCTTTTACGATTTCTTCTGTTATAACAGTTGATTTCTTTGATGACATATAAATTCCTCCTTTTAATGTCTTTTTCTGCCATAGTCATTATTTTGAACCATTCCATCCCATTCCATTCTTACTCCCTGGCCGGCAAGATAACCGACAACAAAAGCAAGAGAAGGGCGCTCCTGGATATATTCCGGAGTAGAATCCATAGGCGCTCCGATTATGCTGATATGTTTACATCCGAGCATCCAGGCATAAATTGCAAGCGCACTGATGGAATTGTTTATCGGAAGCCCCTGACTATAAACTTCATCAGGAAGCTCATATATAACATTTTCATGCTGAACCGGTATGTTATGCAGTTCAAAATATTTATCTGCTCCCTCCCGTTCATCAGTTCCAAGCAGCCAGAATTCTGCATCTCCTTTTCTCAATGCTTCAACCGGAATCCCTCTGTTTGCTTTTCCGCAAATTATTACATCCTTCATATACAAAAAAAGTCAGTTAAAAGAAAAACCTCCGGCAGAGGACCGGAGGCAAACTTAACTCAATGGCAGAATCTAAGTTTATATCAAGCCGGATTGCTCCGGCATTGAACTACAATGATGTAGTACCTGTAGAAGTTGTATTGCTTACCTTAAGGCGGGCAAAAGCTTCTCCGAGTGTAGGCATACCATCGGCAAGAGTATGCGCAATGTAGCCGATCTGATTCTTCTGAGCGAAGAGCTCTGCAAGTACCTGAACTTCAACTCCCTTCCAGTATGCAAACTTGTAATAGTTGCGGAAGTCACCGAGAACGATAACATAAGAACCTGCAACTTTTGTATTTGGAGCAAAAGCGCTCTCAATAACTGGCATACCGAGGATAGTATCAGGCTCGCCATCGCGAAGACCTGGGCGCCAGATGTACTGGCCATCGTTATCCTTGAAAAGCATGATGTCTTTCAAGATGTCTGTATGCATTACCCATACAGCATTGCGGCGATAAGCTGGCTTAAGCTTCATCTTCATGCGAACCAGGTCATCAGTTGTCATGATGACACCAGAGGCAACTGTAGAGCCTGAGCGTGTTGATTCAACATCGCTTGCTTCTGGAACACCGTTTGCAGATTTTGTAAATACACCGAGAGGCTTTCCGCTTCCGTCTCCTGTAAGTATTCCAGCCTCAAAAGCTGAGAAAATCTTTTCACGGAGCTTGCGAGCAACAAGAGTCTCAACCGGAATACCAGAAGAAGCAATCATCTTCTTAGAAACCTTAATGAGTTTTACAAGATCATTAGGCTTCAATTCGCGCTTTCCATATGCAAGACTTGAATCTGCTCCGATTGGATCAGATGGAACCTCTGAAGTCCATGATGCATCTGATGCATCTGTAGACTCGTAAGGAAGACCGAGAGAGCCGGCATTTTCAACCGGAATCTTCTCGATAGCATCATAAATTGGATATTCATTTGCAGCGCCTTCGATAACTTCAGCAACAAACTGCTGAGGAGCGAGGGCATATCCAGAGCCAGGGCTTCCAGATGTTCCGAGAGAAAGATCGCGCTGTTCTCCAGTCTGGAGGAACTTGCGGAAAGCATCTTTTTCTGATGGATTTCCCTGGCGGCCTTCGTCGTCTTTTTGATGTGGAAGATTTGTGTCGAAGCCGTTGAGGATGGCTTCTCTTTCTTCTGCCTGAATCTCAGCAGAAAGCTGGCGCAATTCTGTTTCCTTTTCACTGTAGAGCTTCTGCTCTTCGTCGTTAAAGCCTCTTGATTCAGCCTTAACTTTTTCATTCATTTCGCGCATTTCAGCAATAAGCTGGGCGCGTTTTGCTTTCTTATCCATAAAGCAACTCCTTAAATTTACATATTTGCTAACAATTCGAGCTCACGCTCTCTTGCTTCGGCTTCGAGAACTGCCTGACGCTTCTCTTCTTCCTTCTTTTCAGCTTCAAGTCGCTCCGCTTTGAGCTTCTCGATCAATCCGTCTGAGAAGCTTCGCGCTGAAATAGAAGTATGGTCGTCTGCTGGGATAGAAACGACTGAAACATCATACAGCTTTCTAATATTTGTAATAGTGCGTAAAATAACGCGCTTTTCACCTTCACTGAATTCTTTGATCTCATCGTCTTCAACAACAAAGCGATAAGACATTTTAGTCAGATAACCGCCTTCGATTTCCTGATGGATTTTTCGGCCTTCTTCAGTTCCGCCCAGATATGCATCAACGCGCAAGCCCTTTTCTTCTACTGTCAATTTGAGAGTGTTGTTTGAGAGGCGGGCAAAAACGCGGCCCTCATGATTCAGATTGAAAATAACATCGCTCATGTCAGTATTTGCAAAAGCTCTTGAATCAACCTGTTCGCGAACTTCCCACTCCTGGCCGCCGATTTTCTCGCGATAGAGAGTAAACGGCTGATTAAACATTGTAGAATAACCCGAAACTCTATATTCCGGATTCTCTGAGCCGTTTGGCAGTGCACGGAGTTCCATGCTTCTATACTGCTGGCCAGCCTGAATTCTTTTAAGATATTTCTCTACATCCATTTTTTCTAATCCTCCTTAAGATTGTCAGATGTACTGCCAGCATCCGCTGGATTTTGTGCTGCAATTTTGTCGACCGTTGAAAGGTTAACCGGCATGAAATGCTGATCTCCCCAGACTTCAGAAGTTTTTGGCAAGTTTTCGCGCTCAAAAATCTGATTCGGTGTATAAACTCCGTTTGTGAGTCCTTTTGTATACATTTCCATACGGCTCTTGTAGTCAGCGCGAAGCATTGTATCTGTATCAAATTCGACATAATGGTCATTCTGGAATGGATATGTTAAAAGCCGGTCCAGATACTGCTGCAAACGTACTACCCACGGGCTTAAAGTATGCTGTAAGAAGAAAGTGTTCGCCTGTTCCTGATTGCTGAACTTAGAATCATCTTTTCCGAGCATATAAAGCGGAACGCGGAAAACTTTTGCAACTTCGCGCTCTGAATAAGTGCGATTTTCTGCAAGCTGTGCATCTGCATTGCTTTCCAGGTCAAGAGCACTCGCTTTCATGCCGTTTGCAACAATAAACGGATCATTTGCATGCTCTTTGCCACCATATGCAGACATGATGCGCTCTTTGAGTTTCTGAGCATCTTCTTTTGTGAATTTCTTTTCATCGTTCGGGACTTCAATCAAAAGCTTAGAATGGATTCCACCATCAAAGCTGTCGTTTGTGTATTCGTCCAGAGTCAAACCGAGGCGGGCCGCATGATATGAATAAGCAAGCGGAGATACGCCTCGGATAGTTCCATATCTATAGGCTGGAATATGCAGCAGATAATCCGGAGAGTATTTATAAATATTTCCTTTGTAGTAATATTCATAATAAACATCGCCGTTATCGTCGAACTTAATCGAAACATGCTCCGGAGGAAGCGGAATAAGGCTTTTCGGAGAGCCATCCGGATTGCGACCGATAAAAATGAAAGCATTGCCATCCAGAAGCAAATCGGTGGTAATTGTCTGCTTAAAAGTGAACGGCGCATCATAAAAGTTCGGGCGCTTTCTAAGCAAATAGGAAAGTGTAGGGCGGTCATCACGGATGCGCCCGTTATCGGTTTTCCTGTAAACATTACAAGTCATTTGCGCAATTGAATCCGCAATAAGCATGACACATGCCGAAACTGTTGTATTTTTCATCAACTCGGCCCGGCTCATATTCGGATAAAAAAGCAGACTGCCTGCTGAGCGTGAAATAACCAGAAGCTGAGTATCTTTTTTTACACCGTCGGAAGCCCGGCGGATTTCTAATCCTAGGAATTTCATATAGAAAAAAGTCAGTTAAGAAAAAAAAGCTGCAGATTGCAATCAACAATCTGCAGCTAACTAGTTTTAGATCAGGAGTAAGAAGCCAGACTATAAGACAGTCAGATATTAAAAAACCATGTCCTCAATAGAAACTCCCGACTGTTTCTCTTCATCAGCGAGCGAAACTTCCAGGCGATTATTCGCCATAATTGAAGTTATGACACCATCAATGCGCTTGCTGGTCTTGTTTGTGTCCGGCTTAATCGGTTTTATATTTCCGTTTGCATCCGGCTTAACAGTTGTACAGCTTACCATCCAGGCCATAACCGGATTATTATCTATGATTTTACCTTCTGCAACTGCCTGCTCCCAGGCTTTCGAGGGCTCGCTCATTCCTATAATAGACTGACTGAACTCAACACAATTAAATTCTGATTCAAGATTCTGAATAAGATGCTCAGCAAGATTGCGGTCGTATGCGATTTCCTCAATTTCATACTTCTTTGAATCCTCGCAAATCTGATTGTACATAAAAGAAAAATCCTGAGTATCTCCTGGAGTCGCCTTGATATAGCCTTCTCTTATCCATTGGCGGATGCGATAGGAGTCCTGCTTCATCTTTGCATCTATCTGGCCCTCCGGAATATAAAAATAATGTTTTGCATAGCGTTTGCCGTTTCCTATATCAAAATACCAGGTTAAAACAGTAAAATCCAGGCGCTTCGACAAGTCGATGCCTCCCCAGCATCTGAGCTTGTCAAGTTTCTTTTCAGAAAATCTCTGATAGCACTTACTCCAGCGCTGCTCTGTGATCCATGCTTCTGCAATGTTCATCCATTCGTTTAAGTTTTTAGTTCTAAAAGCAGTTTCTTTTGTGGATGACAGCAAAGCCTCTCGATAGGCGGCCCGCATCGCATCAAGCTCAACAGAAACGCCCAGATTCGGATTTGCTTTATACCAGTTCTGTTCTATTTTCCAGTCGTCGCCTTTGTCGAGCTCATAAATAATACAAAAATACTCTTCGTTTTCATAACCATCAGCACCGGAAAGCAGTTTCTTGCAGTTTTCATATTCCTCAAAGCAAGGCGCATTTCGATTGTTTCCCGCTGTAGTGATTATAAACATAAGAGGCTGCTGTCTCGCTCTCATACCCGTATCAATTACATCCAGGAGCTCTGTTGTTTTATGAGCATGATATTCATCAATAATGGCGCATGATGGATTGAGACCGTCGAGAGTGTTTGAATCAGAAGCGAGCGGCTTCATTGAACCATCAGCACAAGTGAGCGAATGGGCGAGGGGCTTAATATATTTTTTTAGGTCCTTAGAATATTGTACAGTTTTTTTTGCATCATCAAAAACAATCCGCGCCTGGTCCTTCTTTGTAGCAGCAGAGTAGACCTCAGCGCCTGGCTCTGTAATAAGATCATAGAGCGAGACACCTGCAGCAAGGAAGGATTTTCCATTTTTCCTGGCAACCTGAATATAAGCTTTCCGGAATCTGCGCTTTCCGTTATCCAGTCGCCGCCATCCGTATAATGATGCAATTATAAACTGCTGCCATGGCTCCGGCTTCAACTTCTGACCGGCGAGCTTTCCCTTTGTATGAACCAAAAGAGAGAAAAATATAATTGCGCTTTGTGCTTTCTTCTGGTCGAAATAATAAGGGAAAATTCCGGCTTTGCTTTTTTTCATATCTGCTACATGTCGCTTTACTGCAAGCTTTACCATTTTGCAGACTGGCACCTTTCCGGAAGAAACCTCTCTAATATACTCCAGATATGTAAACTTAAATTTCTCTGCCATTGTTTTAATTTTCTATGCTTCTATTTTGAATTGATTCTCTGAAAGTGAAACAGAAAGCTCTCTGCAGCATTGCGCCTCTTTGTTAAACTGTTCCTTTGAAAGTGTAACAGCACTAACAAACTGATTATTTTCATCAAACCAGGCACCCTCGAAATATTTATTCCTGTTCATAGGCGAAATAGAACCGATATAAGTATCAATAGAAACTATCTCTTTTCCGTCTTCGCCTTTGCTTGTGCATTTTACCCGTAATAAATACAATTTATTCTTAATCATAATCTATCCAGCCTCCGATATATTTCCCCGTCTTAAGATTTTTCTTTTGTATAAATGTATGACAATTAAAATCCTGGTCTAATCTGTAACACCTTGCAAGCAAATTAAATTGCTTATAATATAAAGGCGTATAAACTGGAAGTCTTGCCATTGCATCGTATCTCCATTTTTTACGCTTCACTTCTTCAGGAGTTTCCGGATATTCCAGTCCGAGCTCTAACTGCATTTTTTCTCCTTATTACAATATTCCCAGGAAACAATTGTTATGACTTCTAAAAACGAAACTATTCCAATTATTATAAAAAATATTTTCATTTGTCTTGCTCCTTATTTCCCCCAATTATCAAACTCCCAATAGCCGCAAGCCTGTACTGCTATATTTACAATCTGTTGATTTTTTTCACAATATTCATTGCTTTCTTCATTTTGATCATATTTACAATGCTTACAGTTTCCGCAACACTTCATTTTCTCTATCTGTGCTTCAAGTTTCTTTTATAACCACCTTTATTGTCAGGACAATCTTTACAAGATAGTAAAATACTTATCTGCTTTTCAAACTCATTGTTTTTCTTCTGCAATTCGTCAATTCTTTTATTACGTTGCTTTTTGTAAGTTTCTTTCAGTTCCTTTGTTACTTCATCATAGACTTCTTCAATCGTTGGTGAACGGTCGTTTTCTTTCTGGAATTGTTTAAGCCACTTCTTAAATTTTTCCCTTTTCTCACCTGTTAATTCTTTGTACGGTGTTATAGTTTTACTCTTCGTTTCTTTTTTCTTCATCTGCATCCTCACTCTCAAAAATGTCTAATTTACAGCCGGACTCATCCCACTCTTGCCAGTAATATTCACAATAAACACATTCACCATTACAAGCTTTGCGAGCTTCTTCTATCCACTTCTTTGCCATTAGTTTTTACTCCTTATTACAAATTACATAAAAAAGATAGATGTACTCTTCGCGGAATTCCTGTTTCCTGCTGTCTTTTCCATAATGGATTAGGCTTAATATCGAAAGATATAGAACCTTCTCTCTTACCAGAAGGCAATTCGATTTCCTTTTCTTCTGCAGAGAGTTCAAAAGTTTCTGAACGCTTTAATTCAACACCATTGATAAAACACTTATAATTCATTTTTCCCCCGCTATATATTCCCCAGAAACAACCATCCGGAAAATTAAATCACTATCATTTTTTATCAGGCGGACATCTTTCTCGATTGCTTCCTGATCCTGCTGAACTGCTGCAAGGCTCTGGCGAAGATTTTCGTTATAATGGCGAAGTGTGTTTATATCATGATATAAACCTGCCACCATAACCCCTGCAGCTCCTATGATTAAAATGTTAATGCAAATAAATATTGCAATAATACTATTTTTCATCACCATTTATCCCGCCGAAAGTTTCCAGAAGTTTCTCACATACTGCAGCACACTGAATTGATTCTTCTGCAAGAGCTTTCGCAAATTTCTTTGCTTCATATATTGCAGTACGTCCCGCAATATTCACTTTTAAGCCGGACCAGATACAGCTGATTTTATCATTCAGTCCATGCAAACAATCCAGAGCTTCCTCATATTCCTCTTTAAGAATTGCATAGCCTTCATGGCCTGAGTGATATGTCGCACCATGCTCCTTAACAATATTCTGCAATTCGTAGCAAATTGCCTGGCTTACAGCCTCCTGCGCTTTTTCTGCAATCATAATTCCTCCCATGTAAAAATATAACCTTTATACTACGCTTTTAAAGTCATCAGAAAATAAACTTAATTGTTTGTTTCTGAACTCTTCCCTTTCTGCTTTTATAAACATGTCTTCCTGGATAAGAGGAAACAGCCGATTATAAAAGCCTTCAACAAATTCCTTCTTCAGTTCAAAGCCATAAGCGCGACGCCCTAAATTTCCGGCGGCGAGTAGTGTAGTACCACTCCCAGCACAACAATCAATCACTACATCATTTATATCAGTATATAAACTAATTAAATGTTCAAGTAATGGAACAGGCTTCTGTGTCGGATGGATTTTCGGTGTACTCCTATCATCAAGCCACGGCTGGCATAAAAATTCCATCTTTCCATTGTTTCTGAACTTCGGAAGCTTATCGCGATAAAAAAGAATCGCAGTTTCAAAATTACCGACAGCCCTCATATTTGCCTTTAATACCTGCGCAGAATAATTTTTGTAGAATATGAAAGTCTGATGATTTTTAAATCCATATTCTGCAGCATAATGAATCAGTTCCTCCTGCTGTTCCCAGGCACAAAATAAAATCATGCATCCAGCTTCATTTTTCTCTTTCGGCTCCTTCTTTAATAAATTACTGCAGAAGTGAAAAAACTCTGGAATTCGGAATCCGGCTTTTGAATCTGTATCAAAGAATTCTTTTTTCGCATACTTGCTTTCGCCATTACTGTTATCCCCCCCCCTCATACCACATAGGATTTGATCCGTATGCATTAGTTCCAAGCTGATAAGGAATATCAGTCAGAATCAACTGTGCTTTCGGAATCTCTTTTGATTTCCAATTCTGAAAGCTATCTCTAAATAAAATTACTCTATCCATTTCCCATAAGTTCCTTTAATAAGTCTCCGTCGTCTTTTTCCTTCGGCTTCACTCGCATGCGAGTACGGGCCTCCGGAGTAACTCCGAACTTCATCATAATTTTATGAAAGCGATTCATATGCTGAGTATAAGAATCCAGCAGATTTATCCGGCGAGTTTTATCAAGTCCCCGCAAATACTCGCCATAACTATCATAACCGTCGACTTTTTCAAGACAGTCCTGCGCAATGTCATAACTGACAAAAGCATCTTTAAGAATCACGGCATCCACAACTGAAACCAGACCAGCCGAAAGCATGGCCGGAACTATTTCATCCCATTTTTCTGCAGCACGCTTTGACAAGCTCACCGGAGCTGGAAGCTTTTCGAGCGGCTCGATTGTTATGCCTCGGCCCTCATGCCTTGATTTTTTATATGTTCCATTTGCAATATGCTCATCTTCGCTTTTCGGTGGTCTCCCCATTTTTTAACCCCAGCATCAATTCAATAGTTCCATCCGGAACACTGTCTTTGTATTTTTCGCGCAGAGCTTGAATTTTCTCTGCAGAGTTTTTATAATGCTTTCCCGAAAATCTGAGTTCTCCATGCGTTCTCGTTTTCTGGTAAACATTCCGATATGTTCTCGCGTATTCATCCGCGCCAATCCGCGCACGCAAGTCGCTCAAATCAGGATCAAACTGCTTTGACATCGCACAAACCTTCAAGATTTATTTTTTTCTAACAGCTTGTTATTTTTTTTACCCCTAGGCTTTTTTTTCGCACCTGCACACAAAAAAG
>Ga0310786_10004967_pt1 | contig 18235 bp, 22 predicted proteins | sample AusTroGonzalo_MG_FD_203881 | JGI IMG/M metagenome (GOLD analysis project Ga0310786, IMG submission 203881) | Bovine rumen microbial communities from tropical cattle in Woodstock, Queensland, Australia - Gonzalo_03 (v2) (version 2) | ecosystem: Host-associated > Mammals > Digestive system >... | reverse complement strand
GTAAGCTACGGCACGGTGAGGCTGGACTTTGAAGCCGACGCCCTGCGGGGGGACGATGACAAACAGATCACCGCGTATGAAGGCAGCGTGGACCTGTGGAGCCTGGCGAGGAACGGGGCCGGATGGGTTGAACTGATCGTGGCCACGCTCCGGGCGCACTGCGGCGGAAGCTGGAGCCTAAACGCGCACATGTATGAGCGGGAGACGGGGCTGTTTCACTGGGAATGGACTTTTCAAGTTGAGGGCTGATGGGTATGGGAATGTCTTTTACCGTATCGGGAATGGACGAGCTGCTCCGGGGAATGGATAAGATTCCAGAAAAAGCCGCGAAAGTCGCGGCTGAAGCGCTTTATGAAGGCGCGGGTGTAGTGGCCGACGAGGTTGGCCGGGCGGTGCAGGGCATCGCCACAAAGCCGTTCGTGAAGGCTAAAGGAGGCTTTAAGCGGATGGCATCCCCGGAAGAAAAAGCAATTCTGATGCAGGCGCGGAAAGGTATCGCGAAGTTCCGGAACAACGGGACAGAAGTGAATACCAGCGTCGGCTTCCAGAACAGCGGATACGCGGACCTGGACGGGGAACGCGTACCGATCCCATTGATAGCGAACGCCATCAACTCCGGGACCAGTTTCCGGCAGAAACAGCCTTTCATGCGGAAAGCCTTCGCACAGTCAAAGAACAAGGCAACCGCGGCCATTGAAAACGGGATCAGATCCCGCGAAGACGAACTGAAGATTGACGACTAAAGGAGGACAAGACCATGGCAAGACCCAATGTGGGACTGATGTATCCGGTGTTTGCGCCGATCACGGGCCACACGGACGGATCCATGCCGACCTACGGAACGGGCCGGGTGATCCAGGAGGCGCGGAACGTCACGATTAACATGACGTATAACAACAATCCGCTGTACGGCGACGACCGGATCGTGGCGGATGACAACGGGCTGACCGAGCTGACAATCAGCTTTGAAAGCACCGGACTGAGCCTGGAGGACCGGGTGAAGCTGTTCGGCGAGGACAGCATGACCGTCGGCGGCCTGACCGCGCAGATGATCAGCGACAATGAAACGCCCTATGGCGGTTTCGGATTCGTCCGCAAGATGAACGACGACGGAACCACAAAATACGAGGCGTGGATCATTCTCAAGATCAAGTTCACGCAGGACAGCGTGGCGACAGCGACCAAAGAGGGATCCATCAGCTGGGGGACGCCCACGCTGAACGGCCGGGCCGCTTCCCTGTTTGTGGACAGCAGCGACAAGATGCGCTTCATCGCGACGGCGGAGTTTACAAGCGCCAGCGCGGCGAAAGCGTGGATTAATACCGTGCTGAACGTTTCAGCGGCGACGACCTAAAGAAGACACGGGGGCCGGAGGAATCCGGCTCCCGGTTTTTGTGTAAAGAAACGAAAGGAAGCAAAACAAATGAATACCATCAAAATCGGAAAGCGGGAGATCCCGCTTTTTTATTCCACAAAGGAACTGATTGACATCCAGCGGGAGATCGGCTGCACGGGGTATGAACTGAAGGACAAGGTTTTCGGTCTGCGGCAGGTGGATGAAGACAATCCGGAGAGCATCGTGCTGGACGTGGTGACGGATCCGGAACGGATGGAGAAGCTGGGAAAGCTGATCATGATCCTGGGGAACGCCGGGCTGGAAGAGGACGGGCAGGAGCCTGACCTGACGCTGAAATGGGTGCTGCGGAACATCCGGCCCGCGATGATCGCCATATACGCCGTGACGGTGATGGCCATCATCATCCAGGGGAACCAGATGGAACAAAAGGAAGAGGAAAAGAGCGGCCCGGTGGATATGATCCTTGAGGAAGAAAACGCAAAAAAACAGCCAGGGAACTGACCTACCTGCGGGTGGTTTCCTATGGGCTGATTGCAGGGCTGCAAAGGAAAGAGATTGACCGGATGAGGCCCGGCGAGGTGCTGGACCTCTTTATATACAGGCGGGACTATGACGCAAGACTGGGAATGAGGATGTGAGCGAATGGCAGTCAACGTAAAGATGGGCGTCGACATCGGCGGCTTTAAGAACGGGATTAAAGAGGGACAGCAGATCCTAAAGACCCTGGACGCGGAAATGAAGGTCGCGGAGGCTGAATTTAAGGCGACCGGGAATGCGGAGCAGTTGCTGGCCAACAAGACAAAGACGCTGACGAGCCAGATGAACGTCCAGAAGGGCATCATGAAGAACGCCGAACAGGCGCTGAAGCAGATGACCGACGCCGGCATTAAACCGACGGACAAGGCCTACCAGCAGCTGACCCAGCAGATGCTGAAGGCCCAGGCCGGGATGCTGGACGCCCAGGCGGCGCTGAACGGGCTGGACCAGAGCCAGGAGCAGGCGGCGGACAGCGCGGACAAGCTGACACAGAGCGTGGGAAAGATCGGGCAGAAGCTGAGCCTGGACCAGGTGATCAGCGGGATTAATTCCATCACAGGGGCGATGGAGAGCGCCGGGAAAAAGGCGGTCGAGCTGGGAAAACTGATCTGGAACAACATCACGGACAGCGCGGAGTGGGCGGACGACGTGGCGACGTCGGCGGCCCGCCTGAGCATGAGCATTGAGGATTACCAGCGCTATAAAGGGGTTTTTGACACCGTCGGGGATATTACGGTCAAGGAATGGACCAAAGCAAAGCAAAAGGTCCAGAAGGCCGTATATGGGCCGACAGGGGAGCAGGAGGGCATCCTGTCCGCGCTGGGGATCAGCACGGTAACGACGGTCAAGGAAGGCGACACGGTCAGGATTGCGGTAAAAAACTGGGAAGACGTCTTCTGGGACATCGGCCAGACGCTGCACCGGAAAGTGGAAAGCGGAGAGATCAGCCAGGACATGGCGGACGTGTACGCTAACGCCATTTTCGGAAAAGGCTTTGACGCGCTCAAACCGATGTTTGAGATGGGCAGGGAAGGGTTCGCAGAAGCACTGTCCAAGCAGAATGTCACGTCGGAAGACAGCGTCAAGACCCTGGCGGATCTGAACGACCAGCTGATCAAGCTGGAAGGCAGTTTTGACGCGCTGAAGAACGAGGTGCTGGCCGGCCTGGCCCCTGCGCTGAAGGGCGCGGCGGAGGTCCTGGACGGGATGCTGACAAGCCTGCTGGAATATCTGAAGAAACCGGAAGGGAAAAAGGCGCTGGAGGACCTGGGGACGGCTGTGAGCGGGCTGTTTGCGGACCTGGGGAAGATTGACCCGGCGAAGGTTGTGGAAGGATTCGCGGGGGCGTTCAATACGCTGGTAAACAGCATCACCTGGATCAAGGAAAACTGGGAAGGGGTCAAAAAAGGCATCGAGGGCATCCTGGGGGCGTTCCTGGGGATGAAGGCTGTGAGCGCTCTGCTGACCGTTGCGAAGCTGATCGACGGAATGAAGACGCTGAACATCATCAAAGGAACGGAAGCGGCAGGAGCAGCAGGGGCGACGACATCCGGCGGGATGAGCATCATGGGCGCTCTGGGATCGCTGGGCCTGACCGGGGCGACGGCGCTGGCCCCGGTGTGGATTTCCAAGATCGTATCGGATCTGATTCCGGATACGTCCAAAATCGGAAACGCGGCGCGGGTGCAGGCTGCCGAATATACAGGGGAAGACCTGGAGAAAGTGCGGAAATGGGCGGACCTCCAGAACCAGCTGGCGCAGGTGGACTGGATAAACGATCCGGCGGAAAAGATTGAAAAGATTACAAGCGCCCTGGCGGAGATTGGAGACATCCAGGACAGCGACCTGGGGCGGAAGTTCTGGGAGTACCTGGTAGCCAATGACATCATGGCGGGGAAAAGCGAGATCCCGACGGACGTGCTGGACAGCATGATTAAACAGATGCAGGGCGGACAAGACGGACTGCCGCTGACGGTGGACCCGGTGGTGCCGGATGGAACGGCGCAGGACATCTCCAACCAGGTCGGGATTGTACCGATTATGGCGCAGATCTACGCGAACGGGATGGCCGCAGCCGGAATGACGGGATGGCTGGGCGGAGGAAACGTGAAAGGACACGCAAACGGCCTCTGGTCCGTCCCCTATGACGGATACCTGGCGAGATTGCACCGGGGCGAGCGCATCATGCCGGCGCGGGAAGTCGCCAGCCGGAACTATTCCAGCAACCTGTACGTGGAGAGCATGTACATGAACAACGGAACCGACGCGGCAGGGCTGGCGGCGGCGATGGCCGCGGCGCAGAGGCGAACAATGAGCGGTTATGGCTCATAATTTGAGGTGGATTTATGGGTCAGAGTTATTTTATCTGGAAGAATAAAGACTGCCGGAGCATGGGCGTCTGGCTGCAGGGACCGGTTTCCATTGTGCGGCCGGAGGAACGGGTGAACCATGTGGAGATCCCAGGCCGGAGCGGCGACATGACGGAAACGGAAGGCGCGGAGGTCTACAACAGCTATATCCAGACGGCGACGATCCTGGTGAAGGGCGGTTTCCACGTCCGGGAGGTGTACAACTGGCTGAAGGGGAGCGACTTTGTCACCTTCAGCGGGGAGCGGGACCGGAAACAGGCGGCGCGGATCATCGGGGCGATCACGCTGAACAAACACAGCTATAACCTGGACTGGTGGACCGGTGAAGTGCAATTCTACTGCCAGCCGCTCAAGCAGCTGCTGAAGGAGGTCCCGGTGGAGATCACCACCAGCGGGGACACGGTGGCGAACAGCGGGGACGTGACAGCAAGCCCGCGGATCACGGCGACGGCCAGCGGGACGTCGGTGGTGATCGCTGCCGGCGGGAACACGCTGACGCTGACGGGGACCGTGAGCGGGACGAAATACATTATCGACAGCGAGACGATGGAGGTCACCAGCTACGACGGGACCACGATCCTGACAAAGAACAGCTCAGGATCTTTCCCGATCCTCCTGCCGGGGAGTAACGCGGTGACCGGCAGCGGATGGAGCAAGCTGGAAATCAACAGGAGGGAGCGGTTCCTGTGATCAGTTTATACAGCATCGGGAACACCGATTTTGAGAAAAACGGGAACGCGGTCCTGGTTCCGACAGAGGCGCGGGTCCACATGGTGGCCGGGGGCAACTATGACCTGACGATGACACACCCGATGGATCCGGAAGGGAAATGGACATACCTGCAGCCGGGGGCTGTTTTGAAAATCCCGGTCCCGGAGGAAGAGATTGAAAACGCATACGCCGGGATGGAAGCGGACGTCTACAAGATCACAACTAAGACAGACCTGCGGGAAGGACCCAGCGAGCCGGAGACAATCAGCTACACAGCATGGAGCAGCACGACGATCTACCACGTCGGCGACAAGGTCAGTTACAACAGCCACAATTATAAATGCAACTATTACGATGAGTTTTCCAGCACAAGGCTGGCGTATCCGAGCAGCAGCGCATGGTGGGATGAGATCCCGCGGAAGACAGCAGGCTCGCCGGTGCTTGTCAGCCTGCCGGTGGGGACGGAACTGTACTGGGTGGAGAGTTACGACAGCACCTGGGCGAAAATGTCCACCTATTACGGAATCATCGGATACGTAAAGAAGTCGGCGATGACATACGACCGCCACCTGACGCCAAGCGAGACGAAACCGCGGGTCATTACGGAACAGCTGCTGCGGATTACCAACGTGACGGTGGACAAAAAAAGCCACACGGTCAGCGTGACGGCGCAGCACATCAGCTACGATCTGAACGGGGTGCTGGTGGACGAAATCGCGATCTCCCAGGCGAGCGCCGGAATGGCGCTGGCGCGGATCACGGACGGGTTCATGCTGGACTACCCGGGGACCATCGCCACGAACATCACAAGCGAAACCACGGACACGACATACACGAACACGATCAAATTAAAATCAGGGATGTACTGCCTGATGGATCCGGACAAGGGAATTGTGGCGACATTCGGGGCAGCGCTGAAGAGGGACAACTGGGATCTGTTCGTAATGGAGAAAACCGCGACGGACCGGGGATTCCAGCTGCGCTACAGGAAAAACATGATCGGCGTGAACTGGACGAAACAGAGCGACAGCCTGGTGACCCGCGTGGTTCCGGTGGCGAAGGACGCAAAGGGCGACAGCTTATTTTTGCCGGAAAAATGGGTGGACAGTTCACATATTAACGAATACCCGGTGATCCGGATGGAACAGTTGACGGTCCAGGGCCAGGTCGGGAAGGACAAGGGCCTGGGCGATGACAGCACATGGACGGAGAGCGACCTGCTGGCGGAGATGCGGAAAAAAGCCGCGGAGCGCTTCAGCGTGGACAAGGCGGACCTGGTGCAGCATGAGGTCACGGTGGACTTTGAAATGATGGGAGCCACGGAGGAATACCAGGCGCTGAAGGGCCTGGAAAGCGTTCTTCTATACGACAGCGTAAAGGTGATTGATGAGCAGATCGGGCTGGACGTTTCGCTGGAAGTGACGGAGCTGGAATGGGACGCAATCAAGGAGAAGGTCGTTTCCATCAAGGTGTCCAACATGAACGCCTACAGCAGCGCAAAGAACGTAACCGGGTACAACGTGCAGAACAAGTCCATCGGGCTGAACAAGCTGAGCGACGACGTGGCCGGGGAGATCATCCGGGAGGTCCAGGACATGATCCCGGAATACGCGGACCCGGACGCGGCACGGCCTGGGATCATCACGGTGACGGACAGCGATCCGACGCTGAGCTGGGGAACCAGGAGCAAGGTGGCGGAGATCCAGGGAAGCGATATTCATGTGACCATGCCCGCGAATCCGGCTCCGGCGGTGATCGACAACCTGACCAGCACCAGCACCACGGACGCGCTGAGCGCAAACCAGGGCAAAGTGCTGAATGAAAAGATAGACGACCAGATCCCGAACAACACGAATCTGAACAGTTATACGACGAACTGTGTCAAAAGAAGCCCGACAACGTCCAGCGGCGTGGCAACGCTGAGTAACTGCCCGGTATCAGTTCCGTTTACGTTCATATGCACAGGGGCCGGATCCATCAGCGGATGCGTTCAGTGCATCATAACAAGCGGAGCAATTTATACCAGGCGCGGAACATCGCAAGGATTCGGGAGCTGGTATCAGTTCGCGGGAACGGCGGTCACGAACAGCTGAGAAAGAATCATATTTTAATAGTATGCCTGCTGTGATAAGATAAAGGCAATTCATCACGGAGGGCATAAGAATGAAAAAAACAGGATTCGGAACAAAAATCATAATTGCTTCGATAATGGCTGCGGTCCTTGTTTTACAAGGGCTTGAAATTTTATGGGGGGGGTGCTTCCCATAAGATAATTCATTCGGCCATGTCGGAACAGACGGACAGGAACGGAGGAAAAGACATGGCTGTTTACAAACAGGACATCGTGGACGTTGATCTGAACAGCGGAACCATCTACAGGAGTTTTCTGAACCATTCCATCGGAATGACGGACAACAGCGCGGACCGTTTCGGCGTCCGGGTGTTCAGAAACGGACAAGCGGAGGACCTGACAGGCGTAGCGGTGCAGGGGTATTTCCGGGACCCGAACGGAAACAACATCGCCATAACGAGCGGGAACCAGGTATCCGGAAACGTGGCGGTGGTAGTGCTGCCGCAGGCGTGCTACAACTATGAGGGCCAGTTCTGCCTGGCGATCAAGCTGGTCGGCGGAGGGGTGACAGGGACCGTCCGGATCGTTGACGGCGTGGTGGACAACACGAACACCGGCGGGGCGGTCGCACCGACGGAAACCGTGCCGACATACCAGGAGATCCTGGCGCTTTATGATGAAATGGCGGACGCGACAACGGAAGCCGAAAGCGTGAAGGAAACGATGGCCCCGTTCAACGCGATCGGATTCCCGCTGACGGCGAGCCTGTTCCCGAATGAAAGCCACGGATTCACCGTAACAAAGCTGGACGACTTCACAATCCATATTGAAGGCAGGCAAACGGAGCGTGGAACGTTCAACCTGATCAACGAGTCCACCGTGCCGGATGAGTTCGTCGGAAAGAAAATCTGCCTGTTTATTGATTACATCAACCGGACCACGGATTACAAGATCCCGTTTGACGTTTATATCAAGACGGTCAGCAATCCGACATCTCACGCGCTGATCAACGACGCGAAGGGAATTACATTCGCGGACATGCCGGACGACGTGACGGACCTTATCGTCCGGATCGACATCCCGGCGGACGCTTCGGTGACGCTGGACGAAGACATCATGGTCACCGTTCTGAACGGGAAACTTCCAAACCCGACGATACCGGAAAACCAGCTGATCACGGTGGAAGTTTCAGCGCTGACGGATGAAACTGATTTGAACAACCTGAGAGGAAACCACGACTGGCTGATGATTTCCGGCGTTTCATACCTGCACAAACCGGACGACATGACATCGAACGCTGGTTTCATTTCCGTGCGGGATTACGGCGGATACCTCCTGCATACAATCTGGTCGTTTTCGGGCGGCATGATGTGGAAGCGCAGGAGTAACAGCAACGCGACGGAGTGGGAGGACTGGAACAGGATCTCCGGAAGCGGCGGTGGGACCGTCATCGAGAACACGTACAACATCACAACCAGCCCGACCATCACGACGGACGCGAACGGATGGCTGCAAGCGGTGGACACGGACACGCAGGACGAAACGGGAAAGACGGACATGACCGGCGCGATCATGTCAATGCTGGAAGATACCGGATACTGCCACCTGGGCGAGGGAATCTTCTATGTGAGCGGGAATATTGACATGCCGGAAGGGTCCACGCTGTGCGGCTGCGGAGACAAGAGCCAGATCCGGCTTTTGCAGTCCACGACGACCGGGTACTGTGTGAAGATGCAGAAATACAACACGGTGAAGGATGTGGCGTTCTCCGGCGCGTATTCCAACATCACGCCGACAAGCGAAGGGACGCGGACGGCGATCCGGTTCTCCGCAAACTATGACGGGGAGACGGACGGAAGCACACAAAGCCAGACGGAACACTGCATGATCGACAGCGTCTGGATCAGGAACTTCTCCGGGAGCGGAATCCTGTGCCATAATACCAGCATCAACTACGCCCGCGGGATCTACGTGACGAACGCGTACATCTATAACTGCTGGGCGGGAATCAATATTGATTATTATTCCGAGTTCAACAAGTTCACGAACATCTGCACGGCGTGGTGCTATTACGGCTGCATCAATAACGGCGGGAATAACGTTTTTACAGCCTGCACTTTCCACGCGAGGAACACCGGTTTTTATATTGACGGAACAAAGCCGAATTCGGCGCACGGTACGATCAACGGGTGTACGTTCTGCCATATCGGAAGCAACGCAGGGACGGCGATTAAAATTGAAAACGCGTCGAACGGGTTCGTGATCGCGAACTGCCAGGTCTGGTACAACGCCATCGTGGTCAATAATTCCGGCGGTATTGTGTTTGACGGGTGTGAGTTCGGAAGGGGAATAACCGGAGCCGGGGCGACCATCCGGATTACGGACGGGAACACCGTAATATTCAACGGGTGCGTATTCATGAACGACGTGACATACGCGCCGGATATTACGATAACGAGCAACACGAAAGTGAAATTCAACAATTGCTACGGAAGCGTATCCGGGAACGCAATAACAAACTGAATATGAGATAAACGGACAGCCGCCGGGAGAGGATCCCGGCGGTACTTTTTATGGAAGGAGAAGCAGGCATGGCAAACGAAAAGCTGATCACCACGGCGGCGCTGATTGCGAAATTCCAGCAGGCGATGGACGAAAAATGGGGATACATCTGGGGAACCGCCGGGGAAAAGTGGACGGCGGCAAAACAGGAAAAGCTGGAAAAGACAACGGACGCGGACCGGGCCGGAAGCCGGGAATACGGGGCGCAATGGATCGGGCACACGGTAGCCGACTGCAGCGGACTTTTCTCCTGGGCGTTCAAACAGCTGGGCGGGTACATGTACCACGGAAGCAACACAATGTGGGACAAGTACTGCACGGCAAAGGGCGAACTGAAGAACGGAAAGCGGACGGACGGACAGGCCTTGCTGCCGGGGACAGCGGTATTCTGCTATAACGAAAAAAAGAAAAGGCGGAGCCATGTGGGCCTGTATATCGGCGACGGATGGGTGATTGAAGCATCCGGCGCGAAAGCGGGCGTGATCCGCACAAAGGTGAGCAACAGCAAGTGGGACGAATGGGGCGAACTGAAGGGCGTGGACTATACAGGAACCGCACCGGAACCGGATCCGGAGCCGGAACCGGTGAAAAGGCCGACGATCCGGAAGGGAAACCGGAACCAGTATGTGAAAGAAATGCAGACCATGCTGGACCGGCTGGGCTATAACCTGGGGATCTGCGGAATTGACGGGGATTTCGGGACAGCAACGGAAAAAGCGCTAAAGGAATTTCAGCGGGACCACGGGCTGACACAGGACGGCATCTGCGGACCGCGGTCCTGGGAAGCGCTCCAGAAGGCGACGGACCAGATGCAGGAAAAACCGGCGGAGGACAAATACACGGTAACGATCACCGGACTGACAAAGGAACAGGCGGGGGAAGTATGCCGGACATGGAAGAATGCAACTATGGAAAAAGAGACGAACACCTAATGTGTTTTACGTTTGAGGAAGGAAAACGGTGCATCGGGGCAAGCGGACGGAAACTGAGGCAGGTTTGCGTTTACTGTCCGAACTACAGAAAAGGAGAAGGGGACAATGAAAAAGATTACGGAGATCCTGGCGGCGGCCGGGGGTGCGATCGCGTCATTCTTCATCAACATGCCGCCGCTGGTGTGGATCCTGATCGCGGTGATGACGATTGACTTTATCACGGGCCTGATCTGCGGGGCGATGGGAAAGAGCAACAAGACGGAAAACGGATACATCGCGAGCAATCAGGCGTTTATCGGGCTGATGAAGAAGGCGCTGATCCTGCTGGTGGTGCTTCTGGCGGCGCTGCTGGACAAGGCGGTGGCGACGGGCGCGGGGATCGCGTTTGATGCGGTGATGGGCGCGACGTGTTTGTGGTTCATCGCTTCGGAAGGGTTCAGCATTCTGGAAAACGTGGCGCTGATGGGGATCCCGGTCCCGAAGATCCTGCTGAAGCTGCTGGAGATCATGCGGGAAAAGGGAGAGATCCCGGAGGAGAAGAAACCGAAGGAAGAGGGAAAGGAAGCGGAAAAGGATGACGGAGAGGAACCAGCAGGAGAGTAAGTGCGGCGGGAACTGCAAAAACGAACATTCGGACAGGTGCGTACCGTTTTTTGACGTTCAGAACACCATGATGCACTACAACTGGGCGAACCGGCGGATGCTGATCGCCCTGGTCTGCGTCTGTGTGACGATGGTGGCCGTGGTGATCGTTTTCGCGACAAACCAGACGAAGCGGGAACAGATGTGGCAGGAGACGATCAAAAGCATGTACACCGTGGAGGTGGAACATGGACAGCAAAACGCGGATTATTGAGGCCCTGGAGGAATACGTACACCGGAGGAAAGACCGGGAGGTCATGAAGATCTATCTGACGGACCATCCGGGGAGCCTGGAGCGGATCGCGGAGGAGTGCGAGGTGGACGTTTCAACCGTGAAGCGGATCATAAACCGAAATTCCTTCATATACCGCTACCTGCCGGAATCGGATCCGAAACTGCACCGGAATTGAACCGAATAGACATCAAAAAGAGGCTGTTTGCGAACTCGCGGACAGCCTCTTTTTTTTGTACAATTTTATCAGAAAAACACGGAGGATGCGGCGGATGTTTGTCAGGTGCAATCCGAACCCGGTGGGCCGGGAAACAGGGGACTGCGTGATCCGGGCGGTGGCGATCGCCACGGACCAGAGCTGGCGGGAAGCCTACTGGGAACTGTGCAGGCTGGGCGGGATCCAGGGGGACCTGCCGAACAGCAACATGGTCTGGGGGATGTATCTGAAGGAGATCGGCGGGAAGCAGTTTTTGCTTCCGGAAAGCTGTCCGGACTGCATCACCGTGAGAGCGTTTTGCGAGCGGTATCCTGTGGGGGTGTACGTGATCGGGACCGGTGACCACGCGGTGGCCTGCATTGACGGGGACTGGTATGACATTTACGACTCCGGCGGGATGACGCCGACCTACTTCTGGAGAGTGAAATAAGGAGGGGACAGGGATGGCATTTTTCAACACAGGGTATCCGGCATCGTATCAGCCGATGATCCCGCAGCAGTACCAGGCGCCGGTGATGCAGCCGCAGAACCAGCAGGGCAGCCCGATCTGGGTGCAGGGAGAAGCGGCGGCGAAAAGCTATATGGTCGCGCCTGGGAGCGCGGTGCAGCTGTGGGACAGCGAGGAGAAGGTGATCTACATGAAAAGCGCGGATCCGTCCGGAATGCCTTCCATGAAGATCCTGGACTATACCATCCGGGGCGAGGAACCGGAGAAGCCGGCGGTGGAGTACGCAACGAAAGCGGAAGTGGCCGCGCTGGCGGAAAAGATCAAAGAGCTGGCGGCGAAGAAAAAGCCGGCGCGGGTGATCAGGGAGGAAGACGACGATGAGTAATCCTTTGTTCGGAATGTTCGGGAATCAGACACCCATGAACGGGATGATGCAGCGGTTCCAGCAGTTCCAGCAGATGTTCCGGGGAGATCCGAAGCAGCAGGTGCAGCAGATGCTGAACAGCGGGAAGGTATCCCAGGCGCAGTACAACCAGGCCGTGCAGATGGCGAACCAGCTGCAGCGGATGATGGGGATCAGATGATAAACACCGCCAAGTGATCATAGGCGGCGGATATAAAAAACGAAAGGAATGACAAAAAGATGGCACTCACTGATGAAGGAACCGGCACGACCATGCTGGTTCAACCGTCCGGATTCGGCGGCAACAGCGGATTCGGCGACATGGGATCCGGATGGTGGATCCTGCTCCTGTTCATCCTGATGGGCGGATGGGGTAACGGTTTCGGCGGAGGTTTCGGCGGAATCAATGACATGTATCCCTGGATGAACAATTCCAACCAGATCAGCAGCGGTTTTCAGAACCAGATGCTGAACGACAGCATCACGGGCATTCAGAACAGTATCAACGGCATCAGCACCCAGCTGTGCAACAATCAGATGGCGGACCTGGAGCGGAGTTTCGCGGCGCAGACCGCAAGCACCGCCGGTATGACCGCACTGCAGGCCCAGCTCTCACAGTGCTGCTGCGACAACCGCGCAGCCGTGGCGGATCTGAAGTACACCGTGGCGACAGAAGCCTGCGCCGACAGGAGCGCGATCGCATCCGCACTGCGTGACGTGATTGACGCGACACAGGCCCAGACTCAGGTGATCCTGGACAAGATGTGCCAGCAGGAGATCGACGCGCTGAAGTCACAGAACCTGGCACTGCAGAATCAGGTGAACATGCAGGCGCTGGCGGCTTCCCAGACGGCCCAGACCGCCGCGCTGGTGGCGGACAACACCGCGCAGACACAGTACCTGGTCAACCGGATCGCTCCCTATCCGATCCCGTCCTATACCGTCACAAACCCGACGACTCCGGCGGCCTGACTGACGGGAGGGGATAAGAATGGATCTGCTCAAGGAATTAAAAGAGCTGAAAGAGACGATCGGAAACGAGATCGCCCAGGCGAACAAGGAGATCAAAAAAGCCGGAGGGGATCTGAACACCGGCGACATCGAGATGATCGACAAACTCACCCACGCCATGAAAAGCCTGGAAACGACCTGCGCCATGCTGGAAGCCAGCGATGAAGGCTACAGCGAGCGGTACGTGGGGCCGTATTACGGCGGATACTCCGGGAGGTATGGCCGGGACAATCGGAACGGCAGCGGGAACTTCGGCGGTTATAGCCGGAACGACGGCCGCTACAGCCGGGAGATGAGGAACGGCGGTTACAGCCGCGGAGTGGACTGGACTGAACAGCTGCGGATCATGATGGACGAAGCGCCCGACGAAGGGACGCGGATGGACATCAAAAAGCTGATGGACAAGATGGTCGGGTAACAAAAAAGGAAGGCGCAGATCTGCGTCTTCTCTTTTTTTCACACCGCGATCCGGTATATCGTGATCCGGGTGTTCGGATGTGTAACGTATGGTGGAGCATAATTTATATTATCCGAACACTCCGGCGGAGGGTCGGAAGGCAGGTCCGACAAGGGGATGCGCTCATTTCCTTCCACGTTGTTGATCACCAGGCTGTAGTGATCATCAAAAACATAGACAGCATTCACAAATGTGTTGATGATTTTCATGCGGTTTATCGGGTTAGTCCGGTCGCAGTTTGCGAAGTGGTGGAGGAAGAACAGGATCCGATCCGGGTCGAGCAGCTGGGACTGGGAATAGCGGAGGGTTTCACAGGAGACGCGGAGGGTTTCCGCTTCATCCTCCAGCGCGGAGAGCCGGGCGGAGGTGGAACTGTTCCAGATCCCTTCGGCGATTGCGTCGTTTATATTGTCAATCTTCTTTTTGACAGCGGCATACTCCGCTTCCATGGAGGCCAGGGGGGAGTTCTGCAGTTCCTCCTGCTGGAGTTTCATGATGACGTCCACGATCCTGCCGATCTCAGACTCAGAGAGAACGACGTCCAGGATGAAGTCTATGACCTTATTTTCGAGATAGTCCTTCGGGACTGCTTTTTTTGTGCAGTTTTTGTGATGCTTCCGGCCGTGGCAGGTGTAATAATACCGGCGTTCTCCGGATTTGCTGGTCCCGGAGTCTCCGATCATAGGCTGACCGCAAAGGCCGCAAAAGGCCTTTCCGGTTAGCAGGAAGTCAACCGCGCCGGTTTCAAGATGGCGGGATGTTTTTCCTTTCAAGCGCTGCGCCTCCTCAAAGGTGGATTGGTCGATAATGGCGGGCATCCCGCCGGGAACGCGGATGTCTCCCCAGATATACACGCCGGTATAGCGCTCATTTGAGATGATCCGCTGGATGGTCTGGGCGGAAAACTGCTTTTTGCGGGGAGTGCGGACACCCTGGGCGTTCAGCTGCTGGGCGATCCGGGCGAAGGAGAAGCCGGAAATATACCATTTGAAGATGTCCCGGACGACGTCGGCCTCCTCCGCCTGGATGGCGTATCGCCCATCGGATCCGCGCTTGTATCCGAGGACAAGGGTTCCGTTATACAGGCATTTGTTCGCATTGTCATTCATCCCGCGCTGGATGTTCTCTGACAGCTGGCGGGAATACCATTCCGCAGTGGCCTCCAGCATTCCCTCCAGGAGAACACCGGCGGATCCTTCCGGAATGGGTTCCATGGCATACAGCACCTTGACGCCGAACCGGCGGAGGCGGCCCTTGAACAGAGCAGACTCTTCCCGGTTGCGCCCGAAGCGGTCCACCTTCCAGCAGATCAGGGTATCAAATGATCCGGACTCCGCGGCCTTCATCATGTTCTGGAAGGCGGTGCGGGCGTTTGTGTTCTTATAACCTGACCGGGCGTGGTCCGCGTATTCGTGGACGATGGTATATCCTTCACGCTTTGCAAAGCCGCGGATATCCTGCAGCTGCTGTTCTATGGAGACATCCCGCTGGCCGGCGGAGGAGTATCGGGCGTAGGCCACGGCGGTATTCGGTAAACATGAAGGAACTGGGGATTTTTTCATACAAACTCCAAATTATGCAATATAAACAGAAATAATGTCGCGTTCTTTATCATAATCATATTCAACTTCGGCAATAATCACATCAAAATATTCCGGATCCGTTTCATGTTTCTCTGCGTAGGTGATCGCGGAGGAAGGAAGATAACCAATTACATCACCGTCACAAGTGACAGCATACTTTTCTTTTTCAATGTCTTCCTCAACATGACAGCGACAGCCGACTTCATAAGATGCAAGATCATCAGGCTTCCCGGTGAGTTTGACGAGTTTCGCGTCATCATTACGAGCCAGGAACTTCTCAACATCTTCGGTATATACGCCGGGGTTATCTTTCGCTTCGGCAGCTGCCCTGGCTGATGGGTCATAATTGGGATTAACGAGCCACATACCATTGACAGTATAGAATTGCTGATCAGGAGTAACATCTGCTGGAACGGTTTCCGGTTCCGGTTTTGGTTCAACTTTTGGGACAACAGGCTGCTGTTCTTTCTTTTTTCCAAATCCAAATAAACCCATAAAAACGCCTCCTTTTTTATTCTCCGCAATAACCGACGGTAACACCGCCGACAGTGACAGTGTGGTGACGGGTCCAGATATGGAGATAATCCAGTTCATGGGAAAGGTGAAGCAAAACGTCATCCGGACGGAATGCTTCGGATCTTCCGAGGAAAGAGTGGAGACGGGTGCGCTGATCCGCGATAAAGGTCTTCAGATCTTCCACGGTTTCAAAGTATTCGATACTTTTGAGTGACCAGAGAATGGAATCCAGCGCAGGCATGTATGTAATCATATATCAATCCCCATTTCTTTCATTCTTGCGTAAGTTCTTTCAAAAGCATCCATAACCATTTCATAATCTGTGATTGACATATATTCCATAATCTTTCTGAATCTTGCAGAATCAGGGATAACAACGGGAGAACCGTTCCGCGTTTCACCGGAAACAATAGAGCCGAGCGTGACATTAAAGACGTCGGCAAGAGCTTCCAATGTTTCAAGATCAGGTTCACGTCTGCCTGTTTCATACATGGTTATGGATGACGGGGACTGATCTATGGCTCTGGCAAGGTCTTCCTGGGTCATGTTGCGGCTTTTTCGCATTGTTCTGATACGAAGTCCGATTTCTTCTCTTTTGCCCATGTTACCACCTCTTTCCTATATAGAATGGGATTTCATAATATCACGAAATGTGAGATAACGCAATAATCATATTACAATCCGTTAACAACACGAAATGTAAATTTATTTTTTAAATCACACAAAATGTGTTGACAAGAAAAACATGATATTGTATCATCAACACGAAATGTGTGGAAAGGAGGCGTACATATGGTATATGAAGGATTGGATCCCGTTCAGATCGGAAAGAAGCTACGGAGCCTGAGAGAGGAAAAAAAAGAAACTGCTGAGCAGCTGTCGGACGCAATAAGCGTAAGTGAAAGCGCTGTTTTCATGTATGAAGCAGGAAAACGGATTCCACGGGATGAGGTCAAAATCCGCATCGCGGAGCATTTTGCCGTGTCTGTTGAGTCCATTTTTTTTCCGAACAAACAACACGTATCGTGTTAAACTGAAAGAAAGGAAGCAAAAACGATGAACGAAAGACAGATGGCCCTGATCATGGAGATCATACAGGAACAGCTGAGCGATTACCTGGCCGACGAACTGGTGGCGGACATTATGAGCGGGATCGCGGAGGGAATCAATGACAACCTGCCGCTGATTGAGGATCTGGGGGTGTACGCATGAACAAGATCGAGATGATACCGATCTGCAAGCTGAAGCATCACCCGGAGAATCCGCGGAAGGATTTGGGCGATCTGACGGAGCTGACGGAGAGCATCCGGAAGAACGGGATCATGCAGAACCTGACGGTGGTTCCTGAGGATCCGCTGGATGAGCATTTTCTGGTCGTGATCGGAAACCGCCGGATGGAAGCGGCGAAGCTGGCGGGCCTGGAGGAGCTGCCGTGCGTGATCAGCGATATGGACCACAGGGAACAGATCGCGACCATGCTGGAGGAGAACATGCAGCGGGCGGATCTGACGGTCTACGAGCAGGCACAGGGGTTCCAGATGATGATGGACCTGGGATATAAGCCGGAGGAGATCAGCGAAAAGACCGGATTCAGCGAGACGACCGTGCGCCGTCGGCTGAAGATGGCGGAGCTGGACAAGGATACATTCCGGAAGGCCGTCGGGAAGCAGATCACGATGGACGACCTGGACCGGCTGGGCCAGCTGGACAGCGTGAAGGAACGGAACGCGCTGCTGAAGGAATACGGCGACAACAATTTTGAATGGAAGCTGAACAGGGCGATCAAGGTCCAGAAGGCCGGCAAGGTTCGGAAGGCAGCACACAAAATGCTGCAGGACGCGCAGGTGGAGAAGGTGCCAGAGAAGGACAAGTATTCACTGTACAGCGGAGGATGGGAAAAACTCTACAACCAGACCTGCGAGCTGGACAAGTGGGACGGGAAAAGGAACTTCATTCCGAAACTGAAGGAAGAGGGGAAGCTGTTCTACACGGAAGATGATACGGACATTTGCTTTTATGTGAAAAAGAAAAAGCAGAAGTCGGAGCCGGTGAAGAAGAGCGCGGAGGAACTGGAGGAAGCACGGCAGCGGGATCTGGCCTGGAAGACGGTGGACCGGTGCGCGGAGGCTTCGGCGGAACTGCGGCACAACTTCATGGCGGAAATCAAGATCAGCCCGAAGAACGCCA
>Ga0310786_10004966_pt1 | contig 18237 bp, 20 predicted proteins | sample AusTroGonzalo_MG_FD_203881 | JGI IMG/M metagenome (GOLD analysis project Ga0310786, IMG submission 203881) | Bovine rumen microbial communities from tropical cattle in Woodstock, Queensland, Australia - Gonzalo_03 (v2) (version 2) | ecosystem: Host-associated > Mammals > Digestive system >... | reverse complement strand
AAGGCTTCCTCGCATCCCTCAAGGTTTATGCAAAGGACGCTATCGGAGAAGATGGTGATGTTGACCACGCTTGCTTCGAAAAACTCGAAGGAATTCCATTCCGTGTAGTTTCTCAGAAGTATGGTAAGGGTATCGTTGAGTACGACAGGAATGTTTGCGGTCCAGACGGCAGCATCCTTATCGACCTCGACCTCGCAAAGCCTGCAAAGAAGCAGGGTATCAGCCTTGACGGTTATGTAGGTATTGAGAAGAAGACCGCTGATGAACTTAAGGAACTCTTCGCAGTTGCTTGGTCACAGTACGATTCTCTCGAACTTGAGACCGAAATCGGTGAAGTATCATTCAAGCTTGACAGCGTGACTGTTTCAGTTGAGGAACGCAAGCTCCGTGCAACTTGGTCACCTGAACTCGCTCAGGATGTCAGCGCTTTCCACAACATTGACGCTGAAGCAGAACTCACCGCTCTCCTTTCTGAGCAGATTGCTGCTGAAATCGACCGTGAAATCCTCCGTGACCTCCGTAAGGTTGCTCCTTGGCAGGTTCGTTGGGATGTCAATGGTTGGAGAAGGCAGGCTGGTTTCTCAACCAACTACACTCAGAAGGACTGGAATCAGGAACTCATGACTAAGGTCAATCAGATTTCTGCACAGATTCACAAGGCTACCCTCCGTGGTGGTGCTAACTGGATTGTTGTATCTTCTGAAATCTCAGCAGTCTTCGATAACCTCGAATACTTCCATGTAACAGACGCTAACGCTGAGTCAGACCAGTACAATATGGGTATTGAGCGTATCGGCGCTCTTCAGAACAGGTATCAGGTCTATCGTGACCCATATTCACCTGCATGGTCAATCATCATCGGTCACAAGGGTAAGTCACTCCTTGACACAGGTTACATCTATGCACCTTATATCCCTATGCAGCTCACTCCTACTATCTACAACCCTGAGAACTTCGCACCTGTAAAGGGTATTATGACCCGTTACGCTAAGAAGTGCGTTAACAACAGATTTTTTGGTGCGGTCAAGGTTGATGGACTCGTACAGTGGGACCCTCAGGAAATTCGCTAATTTCTGACTAATAATGAAAATAACCTCCGAGCATTCGGGGGTTATTTTTTATCTTTTTATGTAAATAATCGTATTTTTTATTGTTTTTGTGGCTATTTATTTGTATATTAATAGTGTATGGAAAAACTTATTGTAAACGAATATATTGGTGGCGTAAATGTTAAGGTGTTAGCAAAAAGGCATCATAAATCACATAGAACGATTAAATCTATTTTATTGAAGAATGGAATAGATATACATGACCCGAATAGAAATTTCGGGCCAAGACATAAAATGCCTGACGGCTATTGGAATATTAAGGAAAATAATGAAAATGCTGCGTCTAAATGCAGAAATAGAGGAGAATTTTCCGATAAAAATAGTGTTGCATACAAAATAGCAAAATCAAACGGATGGATAAACGAATACGACGAAAAATACTTCTCTAAAGACATAAAATACTATGGTTTTGACGACCCTATTCACTTTGTATATGCTTACGAATTTTCAGATTCATCTGTATATGTAGGGAGAACTATGGATTTGAGAAGAAGAGACCTATGTCATAGAAATAAGACACAAAATGACTCTGTATATAATTTTTCAATAGAACATAATCTTGCGATACCAGATGTAAAAATTCTTGAAAGCGGTCTTACTGCAACGGAAAGCCAAGAACTTGAAGATAAATGGAAAAATAACTATGAGGCTAACGGATGGAATCTTATAAACAAGGCAAAAACAGGTTTGAACACTGGCTCACTTGGTGCTTCTCCGAGAAAGTGGACTTATGAAACTTGTAGGGAGGCAGCGGAAACTTGTAAAAATAGGGAAGAATTTAAAAAGAATTTTAGTAGAGCCCATAATGTATCAAGAAAAAATGGGTGGATTGATGAATTTTTTCCTGAGAAAGACAAGGCGGAAAACGGGCATTTCAACAGCATTGAAAACTGTATAGAGGAAGCCATAAAATATGATTCAATAATGGACATTAGAAAAAAATATCCGTTTCTATACCAAAAAATCTCTAAAAACAAATGGACTGAACAAGTTAGAGATGCTATAAACAAGAAAAACGCAGGTTAACGCCTGCGTTTTTTTAATCTTTTTCACTATCCCTTCCCTGTTCAAAACCGTCGGCGAATCCACTCTCATACACTTCGTTAAGGACTTCAATTACCGTTTTCTTAGAATACATTATGTCTGAAAACGCCTCTATAACAACTTCATTTTGTGTTTTCATACCTTAATCTCCTTTAAATAAAAACAGCCGCTAATCCTTTTCCTGTCGTTGTTAAGCACTTCCATAAGTGCCGTCCAAGTATCGAATGTCTCTGACGCAAGACTTTTCACCTTGTCAGCGTCGTAGTTAGCCACTGCGTTCTTCACATCGTTTGACTTCTTGGCATCAAGAAAATCCGAGGGCATCTTTGGTTCCTCCAAGAAAATGTCCTCGAACACCTTTTCATATTTAAGAACGGTAATCATCAGAATCCCTCGTTCGCCAAAAAGTTGTCAATCCTGTCCTCAAGAGTCTCTTCGTCATACCATTCCTTGATATGCCCGTTCTCGTCAACAGTCATAATGATATAGTCACCGTCTGAGTCGTTGCAGAAATCGAAGAGTTTAGGCACATAGTCCTCTATCTTGTGATATTCCTCGCCTTTAGCGGTTTCGAGCCAATATATGCCATCGTCGCAGACTTTATAGAACACATTTGCTTTTACACCTTCGGGCCACCCTTCAAGGTTTCCCGTATCCGCATTTATCTTGATAACCCAACGATACTTTTCGCCGTCGTGTCTTGCGCTTGGGTCTTCAACTGCGAGTGGCATTCTTGGGTGAACACCTTTCGTCTGCTCGTCATAACTGATATCGTCAACACCGTCAACGGAAGAATCCTCCCAATATCTTACTCCGAGGTCGGCACAGATGTACTTCACATCAATATCGTTTGTAACTCTTTCTTCAACTGATATTTTCATTTGTTAAACCACATTACATGGGAAAAATCGTCCCTTATTATACCTTCTGTTATGTCTGAGGGCTTGATTACCACATCACTTTTCGAGTTTTCAGTGGCATAATACCCAATTCCGTCATCGTCAACGAACGCATTTGAATCAACCATTGCCCTGAACTCGTCAAGACTGTACAGGTCGCCTTTCCATTCCTTTCCATACTCAACTATCGGGTCCTGACGAAGGCGCAGATATTTGTCAATGAAATAAAGCCCCTCCTGTTCTTTCTCGGCTTTCTTGCAGAATTCATCAAAGCTAAGCCGTTCTTTCAAGCATTCGTCTTCAATCTCATGATATCGCTTAAGGAGTTTTTCTTCCTCCCTTAACAACTCTTCAACTGTCGCTTTCTTATAATCCATATTACAAACTTTGCCTAAATATACTAAAAACAAGCGAGAAAAACAAATGCGGCACTGAAAAAATCAGCACCGCGCCAAAAATTTGTCTTATGTTCAATAAATCTTTCCGTTCCTGTCAACTTCCCTTCTCTGTCCCTGTATGATGATAGGGGCTCTTCCTGCTATGAAATCGCCTGCCCTGTCAACCCAGTCCTTGAGAAGAAGTTGTCCGTCGCTCCTGAGGAAATTTCTCTTTCCGCCCTTCGAGACTACGGCAAGCCCGTCCTCGAAATCGTTGCAAGCGTCAAACCATTCCTTTGAAACAAGGTGTCCTTCCTTGTCAACGAAATTGACATGTCCCGCCTTCTTGATAATGGCGAAGTCGTTGTGGAACTGCCCGATTGCGTCTGCATCTTCACGGGAACCTGCCGAAGTGATGAAATAAGGGTCAGAAGGGTCTGCCTTATAATCTCCGCCCGCTTGGGTATCGTCAAACATTTCTTCGTCATCGTTATAGAGTCCCTTTATGTTGTCCATTGTATAATCGTCCCAATCAGGATTGTAGTCTTCACCGCCGAGCGGTGCTGCACCAGATGTCTTGTCAACATTCTGCATCTGTTTTTCAAGGGTGCTTTTGTTAAGTGAACCCTTTGTGCGGTATTCGCCCTCAAAATTCTCCTTTATCACTTTCCTGAGAGCCCTTGCAACCATCTCTCGTATATGGCTTTCGTTAATAGTCTTCATATCAAAACTTTTTAATATAAATAGCATTTATCCTCCATTAAATCAACTTTTTCACCAATAACACTATTTAATATATTTATTATAAGAGAACTAAATCAAATTGCTATGATTATTGACTATGATTATCTCGCAAATGAGTATTCAAGGTGTTTTAAAGACAAGAGCCGTGTCTATATGATACAGCACTATCTCAAAACCTTTGATAATACACAGGGTGCAATGGTTCCGTTTATGCTATTCCCAAGGCAGCAGGATATATGCAGAACCTTGGGTGCTGCTAACAATGTTGTTACCACGAAACCTCGTCAGGCGGGTATCACGACAACCGCTGGTGCGTTCATCGCTTGCGAAATGTGTCTTGCAAGTAAGAAAAAGCCTCAGACGGTTCTCGCAATCGGTAACACGCTCGACCTTGCACAGCAAATGCTGTTCAAAATCAGGGACTTCCTGCTCCAATTCCCGCTTTGGTTATGGGGTGACGAGTTCATTAAGAACGCAAAGGACCCATTCGCTCCGCCAATCAATAAGAATGTTATCTTTGATGTCTGTAATTCAAAGGAATTGGTACTTAAGAATGGCTGTAAGGTTGTAGCCCGTTCATCGGGTCCTGATGCTTCTCGTGGTGTCGGTGGTGTTAACTGGCTAATCTTTGATGAGGCGGCCTTCATTGAGAACGGTAAGGATGTTTATGCTTCTGCTGTTCCTACCGTTTCAACAGGTGGACATATAATTATGATTTCTACCCCTAACGGTAAGGATATGCTTTACTATGAAACCTGCCGTCAGGCTAAATTGAAGGGAACTGATGATTGGAACAAGTATGAACTTGTCGAATTGAAATGGTATCAGGACCCTCGTTATAACAAATTCCTCGAATGGACGAAGAAAGACGCTGAGACGGGTGAGATAATGATTCGGAAAGAGGACTATCTTGACAGCAAGGGCAATATCAGATACGACCAACAGCATTGGGAGGAAATGATACAGGACGGTTGGAATCCAAGGAGTCCTTGGTATGTTGACATGTGCAAGCAGTTCAACAACGACAGTCAGAAAATCGCACAGGAATTGGATGTTTCGTTCCTCGGTTCTGCATCCAATGTCGTTGAGCCTGAATATATCGAAATGCAGCAGAAACTCAATCAGAGGGAACCGCTCTATGTTGACCCTATGATGGAGGATACTTGGATTTGGAAGGAGCCGATTCCTGGACACCGCTATATGATGAGCATAGACTGTTCCCGTGGTGACGCAGCCGATAGAACGGCAATAGAAATACTTGATATGGACGGCGTGGACGAAGAGACGGGCGAACCAATCCTCGAACAGGTTCTCGAATATCAGGGAAAGATAACGGGTGACGATTGCGGAGAACTCGCATACAAGTACGGCATGATGTACGGTGAGGCATTCTGTACGGTGGATTGTATCGGCGGTACGGGCGACGCTTGTATCCTTATGATGCAGAGGCTCGGTTACAGGAACCTCTATTACGACGACCCGCAACTCAACAAGTTCACTATGGAGATTGAGGCTTCTTCTCTTAAGCCTAATGCCGACGGTAAACTCCCTGGCTTCCACAGTAACGCAGTTCGTTTCCAAATGCTAACTTTCTTTGCCAATATGGTTAAGACCAATCAGATTAAGATTCGTTCTAAGAGAGTTATAGCAGAACTTGATACTTGGATTTACAAGGGAACGGCAGCGAGAATCGACCATCAGGACGGATGTCACGACGATACGCTGACCTGCCTCGCTATGGCTTGCTTCGTTATGAACTACTCAATGAAGAAATTCATCGCAGCGAAGGAAAAGGACAAGGTTCTACTTAAGTCTTGGATTACGAGTAAATCAGTAACCGCCTCAACGGAAACGCACAATGTCCGTCTCACGACAGAGATTGAGATTACGCCGAAGAAGAACTATGTAATGCCATTTTACACGGGTGAAAGCAATAAGGAGAAGGTTGATAAATTCGCACCTTATAGGTGGCTGATTAAATAAAAAAGGCGTGGCTCATTGAGTCACGCTTTTAGTATATCTTGGTTGCGATTCCTTCTTTTTCGAGTACATCTATGTTTGTCAGTATGTTTAGAACCTTGTCGCCGAACTTGTTGAAGTTGTTCAGTGCGATTCCGCCCTCCTCCAAACTTCCTTTTAGCAGCGGTTTTAGGTTTTTGTCGTTCTCCCTTATATACTCCCTCCACTTTTTCATGTCTATCAGCCACCTTTCCTGAATCACATCGTTCCTGTCAACGAAAACATAATAGAAATAGTTGGCACGGGAAATTGCGGCACAGCCAGGGCCGTCGTGAGAGATTATCTCGAACACGATATTCCTTGAAGTGAGCGAAACAGTGTCTGTTTTCACCTCATATGAAGTAAAGAATGACTTGTCCGTCCTCTCCAAAAAACTTCTTTTCACATCTTCAACCGTGTATTTCTCGCCGTTTTCCTTTTCCTTGGTGATTTGTAGGCAGTCTATGTCCAACAGTCCGAAAAATGGGTCGTCTGACACATCTATGTACTCAATCGTTTTCGGGCTTATTTCAATTCTTGGTCTCAAGTCGCTTTCACCTATCTTTCCCAATTTCATATCATTGTCGAAATTTGGGCTATCTCTGTGTGCCATATCTATTGATGCATTCTATTCACTCTCTTGATGTCTGAACCATCGCTCGTCACTTCGGTCAGTACACCATCATTATTATTGAAACTTACGACATATTCAGTCGAAGACGATGATTGCACGATACCGAGCCTGCCCTTGTTTTCTCCGTCGGTGAACAGGACTTCAGTTCCAACCTTGTAGAGCCTCTTCTTGGGGGTTGGTATCGTTGTCTGTTCAATGTATTTTTCCAACAATTTTCCCGTTATTTCGGGCGTGAAATCCTCGCTCATTTTCTGCACGGGCACTATTTCGTTTGCTTCACCGCTCTCAACCTTATCGTTCAGTTCTTTCGGCAGTACGGTGATTTCCGCTTCGTCAAAAAGCGTTCCCTGCACTTCCTTCTTTTGTGTATCGTCACCTCTCAGGAAATCAGCCAACTCACCAATCTTGGTGACTATTTCACTGTACTTACGCTCAATGCTGTCGCACTTGGACACAAGTTCTTCGTACTTTTTATCGTCCTTCTTCTGTTCGACAACAACCTCCTTCTTCTCAACCGCCTCGGTGTAGCCAGTGAGTCCTCTTTCGGTGACTATCTGCTTAACCTTATCGTCGTTGGACTTGGACTTGAAGGTGAATGTGAGGTTCTTGAGGATTTCCAATTTCTGCTCGTTGAAATACTTCTCAAGGTCCTTGACGAGTTTGCCCCAAAGTTCCATCTTTCCGTTGAGTTCCTTGTCGCTTTCGTCAATGCTGAGTTGAAGAACCTCGTCGTGGTCGGAAGCCTGAACATCAACCACATTCTCGTTCACATCTCCGACATACTTTCCAACCCTGATAAGAGATTCGTCGTAATATTTCTTGCTCTTCTCGAAACCGATATAGTTACGCTTGTTCAGCATAGCCATCTTAGCGGTTGTACCACTGCCCATAAACGGGTCGAGAACTAAGTCACCCTCGTTGCTCCAAGAAAGGATATGGTCCTGAGCGAGTCTTTCAGGGAATACGGCAGGGTGTCCCGTCTTGTCGTTGAACGATACCGTATATCTCCAAATGTTGTTCCTCAGGCTGTATTCGGGGGTCGGCTTGTTGTTCGTGGTTGGAACGAGGTTGCCGTCCTTGTCGTAGTTCGTGTGAGTGCCCCAGTTAGTCCAACCTGCCCACTTGTTCTTCTTGTCGGCAATGAGTTTGATATCGTTGCGAATCTTTCCTTTCGTGAACACGAACATATACTCGAATATCTGAGAATATCTCTTTGAAGTCTCCTTTGCGGGGAACGACGAAGAATTCTTCTCGTAAATCATAGTATCGTGAATCTTGAACCCGATTTCTTGGAAATAGAGTGCCTGCCTGAATGAACTTCCCGTCTCTCCGCCGTTTATCACGGCATCACCGACAACCCAAACGACTACACCACCTGGCTTTGTGACACGGTACAGTTCGTCTGCAATTGGTTTGAAAATATCGAAATTCCATACGAACTCATCCCCTTCGTGATATGTGCGGAGATTGTCGTATGGAGGTGAAGTAACTGTCAAGTCAACATAGTCATTAGGAAGTTCCTTTAATCCGTCAATGCAGTCTAAATTGTAAATTTTGTTAATTTCCAACATATATCTATAATTTCAGTTAATATACAAAATAAGTGTGAGAAAAGCAAAAAATGGAGTAATTACTTACCCCATTTGTCAATCATTCTGTTAATCATCATTGTCTTGTACTCTTCGTCCGTCAGCCAATCAATCTTGTCTGGCTTTATCAGTTCGGCGGAACTAATCATAAGATACTCGCACAAATCACTTGGCGTAATAGTCCCGTTTTCAGCGTCAATGTGGTGTTTCGCACAGAGAGGGGCACAGTTCGATAGATAATATCCGCCGTTGCTGAACAGTTTTCTGTCCATGATATGGTGTGCGTCAACGGCATCTTCCTCACACCCAGGCACACAGCACTTTCCCCCAGTCAGTTTGAATCCATATTTTTTGAAATCCTCCCGACTGAGCAGCGTAGTTGTAGTTATTTCCTCTTTTCTGCCCATACGCCGCAAATATACAAAATAAAACATTGAACAACAAACTATTTATGTTAAAATAAGGTATTTCGTATGACAAAGATAACAGAAGAGGTACGCCAATTGTTCGATATGGTACGCTCACTCTTGGGTGCGCCTGTCCGTGCCGTTGAATTGACTGACAAGCAACTATGTGATTTATTGCAGGTTGCCATTCAGGACTACAGTTCGAGGGTGCAGCAGGAAGTCATTCTCAACAACTGGATGGGTTTCTACGGTAAGAATGTATCTAACGCAAAGGAACTCGCTTGGGGTTTCATGACGAGAAGCCTTGACCTCGCAAAGGAATATTCATATTGGTTCTCAAAACAGGTAGGACTCCAGCAGGAAGGCCCTTGGGAATTGAAAAAGGACTTTATCACGATTGAAGAGGGTAAACAGGTGTATGTCGTTCCTTCAGGAAGGACTATCAACAAGGTTATGTATGTGAACCCTCCTATGACTGACACTGCGTTGTTCGCCAACTATATGGGCGGCGGTGTCGGTTGGATGCCAGGCCTCGGACAGGTTGGTGCGGGATATGGCTACGGCGGCGGACTCGGTGGTTTCTACACCACTCAGGCTAACGATGTGGCTTATATGGCGGCTGACCTCAATTTCAAGAGCAGACTTTTCCGTGGAGATTTGACATATAAGGTTACTGCGGGTCCAGACGGAACCCACCTCATTCACCTCATTTCAACTCCTGGTAGTAAACTTTCGTTCGGTTGGGCAGGTATCAGGAACGGCGGTATCGGTATCGTAGGCTGTGAGGTTTGGTACACCTATTATGACACTTCTGACGGTAGCGAGGATGATTGCATGCGTTATCACGCTGACGATGTTATCCTCTCATTCGACAAGGTTCCTATCGAACAGGTTGATTACGCATTCTTGAACGAGCCTGCGAAGGTTATCGTCCGTCAACTCCTTGTCGCTAAGGCAAAGCAGACGCTCGGATTGATTCGTGGTAAATTCAGCGGTAAGGTGAACATCCCTCAGGCTGAAATGACTATGGACTACCAAATGCTTATCCAACAGGGTAAGGAAGAGTGGGATGCCGCTATGGAAAACCTTATGAAGATGTTGGAGAGAATGCGTCCCGTGAACATTATCAAGGAACATTCGGAATTGCTCGAAAACAATAACAAGATTCTCGGCTATACGCCGCTTGGAATGTATGTGATTTAATTATGAAATATTTAATTACAGAGACAGACATCAAGAAAATGGTGTTAAAATGTGTTAAAAAGTTGTACGAATCGTCAAACGGGAACGATTTGCGGCAGTTGCTTGCATATTTGTCACAAGAGGCAGACACTGATGTCGGTTCAGGTGGTAATGTAAACACGGGTGCAAAGGCGTACAATTATTTTGAACCAAAAGGAATAGTCACAAATGCGTGGGCCCTTCATTTTACGGGCCTTGAGGCATGGGAAGAAATCTCTGAGAACGGATTTGTTCACGGCTGCACCGACATTGACAAATTGGCATATTCGTACTCAAAGTTTGATAGTGAGGGAAATACGGATACAACGGCTAACTATGGTTGGTGTTTCGCTCTTCCGATTGACAACGAATACCTTGGAGATGATTGTGGATATGGTGACTGCGGGTTCTTGATAAGGACAGACGGTGTTCGTGCTTTCCACAAGATAGATGGCGACGATGAAATCATATTCAAAAACGAAAATGTAAAACAGATGATTCCGTTTATGTATGACGAGGATTATGAAGGTTGGAATGTCCCCGAAATCAGTGAAAGTTTTGAGGACATAGAAAATCTTCCAAGCGGAGCGTTTTATGAAGAAGATATCGAAGCGGTTCTGTTTGAAGATATTCGTTCAATGGTAGAATACCTGATAAGAAATTAAAAAAGAGGGGCTTACGCCTCTCTTATTTATTTAAAGTCTATTGTTGAAAAATCGTATAACAATTTCGCCGTGATTGATTTAACCTCTGACGCATTGTCAATGACTCCTTTGAAGTTTATGTCGGTAAACATTACATTCTTTAGTTCGATAACAGCGTCATCCAAATCAAATTTAAGGTTGAAGCAAATATCGGCTTTTTTTACCGCCCTACCAGTAACGGCCTCCGAACCCAACCTGATAAAATCCATTAATGCCTTTGAATCCATATTTTCATCATCTGCATCATATTCGAAAATAAGGTTTTCCGCTTCGAAGCATGTGTCAATTATAACTTCTCCGAAATCAATCGGTTTAAAACGGTATCTTCCGTAAGTTTCGAACGGAACGATTGAGCCCGTAAGCCACGCCCTTGTCGGGAGTGGGGTAATGTTTCCAGTAATGGTCATTCTCTCCCTTGGAACTTCAATGTTGTCGTACAAAAGGTGTGGTGGAATTCCGTTCCACCTTATAGTGTAGTGCTTTTCAACCTCATTTTGTTTACCCGCATTGATGAGGTTGATTATTTCCCTTAGTTTCAGTTTTGCCATTTAACTAAAATTTGTAGTAGTATCTTTTATTACATCACGCCTGTTAAGCCCGTAATCACATTGTGCGTTTCCTTCATAGACATCGTTCGTCTTTCTCGGAGCCCAATTTTCATATTTTTTTCCGTCACCTGTGTTCGTGTACCAAATCTGAGGCCACCAAGGTCCGTCACCAGGGGCCCAAGGCCACCAAGGATATGGGTTAATCGGGATTGATGGCGTTTGAGGATATTGTGGTATCACGGGAACATCGAGCCTTCCCGCAAGTTCTTTCATAGCAAGAAGTTCAGCAAGTGTCTTCTTGTCCATCATCATATACTGCTCAACGAGTTTGTTAAAATCTTCACACATATTATCGTTTTTACCCTAATATAAGGCAAAAACGCCCGAAAGTCAAACACGGAACTATTTATACATAAGGTATTATGTTCACTTTTAGACAAGTGTGCTATATATTATATTAAATAATTTTGATAGATAGATACATATGGCAGAAAATAGGACCATATTTCAAAGATTGACCGACACCTTCAGGGGCAGCAACAGAAGTAGCGTCCCTGCGTCGGTTATAACCACGCCCGCAACATCGGTTCCTGACCGTGCGAGAGTCCTTTTCTCTACTAACGACAAGGATGCCTATGAGAAGAAACTTTCCACTTTGAGACAGCAGAAGTATCTCGCTTACCAATGGAAGAAAGCGGGTGCTGACAACTCAATGGAGAGCCTTGCGGGATACAACGCCGTAAAGTTGATGTATCGTGATGTTGACCTTATGGACGGTTGCCCTGAAATCGGTACGGCACTTGACATCATTGCGGAGGAGTCCTGCCCGCTCAACTCAGAGGGTAAGATGATGAACATTTATTCCCGTTCGAAGAGGACAAAGGCAATCCTCGAAGACCTTTTCGTGAACAGGCTTCACATCTACACGGAACTTCCGATGATTGCCCGTCACCTATGCAAGTACGGAAACACATTCCAACTACTCAACATTGACAAGGAGAACGGTGTTCTCGGTTGGATGATGCTTCCCGTTTACGAAGTTGACAGGGAAGAGAACGGATACAGTGCTTCATACGCCGTTTCGACGATGGTGAATACCGCAGCAATCAAGCCAGACGAGGTTAAGTTCATTTGGCGTGGGCACAACGGAGAAAATCCATATATGAACTGGCAGATTGCACACTTCCGTCTCCTCAACGACTCCTTCTTCCTTCCTTACGGAGTTTCTATGCTTCACAAGGCAAGGCGTGCTTGGAGAATGTGGAGTATGATGGAGGACGCTATGCTCATTTGGAGACTTGACAAGGCTATTGAGAGGCGTGTCTATAAGATTTATGTCGGTAATATTGACGACCAAGATGTTGAGGCGTATGTAAATCAGATTGCTAACAACTTCAAGAGAACACAGATTATCGACCCTGCGACGGGACAGATTGACCTCAGGAAGAACTTCATTGATGTTTCTGCCGACTACTTCATTCCTGTACGCCGTGAGGACGCTCCTAACCCTATTGAGACACTTCAGGCAGCCAACAGTCAGATTCAAATGGAAGACCTTGAGTATATGCAACTCAAGATGCTTACCGCCATGCGTGTTCCTAAGAGTTTCCTCAACTTCCAAGAGGCTAACGGAAAGGGGCAGAACCTCGCATTCGTTGATGTCCGTTTCGCAAGGATGATTAACCGCATTCAGCAGTTCCTCATTATGGAGTTGAACAAGATTGCCATGATTCATCTCTACATTATGGGACTTACGGACGAAATCGGCAATTTCACAATCACCCTCAACAACCCTTCAACGCAGATTGAGGCACAGGAACTTGATGACCTCACCAAGCGTCTCAGTGCAATGCAGGTTGCACTCGCAGACCCAGGAACGGGTATTCCAATGATGTCAATGCACAAGGCACTCAGGGAAATTATGAAGATGAGCGATTCCGACATTAAGGATATGCTAAACGAAATCCGTCTTGAGAAGGCTATGGCTGCTGAATTGCAGGCAACCGCCAACATTATCAAGAAGACGGGTATGTTCGATACGGTTGACAGAATCTACGGCGACTACGACGCTATGAACAGCGACCAACCTCAGCAGCAGCAAGGACAGGGCGAGGATGATGGCTTAGGCGGAATGGGCGGAGGCGGCGGCCTCGGCGGACTCGGCGGCGGAGACATGGGTGACATGGGTGATATGGACGACCTCGGAGGGGATATGGACCTCGGAGAGCCTGGCGGCGAGACGGGTTCCGACCTTGGAGGCGGCGGTGAAACCGATATGGGTTCAGCACCTGACGCAGACAACGGCACTCCTCTGATGGAAGTAGTGGCAAGAAGGAAACCCGCCATTAAGGAAGTGAGAAAGAAGGCTGCTAAGTCATTCACTCAGCAGTATTTCGACATACTATCAGAGGCTAAGAAGGAAGAGGAAGACGGTATCCTTGAGGAGCCGTTCGACTTCGACGGAAAGAATGTGACTATGGAAGAGACTCTTAAGAGGGTTCTTGACAAGTTTGAAAACCTCGTGGACGAAGATTCGCTTGAAAGGGAAGATGTACTAAACGAGGCGATTGAGAACATTAATGCACTGAGTGGAACGAGCGAAGAGACTCCTAAAAAGACGAGGAAACGCAAAAAATAAGACTATTTATAAGAAAATATTTTGACATGTCAGAGAACAAAATTAATACATTATTGACGATTAACGATGTTGAACAGTATAGGGCTGCTGTGAACGAAATGTGCGACCGCAGAAAAGAGTTCATTTCAGCCTGCGTGAAGGCTGACGATATGGCTAACAAGTCATTTGGGTTCATCAAGGAGTCTTTCGAGGCTATCTCTCCTGAACTATTCAAGACTTCATACGGAAAGGGAATTATGAACCGCTACGCTTCAACAATCAAGGAGGACAAAAACCTCGCTTCGCTCCACTCGCTATACGAGAATATCAGGAAGGCGGGTTCGGAATCAGACGTGAATTTCTTTATCAATAGCATTGCGTCTGAGAACTGGGGCGTTGACAAGAAGACTGTTGCTGAGAGTTGCAAAAAACTCGGAAGGATTTTGGCAGAAGGCTATCTCTCAATCGAAGACAAGACTTCAGTCGTAATCCCTGAAGAGAATGTTGACCTTTCGAACGCAGTGTATTTCATTGCCGAGAACAAAAAGACGGCGAAGAACATTGCGGACTACAGCAACGCAGTCAGCATCATAAGGGAGTTCGTCGAAAAATCGGACGCTCCCAACACAATCAAGGAAAGCAAGGACATTGACAAGATGGCAACCTCACTCCTTGAAGAGTTCAACAAGAAGTATTCAACGGAATTGACGGCAAGTGAGATTTCAGCACTAAAGGAACTCGCAGAGAGCAATGACCGCTCAAGCGTCTTCGAGAAGTATAAGAGCAGTTGCGAAGAAAAACTCTCAGAGGCTAAGAAGAGGTTCGAACAGGAAAAGAACGATGCCGCCATTGACAGAATCAACTCAATTATGGAGCAGGTTTCGAACAAGGAATTCGTTCTTGAAAGTGTTGGAAACGACATTTGTGGTATGATTAAACTCTCCACGATTTTTGAATGAAGAAAGTAATTCTAACAGAGGAGCAGATTAGGCAACTCGTTACCGAGGACGGTTTGGCACGGCTTTTGCTTGAATCCCTTAACGAATCAATAAACTTAGATGGTTTGAAAAGGAGAATTAGAAAAGCATTAGCCGTTGGCATTAGTCTGACCGTCGTAGCGTCGGCAATCAACAAACTCAATGCCCCCGACTCACTCAAATCTACTCTGTTGGATTATGCGAGGCGTGAAGTCATTGACACCACGGGTTTCGCACAGAAGGTTAAGGATGTTGAGAAGTATATGAATTTCGCACTGAGCAATCAGGGATTTTCATTGCAGTCAACAGGACTCAAGCCTGAAACTCTCGTCAAGGCTTCTATTGAAAAGCACTTCGACCTTCCGTTCCTTATGGCTGCTGCCCACCAAGAAAGTTGTTTCGGGGCTACGCCGAGGGCTCAAAGGACGAACAGTGTGTTCTCGGTAGGTTCTTGGGATAACGGAAAGAACACCGTTACATATCCCGACCCCAACGACAGCGTTGAGGATTACATCGACCTTATCCAGGGAAAATACCTCGTGAACGGAAAGACGCTCAACGACTTGATGACGCCTGGACAGTTCACGAACGGCGCAGGAAAGAGGTTCGCAAGCGACAAGAACTATGAGAACAAAATAAAAAGCCTGAGAAATCTTATAATCAAGAAATTCCCAGACTTAGCCTAACATCTTAAAGATACCTCCAACGATTCCCTGCAAGGGCTTAGGGTAATAACCCGCACTTATGCAATCACCAGCGTGTATTAATTTCCACAGGCTGGTGTTTGTCGTTTTATCATACAACTCCAGTTCATCGTCGTTTAGGTACTTGGTTCTTCCCATATGGAACCTTATGACATTCCTCTCTTCCTCGGTGAGTTCGTATTCTATGAACTTTTCGAGAATGTCCGCCGACTTCCTTCCGTGCCCGATGAACTCAACGCCTTCGGGGAACTCGTACTTTGTTTTGCAGATATCGTGCAGTAGGGAGATGATGATTACGCTGTCCCTATCGCAGTCTCCAAGGTGTTCGAGACAGTAGTCAAGCACTTCGAGCGAGTGTTGGGCAAGCCCTCCCTTGTAGGTGTGATGCTTGAACGAACCATACAGATAGTAATACCCACTGTGGTCGAGAAAATACAACAACTTGTGGGTATTCTTTCGGTTGACGGACTTGAGTAATTCCCTTATCCTCTCCCTGTTTTCCTGTATTTGTTCGTTTGTTAGTTCCATTACGCCTTTTAATATACAAAAATTGTGCCATAAAACAAAAAAAGTGGGCTTACGCTCACTTTATTACAATTCTCAGTTGTTCCTCAATCGGGACTTTCAGATTTCCTTCGGGGAATTCCACACCGCTTTGGCTGATATCGCCGTTGAACTTGATTTCAAACCAACCCTTGTAGAACCCTTCCTTGTTCACATCTCTCTCCTTCCACTTGTAGCGTAGGAGATACCTTTCCTGACAACTTTCCTCGTCAGCGAGAACGATGTCCGCCTTCTGCTTAGCAACCTTGAGCAAACCCGTCTCCTCGTCAGCCATTGAGAATGTCACGATGCTGTCCTGCAATGCGTCGTTAATCAGCGATTTCTGAAAGTCATATCTTCCGTCGTTGATGAGTTCCATTACCAAGCAGGGATTCACTGAACCTCTTATGATGAAAAATTCTTGCATTTAATCTATTTTAGTATAAATAGTTCAGTTCTTTGTTTTGGAACATTCGAAGCCGTTCTCTTCGATTATTGAGAGAATATCCGAATAGATATGTTGCCACTTTCCGTTAATGTCTCCAACGACTTCCTTGAACGGCCTGTTCTCAACCCCTTTCTTCCTTCCAATATGGATTTGGAACGACAGGTACGACTTCTTACCGTAAAGAATCCTCGTATCAGCCACATCTGAGACGAATATGAAGTTGTTGTTTATCGTGTCGGTGGAAATGATTGCGGACTTCACCACATCCTTCACCTCCCTGTCTATCTTCTGTATGTTCGGGCGGTAGTCCTCCTCCTCGTTCTTCGGAGTTATGTAACCTCCTACTTCAAGATACATTGACGAGGGATTTTTTTTATCAATGGTTCCCCACTTCGCCTTGATGTTTGGCAAATCTATGCTGATTTCACTGTTGATTTTTTTCATTTCGATATGACTTTTTTAAAAATATAAAGAAAAATCTTAAAAAGTCAAATTGCGTCTGGCGTGCGAAAACAAGGAGCCAACATAGGCGGCTCCTTGACGGCTAACCATGTGTCCTCCGCTCGGAGAATAGGGCAATGCCGTTTTATCTATTTCGCAACATATTTCCCAATCTAACAATAAATAGTTCGAAAAGTCCAAATCTGCCCAAAATTTTGGCAAAAAGGACATTTGTTTTCAAGGAACTATTTATCTGGAAGTTAAGTAGATTAGCAATGATTAGACATTTTTTTCTTGATAAGACAAACACGATTATAGAGAACTCAATGCAGAATATGGGACTCAATCCCGTACTCAGCATCGGGTATGGAAACCTTATTATGAGGGGTTTGATTCACTTTGACGAGTGCAAGATAAAGGAACTCGTTGAGGACAAGACTTTCGCCGATATCAACAAGTTGAAGTTCAATCTCAAGATGACGAACTACTTCTCAATTGACGGGCTTCCTTACGAGAACATTCTTATCCACTCTTTCAGGGTTCCTGCTAAGAGGGCGGCTTCTTTCGACTTGATTCTCTTCAAACTCCCTTCCGATTTCGACGAGGGGCGTGGGTTTGAGTTTGTCAGCGACTTTTGGGTTAGGAACAATGCTTCATACACGAAGGAAGGCTCTAACTGGTTCTTCAGCAAGACTGCTATTCCTTGGGCTTACGAGGATGTCAACGAAAAGGCAGCCGAGAAACTTGTTATGCCCGATGTGTTCGACAAGTATGAGTTCATTGCTATCTACAAGAAACTCCTTGAATACTCTGAAAGGATGAAGGACGAACTCCCTGAGGCTGTGAAAGACGAGAACGAAGTCACATGTGCCGAAATCATTGAGGACTTGAAGAATATCAGAACCAACTACAGGATTGACGAAAAGTCCCTTAAGGGCGGTGTCTATCCAAGCGAAATGATTCTTGACGAATACAGGAAGTACCTTGACGGCGAGGAATCAATAATCGTGGCCTCGCAGCACTTCGATTTCGGAGACGAAAACCTCAATATGGATATTACCGATTATGTACTCGAAGTACTCAAGACTGGGGTTAACCACGGGCTTTGCCTTGCGTTCGCACCGAACCTTGAAAACAGGGTTACGGAGTTCGAGCAGTATGTAGGATTCGTTGACGATAACACCAACACTTTCTTCCACCCATATGTTGAGGTTGAGTATTCGAACAATGTTG
>Ga0310786_10004965_pt1 | contig 18237 bp, 9 predicted proteins | sample AusTroGonzalo_MG_FD_203881 | JGI IMG/M metagenome (GOLD analysis project Ga0310786, IMG submission 203881) | Bovine rumen microbial communities from tropical cattle in Woodstock, Queensland, Australia - Gonzalo_03 (v2) (version 2) | ecosystem: Host-associated > Mammals > Digestive system >... | reverse complement strand
TTCTCGATGTTGCGAATCTGCTTCGCCGAGAGTTCATCGTCGAAAATCACCATACCCACCGGCTGCGGAGCCTTCGACTCGTCGAGCAGCCCCTCTGCAAAGAGCGATGCATCCTGCTGGTCCAGCCAGTCGTCGTAGGCATCCTGACACTGCTTGATGTACTCCTTAATCTCCTGCAGCTTACCGCTACCCACATACGTCACCTGACTCGGTCCCCCCACGCGCTGTGTGAACCGCTTCACCACCACGGCACCCGCCGTCTCTGCCAGAAACGCCAGCTCGTCCAGATACTCGTTGGTACGCGCCTCGTCCTGTTCCTTCGTTATCAGACCTACCAGCACCGCTGTCTCAGCCTTCGCTTGTGATATCACAAATTCCTTCATTCCGTTTGCAAAGTTAGTCATTTTTCGAGACGTGCGCAACAAGACAAGGGTTAATATCAGTTAATTCACGCGAGATGCTCCCCCGAGAGGCTATCTCAACGAGATAGCGGCGTATCTCATAGAGATAGAATCGTATCTCATGGAGATAGGAACATGTCTTACAACTGAAATAGTTGACAATTGTGTTGCAGTGTTGCAGTTCTCGAAAAGGTTCTGTCCATTTCCAAAAATAATTCTATATTTATATATATAAATATATATATAAATATAGAGTGTTTTTTGACTTTCCACCATCTGTTTTGGTTCGTCTTCACCGCTCATATGGATGAAATGATTTTTGGGAACTGCAACACTGCAACAGACAAACTCTTCTGTATTCATCGAACTCACGTTAAAATAAGAGGGAAATCCTTTGGTTGTTTCAGAAAAAATTCGTATCTTTGTACCATCAAAACAAAACTACGACGCAATGAAACGACTACTAATTTACATCCTTCTTTCCACCATCGGTCTGACGGGCAGCGCGCAGACCAACTACGACTACGACCACCTGCAGCGCGAACGGCTGAACCGCGGTGTAGCGGCTGTCAGAACACCCGACGGCAAAGTGGCCGTCAGCTGGCGCACGCTGAGAAGCGACCGCAAGGGCGAGCCCTTCGACATCTACAGAAACGGTGAGAAGCTGAACCGCGAACCACTGGTCACAGGGGGAACGTTCTTCATCGACGAGCACCCCATCGACGGCGATGCCACCTACGAAGTAAGATGTAAGATGTCAGATGGAAGAAGTAAGATGGATGAGGGCAGATGTAAGGTAGGTGATAACATCGGCTACCTGCCCATTCCTATTCAGAAGCCGGAGGGACGCTACTCAGCCAACGATGCCAGCGTGGGCGATGTGGACGGCGACGGACAGTACGAGATTTTCCTGAAGTGGGAGCCGTGGAACGCTCACGACAACTCACACGACGGAATGACCGACCCCGTCATCATTGACTGCTATCGGCTGGACGGCACACGCCTGTGGCGCATCAACCTGGGGCGTAACATCCGTGCCGGTGCCCACTACACGCAGTTCATGGTCTACGACTTCGACGGCGACGGACGGGCTGAGATGATATGCAAGACGGCCGACGGCACGCGCGACGGCGAGGGGCGCGTCATTGGCGACTCGCTGGCAGACTACCGCAACGCCGTGGGACGCATCCTCACGGGGCCCGAGTTCCTCTCGGTGTTCGACGGACTGACGGGCCGTGTGCTCGACACGAAACCCTACATCCCCGAGCGTGGCGACGTCAGCAGCTGGGGCGACAGCAAGGCGAACCGCTCTGACCGATTCCTGGCGGCAGTAGGCTACTTGGGAGCTCAAACAGATTCTTCACTCTTCACTCTTCATTCTTCATTTAAAAAGGCCTCTGCCATCTTCTGTCGCGGCTACTACACGCGCACGGTGATTGTGGCGTGGGACTGGGACGGACAGGAGCTACGGCAGCGATGGACCTTCGACACCAACCAGCCGGAGTGGGCCAGCTATGCCGGACAGGGTAACCACAACCTGCGCGTGGCCGATGTGGACGGCGACGGGCTCGACGAGATAACCTACGGCGCTATGGCTGTCGACCACGACGGACGGGGGCTCTACAACACGGGCTTCGGACACGGCGACGCCATGCACCTCATTGCCGACCCGAAGACGAACGAGCTATACATCTGGGACTGTCACGAGAACCGACGCGACGGCTCGGAACTGAGGAACGCACGCACGGGCGAGGTGGTGTTCCAGATAAAAAGCCGCGACGACGTTGGACGATGCATGGCTGCCGACATTGACCCCACAAGCTACGGCTGCGAAATGTGGTCGACGGATAGTCACGGCATACGCACGATGACAGGCAAGGTACTGGGTAGCGCCCAGGACGCTGCCGACCCACAACATAACAACTACCTAATCGTGGGTGGGCGCTGGTTGCCCGTGAACTTCGCCATCTGGTGGGACGGCGACCTGCTGCGCGAGCTGCTCGACCGCGCTACGGTCACGAAATACGACTGGGAGAACCACACGCTGGTGCAGCTGCAACGCTTCGACGGCGACTTCAACAACGGCACGAAGTCGAACCCCTGCCTCTCGGCCGACATCATCGGCGACTGGCGCGAGGAGGTGCTCATGCGCAATCGCGAGTCGACAGAGCTGCGCCTCTACACCACGACCATCCCCACCCCATACCGCATCGACTGCCTGATGGAGGACATCCCCTACCGGCTCTCTGTAGCCACGCAGAACGTGGCGTACAACCAGCCGCCGGAACCGGGCTACTACATAGGGCCTGACCGTACGGACTACCTAAAATAGGCAGGGCAGCGTCAGCAACTGGTAATAGAGGGTACGAGCCAAGCGCTCGTGCCCTTTATCATTAGGATGCAGACGGTCGGTGTCGGCATTGTTGAAGTAAGGGGCATGGGCATCGAGCAAGGGGAAGAGACCACCGAGGGCGTTCCAGTCGATGACGGGCATGGCCCAGATATTACCGGCTTCCTTGACGGCGTCGACGTAAGGGTCGAGATACTCACCACACTGATTGGTGTAGGACTCATCGCACTGCCAATTCTTCTCGTTGGCATGGAAGTCGGCACGATGGATGGGTGTCAGCAGCACAATCTGCTTCGTGGGGAAGGTGCGCTTCAGCGAGTCCATAGCGATGTTGATACGACCACGATAGGTGTCGGGATTCATCGACGGTGTACGCTGACGACGCGTCACCAGCTGCTTGGGCTGTCCGTGACCATACTCCACCTGCGCCTCGTGCTCGTCCCACCACTCTCCTAATGGCACGCCGTTGTTGTAGTCATTGGTACCACAGAAGACAAGGATGGCATCGACCTCCTGCCCGTGCTCACGGAGCAACTGGTCCGTCTGACGGGGAATATCATTCCACTGACGGCCACTGACGGCATAGACGTAAGGCTCTATCTGCAGCCAGTCGGCCAGCAGTCCCCAGTACTTCTTCTTCGCAGCCTTGTTGCGAGGGTCGGTGATGGAGTCGCCGAAGTAGGCCACACGCTTTCCCTGCCAGGGATGCACGAAGGTAGCAGCAGGCTGCGCCATACTGAACGAGAAGTGACAGACGATAAAGGATAAACTTAATAGTAGTCGTTTCATTGTTATTCGTAATTCGTTTTCGGGTGCAAAAATAGATAATTTTTCCTAATTTGAAACATTTTTTTTGCAATTATAACATTATATACAGCAAAAATCTATAAATTTGTAGCCAAAATGAACAATACTAAATCCAAAATGTAAATCTAACTAACTTTATACAGATATGAAAAAGAAAAAGTCAATCATCATCTACGCAGTAGTGGCAGCACTTATTGTGCTGGGTTTCGTACTTTCCATGACCATCGACTGGCCCGTTGACACCAGCAACGCCAGCGGTGACATTGCCAAGTCATCGCACTTCTCGCGCAAGACAGCCGAGGAAGCATCGAACAACATGCAGGAGCTTCTGCAGAACGATGAAAACTACAAGAAGGACATCGTGGCTGCCTATCTGATTATGAAGACACGTGCCGAGCAGTTCAACGCTCTGGTGGACATGTCGGCTGAGGTGGCTGCCAACGTCAAGGAGCTGGAGCCCGTCGTCAAGGAGATGAAGGAGGCACTGCCGATGATTAAGAACGTATGCGAATCGATGGAGAAGGCCGGTAAAGACCTGAACACAGCTCTCGGTGGTGAGAAAGTCGGCGAGCTGGAGCAGAACACATCGAACGCTGCCGTTGCCTACAACACGCTGCAGAAGCAGAACAAACTGGCAGACAAGTTCATTGAGGTGGCCGACCAGTACATCGGCAAGTCGGGTGCCAACGACCGTCTGAAGTTCGTACGCGACCAGTGGGTGGACTACCAGCGCATGACCGCAGCCCTGACAGAGGACAAGAAGCTGGCTGAGGAACTGAGCAAGAAGGGCTATCAGCTGGCAGAAGACAAGCGCATCAAGGCACTCGGCTCTTTCGGTGAAGGTGCACAGATGGCCAATCTGCAGGGTGCCGCAGTAGCTCGTCTGGCTTGCGTTGACAACTCACTGGCCAACACACTCAACAATCTGGATCTGAACGCTGGCATCGCAAGTTCCGCTGTCCTCAGAGGCATCGCCGAGAAATCCCTCGGTGCAGAGGCTGTAAGCCAGCTGAAGGCAGTAGATAAGGCCCTCAATGCAGAGGCAGTGAACAAGCTCGGTGCAGAGGCAGTGAACAAGCTCGGTGCAGAGGCTGGAAACAAGCTCGGTGCAGAGGCAGTGAACAAGCTCGGTGCAGAGGCTGGAAACAAACTCAATGCAGAGGCAGTAAACAAGCTCGGTGCAGAGGCTGGAAACAAACTCAATGCAGAGGCAGTGAACAAGCTCGGTGCAGAGGCTGGAAACAAGCTCAATGCTGTGACAGAGAACTCCCTCGGCTTGGATGCAGCAAACAAGCTGGGTATTCAGCCCGGAAGTGCCATGCAGCTGTTAGGAAGCACAACACTGGGTGGTCTGGTGAATCTGCAGGGACAGATGGGAGGCTCTATGGTAAGACTCCAGGACAAGAATCTTCTGGGTTGCCGAATGATGAAAGTCATCGATGCCGTAGCTGATCACGGCCTTGGCATCGTCTCAGGTGCTGGTAAAGTGAATGACTAATGATTAGACACGGCATACGTACCAACGTACTGACACTTCTGTTTCTGCTCTTTCTACCCTGTGTGGCGAAAGGGCAGAAACGGACTTATTATCAGTACAACACGAAGGAGGCACAACTGGTATTCTTCGACAAGAGCCTGTCGCGCTACATCCCTCACATGATACGTATGTACCAAAACGGCAAAGCGCTGCATGAACAAATCTGGACTACAGACTCACTGTATGTGCCGGAAGCACCGCTGCTGTTGCTTACCGACTGGGAAGACGACGGCAACGGTGGTGCAACACCACTGCCGCGCTCGCTGATACAGATTGGTATGGCACCGCTGTCGATGTCGTACTACATCAATCCCTCGATAGAGCGTTACCGCCAGCTCTTCAACCACGAATACACACACATCGTGATGGCCGACAAGTACAACCGCCACGACCTGAACTGGCGTAAGTTCTTCGGCACGAAGGTTGGAACGGACAACGCACACCCGCTGTCAGCACTATGGAGCTACATGAGCGTACCGAGATGGTATGTGCCACGCTGGTATCATGAGGGCATCGCCTGCTTCATGGAGACATGGCTGGGCGGCGGTACTGGCCGTGCCCTGGGTGGCTACGACGAGATGTACTTCCGCAGCATCATCAACGAGAACGACAAGCTGTTCTCGGTGGTGGGACTCGAGACGGAAGGCTCGACCATGGACTTCCAGATGGGTGCCAACGCCTACCTCTACGGCACACGCTTCGTGAACTATCTGGCCAAGGAGTACGGCTACGACAAACTCATCAGATTCTACAACCGCAGCGCCGACAGCCGCACGTTCTTTGGACGACAGTTCAAGAAAATCTACGGACAGCCGCTCAGAAAGGTGTGGAACGAATGGAAGGAGGATGAAAAGAAGCACCAGGAAGAGAACCTGGCTGCCGTCCGCCAATACCCCATCACCGAAACGACGCCTGCGACCGAAGAGCCATTGGGCTCGGTGTCGCCGTTTGTCTATAACCCCGAAACGGGCAAAGCCTATGCTGCCATGAGCGCACCAGGCAGCTTCGGACACATCACGGAGGTTGACATGAAGACAGGCAAACAGCGCAACGTCGTCAGCATCGCCGGACTACAGCTATACAACCCCGCTTTCGTGGCGCTCGACCGCAACGGCGGACGACTCATCTACACATGGAACAACGCCAAGATGCGTGCGCTCGCCGTCTATGACCTCCAGAAGAAAAAGGTGGTCAAGAAGCTCAAGTTCCAGCGTGTCAACAACATCGTCTATGACAACACCAACGACTGCCTGTACGGTCTGTTCTCCAACGGCGGCAAGCAGTCGCTCATCCGCTACGACAAAGACCTGGAGAACCCCGAGGTGGTCTATGCCTTCCCCTTCGGTGTGAGCGTGTTCGACATCGACGTGAGCCACGACGGCAAGATGCTCTCCATCACCACACAGGGCAACAACGGCGAGCACACCCTGCAACTGTTCCGTATCGAGGACCTGGCCAATGCCATCTTCAAGCCCGAGAAGCTCCTCACATGGGATGACTGCAACATCGGACAGTTCCGCTTCTCACTCGACGACAGCCACCTCATCGGCAGTTCCTACTACACGGGCGTGTCGAACCTCTGGCAGGTGGACATCGCCACCCACGAGACCGAGATGCTCTCCAATACCGACATCGGCCTGTTTGCACCGTTAGAGATAGAACCGGGTAAGCTCTTGGCTCTGCAGTTTGAGCGCAACGGCATGCGACCGGTGACACTGGCACGCAACGTGGTGACCGATGCCAATGCCGTAAAGCTGTACGGTCAGAAAGCTTTTGAAAGAAACCAGGACACGCTGGCAACGCTAAGCGTACTCAAAGACTCGCTGCCGCAGATAGAGTTCGGCGACGTGTATAATAACATCACCGCCTACAACGTGCTGAAGGAGATGCACTTCGCAGGCGCCTACCCCACCCTGACGGGATTCACCGATGCCAGAGCATGGAACCACGTGACACCCGTTCTCGGCTACCAGCTCATCTTCAACGACCCCGTGGGTCTAAGCAGTGCAAAGCTGTCGCTGGGCACCTCCCCCTGGAGCAACAACGACCTGAAGCACCAGCTGCACGCCGACTTGGAATGGAAGTACTACTTCTGGACACTGAAGGGTGCCTGGAACCATACGGACTTCTACGACCTGGCTGGTCCTATGCGCTCAAGCCGCAAGGGCTATATGGCCAGTCTGGCATACGACTACTCCAACAGCACCATTTCGCCGTACACCCGTTCGTGGGGATTCTCCGTGGGAGCCTACGGCGGTATGGACGCACTGCCCATGTATCAGGAGATTGCCATCGATGGCGGCGTACACTCCCTGCAGACAGCAGCCGTCTATGGAAAGATATCGAAGACACGCGGCTCCATTGGTGCCGTCGTACGAGAGCAGGGCTACGAACTGGGAGCTCAGGGCTACAACTACCTGGTTGACGGTAAGCTATACCCATCGGTAGAGGCCGCCGGCGACTTCGGCATCCTGCTGCCCATACGCAACACCTCGTTCTGGCTCCGTACGGCAGCCGGACATAACTTCGGCGATGCAGAGACCGTATTCGGCAACTCCTACTTCGGCGGTTTCCGCAACAACCGCGTTGATCACCGTAGCGCCTTCCAGTACCGCAACTCACAGTCCATGCCCGGCACCACCATCGATGCCATCACCGCCCATTCCTACACCAAGGCGATGGCAGAACTGAATCTGCGCCCCATCCGTCTCAATAACTTCGGTGCGCTGTTCTTCTACCCCACTTGGATACACTGCTCACTGTTCGGCGCAGGCCTCTCCACATGGAATCCCGGCTCCAAGCATCAGATGTACTACAGCGCAGGTGCACAGGTAACCACCGAGCTCGTGCTGCTGAACTACCTCAAGACCACGCTCTCCGTAGGCTACGGACATCTCTTCGCTCCTGACGGATTCCAGACGAATCATCACGGCAACGAATGGATGATTTCACTCAAACTGCTATGATAACACTCGTTTCATTCCTGGCGGCACTGCTTCCCATTGCCATCTATATCTATGTTGTCTATAGGCTCGACAATTTCGCATTGTTGAGCGTCAAGCGCCTGCTGACACTCGTTGCCAGCGGCATGGGGGCAGCAATTGTCTGCTTCGGACTGTTCGAACTGACAGGACGAATACTGCCTCAGGAAGTGTCCGACTTCGCCGACCCCGTGATGGAAGAAGTCATCAAGGCCATTCCGCTCCTGATACTGGCCCGTCAGAAGAAAATCGTGTTCTTCATCGACAGCGTGATTTGCGGTGCTGCCGTGGGAGGCGGTTTCTCTATTCTGGAGAACATTCTCTACATGGTACTGGGCGACACCTTAGGCATGGGAACGCTGCTGTTCCGCGGACTCGAGGTAGCCCTTATCCACATGGGCTGCAGCGCCAGCATCGCCGTGGCTTTGATGTTCATGGTGCGACTGTCGGAACGTCGCAAGACGGGACAGGCCGTCAACCGCAGTGACGTGGCGATGGCAACATTCCTGCTGATTCTATCGCCCGTCCTGCATGTGCTACACAACATCTTCCACTTCGCCCCTATGATGCAGTTTGTTCTGGTCTTAGGAGTCATCGCCGCCCTGCTGGTATGGATATACCAATACGATGAGGAAATGATTCACCGCTGGCTGGACAGAGGCCTGGACACGCAAGTAAACCTGCTACAATCGATTCGCGACGGCAGCCTGAACGAGACCAATACCGGACGTTTCCTGATGTCTGTCAAAAAGAGCTTCCCGCCCGAGGTCTTCTTCGATGTCATCTGCTATGTTCAGTTGCACGTCGAGCTCTCTGTAGCCGCCAAGAGCCGCTTCATGCTGCGCGAAGCCGAATTGGACATGCCGCTGGAAGCTGCACAGAAGGAGGCCTGCCTCTCACAGTTCTCGGAGTTCAGGGAACTTGAGAAGCGATTGGGCAAAACGGCAATCATGACGGTGGCACCGATTATAAAAATCAGTCCTGCCGACCGCAAGTCGCTTGATGATTTGCTCGCGGAATGTGAAAGGTAAAAAAGTAAAAAGGGACTCCGAGCTCTGCTCGCCTGAGCACCTACGGAGCGCAAGAAAAAAGTAAAAAAGTAAAAAAGTAAAAAATAATAAATGGGAGGCAAATTGCCTCCCATTTATTATCTGCTATTTAACCAGTCTCTTTTGCTGTTGTGGATATAAATGCCCCGTGTCAATGCATTGCTATTGATACGACGTCCCTGTAAGTCGTAACAGATGCCGTCATCTGCAGTTTTCTTAGTTGCAGGATTATCAATACCCAAAGCATCTGCGAAATACATGAAACGGTCCAATAAGTAGAAAACAGTATTATCCATGTTTCCATTATTATAATAATAGATATAGAACGAATACATGTAGTCATTACTGCGATAAAAGAATACTTCCGTCGAAAGAAAAACGCCCTGGAGATTCGGATCTCCAGGGCGTTTATAATAATTATGTAAGGACTGTGCTTACCGCATTACTTGAACGGCAGATACCAGTTCTGCTTGTCTTCGAGGTTGACAACCGGCTGCTTGAAGGCGAGCTTGCGGGCGAGCCACTGGCTGCCGAAGTTAGCGCCATAGAGGCCGGCTGCGTTCTTATGACGGGCCAGACGCATGAGGTCGTACCAGCGCGTTCCCTCGAAGGCGAGCTCCAGAGCGTACTCATCGCAGAGCACATCCTCCATAGCATTGATGGAGTCGGCCTTGGTGAAGGCTGAGGGCTGGAGGCTGAAGGTGGCAGCGAGCTCCTTGAGCTTGGCACCGACGATGGTGTCGAGGCGATAAGGCGACTCAACGTAGTCCTGACCATTATAGTCGCGACACATACCGGCACCGTGCATGTGGATGCCGATACGCGAACCAGCAGCCTCGAACTTCGAGATGTTGGTGCTGGAGAGCAGCGGATATGTGGTGCGCAGGGCCTCCTTCGTGGCATCGGTCATGTAGTAGGCAGCATCGTCGGTCAGCAGATGGGCACCGATGCCGTCCTTCAGAATGGCAAAGGCAGCGTCGGGCATGCCGAGACGGTTCAGGGCCTCAGCCAGATGGAGCAGCACAGTGGACGTGCGGTAGAGCACGATATTGGCGTTCTCGTACTTGCGAATCCAGGTCTTCGTTGACTCCTCGTCGTCGACATCCTGACGCAGGATGCCGGCAGCACGCTGGTCGCCCAGCTTGGCAATGCTCACCTGAGAGCGTGCCAGACCGCTGCTGACAACGGGGTAATAATAGTAGTCGGTGGAGTCAGACAGCGTGAGATAGCTGTCGCTGGGCTCAATCTGCACCTCGTCAACATAGAGGCCGTTGATCTGGGCATCGCTGGCTGTGGCGTAGTAGTTATAGCCGAAAGCCAGGGGCACGTTGCTCACCGTTCCGACGGTGCGGTTGACGGCCATCGGGATATAGGTGATGATGTCGGCTGTGCTGTTGTTGGCCGTGAAGATAGCGTTCCACGTGCTGGCGCCAGTCACCGAGTTGTTGCTGCCCATATCCCAGTCGCCAGGACGGTCGTTCTCAACAGCGTCACCACGACGACCCGTTGAAAGGGTCTCGAAGAAGGGCGAATAGGGCTGTGTGGAGACACGCGTCAGCCAGGTGATATAGTGGCTGGCAGCCAGGTCGTACTGGTTGTTCTCCAGATAGAGGTCGCCCAGAATGACGTCGACGGGAATCATGAGCAGACGGCTGGACACCATCTTCGACGAGTTGCTACTGTTGGGCGAGCCCACATCGAAGCTGACATTGCCGAAGTCGGTGGTATTGAAGCCGGTGTACTGCTCCAGGTCGGGAGCCAGCTCACGGACGATGCCATCGAGGTCGAGCTCAGGATAGCTGTTGTCCTCAATCTGCGAAATCTTCGTCAACGGCTGGGTGAAGAAAGGCACCTTGCCGTAGTTGCGTGCCAGCTGCAGGTAAGCCCACGCACGGATGGCCTTAACGCCGGCATACTCGTTGATGACGACGTTGGTAGCACCGGTGTAGAGGGCCGTATCGCGATGGGCGATATAGTAGTTACAGTTGTTGATGACGCGATAGTAGGCGTAGGCAGAGTCGTAACGGTTGGTCGTGGTAGCCGAGAAGTCGGCCAGACGGCTCAGCATACTGTCGGTGTACTCGGTGGTCTTCACCAGGTCGCCACGCATCTCACCCTGGAACACATACTGGTCGGCCACCTGCTGCATGGCCTGAAGAATGCCATAGGCATAGAAGAGAGAGTCTGTCTTCTGGTTCAGTGCCGGGTCGAACACCTGATGATTGCTGTCGGTCTCCAGCATATCGGAGCAGGAGCATAAAGGTAAAAGGGTGAAAAGGTAAAAGGGTAAAAAGCCTTTAGCCATCTTCCTTACCTTATAGAATATCGTTGTTTTCATCTTCGTATTACTTTTTAGTTCTTTACTTTTTACCTTTATATTACAGATTAATCTTCACGCCTGCAAAGAAGGCACGGCCCTGGGCGAGGTTGCCGCAGTCGATGCCCTGATAGAAGACGCTGTTGCCTATCGAGAACTCAGGATCGCTGCCGGTATAGCGCGTCAGCGTCAGCAGGTTCTGTGCCTCGACCCATACGGTCAGGCCCTGCAGCCACGTCCAGTTGCCGGGAACGGGCACACGGTAGCTCAGGTTGACGGTCTTCAGACGCAGGTAGGAGCCGTCCTCAATCCAACGGTCAGAGAAGCGGTTGTTGCCCATGGGGTCGCCATAGACGGCCTTGGGCAGCTCGGCCTGCTGACCTTCATAGCGCCAGCGGCCTGTCTCGGCCACCTGCTGGTTGTAGAAGGTTGAACCGCTGTTCAGCACGGAGCGCTGGTAGTTATAGACATCGTTGCCAAGCGAGTAGTTGAAGCCCAACGACAGCGTCAGGTCCTTCCAACCCACAGTGGCGAAGATGTTGCCATAGATGTCGGGATTGGGGTCGCCGATGACGACCTTATCAGCGGCATTGATGACACCGTCGTTGTTCTTGTCAACGAAGTGTACGTCGCCAGCCACGAAGTCATGACGCTTCTCGGCATTGTCGAGCATATAGAGGTAGCCGTTCTTGCCGGCAGCCTTGGCCTCGGCATCGGTAGAGAAGACGCCCTTGGTCTCATAGCCATAGAACAGCGCCACAGGATTGCCGACAGACGTCAGCAGGTTGTTGTCGCCATAGACGGAGCTGGTGTAGTCGCCATTGGGCAGCTGTGTCACCTTGTTCTTATAATGGCCGACGGTAGCGCCAACCTCCACACGCCAGTCTTTCAGCACGACGGGCTTGAAGGATACAGAAGCCTCGAAGCCGGTGTTCTCCAGCTTGCCGCCATTGCTCCAGTAGTTGTTGATACCAGCCATGGGGTTCGAGAAGGTGTTCAGCATCAGCAGGTTGTTGGTCTTGTGGATGAAGTAGTCGAAGCCTACCGTCAGACGGTTGTCAAGCATCATCGACTCAAGACCGATGTTCAGCTTATGGGTGGTCTCCCACTGGATGCGGTCGTTACCGATATTCGTCAGCTGGGCACCGTTGGCATGCTGGTTGTACTTCACCATGCTGAAGCTGGAACGGGCAGCGTAGTTACTGATGTCGTCGTTGCCGCTGATGTCGTAGCCGGCATTGACACGCAGGAAGTTGATGCCACGGGTACGGGGGAACCACGACTCGTTGGTCAGCACCCAACCGAGCTGCAGGCTGGGGAACACGGCCCACTTCACACCGAAGAGTCCCAGACCGTCGGCATTCTCACCGAAACGGCTGTTGGCCTCGGTCATCAGCGACAGCGTAGCGAAGTAGCGGTTCATGTAGTTATAGTCGGCATTGGCATACCACTGGATGGTCTTCCACACGTCGCTGACACCACTGATACCGGGATAGCCACTGAGGCTGAGAACGGGGTTCTTGTCGTTCTGACGTGAACGGTACTCAGTGCTCAGGTCGCTGTTATCGAACGAGAAGTAGTTATAGCGTGCACCGACAAAGGCCTTCAGCGAATGCTCACCGAACTGGTGTCCCCAGTCCACCTGTGCCTTAGCAACGAAGTTCTGCTCCTTGGCATACATGGAAGCCACCATCGAGGCCACACGGCCCAGGCCCTCGACCTCGTAGGAGGGGAAGCCGATATTCGGACGGAAGTAACGCTGGGCGTTACGGTTCAGCGTGTAGCTGATGCCTGCCGTCAGCTTGAAGTCACGGGCAAAGTCCCAGACGGGAGCAACATGCACGTTGAAATAGGTGTTCTCGGCCTTGTTCTTGTTGTCGCCCTCACCATTCTCAAACAGTGCCACAGGGTTGGCCAGCGAGTAGCCGTCGCCCAGAGGCGAATAGAGCTCGTCGTAGTCGGAGAGCAGCGAGGTGAAGCCACCTGCACCACCGTTGATGAGCTTGTTGTACTGATAGGGAGCCACCAGCGGCGACTTGAGGTAAGCCAGTGCCGTAGGTGCCGACACAGCGCCACTGAAGGAGGCCGGCATACCGTCGTCATAAACGGTGTTGTTGGTACGGGCTATCGAGATGTCGAAACGTGTGGAGAGGTTCCACAGGATAGAGATGTCGGTATTGAAACGCACGTTCATACGGTCGAAAGCCGTCTCACGGACGGTGTTCTCAGCGTTGACATAGCCCACCGACAGGTTATACATACCGATGTCGTCGCCACCCTGCACGTTGATGCTGTAGTTCTGAGTCATCGCCGTACGATAGACCTCGTCCTTCCAGTTCGTATTATTATGATAGGTGTAATAATAGAAGCCCGTGGGGTCGTCGTCGAGGAAGTTGAACCTCAGCTGCTGCAGGCCCTGGAGGCGCTTCTGCTGCTCGATGGTCTGCTGGATGGCAGGCGAGCCCATCAGCTCGGTGGCATAGACGCGATACTGCGCAGCATCCATCATGGTCAGCGTACGGGGCTCCAGCTGACAGCCAGCCGAGATATTGGCATCGATACGCGTTGCCATCGAGTGGCCACGCTTGGTCTCAATGAGGATGACACCGTTGGCACCACGGGCACCGTAGAGGGCTGTGGCATTCTTCAGCACCGTCACCTTCTCAATGTCGTCGGGCGAGATGTTGGCCAGGATGTTATTGAACTGTCCGCTGTGGAGCGATGAGCGCGAACGCTGCATGTCCTGCTCGATTCCGTCGATGACGATGAGCGGCTGGGCATCGCTGGTGATGCTGTTCAGACCACGGATGAACATCGAGGCACCACCGTCGGCAGCTGCCGAGCGGATGATGCTGCGGACGTCGGCGTCAAGCTTATTGGCAATCTCGCCGTCGATGGTCACACCGAAGCGGTCAATCTGTGCCGTCTTCGAGGCCGTGTAGTTAACATCGGTGCCATACATCGGTGCAAACTTGTCGCTGAGCATCTTGACCTGAATCGTCTGACTCTCGTCGCCAGCGGTAATGGCTACCTGCTGAGGCAGATACTGGGAGGCATAGACATAGAGGGCCGTCGTGAACGTGGGGACCTTGATGGTGAAGCTACCGTTCTCGTCGGTCATCGCCGTGTAGCGGTCATAGCCTAAGGCACGGAGCTGGATACCTGCCAACGGCTGTTTTGTAGCCTGGTCGGTCACCACACCCTTGAGCGTGATGGTTGGATAAGCAGCCTGCTTCAGCTTCGAGCGGTCGGGCTGCTTGATGCTGGTCTCCACTTCCTCTTCCTCCTCGTCGTCAGTCTGAGCAAAGGCGGTAGCAGAGAGTCCCATTGTGAGTGCGCAGACAACAATCCTGAGGCTGCCTGTCTGCATCATATTGAATAGAGTACGCTTCATATTCATTTCTTGTTAGATTCTTCAAATTCAACCATTTCCAACGGCTTCGCAATGATGGCGGCAATACGCAGGTCGCGCGAGAAGCCGGCCAGCAGCGTCTTGTTGAACACCGACATCGGCGAAGTGATCTTGATGTTCGGACAGATCTTCTGATTGTTGGTGCCCAGTCCGTAGTAAGATACGGGGAAGGTGAAACGGCCTATATACACCGTGTCGACCTTCGTGGGGTCGTTGGAGAAGCCACGGAAGGTGGTGCGGTTCGTGGCGTTATCGGTCACCGCAGCGGGCTTCGCCGTGGGGTCGTCCTCCACCATCTTGACCTTCACCTGCTCGATGTAGTCGTTGAAGGCGGCAATGTTCTCCTCTGTATCGTTCAGGAACGTGTAGTTCTGCAGCGTTCCCTTGGCGTCGCAGTAGTTCAGCTCGAAGATGACACGGTTGGGCAGCGGTGTGCCGCTGACCGTCTTGTCGAAGCTCTCGGGCACGAAGACGCAGTAGAAGTCGTAGGTCGTGCTCAGCATGTTGGGCAGGTAGATGTCCATCTCGGGCTTCGAGAAGCCACCGTTAGGCTCAGCCCATACGTAGCGCAGCGAGCCGTCCTTGGCAAACTCATAGCCGTCGTAGCCCTCCACCAGCACGTTCACGTTGTGCACATTACCCGTCGCCACACGAGCCAGGTTGCTGCGTGTGTCGAGAACGCGCTCCGGAGCGTAGGTCTCCCAGGGGTAGCTGGCCAGACTGTCGACGATGCGACCGTAGCCGTTGCTCATCACAATCTTCTCACGGAGGAAGTCAGGATTCAGGATGTCGCTGGGGTTCGACAGCTTGTTGCGTGTCGTCGTACGCAGCGTGTCGCTACCCAGTGACGTAGGCTCTGACTCCACCCACTTGTTGTAGCCGTCGTTGTTCGAGAACACCAGGTTGCGTACGATGGAGCGCTTCACCAGCGAGTCGCTCAGATAGGCGGCATCGGCAACGTCGTAGGTTATCGGGTCGGCAGCAATGCTCACCGAGGCGCCCGACTCCACAAACGACTGGGCAGCCGTTCTCGGAATATAGTTATAATAGGGCTTCATACGCTCGATGGCGCGACTCCACACGCCGTTGGTCGGCATCAGGAAGGTGTAGGTGCTGTCCTCCTTGTCCAACTGCGCGTTGAGCGTAGAGGTCAGGCTGTTGACGGTCACCATCACCGAGTCGATATAGGTCTGCACGCCATCGACGATAGGACCTACCACCGATGCATTCTCGTCGAGATAGGAGTACTCGTACTTCTGGAAATAGGCACGCAGCGAGTCGATGCCCTTGCCAGCCGAGAGTTGCTCGTCGGTCAGGAAGTCGTACAGGTTAGGACGGTAGGCAGCAGCACCGTTCAGGATGTGCATGATACCGTTGTTGCTGGGCTGGTTCAACTGTGCCAACGCCACGTCGCAGAACTGGTAAGCACCGGAACCGGTGAAGTCGTAGGACTTGCCGTTGAGCATGTGGACACGCTCATTGAGTTCGCCAGTGGCATTGTGGCCATACTCAGCCACGTGGTTATAGACGAACTGCTCCAGCAGCGCCTTGCCGCTCAGCTGCGTGTAGGCCGACGCATCGAAGGTGCCATTGAGTGGAGCCCACACCGTGTAGTAGTGCGACTGACTCAGCTCCGTGTCGAAGCCGGCCTTCTTGACAAGGGAGGCGAAGTCGCTGAGCTGAGGATTCTGCTGGATATTCTCCCACAAGGTCTGGTTGGCCGAAGGCGTAGCATCGCCCACCACCTTATTATAGTCATCAAATTCGGTACACGAGACAGCGGTCAGCATGCCAGCCGCCATCATCGCCATACCTATATATTTTATCTTGTTCATAGATTCAACTCTTAACTATTATCTATTAACTCTAAACTCAATTAGTACCAGTCCTCTGAGTACTCCAGGTTATCGACAACGCTCACGGGAATCAGCTCGACGAAGTCCAGACCCACGGGAGCATCCGTATTGTCAGGGTTGAGCGTCTTGATGCGCAACCAGTTCTCATCACCCTGCTTGAGTTCGGTACGACCCAACACATAGCGGATGGTGTAGCTGCCCGTGCCGTATTCAGTACGTGCACTATTGTCAGCCTTATAGCCGCTCTCGCCATGACCGCAATAGCTATGAGGACCACGCATGTAACTACGGTTATGCATAGCGATGTCTGACTCGATACCTTGGTCATCTTCTTCCTTGGCATTGGTCATACCCACACGAGGGTCTTCAACGGGAATCCTCGCATCAAAGGGCAGACCGATAGCCGTCATTGACTGGACATTTGACGACTTACCGATGTAATACTGCATAAATGAGGCATATTCTAATGGTGCATAGACAACACGGATTTCATAAACGCCGGAAGGAACAGAAGGCAGTTTGAAGGCTATGTCGTAACGGCCCCAGAACTGCACCTGGTCAGCCTCCCAGCAACGCCAGGAACCGCGCAGGCAATAAGCCAGACAGAGCACATCGTCGTAGACCACCATGTTGTCGAAGAGATTGTTGGGCAAACCACGACGCGAGGTATCGTATCCTTTCGGAATATTACCGTCGCCGGAAGCCCAGTAACGATAGCGATTGTTGATGAGTTCTGGGAAGAGCGACGTGCAGTTGACACGCATACGCTCGTTGAGCACACCACGGGGCACCAGACGGTCGTAGACCAGCATGTTGTCGATAGAGATGATGTAGGCGTTACCAGCCACGATCTGCTGACCGCGGTTCACCTTCACACCACGACGCACCAGTTCGTGGTTGGTACCCATCGTACCCACCTCGTTGGTCAGCGTGTTGTTGGTCTGATAACGGTTAATGAAAATATTGCGATTCTCCGTGTGGGGCATCCACACCTTCATCATCGTGTGAGGCAGCATGGTCTCGTAGTAGTCGTACTGGTCGGCATCGGGAGCATAGTTCCAGAAGCTGCTCTGGTTCTGCTCGAACACGAGCTGGTTCTCCGACATCCAGGCATTCAGAATATGGTAGGCCACAAACATGTTCAGCGCATTGTGGCGATTGGTGTAGTCATCAGCAGTGCTGACGCTGATACCGTTCTCACGGATATAATCATACCAGTCGGCACTATTGCCATAAACCTCATTAGCATACTTAACGAGGTCCTCGAAACTATTGATACCATTGCGGCGCATGACCTCGTCAGATTCTGCAAAGATGGTGTAGCCCACCTTGCAGGCCTCCTCCGACGACAAGATATCATTATATTTCTGGCGAACAATTTGCTTGAATTTGTAGGTCTCATCCTTCTTGAACTTCAGGAGCGAGTCTGCCAAACCTGTGGCCTTGAGTGCCTCATTGAAGATGGTGTAGTTCTCGGCACGGTCCAGATAGTAGCCAGCAGGCTGCTCCTTTCGCGGAATGACATTA
>Ga0310786_10004964_pt1 | contig 18238 bp, 19 predicted proteins | sample AusTroGonzalo_MG_FD_203881 | JGI IMG/M metagenome (GOLD analysis project Ga0310786, IMG submission 203881) | Bovine rumen microbial communities from tropical cattle in Woodstock, Queensland, Australia - Gonzalo_03 (v2) (version 2) | ecosystem: Host-associated > Mammals > Digestive system >... | reverse complement strand
CGCGATCTTCGACAGACCCTCGGAATACTGCTTGACGAGACTCTCGATACCTCCGATGTGCGGATAATAGAGCTTGTTCACTTCAAGGATCTTCATAGGAGTTCCTCATATGCCTTGTAAAGGAGCTTCGCAGAGTTTTCCCATGTGAACATGGCTGCTCTCTCGGGGCCTTCCTTCTGAAGTCTCGCGCGGAGATCCGGGTCTTCGAAGAGCCTTTTAAGTCCGCCTGCTATATCCTCGATCGAGTCGGGCTTTACGACTACGGCCGAATCTCCCGTGACTTCCGGAAGCGATGCCGCATCAGACGTGAGTACCGGCACGCCGCAGGCCATGGCCTCGAGGGGCGGCATACCGAATCCCTCATAGATCGAAGGGAACGTAAATGCCAGCGCGCCGCACATCAGGGGAGTCCTGTCTTCAGAATCGATATACTCCGTAAAGATGACATATTCTCCCAGATCCTTTTCCTTCACCATCTCGAAAAAGCTGTCGAACAGCCAGCCTCTTCCTCCCGCCAGGACAAGCTTCGGAGCCTTGGTGCCGGGTTCAAGGTCCTTTAAGAATTTCTCGTAGCCGAGTATCAGATTTGACAGGTTCTTACGGGGTTCCAGTGTTCCGAGATAGAGGAAATAATCACCGTCGATCTTGTATTTTTCCCTGCAGTGCCTGATCTTGTCCGGGTCTTCGCACGGTTTGAATTCGTTAAGGTCAACGCCGCACGGGACGACCCTTATCTTCGATTCGTGTTCCGGAAAATATTTAAGTATCTCCGACTTGGAAAACTCGGAGATCGTGATTATCATGTCGGCTCTCTTCATGGATCTTTTAAGGCCCATGTTGAGCATATACTTGGTCCTCGTCCTCATCGTCTCGGGATAAGCCTTATAGACCATGTCATACACGGTAACGACTTTCCTGCCGCGGACAAACGGCGGGACTATATAGTTAAAGAAGTGGGTTATGTCGGCATCTTTTCCGAAGAACATCGCATACGAGAGCGGGAATACGGTCGTAAGGGCCCTGTAGATCATTCCCGGGAAAGAACTCGCGCGAACCTCGATCCTGTCGCCCGCAAAGGGTCTGATCCTCTCGGCTTTTTCTGCTGCGGTCTTGCCTGCGAAATAATTGTAGGTATAGTCATTTTCCGGATGGAGATCCACTACGGCTTTTGTCTGCCCTGCTTCACACCAGCCGATACCCGACATGTTCTTTCCTACCAGCGGAACCGCGTCAAAAGATATCTTCAAGATATTTCACTCCTCGGATAGATTTCGTATTATTGTACCACAAGCTCTTCTATCATGCGTAAAGGCTCGTCGCTTTCTTCCCAGTCGGGATGACCGACGACATAGACATGGAACAGATCGTGACCGCCTTCTTTTGTGACTCCGTCAAAAAGCCTTATATCGAAGCCCTTTTTCGAGAGGGAGGAGTAAAAGTACATCGTCTCCTCGTGCATGGAATCCTTGTCGCTGGTTATGGCGATGATCGGCGGAGGAGCCTTCTTGCTCTTCTCGGTGAGGACCGTCAGATCTCTCGCGTAGACCGGGATGCGGGCCTTCTCGTCCTCGGGGAAGTAGGCCGTCTCCAGGGCCTTGATGTAATTCTGGCTGTCGCAGGTGCCGGGGCAGATCATGACGATGCCGCTGATGTTGACGGAAGGCGACGTGAAGCAGCGGTAGTCGTGGCGGATGTCCTTATCGCTCAGGACGGCCCAGACGGTGTAGGCCAGAAAGCCGCCGGCGGAATCGCCCATTAGGACGATGTCTTCAATGCCGTATGTGTCGACGAGGTGAGCGATCGAACTTACGATCTCGTTGACCATGTCAACGAGGCTGCCGTCGGGGAAGATCGTGTAGTTTACGGATGCGACCGGAAGGCGGGTCCTTCTCGCGACGTGCATGTTGAAGCACATGTTGATCTCCTTAAGGCCGTAAACGTATCCGCCGCCGTGTATATCGAGGATGAGCCTTTTTTTCTCCATGTTCTCGAAGCTTACGCCATTCGGGAAATAGAGATCGAACCTGTGCTCGATCTTTCCGTCATTTATGTAGGCGAGATCCCTCACCGCCTGAACATCCTCAGGATAGACTTCATCCCTCATTCTCGGGATGTCGGCATCGTTACAGAGCTTGATAAAATTCCTTCTGGTCCTGTCGACAACTATCTTTTTTATACCCACTGTTTCTTCCTGCTCCCGATGTTTTTTGTTACATTATAAACAAAAAATCTGATAATAGTGTATAATGCGAGTTGATTTTTGATCAGGAAAGGAATTCGTATATGGATAACAAGGAACATCTGATCAGTCTTCTGTCGGCATTTATCTGCCACGCAAGTTCTCATCTTCCGGACGACGTCCTGAAAAGACTCGGCGAGATGAGGGAGATCGAGAAGGAAGGCTTTGCATCGACTATCTATGAGGCAATGTTTGAAAACATGAAGCTCGCCGACGAGCTCAAAAGACCGTCCTGTCAGGACACCGGCGTTCTTCAGTTTTTTGTTAAGGCAGGAACGAAATTCCCTTATCTCGATGATCTTGCCGACGTTCTCCGCGAGGCGACCATAAAGGCGACAAAGGAAGCACCTCTGCGTCATAACGCGGTGGAGGTTTTCGAGGAGAAAAATACAGGTAATAACGTAGGTCACAGGATCCCGTGGATCGACTGGGAAATCGTCCCGGGCAGCAGCGACGTCGAGATCTATCTCTATATGGCGGGCGGCGGATGCAGCCTCCCGGGTTTCTCGAAGGTCCTTATGCCTCTCGAGGGATATGAAGGCATCGTAAAGGCAATCTTCGATCAGATGACTTCTTACGGCGTAAACGCATGTCCTCCGTGCCTTGTGGGAATCGGTATCGCGGGCTCCGCGGAAGTGGCTGCCAAGCTCTCCAAGAAGGCGCTTTTGAGGCCTGTCGGATCACATAATCCGAATCCGAGAGCGAAGATGATGGAAGAAGAGATCGAGAACGGTCTTAACAAGATCGGCCTGGGTCCGGGCGGACTGGGCGGCAAGCTCTCCGTCATGGGCGTCAATATCGAACAGGCGGCGCGTCACCCTGCAACACTTGCAGTCGGAATGAATACGGCCTGCTGGGCACACAGGAGAGCAGGTATAAAGATCTCTTCAGATCTCTCCTACGATCTTTTCACACATAAAGGAGTCACCTTATGAGCACATATGAACTTACCATGCCTGTAAGCGACAGCGATATCAGAAAGCTTAAGATCGGCGATGTGATCTTCCTTAACGGTACCATCGTTACGGGCAGGGACGACTGTCACCACCGTGTCGTTAAGCAGGGCAAGGAATTTCCTGTTGATATAAAGGGCAAGGCGATCTTTCACGCAGGCCCGATCATGAAGAAGAATGACGACGGAACATATACCGTCGTAAGCGTGGGTCCGACGACTTCCATGCGTATGGAATCATGTGAGGCGGAGTTCCTGAAGGAGACCGGCGTTAAGATAATCATCGGCAAGGGCGGAATGGGTCCCAAGACGACGCAGGGCTGCGTCGATAACTGCGCGGTCCATACGATCTTCCCGGGCGGATGCGCCGTTATCGCAGCCGAGGAAGTCGAGAAGGTATCGGGTGTCGAGTGGCTCGATCTCGGCATGCCTGAGGCAGCCTGGATCATGGAAGCAAAGAAGTTCGGTCCTCTGATCGTATCGATCGATTCATACGGAAATAACCTGATCGACGAGAACAAGAAAACGTTCAATGAGCGCAAGGCTCCGATCGTCGAGGAGATCTCTTCCAAGCTCGATTTCCTGGAGTAAGAGATGAGAGATCTAAGGCTGTCCGACCTCAGGAATTATGATGCTCTGATACTGGATCTCGACGGCACCATGCTCGATTCCATGGGAGTGTGGAACGAAGTCGACGAGATCTTTTTGGGCAAGCGCGGATTTGCCGTGGACAGGGAATATACCGACACGGTAAAGAGCTGCTCCATGACGCAGTCGGCCGAGTATACGATAAGAAGGTTCGGTCTTTCCGAGACGCCTGACGAGGTCATCGCCGAGTGGGAAGAGACTGTCGAAGAAGAATATAAGAGCAGCATCCGTCTTAAGGAAGGCGTCCGGGAATTCCTTTTCGCCGCGAAGGAGATGGGGCTCAAACTCACGTGCGCGACGGCTCTTTCGGCAAAAAATGCCGTAAACAGCCTGAAGAATAACGGCGTCTTTTCCCTTTTCGAAAACATAACGACGCTTGAAGATCTCGGCGGTCAGACGAACAAGAACGATCCGGCGATCTTTTTCAAGGCTGCGGCAAAGATCGGAGCCGAACCGTCAAGGTGTCTCGTTTTCGAAGATGTGTACGGTGCCCTGGAGGGTGCGAAAAAAGGCGGATTCGATTCGGTCATCGTATATGACGAACTTAGTTCCAAGGATTACGAAAAAGCGCGGGAGATCGCTGATTTCAGCGTTTTTGACTGGACTGATGTCCAATGTTAACAGAACTGTAAACTGATTATACAAAAATCGACAAATTTAAATGCGATAATACAGTATGTCCAAGTATGAACATCGGGAGCGTTTATGGGATTAAAAGAAGGCAACGAATTCACAAATGATATCCGGGTGGTATTTTGTTCCCTTGTAGGTTTTGCGGTCGCGTTCTGCGTTGCGGTGACCGTTCAGCTCGTCTTGGTGAATCCTTATATCAAGATCGGACTTGCAGTCGTTCAGATACTCGGCTGCGTTGTCGTCAACATGCTCTTCGGCAGACTCGGATTCGGAATATCGATTTCCATCAACATCCTTCAGATATTCATATTCGTCATGGACTTCATCAGGTTCGGTGACAAGTCCTCCCTGGCGATCGTTTTCTTCGACGTCGCCGCGATCCTCATCTGCATATCGCTTCAGATCTTCATGGGTACTGTCTACTCGAGGATGTTCAGGGTAAAAAAGCTCTATAACCAGGCGAGGAACCAGCTGTTCTCCGCGACTGAGGAAAACCGTTCGTCTTCTTCCGGAAGAAGTGACGTTGACAGGACGGTCATAAAACAAGACAGGAAGAATCCTCAAAATCTCGATCCGCTCACGGCGCTTCCCAACAGATACAAGGTAATAGGCGAAGTCGAGAACTGGATCGACGACAAGCTCAGCCTCATGCAGTCAGGCGGCGGTATCAACAGATCGGTCGATACCAGCATCACCGTCATCTATTTCAATATCGAGAACTATAACGACATCCTCTATAAGCTCGGCCACCACCCGACGGATCTCTTTATCCAGAAGCTCGCGCATAAGCTCCGCGAGGAAGCTCATCCGCACGATCTTCTCGGCCGCGTGGCAGCAGGCGAATTCGTGATCGCGGCCAAGCGCTCGATCCCGAGGGAAGTCCTTCTGAAATACATCGACTCGCTCACGGAAACGATCAAGAGGAGTTTTTCCTACGGTAAGACTTCCATCCCGATAAGGGTATGCGCCGGATGCGCTTCATTCCCGGATGATGCCAGATTTGCAGGCGATCTCCTCTCATGCGCAGAGCACGCACTCGTAAGCGGTGCACGCCTGTCGGGCGGCAATGATTCCGTGATGCTCTATAGCGAACTTTCCGATCCGTCATTCACGGCGCACGGCACGGTACTTGAACCCGAAGTTTTCGCGAAGATGGAGAAGGCCCTGCCTCTCGCCATCAAGAACAACGAAGTCTATGTGGTCTATCAGCCTCAGTATAATATCGAAGGCGAGCTCACCGGCTTTGAGGCTTTTCTGCGCTGGAAGAACAGCGAGCTCGGCACCTTTAACGCCCTCGACTTCCTGCAGATAGCCGAGAAGACGGGCACTATCTACGATCTCGGACACTTCAGCATCCAGTGCGCGATCATGACGCTCGCCATGATAAACGACCTCGATCCGAAGCTCAAGATGACGGTAAACCTCTCATCCTCGGAACTTAAGAACGGCGATATCCCGGGCCTTCTTGCCGACCTCATCGGAAGATATCGGATCATGCCGGAGAACCTCATCGTAGATATCCCTGAAGAGTGCCTCACGACTTCGTTTGACATGGTAAGACCTGCGATCAACTATATCGCGTCGCTCGGCGTGTCCATGACACTCGATAACTTCGGAAGAGGATATTCCTCGCTCAACAACATCCCGCTCCTGCCTGTAAAGGGCATCAAGCTCGACAGCAACTTCACCAAGAACGTGGGTTCCGGCGACGAAGACATGTCAGTCCTCACCGCATCCATCATCGACCTCATGCACGAGATCGATATCTACGTCTGCGCGACCGGCGTGGGATCAAGGGAGCTGTTCCAGAAGCTCCGCGATTATAACTGCGACTTCTATCAGGGCGCTTTCCTAAGTAAGCCGATCCCTGATAAGGAGATCTCAAACGTCATCAAAAAAGCCGGAGTTCCTTCGCAAGCCTGGAAACAGGCAGCCCCATAACATTATAGAAATCACCGTTCAGCTTCTTGATCAGAAGCGAACCTTTCCCCTGTATGCCGTACGCACCTGCCTTGTCGTACGGCTCTTTTGTATCCGCATATTCCTTTATCAGCTCTTCCTGATAATCATCCATATCATTGAAGACAACTTCGCTCTCTTCATAGAAACTGACCGTCTTCTCCTCCGACACGAGGCTCACGCCCGTGATCACGTAATGAGGCGCGCCGCTGAGCTTCCTTAACATCCTCACCGCGTCTTCCCTGTCTTCCGGCTTTCCCAGGATCTCGTCCTTCGTCACGACACACGTGTCCGCGCCTATCACGATCACGCCGTCCTTTTCCTCCAGCTCTTCGAAAACGGCCTTTGCCTTCGTTTTTCCGAGAAGCACGGCCATCTCTTTTCCGGCCTCTGTCATGTCGTCATGCTTCTTCAGCACTTCCTCCTCGATCGAGCGCTCGTCGACATCAGCGGTGATGACCTCAAAATCATCAACGATCAGGGACAGTAATTCTTTCCTTCTCGGGGACTGACTCGCGAGTATTATTCTGTGCATTTTGCCGTAACTCCTTTTCGAAAAAGACGTGCTATAATCTAAGCCGTTAAGATTATAGCAGATTCCCCCGGAGGTTGAAGATGGACGTACTTTTCGGATATGCAAAAGAAAAGATCAATGTAACTATTCCTGACGAAAACTATATGGCGACTCTCGTGCCGAATCACGTGGAGCTCGGTCTCACAGGCGAAGAGGAGGTAATCAGATCTCTCAAGTCACCTATCGGAACGCCGCGCCTCAAGGATATGGTAACCCCGGGTCAGAAGATCGCGATCATCACTTCCGACATCACGCGCCCGATGCCGAGCTACAAGGTCATCCCGCACGTTCTTGACGAGCTTCACGAAGCAGGCGTTAAGGACAAGGACGTAACTGTTGTCTTCGCTCTCGGCAGCCACGGCGGACATACTGAAGAGCGCATGCGCCACATGGTCGGTGACAAGGTCTTCGAGACAGTCAAGTGCATCGACTCCGACATGAACGATACTAAGCATCTGGGCACGACATCCCGCGGCACGCCAGTCGATATCTTCACTCCCGTTGCCGAAGCTGACTTCAAGATCTGCATGGGCAACATCGAATATCACTACTTCGCAGGTTATTCCGGCGGCGCCAAGGCCATCATGCCGGGCGTATCGACACGTAACGCCATCCAGAACAACCACAGTGCCATGGTACAGCCTGAGGCCTGTGCCGGCCGCCTCGAGGGGAACCCTGTCCGCGAAGACATCGAGGAATCAGGCAAGATCCTCGGCATCGACTTCATCGTCAACGTGGTCCTCAACGAGAAAAAAGAGATAATCAAATGCTTCTCCGGCGACTCCGTCAAGGCTCACCGCGAAGGCTGCAAATTCCTTGATTCCTTCTACGCCATCCCTCTCAAGGAGAAGGCCGACATCGTCCTCGTGAGTGCAGGAGGATTTCCTAAGGACATCAACATGTACCAGGCCCAGAAAGCCCTCGACAACGCAAAGCACGCCGTAAAAGACGGCGGTATCATCATCTGGGTAGCAGAGTGTTCCGAAGGTCTCGGCGAGAAGCACTTCGAAGACTGGATGACAGGGCACAGGAAAGCCTCCGACATGATCCCTCACATCAAGTGCGAATTTATCCTCGGAGGACACAAAGCCGCAGCTATCGCAATGGTTCTCGAGAAAGCCCGCATCTTCCTCGTATCAGGCCTCGAGCCTGACTTCGTAAAGAGCGTATTCCTCGAGCCGTATTCAAGCATCGACGAAGCTCTTAAGGATGCTCTCAATATCATGGGCGAGAATGCGAAGGTCCTCGCTATGCCGTACGGCGGATCTACCCTTCCGAGGATAAGCGAGTAAATAACAAACCTGCTAACCAAAATCAAGGACTGCCTCAGTGAGACAGTCCTTGTTAGTTTTATAAGATTTGAGCAGCTGTTACTTGAGTTCTTTTTCGAGGAACTTGTAGCAAAGAGCTGCGAGTGCTGCGCCTGCGAGAGGGCCTACGATGAATACCCAGAGGCATACGAGTGCATCTGTGCTTCCGTTGACGATAGCGTTCATGATAGCAGGTCCGATGCTTCTTGCAGGATTTACGGATGTGCCTGTGAGGCCGATACCGAAGATGTGTACCAGAACGAGTGTGAGGCCGATCACAAGTCCGCCGAATGATCCGTGGTTGCCCTTCTTGGATGTTACGCCGAGGATGGCAAATACGAAGATGAATGTGAGGACTATCTCAACGAGAAGTCCGGCAAACATGTTGCCGTTTACGCCGGCAAGACCGTTTGTGCCCATGCCGCCTGTCTTGTCCTCAACACCGCCGAGCGTGAAGATCAGAGCGAGGAGTCCGCTTCCTGCGAGTGCGCCGCAAACCTGGGCACAGCAGTAGAGAGCAAAGTCCTTGACGCTCATGCCACCTGAGATGAGAACGCCGAGAGATACTGCAGGGTTGATGTGACAACCTGAGATGTTTCCGACTGAGTAAGCCATCGCTACGATGACAAGACCGAATGCCAGAGCAGTGAGGATGTAACCGCCGCCGTTAACGGCATCACAGCCGACGAGCATCGCTGTGCCGCAGCCGAGAGTTACAAGTACCATCGTACCGATGAGTTCCGCAATAAATTTACGCATAATACTCCAAACCTCCTTTTGTTCAGATAGTTTCATACTATCACACGGTTTTTGCTTTTTACATTGCATTTTCATTAATTTGCCCTTCGGGATCTTCAGAACCACAGATTCTCATTATATCCGATGAATACAGGTTTTGACGGTTCGCCATCTTCGAACGGAAGCCAGACATATCCCTCTTTGTCTTTCGCATTTCCATTTGTAACAAACTCGCATACCACCCTGGGAAGACTGACTTCTTTGGGCATTATCGTAAACATTACGCAGGCCTGAGTATAGAACATGTCTTCATCGGTACTTTCTACTATTTCAATGTCGGCATCGGTCACGCTCTTATATCTGCAGACAGACCAGACCGTCTTGCCATAATATGAATCTCGGAGAAGATCGCCTATTCCCGTGTTATCGTCTCTCTTATTCAGGAGTGCCTCTGCTCTGTTGAGTCTGAGGAACGTGCTGTGATTCTGGTCATACGGAGCAGTACCGTAGAACATTCTGCAGTGATTTGTTGAGGCGAAATGTCCGTTTGTCCTTCTTACGATTCGTACTTCTTTGTTCAATGTCTCGATAAAGAATGTCTCATGACTGTCGCCTATCATGAGTATATCCGTGAGGTCATCGGAATAATCAACGGTCTCATAGAAGTCCTTTGCCATTGCTACTGCGTCTCTTGCGGTCTTATAGTCGGTAATTATCCTAAGATACATATCAAATACTGTCGGAGCATTTTCTATCGTCTTCCACAGTCCTTTCTCGTTCTTTTTGAGATACGAATCAGCTGCAACAAAACATACTCCGTACTCATTGACACCTGCCCATGCAGGCGTTAGATCTCCCCTGTTTCTCGTAAAGGCAACATAATCTATACCGGCTTGTGATGTTTTCTTTACGGGATTCAGAAAAACGGTCGGATCAACAAGATCACACTGCTTGAAAACGGTATTGTTAAGAAAGCCGCTTTGTTCCCAAAATGAATTACCTATAGTACACATATCTTTTTCCTCCTCAAAGATCAGTTTGGATAGTCAAGTGTAAATTTTGCCGCCTGCCTTATGCTGTCGCAGAACCACGGCACCTCAAAATCAGGTGTGGACGAGTACTTGTCAAGGATCTGTTCATCGCTCATGTCGACTGCTTCATGAAGACCTGCGCGTCTTGCAAGGACAACAAGGTTCACTATCTCGTTTACCGTGAAGTCTGCCTTCTGATCGCGGATAGAATTCTCGTCCCCGTAGATACAGAACAGTGTCTGTACTCCGAGTGTCGGGTCTCTCTGTTCAAGTGTCAGATATATACGCCTATTGGATACTGTCATATTATTCGACTTATCAAATGATATCGAATAGCAGTCAAGATCGTTATCATATACGGCCGGATTGCCCTGACCAAGCTTCAGGCTGACCTGATCAAGGTTGATCTCATTTGAAGCCAGCCATCCGATAACCTGAGTTGCATTTCTCAAGGCAGTGGTATCATATCCGCCACCCTGTGTCGGACACGGTTCGGGCGGGTTCGCCCCGGATGCAAATATTTTCACCTTGCCGCCGCCGAACGTCTCCTTAACGATCTGAAAAAACATATTAAATCTTCCGGGTCTGCTGAGATGACTGATAAGCGCAACTTCCTTCCCGTTTTTTTCGCTATAGCCCTCGGCAATAATAACAATACACGAAGTGGCGCTGTCGCAATAATAGATCGTGTCCTGTTCGATGGGGTCAGCCAGATAATAGTTATCCTGGCTCACATAGATCACTTTTTTTCCGTTCTGGATCAATTCCATAGAGTTCCTCCTACTTTCTGTTTTCGAAAACATTTGCTGATGTCAGTGTTCCCCCTGAAACATCATGGTTACAAAATGATTATAGCAAAAACATTGTCTAAAAACAGACGCTAGCGGAAGATAATTATATTTGTATTGTCAACGATCATGAGATCATCAGACTACGATATCAAGAATGCCCTTCATCTTGGCGATCGCCATGCCGTAGTTTGTAACGGGAACATTCTTTTCCCTGCAGAGTTCGACGCGGTAGCGCATCTCGCGTGCGTTCAGCATGCAGCCGCCGCAGTGGATGACGAGCTTATAGTCCTGAAGTTCGTCTTCATCCTTGAACTCGAGGCCTGAGCAGTATTCGAAGATCAGATCCTTGCCCGTGAATTCCCTGAGCCACTTGGGGAGCTTGACAGTTCCTATGTCCTCGCACTGTCTGTGATGGGTGCAGCCTTCGGCAATCAGGACCTTGTCGCCGTCCTTGAGATCATCGATCGCGGCGGCGCCTTTCAGCTGCCACTCGTAATCGCCCTTGTACTTAGCCATGAGAATGGAAAAACTTGTGAGAGGGAATCTTTTCGCGACGACCTCGTTTACCTTGGCAAAGGCCTGGGAATCGGTTATGACTAATCTTGGCGCCGTACCGATCTTTTCGATACAGGAAGAAAGCTCTGTATCCCTGCAGGATATGGGGATCGCGCCTTTGTCAAGAAGGCCTCTTAAGACCTGCTGCTGAGGAAGGATGAGCCTTCCCTTGGGTGCGGATGAGTCGATCGGGATCACGAGGATGACGATGTCGCCCTCGCCGATGAAGGAAGGGATGAGTTCCGCCTCTTCTTTTTCTTCAGGCATCGATTCAGCGACCCTGTTCTTAAGTTCCTCGATGCCTACGCCGTTGATGGCGCTGACGTATAGGATGTTCTTCGCGGGGATGTCTATCCGCTCGTGCTTGAAGAGCTTGAAGTCAGGATACTTGTCGCTCTTGTTCATGACGAGCATGGTCGGGATCGATCTGGACTTCAGCATCTCGTATATGACGATGTCCTCGTCGCTTATGCCCTCGCCGCAATCGATAACGAGGATGGCGATATCGACTTTGCGGACTATCTCCATGCACTTTTTGATGCGGAGCTTTCCGAGCTCGCCTTCGTCGTCGAGACCCGGTGTGTCAATGATGGTAACAGGCCCTAACGGAAGAAGTTCCATCGACTTATAGACAGGATCGGTCGTCGTTCCTTTTACATCGGAAACGATGCTTAGGTTCTGATTGGTAAATGCGTTTACCAGACTTGATTTGCCGGCGTTGCGCCTTCCGAAAAATCCGATATGAACGCGCTCGCCCATAGGTGTTGAATTAAGACTCATATCCCTCGTCCTTTTTCTCTTCAGCTTCCTCATCGCCGTTAGCCCATTCGTCGGCCTTTTCCGCGCCGACCTTGGCGGACTTGATGATCGTCTTGCCGAGACCCTTGAAGGCATTGCCGAAGCTCGCGCCTGTGTTGGTCTTATCGTCGCCGATGCTCTTAAATGCATCGCCTATTCCCTGTCCTGTCTTCTTCCAGTCTGAACGTAAACTCATGTCTATCCCTCCACACTTGATCTATTACGGTAATTATATCACATCAGGCTATATCGATTACGACATATTCCGATATGCAGAATGTCTTATAAGGTATCGCCCAGTCGCCTAAGCCCGACGTCACGATGAAGTCGGTATTGCCGATGGTCTTTTGGCCGTATATCGCATCGTTGATCCCGAAGATCACCGCAAACTGGCCTATCGGGAACATCTGCCCGCCGTGGGTATGTCCGCTCAGGACCAGGTCGCACGAAGCCTTTGCCTCGGCGTCGTAATCGCGCGGCTGGTGATCCAGAACGATGGTATATTTATCCGGAGAAGTCTTACTCATAAGTCCGCCTATTTCCTCGCGGTCCTCGTATGCCATGTCGAGCCGCCCGACGACCGTATAGGAATCGTTAAGCTCCAGTATCTCATCTTCCAGGACGATGACGCCGTTAGCCTTAAGTTCCGAGATCAGGTCATCATAAGTGAAATCCCTGTAATTGCTGTATCCTTTGTCGTGATTTCCGTTGACGTAGATGACGCCGTATGTGCTCTTCATCTGACCTAAGGCCTCGCAGCTCCTGACCATGTCCGCGCGGCAGCTGTCGTCGTCGACAAAATCGCCCGCGATCATCACGACATCGGGTCCGGCCTGCTCCATCTCCTTCACGTACTTTTCGAAGCCTTCCGCATCAAAGGTCGCCCCGACATGCGAATCGGCAAACATCACGATCCTGAGAGGCTCCACATCCTTGGAACTGTTGATCTTATAATCCGTCTCGAAAACATGATGAGCAAAGAAGTATCCTGCCCCCATATAGATCACCGTCAGGACCAGAGCGATCACGGCGCGGCTTATATGGACCGGAGGCCTTTTGACGATAAGGCGGATGATGCTCGCCGCGATGTCGGTAAAAAGCCAGAAAATCATCAGATGAAGTGAAAAGACCGCCCCGTAATAAGGAGATACGATGCTCCATATGATCAGCCCGAGAAGCGGGATCCCGGCAAAGACATAAGCAAGGATCTTTCCCTTCTTATTCTCGGGAGCGTAGATGTGTGCCACAAGTCTTCGAAAACGCGTAAGAAGATACACGAATCCCACGATAAGCACTATGAACATCACGATAAAGAGTACAAAAAACATCTATCCCTCCGACGTTTATTCACGAACAAAACCGGTAAATACCGCCTCGCCTCCGAAGATCTTTGTCGAGTAATATGACAGAGCGAATCTCGCCCCCGTAAAGTGGTCGAGCCGGAATCTCATGGCGTGGGGTTTTCCGACCGGTACAGGTCTGCCGTTAAGTTTAACATAACATGATGCGGTATCTTCGGCAAAATCGCATGATATTCCGACGGTCAGAAGATCTGAACAGGCAGGTCTTTTTCGTGTCATTGCTCGAAAAGACAACGTAAAATACTCCGTCGTAAAACCTTAGGGACGGTGCCCACATCCCCTTGCCGTAGATGTGTTCTTCGCCTTCCAGACGTTGGGCACCGGATTTTTCGAGAAAGGAAAAGACATAGGAAAAATGTTCCCATGTCTTGAGGTCGGGCGACCTTAGTATCTCGCCGCCCGGGAAAAAATGCATTGTCGTTGTTATGAGGTAATAGTACCCGTCGTGAAAGATCACGTCGGGATCAGGAATATCGGTGTCAAAAAGGATATTATGTCTCATCAGGATGCGCCGGATGATTCCAGCGAGAAGATCGGGATGTCCTTATAATCGTAGATAGTCATCTCGTTGATTTGCTCTTTGCCTTCCCTGCTGTAGACATCGGCTTTGTAGACTATCTTGTATGGGCGATCCCCGTCGTCCGCGATGATGTTCTCGATGACGCCGTCACACTTGACAACCTGGAGGATGGATTTTCCGCCGTAATCGTTAGTAAGTTCGGTCGAAGGCTGATCGAGCTTTTTGACATCGCCCTCGATGCAGTCCAGGAATTCCTGTGCCTCCTCCTCGTCAACACCTGTGAACATCTTGGAAAGCTGCGCGGCATCCTTGTTCTGTACCGCCTCCGCGATCTTGCCGCTCATGCTGTCAGCCTTGAAGGAAGAAGCGTGATTGAACTTTCCGTAGACGGCATTGCCGATGATGAAAAGAAGCGGGATCGCCGCAAGAACGGACACGACCATACCTATCCCCTTGAACGGCTGACCGGTCTTGCCGCTCTTCTTCATGACAACTGAGATAACGACAAGTACGATGCCTGCGATCAAAGCAAAGATGAGAAGTCCCATAAACGTCTTCATCAGTGCAATATAACGGTTAAACATATCAGCAATAAAGTTCATATAGTAACCTCCGCCCTTCGACTCCTAACTTAGTTTATTCGTAGAGCGGGCAATATGCAAATATTTTTTACACCTTTACTCTGCCTGAACAGACGTCATGGCAACGGTGTTGACGATATCTTCGACCGAGCAGCCTCTGGACAGGTCGTTACAAGGCTTGGCCAGTCCCTGCAAAACCGCAAAGCAGTCGGCACCGCCTAATCTTTCCGTGATCTTATAGCCGATGTTTCCTGCCTGAAGATCAGGGAAGATAAGAACGTTGGCTCTTCCGGCCACAGGGCTTCCCTTGGCCTTAGATGCACCGATCTCGGGAACGAGTGCTGCATCAAACTGCATCTCGCCGTCCAGGAGCAGATCCGGTGCGAGTTCGTGAGCGAGTCTTGTCGCTTCCCTCACCTTGTCAACGAGTTCATGGTTGGCGCTGCCCTTGGTCGAGAACGAGAGCATCGCAACACGCGGCTCCTCTACACCGCAGAGGACTCTGGCGGTATCAGCCGCAGCGACCGCTATATTGGCGAGCTCTTCTGCCGTCGGGCACGGGATGACTACACAATCGGCGTATACGAGAAGTCCGTTCTCGCCGATGTTCTTGTTCGGGCAATCCATGAGAAAACTCGAAGATACGACCTTCATTCCCGGCTTTGTCTTGATTATCTGAAGTGCCGGACGGAGCATGTCGCCCGTCGTGTGAACGGCGCCTGATACGAGGCCGTCCGCATCGCCCAGCTTTACCATCATGATGCCGTAATACATCGGGTCGGATACGAGCTTTTTCGCGTCCTCCTCAGACACGCCCTTGGCTTTCCTGAGTTCATAAAGTTCGGTGGCATAGTAATCGAACTTAGGGCTGGTGACAGGATCGATGATCTCGATTCCCGTAATGTCCGCGTCCTGCTCTTTTGCGACCTGACCGATCTTATCCGGATCTCCCAGGAGGACCGGTACTGCGAGCTTATCGTCTCTTATGATCGCGGCCGCCTTGACCGTTCTCGGCTCGTCGCCTTCCGGAAGTACTATACGCTTAACGTTTGCGCGTGCTTTGTTCTTTATCGTCTCTATCATGCTCATAAGATCACCTCATCAAAGATCCATATCCTGAAAACCTGCCCACACGTTCTTACCTGTATATGTAAGCGGCGTGAGCTTGCCCTGCATTACCTTCAGAGCAGGCATCGCGAGTGCCTCCTGCTCCATCTCGCCCGGATAGACGCTTATAGGCGCGATCCATCCGCAGCGCTCGTTTATCGTGCTCTCCACGTCCTTGAACCTCAGAAGTCCGCCCGTAAGGAGGATTCCGTCGACCTTGCCGCAGAGTACGCAGCTCATCTCGCCGATCATCTTGCAGATCTGGTAGAGCATCGTGTTCCAGACAAGTGACGCTTTCTTATCGCCTTTTTCGACAAGGTCATGTATCGTATCGGAATTCGCCGTTCCGAAAAGATCTACAAAGCCGCCTGCGCGCGAACAGCGGAGCCTGACTTCCTCAATGGAATGCTCCTCGATATAGTCCAGGAGCGCTAGTACCGGAACGCTTCCGATCCTTGTCGGCGTGAACGCTCCCTCGCCGTCGGCGCCCATGTTGCCGTCGATCATGCGTCCGTTCTTGTGTGCGCTGACCGTAATGCCGCCATCAATGTGCGCAACTATGAAGTTGCAGTCCTCATATTTCCTGCCCATCTTCTCCGCATGAAATTCCGCGACGGCCTTCTGATTGAGCACGTGCGAATGCGATACGCGGTAGACGCCCCTGATACCCGTGAGCCTTGCATAATCGCAATACTCGTCAACATTTGTCGGGTTGAGCGTAAAAGCGGGCTTGCCGAACTTCTCCGAGAACTTCCATGCGAGCATGACACCGAGCTTTGCCGGGTGCTCGCTTCCGCCTACGGCCTTTTCCGTATCCTCATAGAGTTTGCCGTCGATCTTCGTGATGCCGCCCGGCTGCGTGCATGCGCTTCCGCCCCTGCCCACGAACACATCGATCGATTCCGGATCGACGCCCTCGTCCTTCAGCATATTGATGATGACATCATACCTGAACGGCATCTGCCCGTTGACATGCGGGAACTTCAGGAGCTCGTCCGCATCATGGAACAGGCTCCTCTCAAACACCAGGTCCTCATTCTCGAAAAGGCTCACCTTCGTAGAAGTCGAGCCCGGATTGATGACCAGTATCTTATATCTCTTTGTATCAGACATCTGTTTATCTCAAACTTTCTTCTTATTTCATCATGTAACATTATAATTGAATCCCCCGATATGAAAACTCCGAAAAAGCACAGTTTTTAAGGTGTTTTTTGAGTTTCGCCCTGTGCCTTTCTCCTTATCAATAAAATTTGTGCTATCATTATGGATACAAAGACACCCCTTTACGGTGCCACTTTCAATCAGTCAGCGGAGGAATCTGTTATGAAGACAAGGATAATCAAAAACATCGCCTGCCTTACCATGGCCGGCGCGATAGTTTTGGGAACAGCCGCATGCGGTAAGCCGTCAGGAGACAAGCTCCGTTCCGCAGCCGAGAAGCTCGACGCGGAAGAATACGAGATCGATGACCTCGAGGAACTCGAAGAGAAAAAACTCGTCAAGGCTCTCGACAAGGGCATTTTGATCGAGACCGACGGCGATGAGCTGCAGGATGTTTTCGGTATAGATGATGAGATGTTTTCGCAGCTCGGCGATGCCATTGATGTTGACCTCGACGACTGTGAGATAGATGACTTCTCCAAGATCACTGCATATATCCGCGCAGAAGACATCGATAAGATGACGACAGGCCAGACCGGCATTGTAGACGGCACAATTGCAGTCGTAGTCGAATTCGATGACAAAGACAAGGCTAACGATGTCATGGCGGATCTCATGGACGTTTTCGAGGAAACTATGGAAGAGGATTTTGACGTTGATGTCTCCGCTCTCAATAAGCAGGAATACAGAAACTCGAAGAACAAGGCTCAGTTCGTGATCCACCTCACTTCCGACGACGTCATCGACCTGGTCGAATCCGTCTTCGATAATCTGGACGGTGACGCCCCCACGGACCTGGTCAAGGAACTCATAAAAGCCTACGAAGATGTTGAACTCGTACTCGGCATCTACTACGACAATGGCGTTCTCACCATTCTCATGGCCACCAACGACGGCATCGAAGACCTCGACATGATCGCCGGCAAGCTCGGTATCAAGAAGCCTTCAACAGTCGAAAACAGCGACGAGATGTACAACACGATCGAAGGTCTTTTGAACGACGCGGCTTCAATGTACCTCGTTAAAGCCAAGGAAGCGTCCGAACTTATGAAACAACACCAGGAAGAAGTCGCCGAGATCCAGGCAGCCATCGACGATTCTCTCTGATCCCGTCTCCTGAAGACGAATTACGTCTCTTTTTAAAAAAACCGCCAAAAAGCACGTAAACGGAACCCCCGATTTGATATGTACCCTCTTTACTGGACAACAGTAAGGAGGGTATTTATATGCGATATTCGTACGAATTTAAAGTAGAATGTGTAAAGCTTTATAGGCAAGGA
>Ga0310786_10004961_pt1 | contig 18243 bp, 21 predicted proteins | sample AusTroGonzalo_MG_FD_203881 | JGI IMG/M metagenome (GOLD analysis project Ga0310786, IMG submission 203881) | Bovine rumen microbial communities from tropical cattle in Woodstock, Queensland, Australia - Gonzalo_03 (v2) (version 2) | ecosystem: Host-associated > Mammals > Digestive system >... | reverse complement strand
CCTTGGATTTGAATGTTCCTTCTTATTATAAGGATCAGCCGGTTATTATTGGCGGGAAATTAATGGACAAGACCTATAAGGAATTTCAGAACGAAATGGACTTGTTCAACCGTGCTTTTTGCGAAGTGATGCTTGCCGGGGATGCCAAAGGCCGCGTGTTTACGTTCCCGATTCCGACCTATAATATTACAAAAGATTTTGATTGGAATAATGAAAAACTCACTCCCTTATGGGAAATGACCGCCAAGTATGGTATTCCGTACTTTGCGAACTTTATTAATTCGGATATGAACCCCGAAGATGCGCGTTCTATGTGTTGCCGCTTGCGTATTGATAACCGCGAATTGCGTAAACGCGGAGGCGGATTATTTGGTTCTGCTCCGTTGACGGGTTCTATCGGTGTGGTAACTATTAACTTACCGCGTTTAGGATATATTTCCAAAGATGAAAAAGAGTTTTTTGACAATTTATTAGATCGCATGTTGGTTGCCAAGGAAAGCTTAGAAATTAAACGTAAAGTGATTGAACGCTTTACGGCGGCTAATTTGTACCCGTATATGAGCTTTTATTTGCGCAGCGTGAAAGAACGTTTTGGCAAATATTGGACCAACCATTTCTCTACGATTGGTTTGGTAGGCTTAAACGAAGCGGCTATCAACTTAATCGGCGAAGATATCGGCACGGAAAAAGGCAAAGCCTTTGCTGAAAAAGTGCTGACGTTTATGCGCGAATATTTGGTTAAATTCCAAGAAGAAACGGGTAATAATTACAACTTGGAAGCCACCCCGGCCGAAGGTACCTCGTACCGCTTGGCTAAATTGGATAAAGAGCATTACCCGGAAATCATCTGCGCTGACGAACCTATGTATAAACAAGGCCATCCGCCTTTCTATACAAATTCCTCCCAGCTGCCGGTAAATTATACCGACGATGTATTTGAGATGCTGGATTTACAAAGCACCATTCAAAGCAAATACACCGGCGGTACGGTACAGCATATCTTTACGGGAGAGCGCATCAAAGATTTGGACGCAATGAAGAAGTTCATCAAGACGGTTTGTGAACGCTACACGCTGCCGTACTTCTCCATTACCCCGACGTTTAGTGTCTGTCCCAAATGTGGTTACATTGAAGGCGAGCATTTTGAATGTCCGAAATGTAAATCTGCCCGCATGCAGGAATTGGAACGTCAGGTGCGTTTGTTGGAAGACCAGTTGTACAGCAAATAATTTGCGAAAAAATACCTTTTTAGGGTTAGTAAAATAACCCTAAAAAGCATCCGGTTTTATTTGTAAAATTGCTACAATAGAACATGACATTTTTAACCGGAAGTAGAAAATATAACATAAATTAGGAGATACAAAAATGACTGCTGAAGAAAAGAAAATCGTTGAAAACAAAATTTCGGACCTGAAAAAGGAAATGAAGGACGTACACGGTTCCAAATGTGAAGTATATTCCCGTGTGGTCGGTTATCTCCGCCCGGTGCAAAACTGGAACAAGGGTAAAAAAGAAGAATTTGGCATGCGCAAAACCATGAACGTTACTTGTGGTTGTGGCTGCGAATGCAACAGCGATAAATAATTCCTTTGTTGAGTCAGTATGAAAATAGGGGGGTTGATCAAGTTTACGTTGATTGATTATCCGGGACGTGTAGCAGCTGTGGTATTTACCCAGGGATGCAATTTCCGTTGCCGGTATTGTCATAATCCAGAACTGGTCTACCCCCATTTATTGCAAGAATCTATGCCCGAAGAAGAAGTGATGGCGTTTTTGCGTCACCGTCAGGGAACTTTGGAAGGCGTAGTAGTTACCGGCGGAGAGCCCACCTTACAGCCTGATTTACTCCGTTTTTTAGCCGATATTAAATCCTTAGGTTATTTTGTTAAATTAGATACGAACGGGTCTAAACCCGAGGTGATTCGTGCGGCGATTGAACAAAAATTAGTGGATTATATTGCCATGGATTTGAAAGCTCCTTTTGGCAAATATTCTCTAATTACAGGTGTAGAATTTGAGCAGCATACTTTACAAGAAAGTATGAATATCATTCGTCAAAGCGGTTTACCGTATGAATTTCGCACTACTTACGATAAAGAAGTATTGACCGATGACGATATTAAAGCTATTTCAGATAGCGTACAAGCTCAACATTACCGCGTGCAGGAATGTTTGCCCGTAGCCAAAGAAAAAGCTGCTTTGAAAGTAATGCATGCGGAATTATAACTTTTGATCCATATAAAACCCCACTCTAAAAGAGTTGTTATCCTGAACTTGTTTCAGGATCTCCACCTTAAAAATGAGTGGGGTTTTTTGCATTAATTCATCATCCAAATGCCGGTGTTAAGCATCCATGCAAAACACAGCCACGCCAAATACGGCGCCAGCATCCACATGGCGGCGCGCGATATAGGTTTTACTGCCCGCATCAGCCATATGGTCATACCCATCATGGTAAGCACCAGTACCATAGAGCCGGCCATATAGTGCATCCCGAAAAACAGCGGGGTCCATGCGGCATTGAGCATGAGTTGTACAAGCATTAGCCAGGTAGCTTTTTTATTAGTATTGTTGAAGCCTTTGCGTGTAATATAAAAACCCGCTAAAGCCAGCAACAGATACAATACCGCCCACACGGGACCGAATACCCAATCCGGCGGTGAAAAGAATGGATGGGCTAAGCTGTGATACCAGGGCATATTCGTCATGGTAATTTGAGCTCCCATCCACATGGGCACTTGCCAAATCAAGATCCATAATAGCAGTTTTACTACTTGCATAATCCCTCCTTTGGTTTAGGTTGTATTAGTATAAGCGAAAGTAAATTAGCGGGCAAGCGAAAAAATTAATTAGACGTATTATGCCTTATATTTTTCTATCCGTATTTCCTCTAAAAATGGTAAAATAAATATATATTTTTCCAGTGAGGGAATATGGATACCAAACTGATTACGGATATTACAAACTGGCTGAAAACCACCGATTTAGCAGAATTTTGTTATCAAAAAGATCATAATTGTATTGAAATTAAAACCCGCGAGGCTTTGCCGGCTCCCGTACAGACGACTTGTCATTTGACGGCGGTAACGGCACCGGCTGTCGGGTTTTATTATGCTGCGCAAAAAGGAAAAAGTTTGTCCTTAAAAGAAGGCCAAACCCTTAAAAAGGGAGATAGTTTGGGGTTTGTTGAAACCGCTGCTAAAAAGCATGCTATTACGGCCCCGGTGGCAGGTGTTTTGCGTGTCATTTCTGCCGAAGACGGCAAGCCTGTTGAATATGGTCAGCCTTTATTTTTTATTGAGCCTTAATTATGCCAAATATTAAAGTAACCCCTTTCAAAAAAGTTCTCATTGCCAACCGCGGCGAAATTGCTTTGCGTATTATTCGCACGCTTAAAGAAATGGGCATTCAGTCTGTGGCGGTTTATTCAGAAGCCGACCGCAGCAGCTTACACGTGCGTTTGGCAGATGAGGCAGTTTGTATCGGAGCGGCTCGTTCCGCAGACAGCTATTTGAATATAGATGCGCTAATTACGGCAGCTAAAATTACAAGGGCCGATGCCATACATCCGGGCTATGGATTTTTATCTGAAAATGCAGACTTTGCCCAAGCGGTTACCAAAGCTGGTATGACCTTTATCGGACCAACTGCCCAAGCAATTGAAATGTTAGGTGTAAAAAGCAAAGCGCGCGAAATTGCCGTCAAAGGCGGCGTAGCGGTTACGCCGGGTTCTAATGGTATTGTCGGAAAAAATTACCGCGAAGTAGCTAATAAAATCGGCTATCCGATTATGATTAAAGCCACTTTGGGCGGCGGCGGAAAAGGAATGCGTGCCTGTATGACGGAAAAAGATTTGGACCGCATGCTAAAAACCGCACAGGCGGAAGCCAAAGCAAATTTTGGGGATGACCGCGTCTATTTTGAAAAATTGGTCTTAAATCCGCGCCATATTGAAGTACAAGTAGCCGCCGATAATTACGGAAATGCGGTAGCTTTTGCAGAACGGGATTGTTCTATGCAGCGCCGTCATCAGAAATTGTTGGAAGAATCTCCTTCTCCGTTTGTAACTCCGGCGGTGCGTAAAAAATTGCAGGAAGCGGCTATTAAAATTGTAAAAGCTGCTAAATACCGCGGCGTGGGAACGGTTGAATTTTTAATGGCACCGAACAAGGATTTTTACTTTATGGAAGTTAATACGCGTTTGCAAGTAGAACATCCCGTAACAGAAGCGGTATGCGGGCAAGACCTTGTCAAAATGCAAATCCAAATTGCACAGGGAGAGCCGCTATACATCACGCAAGCCGAGGCGGGCCGCGTGGGGTGTTGCGCCATTGAGCACCGTATTAATGCCGAAGACAGCGAACACAATTTTGCGCCTTGTCCGGGAACGATTGAAGAATGGGTGCCTGCCGGAGGATTAGGAATACGTTTAGACAGCCACATGTATACGGGCTATACCATTCCGACTTATTATGACAGTTTGATTGCTAAACTCATAGTAACGGCAGACAGTCGTCCAGGAGTGCTTGCGCGTAGCCGCCGGGCCTTAAATGAATTTGTAGTCGGGGGCGTTAAAACAACGATTCCCTTCCATCAGAAAATTGTAAATCATCCGGATTTTGTGGCGGGCAATACTGATACGGGGCTGATTGAACGGATGCTTGCTGAGGAGAAACATGAAAGCAAAAAATAAAATTTTCAGCCGCCGCGCCTTAAGTGTATGGCTTGCTAAACAGCGCAAAGCCGGCAAGAAAATTGTTTTTACAAACGGATGCTTTGATATTTTACACGCCGGGCATGTGAGTATTTTGGAATTTAGCCGCTCGAAAGGGGATGTGCTGGTGGTGGGGGTCAATAGTGATGCTTCTGTTAAACGGTTAAAAGGCCCGACTCGCCCTGTTAACAAAGAGACCGACCGTGCTTTGGTATTGGCCGCGTTGGAGTCTGTGTCAGCGGTGTGTATTTTCCCGGAAGATACCCCGTATAACTTGATTAAAATTGTCCAGCCCGATGTGCTTGTTAAGGGTGGCGATTATAAACTTACTGAAATTGTGGGCCGCGAATTTGCAAAAAAAATAGTACGTTTTGCGCTCTTAAAAGGGCGTTCTACTACAAATATTATTAAAAAAGTACAAAAGTAGGAAAGGAAAAGAAAATGTCTGATATTTTTGAGAAATGCAGAAATTATAAAGATGCCAAATTAGCCATGAAATTGGGTATTTACGGTTATTTCCAGCCGATAGAATCGGCGCAAGGACCGGAAGTTATATTGAACGGTAAAAAATATATTATGGCAGGTTCTAACAACTATTTGGGCCTAGCCGATGACCCAGAAATGAAAAAGACTGCAGCTGAAGCCGCAGCAAAATACGGTACCGGCAGTGCAGGTTCGCGTTTCTTAAACGGCAATACGATTTTTTTGGAAAAATTGGAACAACATTTGGCCCGTTTCAAACGCCGGGAGGCCGCGCTCATCTTTTCCGCCGGCTATCAAATGAATTTAGGTGTTGTTTCCTGCTTGCTGAAAAAAGGTGATTACGCAATTGTAGATAAATTAGACCATGCCAGTATTTTGGATGGAGTACGTTTATCCGGTGCGGAAATGGTGCGTTTTAAGCATAATGATATGGCCGATTTGCAGCGTGTACTGGCTAAGTTGCCGGAAGAAGCCGGAAAACTTATCATTGTAGACGGTGTTTTCAGTATGGAAGGCGATATTTGTCCGTTGCCCGAAATTGTTAAACTAGCCAAACAATACGGAGCCCGCACGATTGTAGATGATGCACATGCAACGGGTATTTTGGGCAAAACCGGGCGCGGCACCTGTGAGCATTTTGGACTGGAAAACGGCGAAGTAGATTTGGTGGTCGGTACCTGTTCGAAAACCTTTGCTACCGTCGGAGGATTTGTAGTAGGGGATGCCGATATTATTCACTTTATCCGTCATAATGCGCGCAGCCAAATTTTTTCTGCGGCCTTGCCGCCTGCTTCTGTCGCCTCTATTAATAAGGCGTTAGATTTAATTGAAAATGATACTTCTCGCCGCGATAATTTGTTCCGCATGACCGATAATTTGAAAAAAGGTCTGCGCGAACTGGGCTATGATTTAGGACACAGCACCACTCCGGTTATTCCGGTGCATGTGGGCAGCAACGAGAATTGTTTTAAGATGTGGCGTGCCCTACACGAACTGGGTATTTTCTCTAATCCGGTTGTCAGCCCTGCCGTGCCGCCGGGCCACGCGCTCATGCGCCTGACTTTAATGGCCACGCACACCGATGAACATGTGCAGAAAATCATTGAGGCATTTGCCAAAGCAGGCCGCGCAGTGGGCATAATCAAATAAATTTATACCCCGCTTATGCGGGGTTTTTTACAGAGGGCATATGACAATTACAGTCGTGGATGCTGAACAAAAATTAAAAGAATTTGTACAATTCCCGTTTGATTTGTACGCAGCAGACCCGTATTGGGTGGGGGAATTAAAAGCAGATACCCTTCATTTATTGCGTCCGGAAAATGCGTTTTGGAAACATGCGCGTCGTAAATTATTTTTAGCTTACCAAGATGAGAAAATCGTAGGGCGGCTGTGTGCGCTAGTCAATGATACCTACAATGAATATCACAAAGAAAATATCGGATTTTTCGGATTTTTTGATTGTATAAATAAGGCGGAAATTTCTCACGCCCTTTTTGCCGAAGGGGAAAACTGGCTGCGCGCGCAAGGGGTGTCTGCGGTGCGCGGTCCGGCCAATCCGTCGTCTAATCATCCGTATGGGCTACTCATAGAAGGATTTGACAGTATGCCTGCCATTATGATGCCCTATAACTATCCGTATTATGCAGATTTAATTGAGCAGGAAGGTTTTGGTAAAGTAAAAGATTTACTTGCTTTTGAGCGTACACGTAATGATAAATTTTCACCGCTGTTTGAAAAAATCGTTGCGCGTGCCAGCCGTGCCAAAGGGATTAGCTTGCGGCGCATTAACTTGAAAAATTTACAACAGGAAGCTTCGGCCATTCGTAAGATTTACAATGATTCGTGGGCGGAAAATTGGGGCCATACGCCTATTTCTGAGGAAGAAATACAAGATATGGTCAAAGAATTAAAACCCGTTTTACGCGTGGAAGGCACGTGTGTGGTGGAAGTGGACGGTGTGCCGGCTGGGTTTTATATTGCCATTCCTAACATGAATCACGTGCTGAAAATTTTGCGTGGGTCTTTGACGAATCCTATTCGGGTTTTGCGTGCTTTGTGGGCGTGGAAACATATTCGCGATGCACGGTTGATTATGCTGGGTATTGACCCCGCACACCGCAAACGCGGCCTAGATTTGGTACTCATTAATCACATTGTCAAATATGGCGTGGCAATCTGGGATAAGGCAGAACTCTCCTGGATTTTAGAAGATAACGAAGGCATTATTCGCGCCATGACCGAATCCGGCTGCTATCCGATTAAACGGTATAGACTTTATCAGAAAAGTTTGTAAGATACTATTGATTCTGGTAGCATTTGCAAGTGTTTGTTCCGCACCAATTATGCCCTTCAGAAGAACCTGTTTGTTCTTTACAAAAAGTGTCTGAGATATAATTGTTCTCTTCATAAGAGCAACACATAATCTTGTCGCTCTCTAAATAACGCTGAAAAGATATAATATGACCCGGACCAATACCACAAGATACCCGCCCCTCACTTCCTGTGTCAGACAAATAAAATGAACAGGTTGCTCCCTCTTTTATTTTGATCGTGGAGCAGTCATTATTTATACAAGGATAAGATATAGCTAAATTTTTTCCGTCATCTGTATATTTTCCATTAGCTAAAAAATATTCTTGTTCTGCTTGCCATAAAGCTTTTGAAGCGATAACTACTTGTGTAATTTTGCTCTTAGCCACTGCTTTTTGGTATTGAGGTAAGGCAATAGCGGCCAAAATGCCGATAATTAATACGACTACTAATAATTCAATAAGCGTAAAACCCTGATATTTCATACGTTTTCCTTATATTTTCTGTCTTTGGAAAACGCAAATAAAAACGGCTGCTATAGCTGAGCCTCTTGCAGTAACCCAAACCATAACAGCCGTAGTTTACCGTCGTATGACGGTAAACATTCAGCACAAAATGTCCGGGTAATTAGTCCGTACATTTTGTGCTTCAAAACGGCTGTTTTTGGACTGCAAGAGTGCCTTTGGTTTTCCAAAAGCTCTCCGTATTCTATATACGGTTCCAAAAACAGTAATAAATTGTAAGTGCCGCATGTTATGCGGGTACTGCTAACCTCCTAATGCAACACCCCTATTATAACAAAAAATTATTTTTTCGTGCTGACCCGTTCCCAAGCGGCTTCAAAATCAGTCGGAACAGGTACTTCAAAAGAAAGTTTTCTGCCGGTAAAAGGATGCTTAAATTCCAACCGACGAGCATGTAACATCAGGCGGTCTGCCGTCGCACCCTTATATAACCAATCCCCCAGTACCGGGTATCCGAGCCAACTTAAATGCACACGCAGCTGATTGGTGCGGCCTGTACGCGGATAAAGTTCAATATAGGTAAATCCGTTTTTGCGTTTTAATACTTTATATTCGGTAATAGCCTCTCGTCCGACGTCAGAAGCTTTAATTTTGCCGCCCGCCACGCGCCCGATAGGTACTTCAATACGTCCGGTATCGTCGGGCACTTCACCGCAAGCAATAGAATGATACGTTTTATGTACTTCGCGATTGGCAAAAAGTTCCGTCATGGCGTTTTGAAATTCTGCATTTTTTGCAAGCAACATAATGCCGCTGGTTTCACGGTCTAAACGGTGAACAAGCCCCGCGCGCGGAGTTTCTTTATCAAACCCTTTTGGCGGATTGGCAAGTACGCAAGCTACCAGCGTTTCTTCTACCGCAAAGGCAGCCTCGGGATTCGTTTCCCAAATGGGGCTTTGCGGATGCACCAGCATGCCCGCGGGTTTATTAATTACAAAGTAATCTTTCCCGTCGGCAATAACCAAGTCGGCTAGTTTGTTTTTTGGTGTCGCGGCATTGGGCAAAGAGACTTCTACAAGATCTCCTTCTTCCAAGGGCCAAGATGGTTTTACGGTTTTTCCGTTAACCGTTACTTTGCCATCTTTGATCATTTTTTGAATAATGGAACGGGAAAAATCGGGCAGTTCATCGGTTACAAAAACATCCAACCGGCGGGAATATCCGCTAAACGTGTAGGTTTTTTTATCGGGCATGAGAAATATCCTTTTTCAAAAAATAAAAAATGACTCCGGCTATGGCCGCGGCGAGTAAAGCGATTAGTTGTGAGGGGGACATCCCAAGGAAAAAACCGCCTCTAAAATCCCCGCGGAAAAATTCCACAAAGAAACGAATCAGCGCATATCCGGCTAAATAGAAAGCCAATATGGCTCCGTCCTTATGCGGTTTTTTATAAAAATGTTGCAATGTAAAAAATAAAATTAAATTCAATATTACTTCGTACAATTGGGTCGGATGTAACGGTTTGCCTAAATAGTGCGGAGCAACCAAACTGTGCGGATCGGTAAAGATAATCCCCCACGGTAAATCCGTCGGTTTTCCATGGCAACATCCTGCCAAAAAACAGCCGATGCGCCCGATGGCATGTCCTAGCGGTAAGGCCACTATATAAAAATCAGCCGTTTGTAAAATAGGAAGTTTCTTTTTTTTAAGGTACACGATTGTAGCAATAATGGCCACGATTGCCCCACCGAAAAATACAAATCCATAACGGAAATCACGCACTGCATTTTGCAAGCGTTCTGCAAACGTGGTACCCATTTCCGGCCATGATACAATTAAATATAAAAGTTTTGCTCCCAGCAGAGCGCCGACAAACGCAATAAAAATAAGGTTCCAGAAAGTGTCTTTGTCTAAGCGAATATAATGCAAGCGGCGGTATAAATACCACGAGCAAATGCCGTACGCAAGAGCCATCATCAGCCCATAACTGGCTAATTCAAAAGAACCAATATGAAATAGTACCGGGTGCATTAAACAATGACTCCTTCGTCTTTGATGGCGCTCTTGATAAAGGGATTGCGCAGGCGTTCTTCTTCAATAGTAGAGCTGCAACGCCCGCCATAACTGTGTCCGGCAAAAATGCGGGTGTCTGCGGGTAGTTTGGACAACATTAACAAGCTTTTGCGCATGGCCCGCGGATCGGAGGACGGCAAATCTACGCGTCCACAGGCCCCCGGGAAAAGCGTATCTCCGGTGAAAAGATCGTTGCCGATTTGTATACATACGCTTCCTGCAGTGTGCCCCGGGGTCGGAAGAATATAAATAGCAAAGGGGCCCATTTGAATCTGTTGTTCGCCACAGTAAGTATGTAAGACCTCTTGCGGTAAACCGCTTAGGGCTACATCTTTTTCCTCTAAGTAAGCTTGCAAATGATGCGCACGCAATAAAGGTTCGCAATCTTTTACATGGTCAAAATGTCCATGAGTAAACAGTACCCCAAGCAGCTTTAATTTTTTCTGTGTGAGCGTGTGTTCAATATAAGGCATGTCCCAACCCGGATCAATGAGCAGTGCGTTATTTGCTTCGCTTACCAGATAGGTACAATTGGCCATCGGGCCGAGTTCTAACACTTCTATATTCATATTATTTTGTTTTGAAACGATATTCTGTTTCGCCCGGCAAAGACATGTGATACTTTACACGGGCTATCTGTTCGATATAAACAGGATCTTGGTTTTTTAGTAGCTCTAATTTTTCTTGTAATTGTTCGTATTCCTTATCTAACTGCATGCTTACTTTTGCTAAGCGTTTTTGCTCCCGTTTATTATGAATCAGTCCGGTAATACTTTTGTATAAAAAGCCGCACACGACCAACACTGCTATACATAAAATAAGCAGCGGTTTGCGATAGTGCAGCAGGGTTCCTTTTATTTCATTCATTTTATAAAAGCATCCTGTTGGGCATATACTGCTTTTTTGCCCAGCTCCTGTTCAATTTGTAACAAGCGATTATATTTAGCGGTACGCTCTGCCCGTGCCGGTGCGCCGGTTTTGATAGCGCCTGCATTGGTGGCTACGGCTAAATCTGCAATAAATGTATCTTCTGTTTCCCCGGAGCGGTGCGAAATGATGCAAGCATATTTGGCCTTTTGTGCCTGCAAAATAACATCAATCGTTTCGGAAACCGTACCGATTTGATTAAGTTTAATCAAAATAGCATTGGCGGCTTTTTGTTTTATTCCCATTTGCAATCTGTGAGAATTAGTTACAAATAAATCATCTCCTACCAAGCGAATTTTTTTACCTAGGGTTTGCGTGATATATTGCCAACCGGTCCAATCATCTTCTTGCAAGGGATCTTCTATGGATATAAGTGGGAATTTTTTACACCAATCGGCAAAAATTTTAGTCATTTGCTCGGCGGTATAATCCTTTTTTTCAAAATAGTATTTCCCATTTTTATAAAATTCGCTTGCCGCACAATCCATAGCTAGCGACATGGAAGGGTGCCCGGCTTTTTTACAGGCCGCCATTAAAATGTTAAGTACTTCGTCATGTTTGGCGATTTTCGGCGCAAAGCCGCCCTCATCACCTACCGCAATGACTTGGCCTTGTTTTTTAAGGATTTCTTTAAGGGTATGATACGTTTCGACGGCCCCTTGTAATGCCTCTGCAAATGTGCGTGCTTTCGCCGGGACAATCATAAATTCTTGTATGTCTAAACCGGAGTCGGCATGTTTGCCGCCGTTAATAATATTTAACATCGGAGTAGGCAATAGATAGGTTTTAGATTTTAGTCCGTAACAGCGGCGAATATGTTCATAAAGCGGACGTTTGGCACTCGCGGCGCCTGCACGCAAAACAGCCATAGAAACAGCCAGCATCGCATTGGCCCCAAGCTTGGTTTTGTTCTCGGTACCGTCTAAAGCAAGCATGGTATCATCTACCAACCGAATATCTTCGGCATCTATACCTTTGATATGCTTGGCAATTTTGCTCACATGCGCAACGGCTTTTAATACGCCTTTTCCGTGGTAACGGCGGCTGTTGTCGCGCAATTCTAAGGCTTCATGGGAACCGGTGCTGGCTCCACTGGGTACCATAGCGGTACCGATTGCTCCGTCGGTTAATAATACATCCGCTGCAACCGTTGGAAATCCGCGGGAATCCAAGACTTCCCGTCCGGTTACGCTTTTGATTTTAGCCATATAACCCCCTTATATGATGCTATCGATGATTTTTTTACCTTCTTTAATCAAAGCGGCGGGCATTTTTTCATCCGGTCCTTCCGCATACATACGAATCAACCGTTCGGTGCTGGACGGACGGATAGCCAGCCAGCTACCGCCTTTAAGGATAAACTTAAAACCGTCCATGGAATCAATACGCCATACCGATGTTTTCATAATATTAAGCGGGGGTTTAATATCCAATTGCTCCATAATACGGTTAATTTCCGTTTCTGTTTTAGGGATACTGACTTTTTGGTCATACATCGGCCGATATTTTTTATAAAAATCTTTACGGAGTTGCTTGAGTGTTTTCTTTTCTACGGCCATCATATCAATGACCAAAAAACAAGCAAGCAGCCCGTCTTTATCCGGGATGTGATTTGCTACTGAAATTCCGCCGGATTCCTCCATACCCATGATGTACTGTCCGCTAATCATTAGCTCAGTAATATACTTAAATCCAACGGGAGTTTCGCGCAGCATCAGGCCGTGTAGTTTGGCCACTTGGTCAAATAAAGTAGAAGATATGACGCTGCGTACAACGCGCCCTTTCAGTTTCTTATTTTTGACTAAATGGTGCAATATCATGGGGGCTATTTCATTTGGAGACACCCACTCCCCATCGGCATCAATAATGCCGAATTTGTCGCAATCGGGGTTGCAAGCAATACCCAAATGCATTTTTTTGGAAAGTACTAATTTGCGCAAATCCTGCAAGCTGACAGGGCCGGCATTAGGGGTTTTGCCGCCGAACAAAACATCTCTGCCTTCATGTACTGCTTCAACGGCTACACCATGTTTTTCTAAGGCCTGGCGGAAAAAATGCTGGGCAGTACCAAATAATGGGTCTAAGGCAACTTTGAGTTTGGCTTTTTTAAGCGCCTTGCTGTCTAAAATTTTCTCCATGTGTGCCATATATTCTTTTTTCAAAGAATTAGTCGGCACTACGGCGGAATTAAGGTGATCAAATTCCGTAGAGGAAGTTTTCAAAATTTGAGCATTGGCCGGCGGGGTGCGGTGTTCAATATCTTCTACAATTTCGTTGTTGGCAATTCCACCGTAATAAGCGATCCATTTTAATCCGCCGACGTGATAGGCGCCTTCGCTGCCGGTGATAATGACACCGCCTACAGCGCCTTCCTTGAGCACATTCCATTCTACGGCCGGAGTCGGCAAAGGTTCATCTGCCATTTTTACACTAATACCGCTAGCTAAGAATGCATTAGCTGCCACATAAGCAAATTGTTTTGCCAGAAAACGGGTATCGTATCCGATAATAATAAGCGGCTTTTTGTTCTTTTTACCGAGATTTTGGCAATGTTTTTGATACCCAGTACCTTCAAAACCATAGAAAGGATGTTCCAATACATGGTCGGAAATCCCGAATGCCAAACGCTGTATCGTTTGGGCGGTCATATCTTCCGCAATAATAGAGCGGAAACCGGATGTGCTAAATTTGATATCTTCACTCATAGGTGCACACATTATACTAAAAACGGGCAGCATTTGCGAATTTTTATGATATTACCCAAAATTCAGCTGAGTATTAGTGCGATTAGGTAGCTTTAGTATATCCCTCTTTTTCTAGCAATGTACACATTTGAATTCCGATAGCATTATCGTCATAAATTCTACAGACTTTTTCCTTTGAGAAATTAGTATAGATACGGGTAAATAATCTGTATATTTGTTCTCCTTGTGCGTTTCTTCTGGAGGCTATCCAATCGCAATAATCGGGACCACAATAAGCAGCGTAAGTAAAATATCGAGAAGAAGCGAGAGCCCCATAAGAAATATTGTCGCCCCAAGATTTCATAGCAGGAAATTCGACAGATAAAACAGAATTATCACCTAACAATTGTGTGGCGCTAGTTGGATATCCGTTTTCTAATATATAAAGAGCTAGGGCTTTTTCGATAGCACTTCCCATAGATAAAGCCTCTGCTAAACGGCTTTTTTCCACGGCTTTTTGATACTGGGGCAGTGCCACGGCAGCCAAAATGCCGATAATTAGTACTACGACCAAAAGTTCAATTAAAGTAAAAGCCTCGCAAGAAAATGAATATTTTTTCTGTTGCATAGTTTATCCTTATATGCCCTACCTGGTATCATAGCAACAGAAAACGGCTATTATATCAGGCGCCCTAAACTCACCGCAATATAACAGCCGTGGTCCGCCGCGCAGAACGCGGCAGACACTCGGCCCTACACACCCGGGTAATTAGTCCGTGTATGTGTGGCCTAAAACGACTGCTTTTGGAGTTTAGGGAGGCCGCCGAAGCGGCTATCCGCGCGTGGGGCGCGGATCCAAAAACAGCTTAGATTGTAAATACTATTATAGCATAAAATGGTAAAATGAATTACAATGCGCGAGGTGTGGGTTGTATGAATTTTGAATATATCAAAGAATTTATTAAAGCGGCTAGACTACCGAATTACCGTATTGCACAAGTAAAGGATGCTGTTTATAAAAAAGGTATTACTTCGTGGAACGAAGCTACTGCCTTGCCCATTGCCGTGCGCGAACAGTTGGAAAAAGAACGTCCGATTTTAAGCTTTACCCTTAAAAAAATGGTTTTTTCTAAAGAAGACCGCGTGGCAAAGGCGCTCTTAAAGCTTAAAGACGGCCTGCTGATAGAGACCGTATTGCTCAAACCGCATGAGGGATGGAGTGTATGTGTTTCCACGCAAGTAGGCTGTGCGATGCATTGCAGTTTTTGCAGTACGGGGCGTATGGGGTTTAAGCGGGATTTGACAGAAGAAGAAATTGCCGACCAAGTATTGTTTTGGTTCCAATATGTCAAAAAAGAAAAAATCGGCGAGCGTATTTCGCATGTAGTATTTATGGGAATGGGCGAGCCGCTGGTTAATTATCTACATGTGGTCAAGGCGGTGCAAAACCTAACCTGTCCGGATTTCTTACATATTGGGGCGCGGCATATTTCTATTTCTACGTCAGGTATTGCAGACAAATTGCAGAAACTGGCTACCGATTTGCCGCAAGTAAATTTGGCCATTTCCTTGCATAATGCCGATAATGAGGAGCGTACCAAATTAATGCCCGTAAACCGTCGGTATGATTTAGATGAATTGCGCCTGGCACTAGATGAATATTTGGCGCTTACCGGACGGCAGGTGTTTTTGGAATATGCTGTCATTGACGGGGTCAATAATCGTCCGGAGCATATCCGCAAATTAGGCAAATGGATTCGTGACAGTAAATTTAGTTACTTGTTGCATGTTAATTTGATTGCGTGTAATTTGGGCCGTGGCGCAAAGACGGAAGATAGAGTAGTACAAGATATGGCTCAAGCGCTTAAGGCGATGGGTATCGGTGTAACCATTCGCAAAAGTATGGGCAACGACATCAGCGCGGCGTGTGGACAATTAGCATCTAAAAATTAGGAGAGAATATGAAAAAAATTATTTTAATTAGTTTAGCTTGTTTGAGCTTGGGGGCGTGTGCTACGCTCAGTCAGGCCAATATGGATTGGATTGCTATCGGGCCGACTTTTCCTGCAAAAAATGCGTCGGATGTGGAAATTTTTACCAATCCCAAAGAAATTACGCATCCGTATGGAAATTTGGGGTTACTACGCATTAAAAATTTAGAGCCGGACCGCGATACCTTAAAACGCGGGGTGCAGCAAGCCCGCAAATATGTGGCTTCCAAAGGTGCCGATGCCATGTATTTAGGGCAATATAACAGTGCTGAAGACGGCTCTGCCAATCCGAAAGTTACCTTAATTATATATGCCCTTAAATATGCAGATAATTTGACAGAGGCAGATTTTGAGGCCATGGATGAATTTGAAGTAGAAGGTGCTTTGAATAGTACCGCTAATTTATAATATGGCAAAAAAAGCAATTGTTTTATTCTCCGGCGGCTTGGACAGTACGACCTGTTTATATTGGGCTTTGGCGCAAGGTTATACTTGCGAAACCTTGACGGTAAGCTATGGTCAAAAACATGTGCGCGAAGTGCAAGCCGCTCGAACTATTGCTGAAAAATTAGGGGTCAGACAACATGCTGTAACGCTCAATTTGCCCTGGCTGTCTGCCAGTTCTTTGGTGGATGTTAATCAGCAAATTCCCGAACACAAACTGACCGATATTACCAACGGACAAATTCCGTCTACTTATGTGCCGGGACGTAATTTAATGTTTTTATCGGTGGCGGCTTCTTTAGTAGATGCTGTTAAAGCGGATGCTATCGTGGCTGGGCCGAACGCCATTGATTTTTCGGGTTATCCGGATTGCACCCCGTCCTTTTTTCAGGCGGCCGCAGAGGCGATTAACCGAGGTACAGAACGGGGAGTTACGCAAGGGGTAGATGTGTTGGCTCCTTTAATGGATTTGACTAAAACGGACATTGTGAAACTGGGGGTTAAATTGGGCGTACCGTTTGAATTAACATGGAGTTGCTACGAAGGGGGAGAAAAGCCCTGCGGCCATTGTGATTCTTGCAAATTACGCGCGCGCGGTTTTGAACAAGCCGGAGTAAAAGACGGAGCAATAGCAAAATGAAAAAGATTTTTTTAATTATAGGTATACTGTGTTTAGCCTTTAGTGCACAAGCGGCAGAAGAACAAAAGCCTGTTTCCGGGCAGAAGCTTCCTGTTTATATGCAGCCGACTCAAGAACAGCGCAAAGCATTTAAGCAACGCAATAAACAAATTCATCAACTGACTAAAAAATACCGCAAAGCGACTACTGCTGAAGAAAAAACGAAAATTAAAGCCCAAGTAACGCAAATTGTATCTGATGCTACGGATGCCAATATGGCGTGGGCCTTGGAGCGTGTTGCCTCTGAAAAAGAAAATTTGACTGTATGGGAAAATAAACTCAAAGAGCGTCAGAAAAATTTAGAGCAAATAAAAGCGCGCCGCGTGGATGAAATTTTAAGCGGAGAAGCGGAGCAACGCTACAAACTGGCCAAAAAACGTTGGAAAAAAGAAATGAAAGAAATGAAAAGAAACATGAAATAAATATTTGGATATAAAAAACCCCGCTCATTTGAGCGGGGTTTTTACTGAATTTCTAGAATAAATCCGAGCTTTCCAAGGCGTTTAGCGCATTGGCAATATCATTGACCACTATGATAAACCGCGCCCAACCCGGCGCATGAGCAGAGGCCCCGTAAATAGAGGTAATATTTAAGCCATGTTTGTGCATCACTTCGCCAATGTCGCGCGCGATACCGATACGGTCCGGCGTATCAATGCAAATCGCATCCGTTTTTACATTGGTAAAGCCGCCTTTGGTCAGTGCGTGTCCTACTTCATCATTATATTTAATAGCTACGCGCACCACTGCCGCATCAAAACGAACATCAGAAGAAATAGCCAATAAACTGACATTTTCTTTGACAAATAAATCAGAAAAACTTTTTAGTGCGCCCGGCTCATTGGTTAAAAATACGCTGTATTGCTTCACGACGGTAATAGACATAAGAACCCCTTTCACCCTGCAGAATAGGCATACGGCTATGCCTTTAATTGCTTTTCTTTATTATATCAAACATTTCCCGGTGTATTTTGCTATTACTGGCCAGCGTTTGTTTTCCGAAATCTGCCAGCTTACTCCATTTTTTACCGGAAAAATCGGTTACTTTGCCGCCTGCTTCTTCTAAGATTAATTTACCGGCGGCAATGTCCCACGGATTGAGGCAATCTTCCCAATATCCGTCAAAACGGCCGGCGGCTACCCAACACATATCTAATGCCGCAGATCCCAAACGGCGTATATCGTGGCAAGCTAGAATAAACGCCTCAAAGCGGTTTAATAATTCTTTCATGCGGTGCTGGCGCACATACGGAAATCCGGTCACCAATAGCGCATTTTCTACTTTTTTAACGGAAGAAACCTGAATTTTTTTGCCGTTTAAGGTGGCCCCTTTTCCTTTTTGTGCTAAAAATAATTCATCCATACACATATCATATACCCCACCTAATACAATTTTATTTTTATAGGCAAGTGCTATCGATACGGAGAAATGCGGCATGGTATGAGCAAAATTAGTTGTTCCGTCAATGGG
>Ga0310786_10004960_pt1 | contig 18248 bp, 13 predicted proteins | sample AusTroGonzalo_MG_FD_203881 | JGI IMG/M metagenome (GOLD analysis project Ga0310786, IMG submission 203881) | Bovine rumen microbial communities from tropical cattle in Woodstock, Queensland, Australia - Gonzalo_03 (v2) (version 2) | ecosystem: Host-associated > Mammals > Digestive system >... | reverse complement strand
CAAGTACGGCGAATACGCGCTGCACGCCGAGATGGCCCCGCTCGTTCTGGAAAAAAAGGAGCTGGAGAGCTTCAGAAAGGACGCGGAACTCGTTTTATCCGCCGCGGAACTGTTTTCCCGCGAAGCGCTGAAAAACGAAAAATGGCTCAAAGACTGCCTGCCCGATCCCGGAATGAGGAAACTCACTAAGATCGATCCCGGCTACGAACTCTTCATTCCCTGCGCCCGCTTCGACACCTTCCCCTATCAGAGCGGACCGGTCATGATCGAACTTAACACCGACGGCTGCTCCGGCATGAGCAACCTCGACACCTTCCAGTCGCTCTATACCGAACTCATCATGCGCCAGTTTATGCCGAAGAGCGGGCTGGGGACCGAGGAGATCCTGCCCCACCTTCTGGAAACGCTCCTTAAGTGCTACCGCTCCTTCGCCAAAAAATTCCCGAGGGCCGGGAAAGCCTGGCCAAAAACACCCACCGTGGCCATCGTGGACTGGCAGGAGGAGGAGACCGCCTGGGAATTCTACGCCTGCTCCGAATTCTTCCGCTCCAAAGGCATAAGGGCGCTGGTCGCGTCTCCGGGTCAACTGAAGTTCGATGGGAAGACCGTCACCGTGGCCGGTGAGGAAGTGCACCTTATCTACCGTAGGCTTCTGGGCGAGGACTGGGGAAAGCGCTTCGGGGAGCTGAAGGCTCTGAGCGGCGCTTTTTCCGAGCACAAGATCTGCGTGGTCGGTTCGCCCCGCTCCCAGATAGCCTTCTCCAAAAAGCTCTTCGCCTACCTGAGGGCGCCGGAAATGCTCAAGCTTTACGACCGCGAAACCAGGGAAGCCGTTTTGCGCACCGTGCCCTGGACGATCCCTTTGAGAAAGAAAATGCCCGCGGCGGAATATCAGGGAAAAATGATCGATCCTCTGCCCTTCATCTTGAAAAACAAGGACCTCTTCGTATTGAAGCCCTGCGTTTCCAAGTGCGGCTTCGGCATCCTGCAGGGAATACACACCAAGGAAGCGGCCTGGAAGAAGGGAGTTCTGGCGGCGCTGGAAGAGGACTTTGTCATCCAGGAGTTCGTGCCCTTGAGGACCGCCCTTTTCCCCGTGCACGGTAAATTCCGCGAGGAAGAGAAGCGCTACCTCCACGCCGGCGTCTATCTCTTCGGAGGAAAATTCTCCGGCTTCTTCGGCAGGACCTGCAAGGATCCCCTGCTGACTTTAAGGCACGGCGAAAGGATGCTGCCGATACTCTGGAAGAAAAAATAAGGGAAGGGGGCCTCAAGGCCCCCTCCTTTTTTAATCTTCTTCCTTCTTCTTTCCCTCCTTCATGCCCAGAAGCGTGTAGGGCGTGTCGGTGAGCGCGTCACAAATGACGTAGCTCGGATAGTCCTTGTGATAGTCGGGATCGTAGATCACTACGTCGGATTTGTCGGGACGCACTATGAGCGACTGCTGCCCTTTTAGGGGCCTCTCGTCTCGTACGACGAGCGTCGTGGCGTTGATCCTGTCGCGGTTGTGGTTCAAAAGAAGAAAATCGCAGCGGCTGCCGGACAGCTTCGTTATCTCCTCCGGATTGGAGACGAATCTGAGAAGACCGTAGGGCGTCATCACCAGATGGTCCCTGAGGTGCGGCGCGCGGGCCGCCAGATGCTTCTCCGCCTGCTTTTTGGCGCGCCTGGCCACGGAGTCAGCCCCCAGCATCGCCTTGTCGCTCGCAAGTAAAGAGAGCGCGGTCGGCAGATCGAAGCCGTAGTAGAGTTTCGAGATCTTCATGAGCAGCCTGAGGGAAATGAGGCTCCGGCTGTTTTCGATGTTGGAGAGGAAACGGTAGTTTACCTCGAGTTTGGCAGCCAGTTCTTTGATGCTAAGCCCTTCCGCCTGGCGGAAAGCTTTGAGAAATTTCGCGGATTTGTTCATAAATATCCTCATAATTATTTTCATATATTTTATTTCCCATAATTGAAAATTACAATAAATTTTCCGTAACCTATCAAAATTTGTATACTTTTTTCAAAGTTGATACAAATTAGGAAAATTTAAAAAATAAAAATTACTTTTGAAAATAAAAAGGATAACGGCCCGAGGCCATTTTTTGTCAAAAAAGCCGAGCCGCCGGAAACGCTATCAAAAACGCGTGCCCTTTATTTGGGGTTCGTTTCCAGTTTGCGTTCGGGCAGGACCGTCACGCTGAACACTTTCCTTAGGGTGACCTTGTTCTGGTCTTTGACGCCTATGGTGAACTTGAAAGTGCCTTCCCTCTCGGGCAGGCCGAGAAGCAGGCCGTTCTCCTTGAGGAGGAATCCCGGAGGGTTGCCGGGCGTCATCATCAGGACTTCGAAGGGCGGGGCGCCGCCCGTGATCATGAAGTTGAAGTAGTAGTGTTCCTTTACGTGGGCGTCGGGAAGTTTTTCCGGCGTCTTGATGGCCAGGGGCAGACTCTTGGGATCGAAGGGGTCGGAGTTGGCGGCGTACTCGTCGTTGTCGCAGGCGCCGTCGGCGTCGAAGTCGATAAGGCCGACGGGCGGGAAATACTTGAAGAGCCGGCTCTCGGAGCAGGAAACTCTCCCCTCTTTGTCCTCGCAGGCGATCTGCCAGACGTAGAGGCCGGGGAAATCGCTCGTGAAGACGTACCAGTTGTCCGTCAGCAATTTGTCCTCGCAGACGGTCAGGCGGTCGCCGATCATGGAGTAGATGACGAGATGATACTTGAGATCCTGGCCGGGGCTTTGCCAGACGAGGCGCATCGTCTCGTCTTCCCTGAACTCATAGTTGTCCGCCGGCATTAAGGGTTCGGGAGGCGCGGGCGCGCATTTCTTCAAAGGATTCTCGATGGGCAGCCTGTCCTTCCAGTAGCCCTCGCTGTCGCGCACTCTCAGATAAGTGACGGCGGGGATCTTCTCGTCGGCCTTCGGAAGGATGACGGTGAAGTCCAAAGGCACGGCGTAGCGGGAAAGGAAGACCGTCCCGTGCATGTCGAAAGGCATGAACAGACCGGAGCACAGCTCGCAGCCGTGCAGCCGCTTCATGCTGACCGAGGAACCTTTCAGGTCGAGGGTGGAGAGGCAGAGCATGCCGGTCACGGAACTGTGCGCGAAGAAAACGGCGTTGACCGTCGTCGTCGTCGCGTGGTCCGGATTCAGGACAAGTTTTCCGGGCGCGAAGAAAGCCAGGTTTTTCCCGGGCCTGAAGAGCGGCGAACTCCCCTGCTCGTATTCCTTCTGATTGTTGAGGCCGTCCGCGTCGTAGTCTTCCTTTTTGTCGGCGATGCGCGTAACGGGCAGACCGAGAAGCATGGCCTTCCTCTCCCACCATTCGGCCCAGGCGTCGAAAGAGCGGCGCATCTCGGGAACGGTCGGGTGAGGATCCTCGCCGTCAGAAAGACCGTCGCCGTCGCTGTCCCAGTAGAGGGGCTTCGTGAAGACCTTCTTGGCCTTGGGGTCCTTCAGGCGGTAGCCCAAAAGTTCCTCGCCGTCGCAGAGGCCGTCGCCGTCGGAGTCGTAGCTGTTGGGATTGGTGCCGTAGGCGATGACCTCGTTCTCGCTGAGAAGGCCGTCGCCGTCGGGATCGTCGGCCTGGGCTTTGCCGGCCGCGCGGTCGTGCAGGGAGGATATCTCGGCGGCTTCGTTAGCCGCGAAAGCGGCTCCTCCGGAAAGCAGGAGGAGGAGCGCGCAAAGGGAAAGTTTTCCTAGTGTTTTCATCACTCTGATTATACCGAATTTTTATGGTAAAATAATAATATGCGTCTTAATACGTACAAATATACGCTCCTTCTGGCCTTGCTGCTTTGCGCCACATCGGCACGAACGTTCGCCAAGAACGGTTTGACAAAACAGCACATCTCCTTCGGCAACGCCGCTCTGGAGAGCGCCGACTATCAGACCGCCGTGTCGCATTACGAGGAGGCCCTGAAGGAGGATCCGAAGTCCAAACGCGTCATGTATTCGCTGGGCGTCCTGTATATCCAGACCGGCGACACGGAGAAAGCCCTGAAGCTCTTCATGGACTATCTGGAGCAGTACCCCATGGACAAGGACGGGCTTATGGGCCTCTCCAACGTCTACCTCATGAAGGACGAATACGAGAAGGCGATCCGCCTTTTGTCCCAGGCCCGCTCGCAGGACAAAGACAACGAGGCCCTGAGGCGCAACCTCGGCTATGCCCAGCTGCAGGCGGGCGAAATAAAGGAAGCCAGAAAGACGCTGGCCGCCCTGGTCGTCGACTGTCCCTCCAACGCCCTGAACAGGTTCGACCTGGCCCTTGCCTTGGCCGCGGACAGGGATCTCGAGAACGCCCTCAAGGAAGCCAAGGCCGGGCTTGCCATCTTTCCCGACGCCGAGGGAAAAATAATCTATTCCGAGCTTTTGGAAAGCGTGGGCGGCGACCAGCTGGACAAGGCCGTCGAGCTTTTCCGCGGCAACGAGATGGACAAGGCCATCGCGATCCTGGAGCCCTTGTGCGCGCAGTTCCCCGACTACTCCAGGGCCCAGGCTTACCTCGGCCACTGCTGCAACTTGAAGCTGCCGCCCGACAGGGCCAAGGCGGAGAAGGCTTACCGCGCGGCCATAGCCGCCCACCGCCTCGTTCCCCTCTCCCGCCAGGATCTGGCCGTCGTCTATGACAACCTGGGCTCCGTCGTTCTCAGAAAAGGCGAGGAGAGCGAAGCGGAGAGCTACTACCGGCTCGGCATAGCCGAGGAGAGCGATTACGCGCCAGTCTACTTTAACTTCGGCCTTCTGAGGGCTTATAAGGGCGCCTACACCGAAGCCTCGGTCGCCCTGATGGACGCCGTCAGAAGGGACAAGTCCATGGCCGACTACATCGCCAGCCATCCGAAGCTTGCCAAATTCCGCATGACAGAAGATTACACCAACCTGCTAGTCACGATAAAAAAAGAAAAAGAAGAAAAGGAGCTAAAAGCAAATGAGTAAAGCCAAGATCAAATTCGGTACTTCCGGCTGGAGAGCCATTCTGGCCGAGGACTTCACTTTCGAGAACGCCGCCAGAGTCATCGATTCCATAATTCTCTACCTGAAGTCGACCGGGAAAAAAGACCTTTCCGTGGTCGTCGGCAGCGATGCCCGCTTCCTGGGGAAAGAGTTCCGGGAACGCACGGCCAGGCAGTTCGCCAAAGCCGGAATAAAAGTCTACTGCACCGAAAGGGACTGCCCCACTCCCGTCTTGTCTTTCATCGTGCGCAATAAAAAACTTGACGGCGCCGTCAACTACACCGCCAGCCACAACCCAGCCGAGTACCAGGGACTGAAGTTCTCCGTCGAGCACGGCGAGGGCGCGGGCACGGAAGTGACGAAGTTCATCGAATCGCACATCGACGAGCCCCTGCCCCCCTCCGAAAAGGAAGGCGAGATCATCACGCTCGATCCCAGGGAGGATTATTTCGCGGAGCTCTCCAAGCTTATCGACCTCGAGGCCATCAGGAAGGCGAATCTGAAGGTGGCCTGCGACGTCCTTTACGGCACCGGCAGAGAATATTTGGACGAGATGCTGAAAAGAGCCGGCGCGGAAGTCACCATACTGCACAACTGGGTCAACCCCTCCTTTGGCGGACGCCGCCCCGAACCGGCCGCCGAGAACATGCCGGAACTCATCAAGATGGTCAAGGAAGGCCCCTACGCCCTGGGCTTGGGCACCGACGGCGACGCCGACCGCTTCGGCATCGTTGACAGCGACGGCACCTACTACAACGCCAACCAGGTCCTGTGCCTGGCGGCCTGGCACCTGGCCAAGAACCGCGGTCTGAAGGGCGCCATCGTCCGCAGCGTCGCGACGACCGGCTACCTCGACAGGCTCGCGAAATATCTGGGCGCCGAATTGATAGAAGTGCCAGTGGGCTTCAAGTACATCGCCCCCTACGTCCTGGAAGGCAAGGTCCTTCTGGGCGGCGAAGAATCGGGCGGATTGACGATTGGCGCGCACATCCCCGAAAAGGACGGCGTGCTGGCCTGCCTCCTTATCACCGAGCTCGTGGCCGTCACCGGCAAGACGCTAAGGGAGATCATGGATGAGATCAAGGCAGCCATCGGCACCGTCTGGACCGGCCGCACCGACCTCTTCCTCACGCCGGAAAACAAGGCGAAGATCCTGGAAGCCGTGGCCAAGGAGGAAGGCGAGACTTTCCTCGGCCGCAAGGTCGTTTCCAGAAACAAAATGGACGGCTACAAGTTCAACTTCGAAAATAACGAATGGGTCCTGGTCCGCCCCTCCGGCACCGAGCCCATCATCCGCTGCTACGTCGAGGCCAACAATGAATCCGACGGCAAGAAGCTGACGGCCGACCTCAAGGCGTTCACCGATCGTTTTAATTCTTAAAACATGCGCGAAGTTTCCATCATAGGCTCCACCGGTTCCATTGGGCGCGCGGCGCTCGATGTGATAAGACTGCACAAGGACCGCTTCCGGGTGCTGGCGCTGGCCTGCGGGCACATGTCGCCCATTATCGTCGAACAGGTCAAGGAGTTCGCGCCGGAATTCGCGGCCGTGGACGATGAGCAGGGCGCCAAAGATCTTAAGGAGCTCTTCCCCGACCTGATCGTCAGATCCGGCAAAGAGGGCGTGGCCTCCCTGGGCGAGATGGGCGACATCGTTCTGCTTTCGGTGGTCGGGCTCTGCGGACTGGAGTCCGCGCTGCGCGCCGCCAGGGCCGGCAAACGCCTCGCCATCGCCACCAAGGAAGTCTTGGTGGCGGGCGGCGAGCTGTTGAAGCGCGAAATAAAAAAACACAACGCCGAACTGATTCCGGTGGACAGCGAGCACAGCGCGATCTTCCAGTGCCTCATGGGCAACCCCAGGGAGAGCGTCAGAAGGCTTCTGATCACGGCCTCGGGCGGCCCCTTCCGCGGGAAAGACAAGGCCTTCCTCGATAAAGTCACGCCCGAGGAAGCCCTGGCGCACCCGGTCTGGAAAATGGGAAAGAAGATCTCCGTGGACTCCGCCACCATGATGAACAAGGGGCTGGAAGTCATCGAGGCCTCGCGCCTCTACGACATCCCCGGCGAAAAGATCGAGGTCCTCATCCATCCGCAGTCCATAGTGCATTCTCTGGTGGAATATCAGGACGGGGCTCAGCTGGCGCAGCTGTCCCTGCCCGACATGCGCCTGGCCATCCAGTTCGCGCTGACGTATCCCGAGAGGATCGTTTCGCCGGTTCCCCCTCTCGACCTTTCGGCCGCGGGAAAACTGGAGTTCTTTCCGCCGGACACTGAGAATTTCCCCTGCCTGGGCCTGGCCTACGAAGCGCTCCAAAAGGGAGGCGTCTTCCCGGCCGTCCTGAGCGGCGCCAACGAAACGGCGGTCGCGCGCTTCCTCAAGGGCGAACTGTCCTTCCCGGGAATCGCCCGCTTCGTGGAGGAAAAACTGGCCGGGGCACCCTGTATTGAAGAACCTACGCTTGAAGATATTTTAGAAGCCGACCGCTTCGGGAGAGAATGATCTTTACATGTTGACATTTATCTATTTCTGCATAGTATTGGGCCTTCTGGTCTGCATACACGAGTTCGGACACTTCGCCGCGGCGAAACTCTGCGGCGTTTACGTCATCCGCTTTTCCATCGGCTTCGGTCCGGTCATACTGAAGTGGAAAGGCAAAGAGACGACCTACTGCATCTCCTGCATCCCCCTGGGCGGCTACGTCCAGATGGCCGGGCAGAGCGATCTGCCCGAGGAGGAAGTGGAGGAGGAAAAAGGCATTCCCAAAGAACGCTTCTATTCCGCCAAGAGCGTCTGGCAGAGGCTCTGCATCATTTTGGCCGGCCCGGGCATGAACCTTATTTTCGCCCTGCCCCTGGCCGCCGCGCTGCTCCTGTATGGACAGCGTCAGGTCATCTCCCCCAACGGCATCGTGGCCTCGCAGATCATAGAGGGTTCCCCGGCCGACGAGGCGGGCATCGAGCCCGGCGACAGATTGCTCAAACTTAACGGCGTCGAACTGACGACCTGGAACAAGTTCGTTGAGGACATCAGGGCCAGCCTTTACACGCCGGTCACCCTGACCGTCGCGAGGGGCGCCGAAGTTTTGGACGTCACCGCCACTCCCGCCCTCAACGAGGAGAAGGGCTATCTGGGACTGGGACTCGCGGCGATGGTGCCGGCCCAGGTGGAGAAAGTCTTGGCCGAGGATTCGCCCCTTCTGCCGGGCGACGTCATCTTGGAGATCGAGGGGCGGCCCCTCAGCGACTGCTCCATCGAGTGTTTCTCGGATGTCATAAGATCGCTTCCGGAAACTAACATCACGCTGAAGGTCGCCAACTATCCCGCCAGCCGGAAAGCAAATGAATTGGTCGAACCGGAAGTCAGGACCGTTTCGCTTCCTATAGCGCAGCGGAAAAAGTGCCAGCTCTTCGACATCGTGAACGTGGACGGCCGGGCCCGCCTGAGCTTTAGGCCCAGCGCCGATCCCAAGCTCTTCGAACTTGAGGGCGCCAAGATCATGGCCCTCAACGACAAGCCCCTGGCGCTTTCCGAAAAGGATTACTTCGAGGCCTGCTCCGTCGGGAGCGTCACGGCCTGCGTCGCCACGGCCGTGCAGAAAAGCAAATACAGCCGCGAGACGATCGTCACCACGCTCGTTTCCCGCGTCGAATACATGGGCCACGCCGGACTCATGCTAAAGCCGGCCAATGAGGTCGTTAGAGAGCCCCTGGGCGCCGCTTTGAAAAAGGCGCCCGCCAAAGCCTGGACCAAGGTGACCGAGACGATAAGGACTTTGAAGCTCCTCTTCGTCGGCAGCCTTAAAGTCAACAACCTTTCCGGCCCGGTGGGCATCGCCCGCATGACCGGCACGGCGGCCGCCCTGGGCTTCGACGTGCTCCTTAATTTCGTGCTGCTCATTACCGTCAACCTTGGCATCCTGAACCTTCTGCCGCTGCCCGTCCTGGACGGCGGGCACGTCGTTTTGCTTCTCCTGGAAGCCGTGAGAAGAAAACCGCTGCCAATGAAATTCCTGCTCTGGTACCAGAGGGTGGGCCTCATCTTCCTATTGGCCCTCTTCGCCCTCGTCATGTATAACGACGTCGCGCGCTGGATCAAAGACAGCGAATTCTTGGGCACGCTGCTCGGTAAATTTTTCCATTAAACCTCAACCCCTTTTGATATGCCGCAGACCGAAGATAAACTCACTTTCGAAGAAGCCCTGGAACAGCTGGAAGCCGTCGTCGAGAAGATCGAGGACGGTTCCCTCTCCCTGAACGACTGCCTCAAGGAATACGAGAAAGGCATCAAGCTGGCGACTTTCTGCGCCAACGAACTGAAGGGAGCCCGGGAAAAAATAGAGAAGCTCCAGAAGAAGAACGACGGCGCCGTGGAGGCGCTGGAAGCTGAGATCACCGCCGGGAGAGGCGAGGAATAATGCCGCTTTTGGACCAAATAGAGACGCCCCAGGACCTCCGCAAACTAAGCGTGGACGAACTTCCCGCGCTCTGCGAGGAGCTCCGAGCCGAGATCGTCAAGACCGTCTCCCAAACGGGCGGGCACCTGGCGTCCAGCCTCGGCGCGGTCGAGATCGCGGTGGCGCTCCACTACGTTTTCGACACTCCCAACGACAAAATCGTCTGGGACACCGGGCACCAGGCCTACGCGCATAAGCTCCTGACGGGCCGCAAGGCGCTCTTCCATACGCTCAGGCAGAAAGGCGGGCTCAGCGGCTACCTCACGCCGGAGGAGAGCGAATACGACCTCTATCCGGTCGGGCACGCCGGCACCTCGGTCTCCGTGGCGCTGGGATTGGCCGCCGCCAGGGACACCCTGGGAGAGGACTACCAGGTCGTAGCGGTAATAGGCGACGGCGCTCTGACGAGCGGCATGGCCCTGGAAGCCCTCAATAACAACGCCGCCCGCTCCCGCTTCACGATAGTCCTCAATGACAACGCCATGTCGATCTCACCCACCAAGGGCGCGATCGCCAAGCATTTCGCCAGGCTCGTCTCCGGCGTCCGCTACCGGCAGTTCAAGCGGGGCGTCAAGAACTTTTTCAGCAGCATACCTCTCATTGGCAAGCACCTGACCAACTTTACGATACGTTTGCTGGGCGCCTTCAAGCTCCTCTTCATCGTCGACAACATTTTCGAGAAGATGGGCTTCCATTACATCGGACCGGTGGACGGCAACGACGTCAAGGAGCTGGTGCGCATCCTGAAGGCCCGCTCCACCGAACAGGTCATGCCGGTAGTGCTGCACTGCAGCACCAAGAAAGGCAAAGGCTACAAGCCCGCCGAGGACAATCCCGAGCGCTATCACGGCGTCGGAAAATTCGATCCCGCGACGGGCGAGCTCATAAAGGGCGAAAAGAAGAATCCGACTTACACTGAGGCCGTTTCCAAGACCGTCCTCGAGCTGGCCGAGAAAGACAAGCGCGTGGTGGTCGTCTCGGCCGCCATGTGCGGCGGCACCGGCATGACTTATTTCGCGGACCATTTCCCCGACAGATTCTTCGACGTCGGCATCGCGGAGTCGCACGCCGTAACGTTCGCGGGAGGATTAGCCAAGAGCGGCCTGCGCCCCGTCGTCGGCATCTACTCGACCTTCCTGCAGAGAGCCTACGACCAGATCGCCCACGACGTCTGCCTGCCAAGAGTGCCTGTCATATTGGCCTTGGACCGCGCCGGCCTGGTCGGCGCCGACGGCAAGACGCACCACGGCGCCTTCGACATCTCCTACCTGAGGCACCTGCCCGGGCTGGAGATCTTCGCGCCCAGGGACGAGAGCGCCGTGAAGGCTGTTTTCGAGTACGCCCTCTCCCACGACGAACCCGTGGCGGTCCGCTATCCCAGAAGGGAGATCCCCTACGACCTGCCCAAATTGGCGCCGCAGCCTTTCTCCGGCGAAGTTAAAAAATGGCAGACGCTGAGGGAAGGCGATCTCTGCGCCGTCATCGCGGCGGGGCACCTGGTCTTCCACGCCCTGCGGGCGGCCGAGATCGTGAAGGAAAAATACGGCAGGGACTGCCGCGTCATCGACGCCTGCTCCATCAAGCCGCTGGACCTTGAGACTCTCAAGAGCCTCGACGCTCAGCCTATAGTGACGCTGGAGGACAACGCGCTTGCCGGCGGCTTCGGCGAAATGATCGCCGCGGCATACGCTAAGCCTCTCATAACGTTCGGCCTCCCCGACGAATTCATCCCGCACGGCACGCTCAACGAGCTTTACGCCGACCTGGGCTGGCAGCCCGAGCAGATAGCGGAAAAGATAGCGAAGACTTTCAATCTATGAACAAGATCCCCTCGGAAGAACTGGCGCTCTTTTTGAACGCCCTGCCCGACGGCGTCGTCGCCGTGAGCGAACAGCACGTCGTGCTTTTCGCCAACGCGGCGGTCTACGACACCTTGGGCGTTTTTCCGGAGGCCGTGGTAGGCAAACCCCTGACGGACTGCCTCAGGGATCAGGCGCTCCTGATGCAGCTCGACAAGACGGGGCACGAATCCTACCTCACGCTGGAAGCCGACGTCAACTATCCCAGGAAACTGAGGCTGCGCGTGAGGATCGTTCCGCTCGCGGAAAAAACTTCCGGGCCGGACTCCCCCGCCGCCCTCTACCTGTTCAGCGACATGTCGCGCGACCTCGTCACCGCCCAGGACAGGGAAAGGAATTCCAAACTGGAGACCATGCGGTTACTCACGGCCGGCGTGGCGCACGAACTGGGCAATCCCTTGAACTCCATCATCATGAAGGCCGACCTGACGGAGCGCCTCGTCATGAAGCTGCCGCCCGGCGAACTCAGGGACAAGATCAAACGCGACATCGACGTCATACTTAGCGAAAGCGAGCGCCTCAAGAGGATCGTGGAGGACTTTCTGAAGGCCGCCAGGCCGCTCTCTTTCCGCCCCGTTGAGAGCGACCTCGGAAAGATCTGCGAACGCTGCCTGGATATCCTGGAACCGGAAATGCACGCCCGCGACATCGCGGTGCAAAAGGAGATGAGTCCGGTCCCGCCCGCGCTTTTGGACGAGGATCTGCTCACGGGCGCCATAATAAACGTCATAAGGAACGCCGTCGAGGCCATGCCCAAGGGCGGCCTCGTCATAATAAGGCTCAAAACGGAAGACGACTTCCTGAAGCTTTCGGTCCGCGACAACGGGGAAGGCATGAGCGAGGAGACGGCCGGCCGCATCTTCGACCCCTTCTTCACCACCAAGCAGACGGGCACTGGCTTGGGCATGCTTCAAATCAAGCGCGCCATGGAGGCCCACGGCGGCAGCGTCGAAATAAAGAGCCGCCAGGGCAAGGGCACCGTCGTCACCCTAAAGATCCCGTTGCGCCGAAGCGAGACGCACGTTCTCTACCCACCGGAATAAGCAATGAAGAAAAACATCCTAGTCGTCGATGACGAAAAGAACGCCCGGGACAACCTGCGCGAGATCATAGAAGACATCATGGGCCAGACCATGACGGAAGCCGACTGCGCCAAGACCGCTGTGGAGCTCATACGAAACCGGGCCTTCGACCTCATCCTGACCGACCTCAGGATGCCCGGGGAATCCGGCATGACGGTCCTCGAGGAAGCCAGAAAGGTCTGTCCGGAAACGCCCGTCATCATAATGACCGCCTTCGGCTCCGCCGACGAGGCGGGCGCCGCGCTGCAAAAGGGCGCCTACGACTTCTTATCCAAGCCCCTGCGGGCCGGGACCGTGGAAGAGAAGATCTCCGAAGTTTTGAGGCTCGAGGACGAGAAGGAGACCAAGGACGCCTTCAGCCGGATCATAGGAAATTCCGAGGCCCTCAAGGAGACCATCAAGACGGCCCGCCAGGCCGCCCCCACCGACGCCACCATCCTTATAGAGGGCGAAAGCGGAACGGGCAAGGGCCTTCTGGCGGAATGCATCCACGAAGCTTCTCCCAGAAGAAAAGGCAAGTTCGTCGTCATCCACTGCGCCAACACGCCGCAGGACATCCTCATGAGCGAATTGTTCGGCCATGAGAAAGGCTCCTTTACCGGCGCCGTCGCGCGCCACATCGGCAAATTCGAGGAGGCGGCCGGCGGCACGGTCTTCATCGACGAAGTGGGCGCCATGCCCCTTAAGATCCAGACCATCCTCCTAAGAGTTCTGCAGGACAAGCAATTCGAGCGCCTGGGCGGCAACGAGACTATCCCCTGCCAGGCCAGAGTCATCGCCGCCACCAACGAGCCATTGTCCGAGCTGGTCAAGGCCGGACGTTTCCGGGAGGACCTCCTCTACCGCCTGAAAGTCGTGAGCCTCACCATGCCGCCCCTGAGAGTCAGAAAGGGTGACATTCCCTTATTGATCGACCACTTCCTCGAGCAGGCCAACAGAGAGACCAACAAGAAGGTCACGATCTCGAAGATCGCCCGCGAGATGATGGAGAAATACTCCTGGAGCGGCAACATCAGGGAAGTGCACAACTGCGTGGAAGCCCTCGTCATCAAGAATTCCAGCGGCGAAGTCACGCCCAGGGACCTCCCCAAGGAGATACTCTTCGAGAACGGCGCCCTAAAAGAGGAGAAGAGCTCCGCCGCACTCTGGGAAAAGCTCGACAAGATGACCTTGGAAGAGATAAAGAAAGCCTTAATAGACCGCAAACTGAAGAACGGCAAGACCAGGACGCAGATCGCGGACGAACTGGGAATAAGCCGCCGCAGCCTCTACAGGCTGCCGGACAGCTACGGCATCAAGAAAAGAAAGGACAACGCATGACCAAACCTTTCGTTTCAGTTCTGATGCCGGCCTACAACGAGGGCGCCCACATAAGGGCCAACCTCGAGAAAGTCAGGGCCACCCTGGAGGACATGCAGTCCACCTGCTGCAAGGACTTCCCGGGCTTCGAGATCGTCGTCGTCAACGACGGCAGCACCGACAACACTCAAAAGGAAATAGAGACGGCCGCCGCCAGATGCGGCACGATAAAGTGCGTCAACCATTCCGGCAACCGCGGCAAATGCGTGGCGCTGCGCACGGCCTTCCAGCATTCCGAGGGAAAATTCGTCTTCTTTTTGGACAGCGACCTCGAGATCGATCCGGCCTTCCTGGAGCCGCTCTTCCAGAAGTTGCAGCGTGACGGCTGCGACGCCGTCTGGGGCAGCAAGCAAAAGGGCAGCAAAGAGCACTATCCCTTCTTCAGAAGGATCGCCAGCAAAGTCTTCTCCGCCTTCGTCCACCTGCTTCTGCCGCTGCCAATAAAAGACACCCAGACCGGCCTGAAGCTTTTCCGCCGGGAACTATTGGAGCGCGTCTTCGACTGCATGCTCGTCAGACGCTACGCCTTCGACGTGGAACTGGCCGCCCTGGCCTACCACAACGGCTTCTCGCTGGAAGAGGAGCCCGTGACCGTCAATTTCCGGGGCGGGCGCGGCTCGCTCTCCATGTACAATGTCTTCAACATGACGCTGGACATCCTGGCCATCTTCTACCGCCTGAAGATCCTGGCCTACTACGACAGCTGGGTTCCCAAGCGCAACAAGGAGACGCCCTTCATCTCGATCGTCATTGCCGTCAAAGCCGACAATCCCTACCTGAGGCAGTCCGTCAAGCACGCCCTCGCGCAGGACTATCCCAAAGACCGCTACGAAGTGATCGTGCTGCCCGACGAGCCCGTCGAATTCAGCGAACCGGGCGTCCGCGTAGTGCCAAGCGGTCCGGAACTGCCCGCCATCAAGAGGAACATGGGCGTGGAGGCCGCCAGGGGCGAAATAATCGCCTTCCTGGACGACGACGCCTATCCCCGCGAGAACTGGCTCTCCGAGCTGGCCGGCAACTTCACGGACGAAAGGCTGGCCGGCGTGGGCGGCCCCGGAACCACGCCGCAGGAGGACAGCTTCTGGCAGAAGGTGGGCGGCGCCGTCTATGAGTCCAAATTAATGAGCGGCGGCTACTCCTACCGCTACCTGGTCGACCGCAGACGCATGGTGGACGACTATCCGACCTGCAACCTCGCCTTAAGGAAGGATGTTTTCCAGGAGGCCGGCGGCTTCCAGACGAACTTCTGGCCCGGCGAGGACACTGAGCTCTGCCTGACCGTCACCAAGAAACTGAACTACTCGATCGTTTACGACCCCCTGGTGGAAGTCTGCCATCACCGCCGCCACCTCTTCAAGGGCCACTTCCGTCAGCTGACGCAGTACGCCCTGCACCGCGGCTATTTTGTCAAGAAATTCCCCGAGACTTCCAGAAAGCTCGCGTACTTCATGCCCTCGCTCTTTCTTTTGGGCGTTCTCCTGGGACCTTTGACTTTCCTCTCCCCCGCGCTGCGCCCCCTTTCCATCACCTACATCGTCGTTCTGGCCCTTTATTTCCTGCTGTCATTTTTCTTCGCTTTCATACTTCACCCGAAACTCTCCCTCTTCACGGTCCTGGGCGTTTTCCTGTCGCACCTGGCTTACGGCTGGTATTTCCTAGTGGGCCTTTTCTCCAGGAGGCTCCGCAAGGAGGAAGAGTATCACGCAAAATTAAGGAAGGATCATGAAAAATAATCTTTTCGTTCTCGCCGCCCTGACGCTTTTCTGCCCGGCCCTGTTCGCCGGCCCCGTCCTGGACTTTCCCGTGAAGCCGGGACAGACGCTTGAGCCCTCCCTGGCCGTCGGGGAAAAGACCGTGGAGATGCTCGTGGCCAACACGGGCGACGAGCCCCTTAACGTCACGAAGTTCAGGCCTTCCTGCGCCTGCATAAAGGTCTCCCCCATGCCGCCCTTTACCCTCAAGCCAGGCGAAACGAATTCCTTCACCTGCTCGCTCGACCTGGGCGGCGAACTCAAGAAGGGCCCGAAGAATTTCACCGTCTACGTCGAGAGCGACGATCCCGCAAAACCGGTCGCCAGCTGGTTCGTGACGGTGCCCATGATCCCCTGCGTCGAACTAGAGCCCAAGGGTCTTAGCTTCGCGGAGGGCGAAGCCTCCACGCAGACCGTAAAAGTTATCCAGCACTTCAAGCCCGCCTCGCCCCTCAAGGTCTACTTTTTGGAGGACCTTTTCGGCGCGCCTCCGGATGAGGACAAGAAGCCTGACAAATTCCTCTCCTTCCGCGTCGAGGACCCCCTGGAATCCGTGACCAACCGCATCACGGTCTTCAGGATCAAGGAAAAGACCTACTCCCGCTACGGCAGCATCAGGATCTCCGTGGACGCCGGCTGCAAATTCAACGTTCTGCGCATAGAGACGCCCAAGTTCCCTGAGGCCCAGGAAGGGGTCGATGCCAAAAAGTGATAAAACTACCCTTCCAACTGAAAAAAGGCCTCTTTTTGGCCCTCACAGGGCTTATTTGGGCCGTTTCCCTGCCTTCCCTGGCCTCCGAGGTCAATCTTCGCTTCTTCCACTCGGACTGCCGGGAGTGCGAAGAGACCAAAGAGTTCCTGGAGGCCCTAGAGGGCGCTTTCCCCGAGATCACGCTCCACGACCTTCCCCTGGAACAGGAAGAGAACTATCTTCTGCTTCTGGCTCTGGAGAAAGACCTGAACTCCGTCAACGAGAAGAACGCCCCTGTTTCGCTCTTCCTCTTCACCAACGCTTTCTACGGCATCACGGCCATCACCAATTCCCTTCCGCCTAGAATAATCGCCCTGCGGGGACAGGACGTCCCCCTTTACGAACCGGGCAGCGCCAAGGAGGGCGGCGAGCTGGCCACCGAGCGCATGAAGAGCTTCACGCTGACCAGCGTCCTCATAAACGGCCTTCTAGACGGCATCAACCCCTGCGCCTTCGCGACGCTTATCCTTTTCATCTCGCTCTTATCGGTCTACGGCACCTCGAAGTCTGAGATCGTCGTTACGGGCCTGACTTTCACGCTGGCGGTCTTTTTGACCTACCTGGCCCTGGGATTAGGCTTCCTGAATGTCATAAAAGCCTTGACGATCTTCCCAAAAATAAAGTTCGCTTTCGATATCGCCCTCATAATCTTCTGCCTCGTCTGCGCCGTCCTTTCCATTAAGGACGCGATAACCGTTAAGAGGAGCGGCACGGGCGCCAAAGAGAGCGAGGACCTGACCTTGAAGCTTCCCCCCAGGCTGAGGTCGATGATCACGAAGATCCTCTCCTCCTACGCCGGCAAGAAGCGCTGGCTCGTAGGCGTTTTCATAGCGGGCTTCCTGGTCTCTCTGCTCGAGTCCGTCTGCACGGGCCAAGTCTATATCCCCACCATCAATCTAATCATCAAGAACAACCCGGCGCAGGTGACAGCCTGGCTGTGGCTCATTTTCTACAACTCGCTTTTCGCGCTGCCGCTGGTTATTCTTACTTTCCTCGCGGCCTTCGGGCTCAGGTCGCAGTTCATGCTGAAAGTTCAGCGCAAGGGCGCCTTCCCGATCCGCGTCGGCATGGCGCTGCTCTTCCTCTTCATGGCCGCGCTGCTCATCGCGCAACTTCTCTGAGCTTCAATCTGCGCCATCTCTTTTCGCGAACGCGGCGTGTGTTCACGGCTGGTTTATTTTAGCGGCAGCGGCATACGTTCTGAGCGAACACACGGATAGAATGCTCACGCCGGCAATGCGCGCATAGTAGTGAGCGAGGAACGTGATGCCCTGCCGCTCAGGAAAACAAGCCTACTTCCTGCGGAGTAAGATAGCAAAAAGCGCCAGCAGGGAAAGAACTGCGGGTTCGGGGATCGCGCGCCAACCAACGCGCTCATAGATCGGATTCATCGCGGTAAGCATGTAGCCGTCGACGTCCTGGAAGTCCGGATCCTCGGTGCCGGCCGCGTAATACACGCAGTTGGTCTCCATAACGGCCGCCGCCCAATCGAAAGCGCTTTTTTCCGCGCAGTCGTAATAGATGGAATTTTCGATCACGACCTCGTTCTCCGCTTCCACCGTAAAGGGCCTGCAGGCGTCCGCGATCAAAAGACCGCCGAAACTTAGGCCTTCGCTGGCGCCCCAAGGCCAGTTGCCGACGTAAACGGCCGGCTTCCCTTCCTCACTAGCGCAGACGATGGTCGCGTCGTCAACAGCGCAGCCGCTGACATCGTCGAGGAAAACCGGGCTGGCGCAGTTGGGCGCCAGAACGCAGACGTTGCGCGCCGAAAAGTCCGTGACGCTGTAGATCGAAAGCGGCCTGGTATACGGTTCGTCCGTGCCCTGCAAACTGTAGATGGCGACGTTACGGACGTTCATGCCGCTTTTGTTGCAGGCGCAGAGGGCGCCCTGCATATGCCAGTTGTAGCGGTAATTGGGAAGCGGATTGCCGCCCTGCATGATCATCATGTCTTCCAGGGCCGCTCCGTCCCTTTCCATTCTTATGCCGACGTAGCCGTCAGGGATGATGATGACGGTCTTGTCGGGGCCGGCGCCCTTAAGAGTTATGTTGTC
>Ga0310786_10004959_pt1 | contig 18249 bp, 14 predicted proteins | sample AusTroGonzalo_MG_FD_203881 | JGI IMG/M metagenome (GOLD analysis project Ga0310786, IMG submission 203881) | Bovine rumen microbial communities from tropical cattle in Woodstock, Queensland, Australia - Gonzalo_03 (v2) (version 2) | ecosystem: Host-associated > Mammals > Digestive system >... | reverse complement strand
AGGAGATCGTCGGCAAGTTCGTCGCGCGCCTTCCCGAGGTGCGCAGGCTGGTTTCGACGGACATAGACGCCGCATACGACGGCGACCCGGCGGCGACGAGCCGCATGGAGGTCGTCATGTCCTATCCGGGGCTGTACGCCGTCACGATACACCGCCTGGCTCACGAGCTCTACGTCCTCGGCGTGCCGATAATCCCGCGCGTGATGAGCGAGCTCGCGCATTCCAAGACCGGCATAGACATACACCCCGGCGCGACGATCGGCGAGCGCTTCTTCATCGACCATGGCACTGGCGTGGTGATTGGCGAGACCACCGTCATAGGGCGCAACGTCAGGCTCTACCAGGGCGTCACGCTCGGAGGGCTTTCGTTCGACAAGGACGCGAGCGGGGCTCTCGTGAAGGGCCTCAAGCGCCATCCGAACATCGAGGACAACGTCGTCGTGTACGCGAACGCCACGATCCTCGGCGGAGGGACGACGATAGGGCACGACTCGGAGATTGGCGGCAACGTCTGGCTCAAGGATTCCGTGCCGCCGTTCTCGCGCGTGTACAACAAGCCCCCGGCGCCGGTGATAAAGACCATCGGTTGACTTCCTCGCGCCCTGCGCGCCTCGTGGTCACTTCGCCCCGGAGCCACCCGGGCGGTAGAACATCAGCATTGCGTCGGACGTGCGGTGGAGCAGCGAGCCGAGGCTCATGTATCCGTCCTTGACCGAGCTCCTGCCCCTGTCGCATCCGCCGGGGAAGACCACGTGGAACGTCTCCGCGTCCGGACCGAGGCCGTCTATGATGGCGATGTCGAGAGGCCATCGCTGGGACAGCTCGTCGGTGAGCGGGCGGTTCTGCCGGACCAGCATGACCGGCTGGGAGTTGAGTATCCACCGGCGGATGTCGTCCTTCTTCGAAAGCAGCTCCTCCTCGGTCGGGCAGCTGAAGAACGCCTTCTCCGGGCTCTTGACCTTCAGCGCCGCCGCGCATTTCGCGACCCATGCGGCGTTCTTGCCGTACGACGGGCCGGACTTGCCCTTGCCGGCGGCGCGCGGCGCGGGCTTGGACGGCTTCTTCTTCCCCTTGTCGCCGTCCTCGCGCTGCTCGAAGTCCGCCTGGCCGAGTCCGGACGACTTGACCAGCGACTCCATCTCGGCGCGCAGCTTGTCCACCTCGGCCAGCCGGAACCTCGGGCGCGAGTCCGCCGGATTCGAGTGGACGCGGGTCATGTCAAAGGGGGCCTTGCCTGTCGCGGAGCCCGGAAGGGCTCGGTAGTAGTTCGCAATGGACATCAGCGCCAACAGCGGGTTGGCGGAGTTGTGTATGTCGTTCGACAGCCCGAAGTACCATTGCCTGATGTACCAGGTCGCCAGGAGGCCGTCGGATTCGGAGAAGAGCGTCGGCTGGCCCTTGCCGGGCTCGTCCTTGGGCAGGGTGACGCCTTTCTGGTTGCCGCTGTACCGTATTCCGCTGGCGCTGCGGGCGTAGGCACGGACATAGTACATCGTGCCCGGCTTGAGGTCGATTATCCGCGCCTCGTAGCGGTCTCGGTGGTATAGGGGGAAGAGCGTTCCCGTCTTCTCGGTCGGATCCTTTTTCGTTCCGTAGCAGAATCCGTATTCCGTCAGCAGCGGCTCGCCCCTGTACTTTACGTTCATCTTTGCGCGGAAGGACGTCGGCATGATGGCGTCGATCGACACCATCTCCGTCTGAGGCAGCAGGGCGAAGTCCAGGTCCTGCTTCGTCGCCTTTGCGTCTGGGAGGTCGAGCTTGAACGTGCATGTCCCAGCCGCCGCGTCCGTCTTTATGTCGGAGATGGCGATTCCCGCCGGGAGGAAGTTCGGGAGGACCGCCGCAGGGTCGCTCTTCTCGTCGAAGGTGTCGCCGGGCGACAGGAACGCGCCGCCGTCGCCGACGGCCTTGTGGTCGGGGTCCCCCGCCCTGTAGGTGTAGCAGAGGTCGGGCGGGCCCTGCATGGGGGATGTCATCGTCACGTTGATCACGTGGACGAGGAGCCCCTCCGCAGATGGGTTCCCGACGGGCGGCTTTTCGCGGTGGCAGTATTCGATGTAGAACAGGTAGTTCGGGTGCGTCGACGGCACGAATATCCCGAGAGGCGGCGACGGGTCGCCTCCTGCCGCGGGGAACTTCGCTGAACGCGGGGAGAGCGTGTACTCACCCGGCTTGGTCACCTTGGCGTAGGCGGCGGCCGGGACGAAGGCGTGGTGGATGTAGCGGCAGTACGCGGGGCCGGTCGGACCGTAGTCCCACGGCAGGCACGGCGCGCCTTCCAGTCCGTCGTGCTCGTCGGACGCGTGGTAGAAGTCGGGCGCGCCGAGGACGTGGCCGAGTTCGTGGACGAGCGTGCGCCCGTTTGCGGGATACTCCACCTGGGGGATGGAGTTTGGCCACAGCGGGTCCGCCCAGTTCACCTTGGGCGCGTAGAGGGCGAGGCGGTCGACGGCTCCGCGCTGCATGGCGTCCGGCGAGGGCTTGGGGGGATACGACGGGCGCAGGAGTTTCTCCAGCACGTCCTTGTCCCCTGTGACCGTGTGGCAGTAGACGTAGCACGTGTACGTGCCTTTCTTCTTCGGCCGGCCCTTTGACTGCACGAACTTAAGGGCGTCGTCGCGCAGCTTGCGCGCGCGCTCCGGTCCGTCGCCCTTGTAGCCGATCATGTTCTTCATCAGGTCCCACCGGCAGTAGTAGCCGAAGGGCTGCGGCGCGGTGTAGATCGCCGGGTAGACGTCCAGGACCGGCCATGTGACGCCCTGCGAATAGTCCTTGTAGTAGTCGGCGATCGTGCTGGCGCCGCCCAGCGAGTCCAGGGACGAGCGGACGGCCTCGGCGGATTCCGGCGGGATGCAGTCCGGGAAGGTTATGACAACAAGGTCCACCTGGAACTCCCCCCTCTGCACGGGCGTGGTGCGGTCGGGGCCAAACGTGGCCGCCGTGGTCTTGGTCGTCGTGCCGCCCCTGAACTCCGCCGAGAGGCTTCCGTCGGCGGGCTGCCTTGACGTGGCTCCCTTTGCCTGCCTGGACGCCTGCTTGGCAGCGGGCGCGGCGGACGACGCAAGGGCCGCGGCGACGGCCAGGGACGCGAATGCGTATTTGACGAGGTTCATGCTGCTAGCTCCAATCCGGTTCCTTGGTTGTTTCTGCTGTCCAAGAGTATACCAGAATGCCATTGGCGTTGCAACCGCGAAGGTCGCCTGCCCGCTGTACGGACGCAGGGCGGCCCGTGATTATGGTATAATATGCGCTCCATGGAGAAATGACAAATGAAGAAAGCACTCATCACTGGCATTACGGGGCAGGACGGCAGCTATCTCGCGGAGCTGCTGCTCGAAAAGGGCTATGAGGTCCACGGCATAATCCGCCGCGCGTCGACGTTCAACACGGAGAGGATAGACCACCTCTACCAGGACCCGCACATAAACGGCGTCCGTCTCTTCCTCCACTACGGGGACCTCGTGGACAGCGCGAACCTCGTGAAGCTCGTCTACGAGATACAGCCTGACGAAATCTACAACCTCGCGGCGCAAAGCCACGTGCGCGTCTCGTTTGACTCGCCCGAGTTCACGGGCGACGTCGACGCGCTCGGTACGATGCGCCTTCTCGAGGCGATCCACCTGACGGGCCGCGACAAGACGACGAAGTTCTACCAGGCGTCTACTTCCGAGCTCTTCGGCCTCGTGCAGGAGGTCCCGCAGAAGGAGACGACGCCTTTCTACCCGCGCTCGCCCTACGCCGTCGCGAAGCTATACGCGTACTGGGCCGTCCGCAACTACCGCGAGGCGTACGGCATCTTCGCCTCGAACGGAATACTCTTCAACCACGAGTCGCCCCGCCGCGGCGAGACGTTCGTTACGCGCAAGATCACGCGCGCCGTCGGCCGCATCAAGATGGGGCTGCAGGACAAGCTCTACATGGGCAACATCAACTCGCTCCGCGACTGGGGCTTTGCGGGCGACTACGTCGAGGGCATGTGGCGCATCATGCAGCACGAGCGGCCCGACGAGTTCGTCCTCGCGACGGGCGAGATGCATACGGTCAAGGAGTTCCTCCAGGAGGCGTTCGGACTCGTCGGCCTCGACTGGGAGAAGTACGTCGAGTGCGACAAGAGGTATCTTCGCCCGACCGAGGTCGACCAGCTTCTCGGCGACGCGTCGAAGGCGAAGCGCGAGCTTGGCTGGGAGCCGAAGGTCAAGTTCCGCGACCTCGTGAAGATGATGGTCGATTCCGACCTCGAGCTTGCCCGCAAGGAAAGGGCGCTCAAGGATGCTTAAGGCCGACAAGATATACGTCGCGGGACACCGCGGCATGGTTGGCTCGGCGTGCGTCCGCGCGCTGAAGGCGGCGGGCTTCGGGAACATCGTCACGCGCACCCATTCCGAGCTCGACCTCCTCGATCCGGCCGCGGTCCGCGCGTTCTATGAAGCGGAGAGGCCCGACGTCGCCATAATCGCGGCGGCCCGCGTCGGCGGCATCGGCGCGAACAGCGCGGCGAACTCGCAGTTCCTGTACGAGAACGAGCTAATCGCGCTGAACACGGTCTGGTCCGCCGCCGCGACCGGCGTGAAGCGGCTTCTTTTCCTCGGCTCGACGTGCATCTACCCGCGCATGGCGCCGCAGCCGATCCCCGAGTCGGCGCTTCTCACGGCGGAGCTCGAGAAGACGAACGAAGGCTATGCGCTTGCGAAGATCTCGGGGCTCAAGCTCTGCGAGTTCCTGCGGCGCGAAAGGGGGCTTGTCTACCATTCGCTCATGCCGACGAACCTCTATGGACCCGGCGACAACTACGACACGGAGCACGGACACGTCCTGCCGACGATGATCCGCAAATTCGAGACTGCGCGCGTCAACGGCGGCCAGAAGGTGACGCTCTGGGGGTCGGGCTCGCCCCTCAGGGAGTTCCTGCACGTGGACGATCTCGCGTCGGCGTGTCTCTTCCTTCTCGAGATGGAGAATCCGCCGGATCTCGTCAACGTCGGCTCGGGCCGGGAGGTGACGATACGCCAGCTTGCGGACATGGTGAAGGAGGCGACTGGTTCCCAGGCGTTCATCGAGTGGGACCGCACCAAGCCCGACGGCACCCCGAGGAAGCTCTGCGACACGCGGCTCATCCGCAGGCTCGGCTGGGCGCCGAAGATCGACCTTGCCGCCGGTCTTCGCCGCACCGTCGACGAATACCGCGCCGAGGTCGCCTCGGGCCGCGTCCGAGTCTGACCGCTGTGGCTGCACAGCGACGCTCGAAATTCCCCATGTTGAAATTCCCCATTGACGGCGAGGGGCGGGAAGTGGTATAATTCGCGCCGTATGGACAAACAGGCTTTTTACGGCAAGTGCTGGTGGTGGCGCCGCGAATTCGGTTTCGCAGTGCGCTTCGTGGCATAGTCTAACAAAAGCCAGACAATCGCAGGGCGGGCCGAATCCAGGGGGATATCGGCCCGCATGTGTTTTATAAGGCGACCAATCACAAAGCAAGGCAAGGAAAGGACGAAACATGTTCAAGAACCTGACGGAAGACGAATTCACGCGCCGCGCCGCACGCGCCGGCCGCGTGGCGGTCTTCAGGGAGTTCCTCGCGGACAGGGAGACGCCGGTCGCGGCGCTCTCGCGCCTCGGCGACGACGAGGAGGCGTTCCTTCTGGAAAGCGTCGCCGGCGGCGAGACGCGCGGCCGATACTCCTACCTCGGAATCGATCCGTACGGGAAGGTGGAGGGCGACGACGCGCTTGACGTCCTGCGCCGCCACTTCGCCGAGAAGGCGTACGAGGCGGCCCCGGAGCTTCCGCCGATGCAGGGCGGAGCCGTCGGATACGTCGCATACGACGCGGTCAAGGTGTTCGAACCGCGTGTCGGGCTCCGGCGCGAGGAGGGCACCCCGTCGATGGCCTTTCTCCTCTGCGACACTTTCCTCGTCTTCGACAACGTGCGCGACACGGTTACGGTCGTGGTCGTCTCGGACGTCGCGGCGCATCCCTCGGTGCACGATGCGTACGTAGCCGCGATGGATAGGATATCGTCCGTGTACGCGCGGCTCCTGAGCGCCGAGTCCATCGCGAAGCTGATGAGCGGGCGTCCCCCGGCGCGCCGCGCAGGCGTCGGCGACTTCAGGGGCGAGATGACGAGGGAGGAGTTCGCGGACATCGTCGGGCGCTGCAAGGCGGCGATACGCGCGGGCGAGGTGATCCAGATCGTCCCGTCCCAGAAGTTCACGGCAAAGGCGGACATCTCGCCTCTTTCGCTCTACCGCGCGCTGCGAACGGTGAACCCGTCGCCGTACAACTTCCTTCTGCGCATCGGCGGCAAGACCCTCATCGGATCGTCTCCGGAGGAGCTCGTCAAGCTGACGGGGCGCACGGCGTCCACTTCGCCAATAGCCGGGACGCGTCCGCGTGGCAAGACGCCTGCGCTCGACGCCGAGCTGGAGCGCGAGCTCAAGTCCGACGAGAAGGAGAACGCGGAGCACGTGATGCTGGTCGACCTCGGGCGGAACGACCTCGGGAGGGTGTCCGAGGCCGGGAGCGTCAAGGTCGAGTCTTTCGCGCGCGTCGAGCGCTATTCGCACGTGATGCATCTCGTCAGCAACGTCCGCGGCACCCTCTCGAAGGGGCGCGACGCGTTCGACCTTCTCAGGGCGACGTTCCCCGCCGGGACGCTCACCGGAGCGCCGAAGGTCAGGGCGATGGAGCTCATCGCCGAGTTCGAGAAGTCTCCCCGCGGGGTGTACGGCGGCGCCGCCGGATTCTTCAGCTTCACCGGAGACATGGACTTCGCCATAGTCATCCGCACGATGATACTGGAGAACGGCACGCTGACGATGCGATCAGGCGCCGGCATAGTCGCCGACTCCGATCCCGACAGGGAGTACGACGAGACAGTAAACAAGGCCAAGGCCGTCTTCGAGGCGGCGAAGTTCGCGGAGGAACTGCAATGATTCTCACGATAGACAACTACGACTCCTTCACCTACAACCTCGTCCAGATGCTGAGGGAGCTCGGTGCCGACGTGGAGGTCGTCAGGAACGACGAAATCGACGTGGACGGAATCGCCGCGCTCAAGCCGGAGGCGCTGCTCCTCTCCCCGGGGCCTGGCAATCCGGACTCCGCCGGCGTGACGCTGGACGCCGTAAGGGCCTTCGCCGGCAAGATACCGCTCTTCGGCATCTGCCTCGGACACCAGTCCATCGCGCAGGCGTTCGGCGCGCGCATCGTCCCCGCCAAGCGCCTCATGCACGGCAAGACCAGCAGGCTGCGCCACGACGGGCGCGGGCTTTTCGCCGGGCTGGACCAGGGCTTCGTCGCCATGCGCTACCATTCACTCGCGGTCGACCGCGCGACGATTCCGGACTGCTTCGAGGTGACGGCGGAGAGCGAGGACGGCGAGGTGATGGGGCTCAGGCACAAGACCATGCCGATCGAGAGCCTCCAGTACCACCCGGAGTCCGTCGGCACGCCCCTCGGCGCACGCCAGCTTGCGAACCTCGTGGAGCTCGCGACGGGACGGCGCATGAAGAAGGTCGCCACGCCGTCGGCGCGCAAGGCGACCCTGTCCAAGGCGCTGGAGGGCAAGGCGCCGAACGAGGACGAGACTGAAGCGTATTTCTCTGCGGTCATGGCCGGCGAGGTCAGCGAGGTGGAGCTCGCGGCATTCCTCACTGCGCTCTCCAACGCCGACGTCACGGCGGACACGCTCACGGGCGCGGCGCGCGCCATGAGCGACGCCGGTGTGCGCGTCGACATCGGCGACGTGGACGCCGTGGACATCGTCGGCACCGGCGGAGACGGCGCGGGGACCTTCAACGTCTCGACGACCGCGGCCTTCATCGCGGCAGGGGCGGGCGTCCCCGTCGCGAAGCACGGCAACGTAGCGTCCACCTCCGCCTGCGGGTCGGCGGACGTCCTGCGTGCGCTTGGCTACAACCTTGCGGCGGCGCCGGAGACAGTCGCGCGGTGCGTGCGCGAAGTCGGGATAGGCTTTCTCTTCGCACGCGAGCTGCATCCCGCGATGCGCTTCGCCGCGCCTGTCAGGAAGAAGCTGGGCTTCCGCACGGTGTTCAACCTCCTCGGACCGCTCACCAACCCCGCACGGACGCGCCGCCAGGTGATCGGGGTTCCGCAGGAGAAGCTGGCGATGGTGTTTGCGGAGACCTTCCGCCGCCTTGGCTCCGTCCGTTCGATGATAGTGTGCGGCGACGGCGGGTTGGACGAGATCAGCCCCGGCGGATTCACGTTCGTCTCGTCGCTCGACGGCGGCGCCGTCAGGAACTCGCTTCTCGACGCCGGGACCGAATACGGCGAACGCTATCCTGTCTCCGCCATCGCCGGCGGCGACGCGGCCGCGAACGCGAAGCTGCTCCTTTCCGTCCTCGGCGGCGAGGAGCGCGGTCCGTACCGCGCGGCGGCTGTGGAGAACGCGGCGGCGGCCATCCTGGTCGGCGGAAAAGCCGTGAACTACAAGGAGGCGCTGTCCGTCGCAGCCGAGTCCGTCGACTCCGGTAGCGCGCTAGCCAAGCTCAAGGCGCTTGTTGCAGCCGCGAAATGACTTCGGGAGGGGTGATGAAGGACATACTGGTTGAACTCAGCGAAATGCGCCGTGCGGACGCGGCGGAGCGCGAGAAGGGGATTCCGTTCGCGGAGATGGTTCGCCGCGCCGAGCGCGCGGACGCACCGCGCGGCTTCGCGGCGGCGTTCTCCGGGCCTGGAGTGCACGTGATCTCGGAGCTCAAGCGAGCCTCGCCGAGCGAGGGGATGATCCGCGAGGACTTCCGCCCCGCCGAGCTCGCCCGAGAGCTTGCGGGAGCGGGCGCTGCGGCGCTCTCCGTCCTCTGCGAGCCGCACCGCTTCCTCGGCGGCGAGGAGTATCTGCGCACGGCGCGGGCGGAGGTGGCGATACCGGTTCTCTACAAGGACTTCGTGACTACGCGCTACCAGGTCGCCGCGTCGCGCGCGGCGGGGGCGGACGCAGTCCTCCTCATCGCGGCCGTGCTGGACGACGCGGCGCTTTCGGACCTTCTTGGCTTCGCGAACGGCCTCGGGCTAGACGCGCTCGTGGAGACGCACGACGCGCGGGAAATCGCGCGTGCCGTCGCCTGCGGCGCGAAGGTCGTCGGCGTGAACTGCCGGAACCTAAGGAACTTCTCGACGGACGTGTCGCTGCTCGAAAGCCTTGTCGGGGAGATCCCGGCGGACCGCGTGCGCATCGCCGAGTCGGGCATGCACACGGCGGAGGCGATACGCCGGGCGAAGGACGCCGGCGCTGACGGCTTCCTCGTAGGCACGGCGCTCATGCGCGCGGCGCGCCCGGGGGAGAAGCTGAGGGAACTTGCAAAAATCTGACAACAACAGGAAAACCATGAAAACACACTACGGAAAGTTCGGCGGACAGTATGTGGCGGAAACGCTAATGGCTCCGCTCAATGAGATGGAGGCCGCCTACGAGTCGGCCAGGAAAGACCCCGCGTTCCAGCGCGAGTTCCAGGAGATACTCCGCGACTACGTCGGCCGCGAGAGTCCGATCACCTATGCGAAGCGGCTGTCTGAGCACCTCGGAGGGGCGAAGATACTGCTGAAGCGCGAGGACCTCAACCACACCGGCGCGCACAAGGTGAACAACACCATCGGGCAGGCTCTGCTCGCGCGCCGCATGGGCAAGCGGCGGCTGATCGCGGAGACGGGCGCGGGCATGCACGGCGTCGCGACGGCGACCGTGGCCGCGCTTTTCGGCATGCCCTGCGAGGTCTACATGGGCGCAATCGACGTGGAGCGACAGGCGCCGAACGTCGAGCGCATGAAGATGCTCGGCGCGACCGTCCACGCCGTGACCGAGGGGAGCGCCACGCTGAAGGACGCGATGAACGAGGCCCTCCGCGACTGGGTGGCGAACTGCGACGACACCTTCTACGTGATAGGCACGGTAGCCGGCCCTGCGCCGTATCCCGAGATGGTGCGCGACTTCCAGAGCGTCATCGGCGTCGAGGCCCGGCGCCAGTGCCTTGAGAAGTACGGGCGGCTCCCCGACCAGGCGATTGCGTGCGTCGGCGGCGGATCGAACGCGATGGGGCTCTTCGCCGGGTTCATGGACGACCCGGACGTGAAGCTCGTGGGCGTCGAGGCGGGCGGCAGGGGCGTCAAGTCCGGCCAGCACGCGGCGTCGATCAACGGTGGGCGCCTCGGCGTCCTCCACGGCGCTAAGACGATGCTCTTGCAGACGGATGTCGGCAACGTCATCGACACGTATTCCGTCTCGGCCGGGCTTGACTACCCAGGCGTCGGGCCGGAGCACTGCCACCTCGCGGAGACCGGCCGCGCCGAATACGCGGTCATCGACGACGACGAGGCGGTCGCCGCGTTCGACGCGCTGTGCCGCTTCGAGGGGATCATCCCCGCGCTCGAGTCGAGCCACGCGCTCGCCGAGGCGATAAAGCGCGCGCCGGCGCTGCCAAAGGACGCGCTGCTGCTCGTCAACCTTTCCGGCCGCGGCGACAAGGACATGGAGAACATAATGCGATACAAGGAGAGCCACAAATGAACAACCGAATCAAGAACGCGTTTGCAAAGGCGAAGTCCGCGAACCGCGGCGCATTCGTCGCGTACCTAACGACGGGCTATCCTACGCTTGCGGCCAGCGAGGCGGCGGCGGACGCGCTGGCCGACAACGGCGCGGACGTGCTTGAGCTGGGAGTGCCGTTCTCCGATCCGTTCGCGGACGGCGGCGTAATCAGGACGGCGGCGTACAAGGCGCTGGAGAACGGCGTCTCGCTTGCAGACGTTATTGCGCTCGCGAAGCGCCTCCGCGCGAGGCATCCCGAGACTGGGATCGTCCTCTTCTCCTACTACAACCCGATCTTCTCGATGGGGCTCGGCAAGTTCGCGGAAGCGGCCGCCGACGCGGGCGTGGACGCGGTTCTTTCCGTCGACCTTCCGCTCGAGGAGCGCGAGGAGCTCCTGGAGGTGCTGCGCCCGAAGGACATCGGCTACGTCCCGCTCATCGCGCCGAACACTCCGATCGAGCGCGTCAAGGCGAGCGCGGAGGGCGTGGGCGACAGCTTCCTCTACGTAATCACCGTGAAGGGAACGACCGGCGCGCGCACGGAGCTTCCGTCCGACCTCGCCTCGCGACTGGATGCGATCCGCGCCGTGTCGCCGATTCCCGTCGCGGCGGGCTTCGGAATCTCGACTAAGGCGCAGGCGGACGTCGTCTCGCAGCACGCCGACGGCTACATAGTCGGGTCCGCGCTCGTGAAGCGCCTGGGCGAGAAGGGCGAGCTGAAGGGCGAGATGCTGCCGTGACGCCCAAGGTCAAGGTGTGCGGCGTCACGAGCGCGGCGTTCGCGGCGGAGGCGGCGCGGCGCGGGGTGGACTACATCGGCGTCATCTTTGCGGCCAAGTCCCCGCGCAAGGTGACGGTCGAGACGGCGCGCGAGGTCGCGTCTGCGGCGCGCGCCGCCGCGCCCGTGCGTCCGCCGAAGATCGTGGGCGTGTTCGTCGAGCAGACGGCGGATGAGATATCCGCCGCCGCCGCGGCCGTTCCGCTTGACGTCGTCCAGCTGCATGGCGCGTACTCCGACGGAGACGTATCGGCGCTCAAGGCGGCAGGGCTTGAGGTGTGGCGTCTCGCCGTGGAGGGCGCGGACGGCTCCGGCGAAGAGGACGCGGTGATGCTCGACGGACGCTCCGGCGGGCGGTCCGGCGGGACCGGGCAGCTCGCGGACTGGTCTCAGGTCTCGAGGCTGAGGCAGTCGGGCCGCCGCGTGGTGCTGGCCGGGGGGCTTTCCGCCGCCAACGCGGCCTCGGCCGCAGCCACGGGCGCTGACGTCCTGGACTTCAACAGCTCGCTGGAAACCGCTCCCGGCGTGAAGTCAATCGCGCTGCTGGAGCGGGCGTTTTCCGCGCTTTCTGCAATTTGCGGTTGCCTTTGACGGCCGATTTCGGTATAATACACGCCAATAATTTTCCCACAAGGAAGAAAGAAAGAGGTAGAAAAAATGGGTACAGGTCGTACACTTCGCAAGGAATCGCACGTCCGTCCGTGCAAGACGCCCGCCGGCAAGGCTCGCAAGAGCAAGGCGCAGCGCGCCCGTCTGGTAAAGTTCGGCATGAAGGAAGAGGACGTCAAGCTCATGGGCGACGAGGACGTCCGCGTGCTCGTACAGCGCCCCACGGTCGTCAAGAAGCTCGTCGCCAAGAGCAAGAAGGCGTGACCAAGGTCTTCTGCCAAGTAGAAGACGAACAGGCGGATCCCCTCTTCGAGGTTTTCGACGGAGGGGATTTCGTTTTGTCTTCATACCGCGACGTAGAGCGCCCGGGAACCGAGATCCAGCTGTTCTTCCCGGAGGCTGACCGTGTCGCGGAGGCCAAGGCCCGGTTGCGCGCGGCTCTAGAACTGGTCGGCGCAGGCGGCGTGCGGATAGAGTCCGCAGAGGTCCCTGACGAGGACTGGCGCTTCAGCTACCGCCGTCACTTCAAGGTCGAGCGCATTGGCAGGAGGCTTCTGGTTGTCCCGACGTGGGAGGCTGACACCCTCTGGAAGGAGGCGGGTGACGAAGGGCGCGTGACCGTCGTGCTCGACCCCGGGCTTGCGTTCGGGACGGGAAAGCACGAGACCACCCGGGCGTGCCTCGAGTACGTTGACGAGCTGTCTTCGTCCGGCGGATCCTTCCTGGACATGGGCTGCGGCTCCGGCATTCTCTCCATCGCCGCCGCCAAGCTTGGCTATGGCCCGGTATCGGGATTCGACATAGACGAAGACGCGGTCGCGGCTTCGCGGGAGAACGCCGACGCGAACGGGGTCGACGTCGACTACAGGGCCTTCGCGCTGGGCGGAGGCTCCGTGTCCCTGGACGCGTCCATCGAAGCGGCGAAGGGCGTCTATCCGGACCTTGCGCTCCAGAATGCGGCCCCGCGCGGCAACGTCGCGCCGTTCGCCCCCGCCGACCTTGTCGTCGCCAACATCCTAGGGCCGCTTCTCGTTGCCTTCGCCGGCGAAATCTCCGGGTACGTGAAGAAGTTGCTGGTCGTCTCCGGGATATTGGCGGAGGTGTATCCCGAAGTCCTCGCCGCATTTGCGGAGCGGGGTTTTGCAGAAGTGTCCAGGAAGACATACGGAGAGTGGACCACGGCGTTGCTGGGAAAAGGCAGCGGCGAACGACCGTATCCATAAATCGTAAGAACGGTATGAGCATGAAAAAGTCACAAAACAGGCTGTTTTCGATTGTTGGCACGGCAGCACTTTGCATTATGGCCGGCTGTGTGTCGCCGTATGCCGATTCCGCGTTCGGCAAATACGACGACGCGAAGGAGATTCAGATAATCGATCTAAAGCGCACGTCGCAAAGCTGGGACGGTGTGGCACTGCCGGACTATCCTGTCGGCAAGCCGGAGCTTGTCGTAAGGCGCTATATATTCCCGCGCGGCAGCAAGCTCGGATGGCACCACCATCCAGTTATGAACTATGGCATTTTGCAGCAGGGCGAGCTCACTATCATTGGGTTGGACGGCAAGGAAAAGACCGTCAAGGCCGGTGAGGCCGTAGTCGAGATGGTCGGAACTATCCACCATGGCGAGAACCATGGCGACAAGACCGCTGTCCTTGACATGTTTTATATATCGCAGAATGGAACGCCGATTGCCGTCCAGCATCCTGAGATAAAAAAATAGGGAACTACTGCAAATTGTAGACGAACGGGGACTTGCGGACCTACGACATGGTCTTCAAGCAGCTCATCTGCTTCAACGGCAAGGTACTCAATCCTGGCACGATCACGAAGCTCTTCGAGGCGGCCAAGAAGATCGACGTCAGCGCGCTCAGCCTCCCGGCCAATGCCTCGCCCAAGAAGGTTGCCGAATATTTCTGCAATGTCGAAAAAGCCGTGGACAAGGTCATTGTCGGAACCAGAGTCTGGCAAGAGATGGGCATAGGGCTTGGTTCGGCAGACGCACTGCCCCTCAACAAGCTGGTGATGAGCATGCTCTATTCGCGGTGTGACAAGGAAACGCTCCAGAGAAGCCTGAACGCGCTTTATACAGATAACGGCTTCAAGGTGGTTAAGGCCTGCGACAACATCGGCGATGATGAGTACCCCAGGTCGGTCAGGATTCAGGTAGCGCGGCAGGAGGCCCCTCTGACCAAAGCCGTGCAGAACATTGCCAAGTCGTTTTCGGCGCCGGCCACATACCGTCAATCAATCTTCGAGACGCTGGCCTCGTCGCTTGATGTGGAGATGCCGGAGGAACCCGACCTCGATACGCTCAACCTCACAGACGACGAGTTTGCCGGCATCTACCAGACGTTCAAGCAGCACACGATCGAGGATCATCCGGAGATGATCGAAAAGGAGCGCAATGCCGCTCCGATAACGTTCGCCAACCTGGACTGAGCGCCAGTGCGGGAAAGTCGCCGGGAAGCTGTAACCTTTTCGTGATTCATGTGTAGAAAGGACAGAAGACCTCAGGAGTCCTAAACATCTAGAAGGAGAAAACCCATGGCTAACGTCAATATTGCCGCACTGAACATGTTCCACACGGCGACGAGCTGGACTGCGGACAGCATCGCGAACCTCGACGGCGGCGATGCCATCAAGAATGTCGGCGAATACACAGGCCCCCTCAGCGCGCTTAGCCGCTCAGACGACGAAAAGAAGGCGAACAACGCGATGCGCGCCGAGCTGTTGAGGGCCCTCGGCAATGCATTCAACTTGAAGATGGTGACCGACTCGGACGGAAAGGCGCGGTTTACCAGGGATTTCCTGCGCAAGCTTGAAAGGGTGATCGGCAAGGACTTCAAGCGTGACGACTTCAAGCTGGACGGCGAGGGCTGTGTCTGTTCCGGACGTCCGCTCACGGCCCGCCGCATCAAGGCCATCGTCAACAAGGTGAATTTGGCGGCGGCCAAGGAGGCCATTGCGGGCTTGTCGGATAGTGTGGGCTCAACGGGTTTGGTGTTCACCGGCCGGGCCGACGACCTGGTGCGCCAGTCCGGCATGGATTCCGACAGCGAGGTCGGCGGAATCTCCATCAGTGCCGGGAAGAAGTCCGGGAAAGCCGGCAAGACCGGCGGCACGGGCGAGTCCGGTCCCGTGAAGACGCCGTTCGGCCTGCGCAAGGAAATCTACAACCCGTTCTTCGCCAAGCTGGACGTCATCAAGGGCAAGATCGGCAAGGCCCCGGAACACGTGCAGAAGTTCTACGCTCGCATCGAGAAGAGCCTCGACTACCTTGCCAACCAGCTCGACACCGATCGCTTGAGCAAGAATGCCCCCGACAAGTCCGCGCTGCGCAACGACCAGGCGTACGAGTTCAATGTCATCGAGCTGGGAGAAGAGTACAAGGACGGCATGAACAAGTTCGAGTGCTACGACCCTAAGTTGGGCAAGTACATCCCGATGAAGAACACGGACGACTTCAACAAGAACATCCTCTGGCACGCCATCGGCGGCGGCTTCATCCATCTGGAACGCGCCACCCGCACCAACGAGTACAAAGAGAAGGTCATGTTCCGCCCAAACGAGGCCCCGGACATCCAGCCGCTGCGCAAGTACATCGCGGACACGCTGCGACTGCTCGTCTCCAAGTCCATCGACCTCTACTTCGCCTCGGAAGAGGCCGGAAAGCTGGATCTGTTCTTCGAGCACCTCAAGGAACCCGGCGCCTGCATCGAGGACCAGGGGCTGCACCTCGTCGAGTTCGAGGACAAGCACCTGACCAAGGCCGATGCCGTCCCGGCCGAGGACGCGCGTGCGCTGAATCTCATCGCCGACGGCAAGGCGCCGGACCTCCCCGAAGACACGGTGAACCAGTTCATGGATGTCCTGATCGACCTCGAGGGCAAGGAGTTCTGCACGGCGGACAAGGGCTGGAACAAGGAGCTCGCCGACGCGGTCAAGGCGGAGCTCCGCGGCAAGAAATGCGTGATGCAGGACTTCGACGCCCCCCACAAGCTGGGCACGAAGGTCCCCGACGTCCTCGGCGAGAACGGACTCCCGGTCGTGAAGGTGCTTACGGACGAGCTCATCGACGAACTTGGCCCGAAGGTCCTGAGGGAATACTTCCGCAAGTAGAATCAGGGAATGCAATTCGCGCGGTGTCCAAAAGGCACTAAGGCAATGAAAGTTGAATTCGGAGATTTGGAAAAGGGTGGGTAAAAGCTATGGCAGTTGAAATTACTCTTGCGCAGTTCAACAAGATCGCAATCGGCGACTACAACGCCGGTTTCGTGGATTTCAAGACGGACTGGCATGGCAACGTCCTGAACGAACTCCGGAAGGTCAACAACCACGTCCACAGGACAGGCAAGAACACCGAGGAGATATCTCCAGAGCGCGTCCTGCAGGTAAAGGAGGCGTTTGTCGACGCGATGAGGCGCGGAAACGTCCCCGAGGCGAGCATCAAGGAGATCCGCCGTGAGCTGGGCATTCCCGCCGAACTGGACGTGAACACGACGCAGGAGACGCTCCTGACGGCCCGCTTTACGCCGCTTACGCGCACGCAGACGCGATATCTCCTCGACAAGTACGCCGCAGGCGGAATCGGGTTCGGCGAAAATGCCGTGCTCACCGTCTCGGCGAAGGATTTCGCCAAGGCGGCGAAAACCCGCAATCTGTCCGGCTCCGACAAGCTCACGCGCATGAGCGTGAACGCGGAGAACATAAGGAAGGCGTTCGGGCGCGTCGACTATGCGGTGACGGACGTCTTGTCGATCCTGTCGCTCAACCGTCCGCTGGCGGACCTCAAGGCGGCGATGGCCAATCGCCATCCGGGCGCCGGCGGGGCGGCGCAGCGCGAAGTCCAGGAGCGCAACCTCTCCAACAGCTACACGGCGCTCTTCTCCGTCGCGCTCAAGCTTCTCGGGGCCGATGCGAACGAGTCGCAGGAATTCGAGATCATGGGCGAGACGGTGAAGCTCGTCAAGGGCGAGGGCGGAAAGCTCACGGCGATCGTCGGCAAGGGCGACCTGGCCACGGAGGTGAAGCTCAAGTACACCGCGCAGAACCTCGTGGACCGCATGGTCGGCCGCGCCGTGACGGACAAGGCCGCCCTCGGCGCCCCCTGCGTGAAGGAGATGCTCAACGCGGCGTTCACCGCCGACATCAAGAACGGGCTCCGCTCCAGCGACCGCACGAGCCTTACGCGCGGCTTCGCCGCCGTCCTGATCGAAATGGCGGGGGCGGAGGGAGACATCGCCGCCGGCGAGGAGAGGATTTTCAACCTCAACAACGGCAACTACAACACCGGGCTTCTCGTGCAGATCGCCCTCAGGTCGCTCGACGGCGCGTTCACCGGCAACAACGCGATGAACACCAAGGCGAAGCTCGACCAGTTCTACTCGAGGATGCGGCAGGACACGGCGGGCCTTCCGCAGGACATCAAGGACATCCTCTCGGACGTAGCCAACCGCGAGATCGAGTGGATGGGCGACAACGGGCAGTTCATAGTCCGCTCGCCGATCGTCGGCAACATCGACCAGCACGTGAACGCGATCCGGCAGAACGGCCCCGCGCCGGCGCTTCCGAAGGACGTCACGATGGCGGACGTCAAGGACTTCGTGGCCGACTTCGTGTTCTCGAGCGACACGATGGTCGCCGACGCGATGATAAACGCCCCCGGCGAGCAGCTGCGCAAGGCGCTCTCCGACCCGAAGAAGATCGCCGCGTTCGCCGAGATACTGAAGAACCCGGATGTCCTCGACACCGCCGCCGCGCCGCAGATAGCGGGCGTCCTCAAGGAGGGTTTCGCCGCGCTCAAGGCGAAGCTCGACCCGCTGTTCCAGGCGGCGCACGGGAACCAGACGATCGACCAGGCTGCGCAGGCCCCCGACTTCGCGGAGAAGTTCGCGGCGTTCCTGCGCAACGCCCAGCAGCTGCCCGGCGACGTCATTGCGCAGTTCGACGACGTCCTCGACGAAATGGCCACCAAGGCGTGCGTCAAGATACAGGACTTCGTGAACGAGGTGTTCGACGTCAAAGTTCAGGGCGGCGTCAACGTCGTGAAGGATCCGTACAGCAAGATGTCCAAGGAGGATATCACCGCGAAGCTGAACGGCAAGACGCTGAACGACATCCTCGACGCAAAGGAGAACAGCGAGGTCCCCGGGCAGGCCGGCTTCTTCAAGCAGGTGGTCTCCACGTACTTCACGAGCATGCGCCAGAGCGACAAGCGCTCGTGCCTCGCCTCCGCGCTCAGGTACGCGAACGTGTACGACTTCGGCGGGAAGCAGGGCGACGCCCTCGAGAGCGCGGAGAAGGCGGCCGTCAACAAG
>Ga0310786_10004958_pt1 | contig 18250 bp, 14 predicted proteins | sample AusTroGonzalo_MG_FD_203881 | JGI IMG/M metagenome (GOLD analysis project Ga0310786, IMG submission 203881) | Bovine rumen microbial communities from tropical cattle in Woodstock, Queensland, Australia - Gonzalo_03 (v2) (version 2) | ecosystem: Host-associated > Mammals > Digestive system >... | reverse complement strand
ATTATCACAAACAAAGATAAAAAGTGGTATGTTATGAATTCTCTACAGCCTGTATGGTCAAAAAGCGACCATTCTGCCAAATTTGAATCTTTGTTAACTGGTCGTTCAAGAGTTAAGAATAGCGAAAAACTACTTGATTTAATAGATGAATTTAAGAATATAGGGTTTAAGCATATATACTTCACTAGAGATTATGCCTCTAATCAAACGGTTTATAATGAACACCTTAAATTTATAAATAAAGTGTCTTTAACCAGATACTATGATGCTATTATACGTGAAGTGTTGTTGTTAATAGGAAAAAAAGAAATCAATAAATCTGACAAAGAAAAACACCAATTCATAATCAAACACTGGATACCCTTTTGGCGAGATTGTTGCGAACAAATGTTAAAAACTGGTTCATATACATTTGACGACCAAAAATATTTTGCAAACATAGAACTTGAAAAACGTTTGCAAAAATCGCCTAAAAAAACAGGCATTGCTAAAATAGATTATATATTCATTGACGAATTTCAAGATACCAGTCCCCTTGATATATCTTTGATTGCTAATTTGCAAAAAATACACAATTCTGCGCTGGTTATAGTTGGTGATGACGACCAAGCAATATACGAATTTAGGGGTGCGACACCATATTTTATACTGCACCCAGACAAAATATTTAACACAAAATTTAATACCTTTATTTTAGACGAAAACTTTCGCTCTCCAGGCAACATTGTTAATAAATCTATGTCTCTTATAAAACACAATGAAAAGCGTGTTGATAAGAATGTAAAACCTGTTTTGACAACTACAAATGCTGAAATAAAAATAATAAACAAGAAAACACAAGAGCAAATGATAGATGCTGTTATTAGTGATATAAAACAAACTTTGCAAGAAAAAGACCAAAATGTTGCTATTCTATCTCGACTAAAATCGTCTTTGTTGCCATACCAGATACTTTTAACCAAGGAAGATATATCTTATTCTGTAAGCGATGATTTAGCCTTTTTCTATACGTCTGCTGCCGCCAATCTTAATAAAGTTATGGACATAAAACGAAAAAATAGATTGTCTTCAGACGATTTGCTTGAATTAGTCTGTTTATTTAATAAAAACGAAGTTTATAAAGAAGCAAAAGATACATTAGCACGTGCATTTTATGCTAATAGCGCCACAATAGATAATATAGATAAAATTTTGCTATTGTTGGGGACAAAGAATGTGCGATTTGTCAAAATGTTAACCCACGAATTTATAACAGACTTTTTGACCGCATTAAAAGAGTTTATAAAGGCAAAAACGGTTTATGCTACTCTGGATGTTCTATTAAATAAATTCGGCGGTCTGCAACAAAATTATAGTCGTTCATTGGAAGATTTGTATTATAGAGACCCACCGCTTGCGAGTTTGTTAAATTTTGCAGAGAAATACGGGGATGATTTTGATGTTTTTGTTGACGATTTTAATCGTGCCATTGCAAAGGCAACAAGCAATGATTCTGATTCAGACATATTATTATTGGACGAACATCCAAGAATCGTTCTATCTACGGCATTACGAGTTAAAGGTCAAGAATATAACAAAGTTATTGTTATAGATACTAATGACGGAATATGGCCAAAGCAACCAGGTGCATCACAATCACAAGATGAAATGGAATCTGAAAGAAGACTATTCTATGTTGCGGCAACACGAGCAAAACAAATATTGCATTTATATAGGTCAACAAACATAGGGGAACAAAAGACAATAATATCGCCATTTATAATAGAAGGCGAATACGACAAAAACTAACAAAGGGGCAAAAGCCCCTTGTGTTATGTGTCCGTCCGTCCACTATCGACAACAGGCGCATCTTTTTGGACAGATAGCTCTTTGGCAAATTCGCCAACAGTGCTTTTAGATATACCTATTTGTTGTGCAATAGTCCTATAAGTCAAATGCTTGTCTAGCAATTCTTTTACATTGCCTAACGTTTCTTCGTGCTTTTGCTGTTTGGGTGTTATGTGTTTAGATACCCTCCAAGCAAGCCCACCAATTTCGTTTTCTTCCAAGCGAGCTTCATACTCAGAGACATCATCACCACATACACAACGTGATTTTGTATATCTAACAACGAAAGAACAACCATCGCTAGCCTTATGTCGTTCAGGTGTTTCCAGTGCTATAACAGCATCTAATATGTCTTGTTTTTTACTGGTGCCACGATTGTCGCCATTTTTGCCAGCGTGGTCTATTAATAAAACCGCTATGCCTTGGCGCCGCAATTCAAGCAACCATTTTTGCATTGGAATCCAACTTTCTGCATCGTTTTCTTTGCCATATTGACAAAGGGCAGATATGTTATCAACAATCAACAATTTAACGTCATTTAATAACGGCGCTATTGCTTGTTGACCTTCTGCGCTGGCTAGATTGGGCATAGGAATATCTTGCCTGTCTGGAGTCAAAATAAGCAAGTTATCTTGACCTGTATAGATACCACCCAACCCCATAGCAAGCAAAGACAGCCTTTCCTGCATCGTTTGTGCTGGCATTTCGCCGTCTATATAAAGGACTTTATAAGGCTTTTCAACACGAAAGTTCATTATGTCGACACCGCCAGATACAGCCAGCGCAATAGACAAGCCCACAAAAGTCTTACCTGTGCCACGTTTAGCATATAGCATACACAGGCTTTTTTCTTGTATAAATGGGTATAATATATATTGACGTGGTGGAATATCCATCCGCAATAATTCGCCCATTGTGTCAACGACATAGGGGCTTTTTAATGGTGTGTTATTATCCATTTAAGCCTCCTTTGATTGACGGGTTGGTCGCGACCCAAGCCAAAAATTTGTTGGCATCTATAAGTATTTTTCGACCAATGCGCATAATCGCACCACTGGCTTTTAAGCCGTTATATTCTTCGTAAAAAACATAACTGCGCATCCCACCCATTGTAAAAGCGGGGTTAGCAGCAACAAATTGCCGCAAGGTTAAGATATTATTCATATCCACCTCCTTTGTTTAGAAATTAAATTAAAAGTTTCCAAACTAGTTTGTTGATATGAATATAATACCGATTCGCAGGCAAAAATGCCGTTGACTAGCAAAGTGAAAAAATTATTTTTTAGGGAAATATATTTTATGCCATTTACGAATATGCCTTTTTATTGTTCTTTCTTTCAAGTTAAAAGGGTTGTTTGTGTCTTTACTTAACCAAAAATATGACCTGTTTGTGTCCTTACGTCTGTCTAGTGGGAAATCTAACCAAATTTCTAACATTTGTTGTTCTGCCAAAGCATATAATTCCTTTTTAGCATTGCCGCCTGTCCGGCGCCCACTTCTATCTTGCCAAAGGTCTTTTAGATTTCTAGCCATACCAAAACACTTGGTTATCATAATGGCATTATTTGCCGATTGGTCTTCTATAAATGCGTTTATTAGTATAAATGCACTAGTTTCGGCAACCCAAAAAAGACTTATATCTTTTATGTCTAATGTTCTTATTTTTTCTAAATCATCCCTTTCTTCATACTTGTCTATAAAACCTGCAATAGCATCCATAACATTGTATATATTATCTTCTGGAATCAAAAACCTTATCGCCCCATTCATTTTTTCTTCGTTCAAATAATCTTTATCAAGTATATAGCCATAATGATTTACAAAAGATTTGCGCCAATCGTTCAAGAATGGGTATGTTTCTATTATCTGGTCAACAGTCAAGTCCCTGTTTAGTGGGTGTATGTAAGGGAACAAATCATTCTGGTTTATTGGCATCGGTGTCTCCCAAGATTATTTTAGCAATTTGATTTGTAGTTTCCTTATCGTGCGCATCACTGAAATGCGAATATCTTTTAGTCATTTGCATCGTTTTATGCCCTATAAGGTGCGCAATAGCACCCATAGAATAACCGCTCATAGCGGTATATGATGCGAATGTGTGGCGCAGGTCGTGAAATCTAAAATCTGGTATACAGGCTTTCTTTAATGCTGTTTCCCAACTGCTTTTTATATCTATTGGTTGCGTGTTTGTTCGCCCAGGAAATACAAATGTGCCGCTTATATTACGTTGGCGAATATTCTTTAATTCATTGACAACAATAGGAACAAGATGCAAGGTTCGTGCCTCGCCATTTTTTGTATCTTTGACAAAAGCACAATTAGACACAAAATCTATATCAGCCCAGCGCAAACCTAGTATTTCCATCTTTCTTGCGCCTGTTGTTAGCGCAATTAAAACAATGGGGTATAAAAACGGATTCGCAGATTCTTTAACCGCAGTTAATAAACGTTCTTTTTCTTCTGGCGACAGATAGCGAGTTCGCCCCTTTGGTTCTGGTAATTTAGATACTCTTAATACAGGGTTGTTTTCTAACCATTCTAACTCCCTTACGGCATAAGACAGCACAACGGACAAAGATGCCATATATCTATTGATTGTCGCAGGCGATTTATCTATACCACGATTTTTTTCAGCGGCTAATTTATTGCGGGCATCTGTTATAGCACTAGGAGTTATGTTAGATAGCATATAAGCCCCCAGATATTTGCTCCATACGTTCAAATGATTTAGTGTGTCTGTTCTAAATTGTCCTGGCTTTTTATGGACTAATACATTGCCTTTATATTTATTGATAGCATCATTCAATGTATGTTTTTGGGCGGATATAGACGATAAAGGAATACCTGATTGAATATTGTCTTCTTGTGCCAATGCCCAAGCCTGAGCTTGCGATTTAAGGCGAAAGGTTTTTGTTAATGGAGGCGCACCCTTGCGGCGAATTTTTACCCTATAAGATATTGCGCCATTGTGTGCAATTCGTTTTTCTATGGATGCCATTTCTAACTCCTAATTTAACACTATTGTCCAGGCTATATACGGTTTTGGACGGACGGACAAGCCCTATACCAGAGAGATACTATATACCCGATTCGGAGTCAAGAAGATTATTAATCAGTGGAGTTTGGCGACAAAAACCGCAGAAAACCAATATTTTTTATTTATATATAACTTCTGTGGGACAAATGCGGGGCATAAAAGGCAAAAAATACACCTTTTTAAGTGTTAAAAAGGCTGAGAAAACGAGGCAAAACATAAACTAACAGGCATTGAATTATTTGTTATAATCTTATAAGATTTGTTATGTGTTTTTATAAGCATTGTCCCGCCAATGTCCCATAACATAAAAACACCCCGTAAAAACAACAGAGCATAACATTTAATAACTTATTGATATTACAAGATAAATTTCTGGCGCGCCCAGCAGGACTCGAACCTGCAACCCACAGATTAGAAATCTGTTGCTCTATCCAATTGAGCCATGGGCGCATCGTGCGGATTTTATATCAAAATCTTTTCAAATGCAACACTTTTTGGGGAACGCGCCCTATTTCGTCACGTTAACGCGCAAAAATACTTTCTTGCCACGTTGGACCATGATTGATTCGCGCGGTTCCACAACAAAATCTTTGTCCGTAATTTTATTGCCGTCGATTTGAATTCCGCCCTGTTCAACCATACGCCGCGCCTCTGATTTAGAATCAAACATTTTAACCGCGGTTAAAAAATCCAATATTCCCATCGGCGCATCCATTTTAAAATCAACGCTCGGCACGTTTTCCATATTCGCACCACCACCAAACAATGCCGCCGATGCAGATTCAGCCGCAACCGCCGCGTCATGTCCGTGCGCTATTTCGGTTGCCGCAAATGCCAAACGCTTTTTAACTTCGTTTAATTCGGCGTCACGTTTTTTCGATAATTCTGCGATTTCATCCAATGGAATTTCGGTAAAGATTTTCAAAAACCTTTCAACCAAATCATCTGGCGTGTTGCGGAAATATTGATAGTATTCATATGGCGACGCCTTATCTTCGTTAACCCAGACCGCATTGCCCGCAGATTTGCCGATTTTTTCACCTTTTGAATCTGTAATCAATGCCGTGGACAGCACGAAAACTTCTTTGCCGCATTTTTTACGAATCAAATCTATGCCCGTCACAGAATTGCCCCATTGATCCGCGCCGCAAAGTTGCAATATACAATTATGTTCGTTATATAATGTCAAGAAATCAACCGCCTGGAACGTCATGTAATTGAATTCCAAAAATGTCATTCCTGTTTCCAAACGCTTTTTCACACTTTCCATTGCTAACATACGCGGTATTGTGAAATCTGTTCCATATTTTGCCAAAAATTCAATATGCCCGTAATTTTTCATCCAATCATAGTTATCAACCATGATTGCGCCGTTTTCCGAATCATCAAATTTTATGAATTTTGATATAGATTTTCTTAATCCAGCACTGTTATGTGCGATTTCTTCATCGGTCATCATTGGACGTCCCTTGTCCCGACCAGACGGGTCGCCAATACGCGCCGTCGCACCACCAACCAAAGCAATCGGACGATGTCCATATTTTTGAAACCAATGCAACAACATCAAAGACGCAACATGCCCAACGTGCAAAGAATCACCAGTTGGATCAGTTCCCCAATACACAGTGATTTTTCCCGCATTTAATGCCTGGTTCAAACCATCCATATTTGAACATTGATTTATAAAACCGCGTGCTTCCAATTCTTGTAATAATTCATTTTGCATGTTTTTATCCTTTAATTATCAATGCTGATTTTACTGGGGAATCAACATTTTTTCAACTATAAAATTAAAAACCGCGTTGATATTATTCAGCGCGGTTTTGGTTTTTATCGTCTGTCGATTTAGCCTAACATTTTTGCAACTTCGTCGGCCAAATTGTCTTCGCGCTTTTGGATACCTTCGCCCAAGACGTAATAAGCATAACCGGCCAATTTGCCACCGTGTTCTGAGATAACATCTTTGACTTTCTTGGACGGATCCATAACGAATGGTTGTTCTTCCAAAACGGATTCTGCATACCATTTTTGAATACGGCCATCGACCATCTTTTCGACAATGTTTTCAGGTTTGCCCGCTGTCGCGCCCGATTCGATGAAAACTTTCTTTTCACGTTCGACCGCTTTTGGATCAACGTCTGCAATTGTCATGAATTCAGGTTTGTTTGCCGCGATGTGCATAGCGATTTTATTTCCAATTTCGTCAATGCGCGCGTCATCACCATTGATTGCGACAACCACACCAATTTGCCCCATACCTGGAACCAAAGCATTGTGAACATATGTATAAATGTGATCACCATTTACTTTGGCGATACGGCGTAGGCTCATATTTTCACCAATCGTAGAAATTGTCGCAGCGATGTCATCTTTGACAGCATTCAGTGTCGCGTCGAAATCGCCAGCCAATTCCATTGCTTTGTTTGCAACGTTCGCAACCAAGGCCTGAAATTTGTCGTTTTTCGCAACGAAATCAGTTTCCGCGTTCAATTCCACGACACAGCCCATATTATCACATTTAACAACCGTCACCAAACCAGACGCAGCCACACGGCCAGCCTTGGACGCGGCTTTGACAATGCCTTTTTGGCGCAACCAATCGGCCGCCGCTTCGATATCACCGTTATTTTCAACCAATGCTTTTTTACAGTCCATCATACCTGCGGATGTTTTTTCACGCAATTCTTGGACCAATTTTGCTGTTACTTCTGCCATTTTGAATTCCTTTCTTTGATTATTATTTATCTGCTTTGTCTGCTAATTTGCTGCGACGAACTTCGCGAGCCTCAGAAGTTTTGGATTTTTGTTTGGCTTCTTTGACTTTTGTTTCGTGTTCATATTCTTCAGCAGCCGCTTCGGCGTTATCAGATTCAGCCTTTTTCCCGGCGGCACCACCCAAACGTTTTTCAATACCAGACAAAATAGCATCAACAAACAAATCGCAATACAATTGTGTCGCACGTGATGCATCGTCGTTGCCCGGAACTGGGTAATCTACCAATTCAGGATTTGCGTTTGTATCGCAAATTGCAATCGTTGGGATGTCTAAATTTTTCGCTTCGTGAACCGCGTTCATTTCACGTGGAACGTCAATAACAATCATCGCTTGTGGAATTCCGTGCATTTCCAAAATACCACCGAAAATGTCACGCAATTTAGCAACTTCTTTGGTCATAACGCCAACTTCCTTCTTGGTCAAACCCAATTTGTCAGCGTTCGCAATATCGTTTTCCATTTTTTTCAAACGACGGATGCTTTGTGAAACAGTCGTCCAATTGGTCAACATACCACCCAACCAACGATTGTTCACATAAAATTGACCGCAACGTTCCGCAGCATCTTTGACAATGTCTTTTGCCTGATGTTTTGTAGCAACGAACAAGATTTTACCACCCGCTGCTGCAATTGCTTCCAAAGCAACCAAAGAACGATGTAAAAGCGGTGCGGTTTTATTCAAATTGATAATGTGAATTTTATCTTTAACCCCATAAACATATGGTGTCATCAATGGATTCCAGCGACGTGTATGATGTCCAAAATGAACACCCGCTTCCATTAATTGTTTCATAGTAAAAGTTGGCAATGCCATGATTTTATCCTTTGTTTTCTGTTGTTATCCTCGGTCGGCAGATGTAAAAAACCAGATATTCTGGACAGAAATTATATCCGCCGCCTGTGTTCTTCGCACCAAGGTGCGTGCCGCCATAATAAACAATTTATATCGAAAAATCAAGCAAAAATTAAAGAAATATTTATCTTATGCGTTCAAAAACACTAACATTGCCTTTGGCCTGGATAAAATGACATTTTTCAAAGAAATTACCAGCAGATACTTTTGAAAAGTGTTCATCGGTCCATGAATCAAAAATCATATGTTGAATTAGAATTCGTCCACCAACGTTAACATGCTTCAACAGGCGTTCCAAAATCGTAATTTGAAATCCACGATCACGAATATAATCAAAAATATTAGACAAATGAATACAATCATATTTTTCAACCAAACAAGTGCTTAAATTAGCAAGATCTGTCCAATAAAATTCATAAGGTTTTTTTACCAATTTACGCAATTTTTGATATTCTTGTTTGTTTGGAAAACGCGGGTTATCTTCGCCCCCCCAACCACCGTAATCAAATAATTTAAGGCCCGCCATTGAACACATATATTCATATTCAATCGGTGATAATTTGTTTGATATTTTATTTATGTTTGGAACACATGTTATATCTTTGTGACGATACAGGTTTTCCAACAAAACCACGTAGTCAGACCTTTTAAATTTACCAATTGCAGCGATTTTTATATCCATTATACATTTTGCATTATATGATATATCAAATGTATCAACGTGTTTTGCACCATACAATGAACAAAACAACGGATGATCCCCAGACGCTGCAACGGTCAGCGCCCTATTACATTTTTCGGGCATATATTTCATAGACGTGCGCAAATCTTCATTTGTGGTGATATACGTAGATGAATATTCAGAAAAACAATAATTTCGTTTTCTTGCTTCATTAATATTCGGAATCAATTCTTTCAATATTATGCCCTTTGGTTTTCAAACATAACCAAAGTAGCACAAAAACAACACCTGTCAATAAATTATTCGGATATTTCCGGCTTTTTATACATCAAATCAAAATTATGAATATAACTGAACGAAACACCAATTGATGTATTTGCACCATAATGTTCTGCCTGGCGCGAATGGGCACGACGATATTTCACATATGGCCCCATTGTAAAATCGCCCCAAATATTAGTATCCAAACGTGCAACCGCCGAAAAATCGTCCCGTAAATCTTCGCCAACATATTGGGAAAACGACATATATTTACGATAATATCCATCAGATGTGAATTTGACACCTTCGCGTAATTGATATTCCAGACGCCAACCTGCTTCGTATGCGGACTTTCTAACTTTTGCATCTGAATAAGTGAAATCATATTCATAAAGTCCCACGATATATAAACTTTTTATAATATCATTATCAAACAATGACAAACCTGCGTTTGGCCGCAGCGCCTTGGTCCGCGGTTCACCAACAAATTCTGTTTCATATTGTGCACGCATAATTGGCCCCAATTTGAAATAATCAAAATCCCACGCAGCATACGCCAAATCAGATGACAATAAAATTTTGTCTGCGCTTTCATCAACCGTTGCAGCATCATTATATGGTTTTATCGTTTGTTTGCCATATTCCATAAATACCGAATTATCCCATTTGAATCTATCAAAACCATATTCCAACGCGGTATCAAAAACACCCTTAATGTTTTCTTGGTCTGTGGCCTTTAATGCCGCAACTGGCGAATTTTGATATTCGGCCGGATTTGTAATAGAGGTTTTTGACCAATCAAATCCGATACGACGAACATTCAAATTAAATTTATTATCTTTCGGTGATTCATCTGCCATGGCAAATGTCGGCAATAAACATATTGCAATCAGAATTTTTTTCATCGATTTTATCTCCAAACTTGTAAAACACCGCTATTATCTGCAAAACGCCACCCAGCATCACGAATTGCCGCGGTAAATTTAGTCCGATACGATAACGGCAATTTAGCAAAAATTTGATTTCCAATTATCGCAATAGTATCTATGTCAACATTATCAGCAGCCGTAATCCGTTTCAATTCTGCCCAATCAGAAATCCCATTTGGTAAAACAACAAACATCGAAAATGTTTCCGCAGTTTCTGCGATTGGCACCCAATTTTTTACTTCATTTAACGTCAACCATTTTTTTACTATATCATTATCGATATCCATAGTAATTGTCGCAGAATAAGTTTCCGACGAAATGTGTTCGTTTGAAACACCCGCCGCAGAAATAAACCCTATTAAATCTTCATCTGGGGTTTTATCCATCAATTCTGTTAAGCCCTCTATTTCCGCATAGTTCGACAAAACATCAAATAAAATTTGACGGCGTGCGATATTCATCGCATCAATTTTTGCCTTGGCGGCGGTTTCACTGGTTTGCGATATGGTCGCCGCACCAATTAAATCCGTAGCCAACGCGTCCAACACCCCCAGTCCAGACACAAAAAACAACGAAACAAATACACCAAATAAACGTTTCACGATTTATCGTCCCTTAAAACTTCATTTCCAAACCGATACGAATACCCATTGATTTGTATATCGAACTGATTTCGCTTGGGCTTTCCAAAACCCACCCTTGGTTTTTATACGCATCTATACCATCGATTTCTTCTTGAACCGTGGCTTTTTCAGCGTCTGTCAAAACATCGTATCCGTGGTCTGTCATCCAACTATCATCCAACATGTTTGAATAACCGTCACGCAAATCCATATAATAACTACTGCTAAGGAATGTTTTTGCTGTCGCCTTGGACACTTTGTAATAATCATACGTGAAACCCAATGTCAACATAGTTGAATCTGCAACCTGTGTCTTGTACAACGCAGCCAACCCCAAATGCATTGCATCACCAAATTTGCCGGTATCTTCAACACTTTTCGGATGCGCCCAATCATAACGATATGGTTGATTACCTTCGGATTTATATATAGGCAAACCGATTTCCAAACTACCTGAAACAGCATTTTTGCTATCTATTACATATTCTGCATCCATCGCGATGTATGGACCCGCCCACGTAGTTTTGTATTCGTGACTGGTCCCAGATTGTTCATAATAATACGTTCCGCCTGTTCCAATACCAATCACATTTGTCATAACCGTAGATGACGGCATTTGAATAAGTTCAGATATACCGGTCGGCGACGTTTCATCCACCACATGTCCCGTCAAAGTGACATTGCCACCTTCGCCATAAAATAACAATATTGGATCACACTGAATTTCACCCATATAACCTTCTATGCACGTTATATATGGATGATTATTTGTAGATTCCAAAATATCAATTGCAACACCATGATTATTTTGCGTTGTCAATTTATAATTTAAATAACGATAACCAATCGACGGCGTAAATTTCACACGTCCCCACTTCAAATAATCAGTCAACCCAAACGCCGCATTAAATCCCATTTGTGTCCCATCTTTGCTGGTTCCAACAGACAATGCATGCCCCGTTTGATACCCTAAAATATTGCTGCCATCTGTCCAGGTTGTGACCAGATACCCCCCTTTGGAAATATCATCATCAATCATCTGGGATTCGCCAAATTGCATGCCATAACGCGCACCAAATTTCACCTGCATCGGAGTATTTTCACCAAAATAATATGTCGCATTTGCACCCAAAACATTCCAAACCAAATTATCATACGACAATTCAGACCCCGCGGCCGTCATATCAAATTTCCAATTTGCAAATTCATGCGATAACCCCGCATCAACAATCCAGCCTTGTTTTTTCGCACTATTTTTTGTGTTTTTTTGTGTATTATTCCGTGACACGGAACGATTTGTTATCATCTGGTTATTAACAGCGGTCGTTTGTTGTTGGGTGTTATATCGGGCGGCATAACTACGACTTGACGTATTATATCCAGTATTATTTGACCCATAACGTTGGTATATACTATTGTCATAATACGTTCCGGCAGCACCCGCAACCCCAGGCAAAACGCCGAACAGAACCACATTAGTCAACATCTTAAAAACATTTTTCATACAACACACCTTTCGTTATATATCAAACCTTTCTAGAATATTATATCACAAAAAGGTTGAAAAAAAAATACTTTTATAATATGGTGCCATGGAAAAGATGTGGGCGTGGCGAAATTGGTAGACGCGCAGCACTAAGGATGCTGTGGAGCAATCCTTGGGGGTTCAATTCCCCCCGTCCACACCACGATTTTCACCGAGCGTAAGCGAGGACTGAAAAATCAGTGTCGCGCCGTAGCCCAACAAATTCTTGGAATAATATTTCGAAGTTTAAAAACGGCAAAGGCAGACCCATCAAAATAAACTTTCGTTATTGCGCGCGAAGCGCACAATTAAAAAATAAAAATCAACACAATCAGATTATTTTTTTACAATTTTTTTACAAAAATTTCATTTTCTGCTTGCCCAAAAAATTATAAATTTGCTAACATCTATCTAAGGAATGAAAAGGATTATACCGTTTTTTGCTGTATGCCTTGGTCTGTCTGCATTTGAGACGGCAACTGTTGTTGGTGCCGAAACAACCAGAACACTATCAAAACGTGACATGCGGGAAATTGTTGCGAACACTAATACATCTGGCCGCTCTGACATTGGTTCAATGCGCAAAAAATCAGATAACAATCACACTGAAAACACACGCAATGTTGTGTCGTCACGAACAACGCAAACACGAAACGTATCAAATGCACGTCCAACGGTAAAGACGCGCACCGCAACGACCGATGCGACAAAAACAACGATATCTCGTACAAAAAATACGACGACAAACAAAAATATATCGCGTTCAACCACAACACAAAAACCAACTGCATCACGCACGGCAATATCTGGAAAAACTGCATCACGCACGGCGGCACGCGCAACAACATTGAATAATGAAAAAATAGCCGCCATAAAAACCCAGGATTATTCCAAATGTCGCACTGTGTATTACGACTGTATGGATGAATTTTGTGCAAACAAAGATGCAAATTTACGCCGCTGTGCATGTTCATCACGGATTCATGAATTCGACGCAATACAACAACAACTGGGCGCGGCCGAAGAAAAAATGTTAGATTTCAATCAACGATTGCTGGCCGTCGGCTTGGACAAAGAAGATGCCGCCGCAATCAATGTCGCAACCGAAGGTGAAATCGGATACAGCACCCAGGATAAAACCGCATCTGAAAAAACGCTGCAAAAAATCACAGACGCGCTGAATTCATCGGGCAATTCAAAAATAAACAATGATTTATCCGCGATATCATTGTCTTTGAATGTGGATTCTGCGTGGGATTCCATTGATTCAACCGCCGGAATAGCAACGACATCTAAAAACGGTATTGATTTATACAATGCGGCGCGTCCTGTATGTGTCGCCATGGCCAAAGAGGTTTGTTCTGACCATGAATTAGAAGTTATTCAAAACAGTTATCAATTATCTATACAACAAGATTGCAATACTGTCGCAAAATCATACGATACGAAATACAACCAGGCGATGGAAAAAATCCACGAAAGTTCCGCATTGCTCGACATGTCACGCCTGAACGCATATCAAAAACGTAATTCCGACGACATATTAACATGCAAAAAAAAGATTTTAGATAAAATGTCTGAATCTGCGGTTTGTGGTGAAAAATTGCAAAAATGTTTGGATGTGACGGGTCAATATATTGATCCATCAACCGGGGGTGCGGTATTGTCAAATAATCTTTATAACATAACAAGTTTATTAGCATCACCTGTGGGAACAGAAAAATGGTCAGAAATTACACAAAACCAACAATTCGTTTCTTTCTTGAATTCTAAAAAGACGTTTTTGGAATCTGCAACCCAACAATGCCAGGACATTGCCGATATTGTATGGAAAGATTTCTTGGACGATGCATTGGCACAAATAAAATTGGCACAAACCGCAAAAATCGAAGAAATCCGCCAAAGTTGCACTACACTGGTTGCCGAATGTAAATCAAACACGAACCAAAATTTAACCGATTTTGATGTTCGCGCATTATCTACGTTCGCAGTTTTGGCCGATTCCACAACAAATGCGTTATGTTCAGACATCGAAAATTCTTGTACTGCTTTATTAAATTCATCGGGGGGTAGCGGTGAATTATGGGATGCAGGCATGACCGAAATCGCGGCCGCGTCATCATACAAAGCAATCATACAAAATTGCACCACGGTTGGACGCGATTGCATAATTCAACATTGCAATGGGGCTGCGGGCAATTTTGCATTATGTGGTGATTTTACGTCTGCACCGCGCCGTGCGATTTTAACACGCAACGCATGTTGGAACGAAGTATTGGCATGTGTAAATCAATCATCTAATCTATCTGATATAACACCAGAAATCTTAAATTCTGATTTTTATTCTAATATGTATGGTATAATCCCTTCGAATACCAGCGAACCCACCGGCGAACCCACCGTATATACTAATTACAACGACTTTCAAAGATATTTACAAAGCAAAGTTTATACATTATGCGAAAATGATTCAGATACAGCGTGCAAAATCACCGAACAAATTTGGGGAAATTGTAATTCCAATCCTGAAAATACTATGATTACGACAAATCCACAATTATTCAGAACCAACGAAGGATTTTCAGACGTTCCATCATTACCATTAAATTTGGGCAATACACAACTCCAGATTCAAAACAAAATATTCATGCCAAAATCTGAAGAAAACACCAGTTTATTATCATGGTTGGCGATAAATACGGGAACTTCAGATGCACTGGACAGCTGCAGTGCTTATGAATGCCCTGTAAATTATAAATTTGACGAAACATTGAACAAATGTATACGCGTAGCCAGTTCTTCGGCTGTGACAACCGATGGCACACCATATGCATTTACAGATCAAATTATTCACGTTGATACCAATATCACTAATTTTTGTCCGGGCGGCCTATCATCAAAAGACCTGTATGGAAATTGCTGTGTCCAAGAAACCACAGATAATGGCGACACCACGCTTAATGGCGCCGTATCATCAAATGGAATTTGTGTCCCAGCTTCCGATTATTCTGCGGTTTTGATTCAATCTGTATTATGCGACCCTAACATATCATCCGAAAATACATCAATGGCATATTATTGTGCCCCAAGTGAATTTAACCAAGAAACAGGCACATACAGACCAAAAGAATCAAAACAAATAGATATATATTGTGTAACACAAAATGTAGATAGTATAAATATTAATGACGAAGGCGCACTAGAATGCTATGGCGGATATATAATATTTGTTGATGAATACGGTAATTACGTGAAACCAAAGGGGGTAACCCCTGGCCCAACGATGATGTATTATTATCGAACACCAACGTATAATTCACTATTATTATGCACCAATACATATAAGGACGCCACAAACATATGGTACTGGGCTACAAATTCTAGATGTAAAAACTATTATGATGATAATAATATTCCAAAAGATAATGAATTTATTATCCAGTATGGTGATTAAAAACGAATAATTAAATTTTAATCGATTTGATAACCGATTTAATTTGCTTTAATTGTTCATCATCAAATTTTCCCAGAACCCAATCGACCGAATCCATTTTTATATCAAAATCACGTGGATGTCCAACGCCGATTCGAATACGACGATAATCATTACCTATGGCGGCATCAATAGATTTAATACCATTATGTCCCGCACTGGAACCACCAATTTTTTCACGCATGGTGCCCAATTTCAAATCCATATCATCATGAATAACAACCAAATTTTCCAACGGGATTTTATAGAACGCCATTAACGGCCCGACCGCATCACCACTATTATTCATAAAAGTTTGTGGTTTGGCAAAAATCACCCGCGCGCCATTAATTTCACCGCGCATCGTCAGCGCATTTTTTTCTTTTTTCCATTTTGCATCTGTGCCAGCCAACGAATCGATTGCCATGAAACCGACATTATGCCGTGTCAACGCATACTCTGGGCCCGGGTTTCCTAATCCAACAATTAAAACAGGTTTATTTTCTTGCATGTTGCCACCTTTGTTTTATACTATAATATCATATAAAGGAGAAAAATATGAAAATAAATTCAATATCTTTAATTTCTTTGGTTTCAACATTGGCATGTGCATCTGTTGCGAACGCAACTACATTGACCGATTTCTACATCGGTGGCATGGTTGGCGTCGGCGGACAAACTGTGTTCAATGACAAAGAACACATTTCCAGCACATCCACAATATTGGGCGCTATCGCTGGTATGGACATTCCTGTATTCAGAATCGAAGGTGAATATAATTACATTAATGCCCAAGATTTTGACACAAATTCTGTTATGGTGAACGCATATTTAAAAGTTCCTTCAACCGTCATTTTGCCATATATCGGCGTCGGTATTGGAACGGTATTTGGCGGTAAAAACATCGTCACCGATTCGTCTACATTATTGCAAACACGTTATGACATAAAATCAACCGCTGCATACCAAGGTATGATTGGCGCAACCGTTGATGTATTTGCAATACCTTTCAAAATCGATGTCGAAGGACGCGTTTTATACGCCCCGGATATTTATAAAGAAACAGCGACAAACATAATGCCTGATTTACTGGAATATAATGCACGTGTCAAATTGCGTTATATATTCTGATAACGGCAAAAAACAAAACAAAGGAAATAAATGCTTACTCTGATTGACGGAAATTCTTTGGTGTTTCGTGCATATTATGGTGTGCATGCAAATCTGACACGTTCAGACGGGATGCCAATTGGCGCAGTATATGGCTTTTTCAATATGGTTTTACCCATATTGGCCGCGGCCAAAGAAAACGATTCGTTTGTCTGCATATTTGACGCATCACGAATCAGTTTCCGTCAATCTATTTATCCGGAATACAAGGCAAATCGATCTGAAACGCCACACGATTTATTGGTTCAATCTGAATTAATTCGTATCGGTGCGCATGCGATGGGAATGCCGGTATTATGCATCCCTGGGGTCGAAGCAGACGACGTTATTGCAACAATTGCGACAAATAATTGTAATAACAATGGCGGAACACGCGTAATCACTGGCGACAAAGATTTAATGCAATTGGTATCTGATTGTGTATACCTTTATGATGGCATGAAACAGCGCGAAATTCGTGAACCAGAGGTTCTTGAAAAATTCGGTGTCAAACCATCCCAGGTCATTGATGTGCAATCTTTGATGGGCGATTCGTCTGATAATGTCCCAGGGGTTCCAGGTATTGGTCCAAAAAAGGCCGCCGAATTAATTTCTGAATTTGGAACGCTGGACAATTTGTATGCAAATCTGGATTCCGTTAAAAACGAACGCATACGAAATTTGTTGCGCGACAACCGGCCCCAGGCATATATTTCAAAACAATTGGTCACATTAAAACGCGACGTTGATTTAGACGGATTACAAATCCAACCGTTCTGTTTTGATAAACAATCGGCACTGGCTTTTGCCAAAGATAAAATCGAAAGCAAATCGTTGGTTGAAAAAATCAATAAATTGTTCGGCGATAAATCTGATTGCAAACCACAAATAAGTGAATATGCAAATTCAATATGCCCTGTGGCGGATATTCCAAATGACACGCAGAAAAAATCTGAATTACAAGAAATGAATTTAACCACGATAACAAATGAATCTGAATTGGATGAATTTTTATCGCACGTGACAAATGTGATTGCTTTTGACACTGAAACAACTGGGTTAAATCAAATTACTGATAAACTGGTCGGCATTTCATTGGCATACGATGAAACACATG
>Ga0310786_10004957_pt1 | contig 18252 bp, 15 predicted proteins | sample AusTroGonzalo_MG_FD_203881 | JGI IMG/M metagenome (GOLD analysis project Ga0310786, IMG submission 203881) | Bovine rumen microbial communities from tropical cattle in Woodstock, Queensland, Australia - Gonzalo_03 (v2) (version 2) | ecosystem: Host-associated > Mammals > Digestive system >... | reverse complement strand
ATGTCCCCGCTCGACTTGCATGTGTTAGGCACGCCGCCAGCGTTCGTCCTGAGCCAGGATCAAACTCTTCCGTTTAATCCTTAAACATCTTTCGATGTTAAACTCTTTGGAATCTTCGCTGTCTTTTTCCTTATTGCGCGTTTATTTTCTCTGTATCGTTTTCAAGGTTCGCTTCGCTCTTTTCTCGCGGTCTCCCGCAAGCGAGCTTGGATAGAATATCAAACGGCAAGGCCTTTGTCAAGCACTTTTTGGAGGTTTTTTTGAAAAAAATTAAGGCAAATCAACGCTTCCGGACGATGCGTGATTTGCCTTGGTGAATGTTCGTGTTTTTGGCCAAAACGAGCGGGTTTCTTCGCTTTATGATTCACTTGTTGTTCGGATACAACAGCGACCTCATCACAGTTCCATCAGAACCGCCCTGCAGGGAGCGCCGTCCGACCCTCCCAGATTCAGCGGAGCAGCATTCAGCAGGTAGATTCCTTCCTCCACCTCTCCCAGGCGGATACCCTCCAGGAGAACGATCTCCGCACTCAGCATAATCAGATGCACGTTCATGGGGGCGTCCAGCGGACCGACAGTCTGGGATTCATTGCCGAAGAGCAGGATGCCCGCTTCGGCGAAAACCTTCGCCGCCTCTTCCGTCATGACCGCCGGGCCTTTCACCAGGATCCGCTTCGCAGCCTCCACATCCAGGCTCCGGGCTTTCTCCAGGATCGCCTCCGCGTCCGCCGCTGTAATGTCTCCCTGATGCTCCGTCACATACGCGGAACCGATGAACCGTTCCAGCGCTACCTGGTCAATGGTCTTGCCACCATCAACGAAATGGTACGGAGCGTCCACATGCGTACCGTTATGCGCGCACATCTGAAAAGCCGTCAGGTTGCAGACAGCCCCGTCCGCAATCCGGAGTTTGACCTGCCGTTCCGGAGACGGATCTCCCGGATAAACACTGCAGGTAAACAGTTCCTGGGTGATATCATAAATCTTCATCTGTATCTCTTCCTTCATATATAGAATGTACTGTCTGCTTCCCGTCCTTTTGAATTTCTCTACAGGCCTTTCTTTTTCCTTGTCCGGACAGAAAAATGCCCGCCGGACCTTCACAGTTCCAAACGGGCATTTGTTTTTCAGTTACAGGGATTCATCAGGCAGCGGCCTTCTTCTCCGCTCTTCTGCGCTGCAGCCTGGAGACCACGATCGCGCAGGAAGCATCACCGGTGATGTTCACCACAGTACGGCCCATATCAAAGATCCGGTCCACACCAGCCACCAGCGCAATACCTTCCACCGGCAGGCCAACGGACTGAAGCACCATGGCCAGCATGACCATACCGGCGCCGGGAACGCCCGCGGTACCGATGGAAGCCAGCGTTGCCGTCAGCACGATGGTCAGCATCTGGGAGAAGGTCAGGCTGATGCCGAAGCAGGAAGCGATGAACACCGCGCACACGCCCTGGTAGATGGCGGTACCGTCCATATTAATGGTCGCGCCCAGGGGCAGGACGAAGGAAGAAACCTCCTTGTCAGCACCCAGTTTCTCGCAGCACTCCATGTTCAGCGGGAGCGTACCCACAGAGGAAGCGGAAGAGAATGCCATCATGATGGCCGGCAGCATACCCTTGAAGAACTTCACCGGGCCGACGCCGCCCAAAGCCTTGACCGACGCGGAATAAACCACAACCGCGTGCACAATGTAGCACAGATAGGCCACAAGCAGCACCTTCGCCAGGGAACCAAGCACCGCCGGACCGTTCTCCGCCACCACCGGACAGAGCAGGCAGAACACACCGATGGGAGAAAGCTTCAGGATCATCTCCATGGCCTTCATGCAGATATCGTTGCACACGTCCACAGCCTTGAACTCCATATCGAAGCGGTGCCCGATGAGGATCAGCGCAAAGCCGATAAACAGCGAGGACACAATGATCTGCAGCATGTTTGCATCGATAAAAGGTTTGAGGAAATTGGACGGGAAAATGCCGACCAGCGTGTCCATGAAGTTGACCGAAGTGGCTGCCGGTTCATAGGACAGCTCAGCCGTGGACAACACCGGGAAAATGCCTTTCAGCAGGTTGGCAAAAAGCAGGCCGATTGCCACCGCGAAAGCTGTGGTGCACAGGTAGTACAGCACGGTGCTTCCGCCGACCGCGCCGACCTTCTTGATATCCCGCATGGATACCACACCCGACATGATGGAGAAGAAAACCAGCGGACAGACTATCCACTTGATCAGGTTCAGGAAAATCGTACCGAAGGGTTTGATGTAGGTCTTCGCGAAATCCGGATTACCCGTCAGCGCGATACCTGCGCCGATTGCAAGGATCAGCGCGATGAAAATCTGTGTGGATAGAGCCAGTTTCTTCCTTTTTTCCATGGGTCAATTCCTCCTGTGTTTTCTGGAAACACTGATTCATTCACCCGTTCATCAGCCGGTGTCTGTTGGATCGTCATTCTTGTAAAGATTTATCGATTTAGCGCGCTAAACTGTCAAGATCTGCACAAGCCCTCCGACAAAAAGCCATACGGCCTCTGACGGACTCATTGAATCAGTTTTTCCTTTAATAATTTATCTGATTATCCGGGTCAACTCTGCCCGGATCAACAACCTTAGTTACGATATCCGCAACCTCAATCGGCGCGACTGTCCACCGGACAGATCGCTTGTTTCGGTTGACCTCACCTCTGACGGAATTTCAGCCACTGGCTGCCCTCAGAGGTTCGTCCACCTCTAGGCGTCGGTCATTACTTCCGTAATGATACCTCCGCCTAGGCAAACATCATCTTTATATAAGACCGCACTCTGGCCCGGCGTCACCGCCCGCTGGGGAACAAGGGAATGCAGCAGGAGCCTGCCCTCCCTCAGGGTGGCCTCCACCGGCTGGTCCGGCTGGCGGTAGCGGTAGCGGGCCGTACAGGTGATGGTCTCGCCTTCCTTCATCGGGGCGTCCCCGACCCAGGTCACGTCCTCCGCGATGCTCTGCGTGCTGTAAAGCATGGGATGATCTTCCCCCTGGGCCACCAGCAGCCGGTTCTTCTCCAGGTCTTTGCCGATGACAAACCAGCTGCGGCCGTCTCCCCGGCCGCCGATACCCAGTCCGCGGCGCTGGCCGAGGGTATAGTACATCAGGCCGTCATGCCGCCCGACCACTTCGCCCTCCGGTGAAACCATATCGCCGGGCTGCGCCGGCAGGTATTCTGAGAGGAACTTTTTGAAATTCCGTTCCCCGATAAAACATACACCCGTGGAATCTTTCTTTTTGCTGACCGGTAGGCCGCGATCCTCCGCGATCTTCCGCACCTGTTCCTTGGTCATGCCGCCCACCGGAAAAATGGCTTTCTTCAGCTGCTCCGCATGGACCATATAAAGGAAATAACTCTGGTCCTTATTCGGATCGGACCCCTTCAGCAGCTGTCCCGCCTCATTGGTGCGGACAAAGTGTCCGGTCGCCATGCGGGTTGCTCCCAGGGTCATGGCAAAATCCAGGAAAGCCCTGAACTTGATTTCCCGGTTGCACAGCACGTCCGGATTCGGCGTCCTGCCCGCCCGGTATTCCTTCAGGAAATAGGAGAAAACCCGATCCCAGTATTCTTTAGCAAAGTTGACACTGTAATACGGAATACCGATCAGGTCGCAGACATCCCGCACGTCCCGCCAGTCCTCTTCGGCTGTGCAGGTGCCGTTGATGTCCTCTTCCTCCCAGTTTTTCATAAAGACGCCCACAACGTCGTAACCCTGCTCCTTCAGAAGCAGGGCCGCTACGGAGGAATCCACGCCTCCGCTCATGCCGACTACGATGCGTTCGCTCACTTTTCGTTCTCCATCAGACGGGTCAGTACCTTTTCCTGTATCTCCGCGGCAATCTCGTCCCGGGACTTGGTCGCGTCCACAACCACAAAGCGTTTCGGATCCCGGGCAATCAGTTCATGATAGCCTTCCTCCACCCGGGCATGGAAGCTGTCCGCCTCCATCTCCATCCGGTCCGGTTCACTGGCCGCGCAGCGGCGCCGCAGCGCCTCCCGGTGATTGATATCCAGATATACCGTCAGGTCCGGCAGGGTGTTTTCCACCGCCGGCGCGTTAATCTTCAGGATCTCATCGATTCCCAGCTGTCTTCCGCCGCCCTGGTAGGCCACGGATGAATCCAGGAACCGATCGCACAGCACCACTTTGCCTTCCTTCACTGCCGGAAGGATCTTCTCCCGCACATGCTGGGCACGGGAAGCCGCGTAAAGCAGCGCTTCCGTGATATCCGTCATACCGGTGTTCTCCCGGTCCAGCAGGATATCCCGGATCTTCTCCCCGATGGGGGTTCCGCCGGGCTCCCGGGTATGCACCACTTCAAAGCCCCAGCGGTCCAGGGCGTCGGAAAGCCGTTCAATCTGGGTTCCCTTGCCGCTGCCGTCCAGTCCTTCCACGGACAGGAAGGCGCCCCGCCCCGGCTTCGCGTCCGGACAGAGAATCTCCAGGATCTCCGTCGGCGTATGCGCAATCTTTTCCGCGCCGGTTTCCAGCAGCTCCTGTTCGCTGCCGTAGCCATAGGTCACACCGAGGGTATGAACCCCGGCAGCTTTTCCGCCTTCCATATCAAAGCAGCGGTCGCCGATCATCCAGACTTCACCGTGATTCTCCGGCAGGGCTTCACGGATCAGGCGCTCTTTTTCCGCCCGGGCGTCTGTCGCGCAGACCACCGTGGAAAGGAAGCGGTCAAAGCCAAAGTGTTCCAGGATCTTGCCGGTCGGATAGGCAGGCTTGCCGGTCACAACACCCAGCTTGGCTCCCTGTTTCCAAAGGGTCCGGAGCATCGTACGCACGCCGGGATATACCCGGTTTTCATACATGCCGACGGTAGTGTAGCGGGCACGGTAAATCCGCTGCGCCTCCTCCGCCTGTTCCTCGGTCATGCCCAGGAAAGTCCGGAAGGAATACAGAAGCGGCGGCCCGATAAACTTACGCAGGGTCGCTGCATCCGGTTCCGGAAAGCCCATCTCCTTCACCGCGTGTTTCGCGCAGTTCCAGATGCCCTCTTCAGACTGAGTCAGCGTTCCGTCCAGATCGAAAAGGATCCAGGTGTCTTTCAATTCACAATTCATAATTCACAATTCACAATTCTGTACGTCTGCAGAATCAAATGAATTATCATCCTTCAACTCTGATTACGTTCTCGACCTTGCAGATTTCAGGATTCAGCGCCTTTACCACACGCTGCACGGCCTTTTCGGGAGCCAAATGCGTGATGATGATCAGGGTCGCCTTGCCGTCCGGACCGGCGTCCTTCTGCGTCATGGCGGAAACGGAAATCTCTTCCTTCGCCAGCAGGCCGGCCACTTCCGCCAGAACGCCGGGGGCATCCTTGGCCTTCATGCGGATGAAGTACTTGCTGTGCCAGTCGTCCGCCACGGGCAGCGGATCCTTGCGCATCACAGGCATGGGATGCACCGCGTTCTGCGCAGCCTGGACAATGTCGCCCACGATAGCGCTGGCGGTCGGAGCGTCACCGGCGCCGCGGCCTTCCAGCATCATGTCCTTGAAGGAATGACCATAGAGATAAACAGCGTTCAGGGAGCCGTCCACCCGGGCCAGCGGATGATCCGCGGGCAGGAAAGCCGGATGCACACGGGCTTCAATGGAATCGCCGTTGTCTTTGCCGATGGCCAGCAGCTTCAGCACATAGCCCATCTCCCGGCCGAAGGCGATATCTTCGGAATTGACCTTGGTGATACCCTCGCGGTACACATTTTCCACCAGCACCCGGCTGTGGAATGCCAGGGAACCCAGGATGCTCAGTTTGTAGGCCGCGTCATAGCCTTCCACGTCCGCCGTGGGGTTGGGCTCCGCCAGGCCCAGGCGCTGGGCGTCCTTCAGTACGGTTTCATATTCGGCGCCTTCCGCCGCCATCCGGGTCAGGATATAGTTGGTTGTGCCGTTCACAATACCCATCATCTGTTCGATGTGGTTTGCGATCAGGGGCGTCTGGATCGCGTTGATGATCGGGATCGCGCCGCCGACACTGGCCTCATAGTACAGGCCGGCACCGGTCTTCTTCGCCATTTCCCGCAGTTCATCAAAATGGAGGGAAAGCGCCATCTTGTTCGCGGTGACGACGGACTTGCCGTTCTCCAGCGCGCGCATCATCATGGAAGCCGCGGGCTGTTCTCCGCCCAGGAATTCGCAGACGATATCAATTTCCGGATCTTCCAGAATATCGTTCTTTTCTGTGGTCAGCACTTCATCCGGTACTTCCTTGCCCCTGTGGATTTTCTTGTCCAGCACGAGAGCCTTCTTCACCACGAGCTTCACGCCCGTACGCTTGCTGACTTCCCCGCCGAATTCCCGGATCAGGTCCCACACGCCTCCGCCGATGTTTCCCAGTCCAAGCAGTCCCAGCACAACCTCTTTCATTTTCCTTTATCTCCTTCCGTCCGATTCCGTTTCCGTCCGATTTCGTTCATAGATCAGCCGCAGACCCTTCAGAGTCAGCAGGCCGTCCAGTTTATCAATGACATTGCTTTCCTCGGCAATCATCAGCGCCATACCGCCGGTGGCCACCACATAGGCATCTTCACCCAGTTCCTGCCGGATCTTGCGCACGATGTTGCGCACCAGGCCGACATAACCGTAATACATGCCGCTTTGCAGGTTGGTGAGGGTGGACCGTCCGATGACGTTTTCCGGCCGGTTCAGTTCAAACCGCGGCAGCTTCGCGGTGCCGGTAACCAGCGCCTCACTGCTCAGCTTGATGCCGGGGCAGATGGTACCGCCCAGGAAGGACCCTTCCTGATCCACCACACCGAAGGTGGTGGCAGTGCCGAAATCGATGAAAATGCATGGCCCCCCGTATTCGTCATAAGCCGCGACAGCATTGGCAATCCGGTCGCTGCCCAGCTCCCGGGGATTCTCGTATTTGATGTTGATACCGGTTTTGACCCCGGGAGCCACGAACAGCGGCGTCTTGCCGATGTAGTTCAGCAGCATGTGCTCAATCGTGTAGTTGATTGTGGGCACCACGCTGGAAACCACAATGCCTTCCACCACATCCGGGGAGACGCCCTCATGGGCAAACATGGACATCAGGCGTACACCGTATTCATCCGAAGTGGACGTAATGTTGGTGGACATACGCCAGTATTTATACATTTCTTTCCCGTCGAACAGCGCGGTCTTGATATTGGTATTCCCGATGTCCATGGTCAGAATCATTGTGCTTTATCCTTTCTTCAGCTTTTTATTCAAAGCATAATCAACGCCCTTGGAAACACCGCCGCCAATGATGGTTGTTGTTACCAGTTCAAAGAGACCGTTTATCCCAACGAACAGGATAACAAAGTGGAAAGGATTCATTGCGCCGAGCTTGGCAATTCTCTGTGCCACATACTCTGTGTTATAGAAAGCAAGCACAAGATATCCCATGAAGAATACTGTGTTCAATAAGGCGGTGAAAAAGGAAGCGCCAAAGTAGCAGAACACTCTTTTACTGTCAATCTTCTGGAAAAACTTGAAAATCCATCCGACGCAGAATCCCATCAGCGCCCGCATGCAGACACACAGCACAATCGTGTGGGGCAGGCTGATCGGAATAAAAGCCGCAACCATGGGCGACATCGGCTGAATGAAGCTGGTTGCGCCAAAGACTGCCCCCAGAATGGTTCCGGCAAGCGGTCCCAATAAAATAGCGCCGATCGCAACAGGGATCGTCAGCAGTGTCACATTCAGGATGGGATTGATCGGGATATTTCCCAGCCCTGAAAGCTTCAGCAGCAATTCGATCGCGATGAATACAGCGATCAGGCACATGTACCGTACTTTTTTGGATGCGATTCTTCCAGACATAGATACCTCCGTTCGGGTTCACTCAGGATACCCGTCGTAAAATTGTATTTCCGCGGTTATTCCGCGTCCGGTGCGTAAAGCTTCCGGCGCCAACCTGTGCGGATGGCATTATTATACAATTTTTTGCCGGATTGTAAAGAAAATCAGGACTGCTGATACATCAGCAGTCCATATTCGCCGCCAGAATATTCCGGCACTTCCGGGTCACCGCCGTGGTGCCCGCGTCCGTCACGTTCTGGGCCAGCAGGAAGGTGATTTTCTGGTCCGGCAGGTTCGCGAAATAGGTTCCCAGCCAGCCGTCCCAGCCGTATTCATTTTTCACGGTGAACATTGCCGCCCGTCCGGGATGGTCACAGACCCGCATGAGGCAGCTGTAGTTGTATCCGCCGAGGCTGTCCCAGACGTCCTTCCGGACGCTTCCGGAAAGCTGCGGGGTCGTCATATAGCGCACCGCCGCTTCGGAAAGAATCCGCCGGCCCTCCGCCTTTCCGCCGTTCATCAGCATCCGGGCAAAGGCAGCGTAGTCGTCCAGGGTGGAAACCAGTCCCGCGCCGCCGGATTCAAAAGCCGGTTCCCGGTCATACTGTCCCACAGCCAGATGCAGGCTGCTGAATTTCTCCAGGCCTCCGGGCACCCGCCGGTAGCAGGTCACCAGCCGGTCCCGCGTCTCCTCCGGCACCCAGAAAGCCGTATCCTTCATCCCGAGGGGCTCAAACAGCTCTTCCCGGAGGAAGTCGCTGAAGCGCTTTCCGGTCGCTGCTTCAATCACCGCGCCCAGGATATCCGCGCTGGTTCCGTAGCGCCAGCGGGTGCCGGGTTCAAAGGCCAGCGGCTGTTCACCCAGCCGGTTGCAGAACTCCAGCGTGCTCATCCCTCCGCCGGCAGCAATCTCCGCATGATCCGCGTCAAAAATACGGGCAGCGTACTGTCCCGCCGCGTCCACGTCCGGATAACAAAGGCCGGAGGTCATTCCCAGGAGTTCAATCACCCACGGCGCACGGATTGCCGGACGGATTGTCCCGTCCGCCTCTACCACCCGGGGATTGGCAAAGCCCGGCAGGTACTGATCCACCGGCGCCATCAGGTCCAGGATGCCCCGGTCCGCGAGGATCATCGCCGCGGCGGCGGTCACCGGTTTGGACTGACTGTAAAGGCGGAAGATGGAATCCCGGCGCAGCGGCTTCCCGGCTTCGATATCCGCATAGCCCTCCCGGACATGGCAGAGCTCCTTTCCATCCTTCAGGATCAGCAGGCTCACGCCCGCTGCTTCATGGTTCTCCACGGCCTGCCGCAGGCAGGCAGACAGTCTTTCCTGTAAACCCATAAGACACATCCTCCGTTCCCTGTTTTGTCAGGTTAAATCAACAGCAGAAAACCCTGGGCCAGCGCCACCGCGCAGCAGGCGGCAACAGCCACCGTCAGCAGGCTCCGTCCCCGCCACGCCAGCAGCACCGCTACCGCGACGCCGCAGATGGCCGTGCGCATATCCCCGGTGGAATAAAACACATCCGGAAAAGTCATGGCGCCCAGCACCGCGTAAGGGATATAAGCCAGGAAAGACCGGACAAACCGGCTCTTGATCTCCCGGCGGAATACCGTCAGCGGCAGCATGCGGATCAGATAGGTCACGCCGGCCGTGACAAGCAGATAAGGCAGAAACAGATTCCACTTCATGCGGCATCCTCCTCCGCCGGGAACCGCCAGGCTCCCAGCGCGGCGGCAAGCACGCCGCAGATGATAATCACGAACCCGGAAGAAACGGTGTTCAGCCCGGGAATATAATGGAAGCAGAGGCTCATTGCCACTGCGGCAAGCACCACAAAGCGTACCGGACGGCTCTTCCGTGCCGGCGGCAGGATGATGGCCAGGAACATTCCGTAGATAGCAATCCCCAGCGCCGTGCGGACAAAAGCCGGAAGCAGCGTACCTGCCGCCGCGCCCAGAAACGTTCCCAGGGACCAGCCGATCCAGGGCGTCAGCATCAGGCCGTAAAGGTAATACTTTCCGACTTTTCCCGGCTGGGAAGACGCCACGGCGAAGATTTCATCCGTGTTGGCAAAGGAAAAGATCATCCGCTGCAGCGTACCCATGCTGCCATCCAGCTTCCGGCTAAGGGAAAGGCTCATCAGCGCGTAGCGCAGGTTAATCGTCAGTTGGGTCAGTGCCATTTCCGCCAGGGAAGCACCGCCCACCATCAGCGGCACCGCGGCAATCTGGCCCGCACTGGTCACATTGGTCATGGAAATCAGCACCGCCTGCAGCACAGTCAGCCCGTCGCTGACCGCTTTCATGCCGAAGGCAAAGGAAACGCTCAGGTATCCCAGGGCAATCGGGATCCCGTGACGGATCCCCTGCCGGAAAACTTTATTCATGCATCCGCCCCCAGCCTGCGGATGCCGTCCTTTGTCACCACCGCATAAAAGTTGGGTACCCGGCCACAGGCCTCCTGGCCGATCGTTATGGCGGCGCGGATGGCGGCTTCCGCCCGGTCCGCGTCCTCTTCACTGCGGGCATGGAGCACGCACAGCGGCGTACCGGCTTCCACCCGGTCACCGATCCGCACCTGCAGCACAAAGCCCACGGAATAATCCAGTTCATCGTCCACCTTCATCCGGCCGGCGCCCATCGCCTGGGCCGCAAGACCCAGGGCCATGGTGTTCATTTTGGAAACCCAGCCGGATACGCCGCAGGTCACAGGACGGATCACCTGTGCCTGGGGCAGGCGGTTTACGTCATCGCAGACAGACGGATCGCCGCCCTGGGCCGCGATCATCTGCTTCAGCTTTTCCAGGCCGGCGCCGGAATCAATGGCCCGCTTCATCATGGCCTGTCCGGCTTCCGGCGTCTCCGCCTTTCCGGCCAGGTGCAGCATATAACCGCCCAGGGTCAGGGAAACCTCCAGCAGATCCCCGCCGGCACGGCCGGCCAGGATATCAATGGCTTCCTTGACTTCCAGCGCGTTGCCCACATGGGTTCCCAGCGGCTGGTCCATGCCGCTGACCAGCGCCACGATGGGCTTCCCGGCCAGTTCGCCGACCCGGACCATATTCTGAGCCAGCTTCAGGCTGTCCTCCAGGGTATGCATAATCGCGCCGGAACCGGTTTTCACGTCCAACACAATGGCATCAGATCCGGCAGCCAGCTTTTTGCTCAGAATAGAAGAAACAATCAGGGGCAGGGAGTCCACGGTGGATGTCACATCCCGCAGGCTGTACAGGGTTTTGTCCGCGGGCGCCAGATGCCCGGTCTGGCCGACCACGGCCACGCCGATTTCCTTCACCTGGCGGATAAAAGCTTCCACAGGCAGGGCAACGCTGAGTCCGGGAATGGACTCCAGCTTGTCCAGCGTTCCGCCGGTATGACCCAGGCCCCGGCCGCTCATCTTTGCCACAGGCGCGCCGCAGGCTGCCACCAGGGGCGCCAGCACCAGCGTGGTGGTATCGCCCACGCCGCCGGTGGAATGCTTGTCCACCTTAATGCCGGGAATCCCGGACAAATCCGCAATATCTCCGGAGTCACGCATGGCCAGCGTCAGGTCTGTTGTCTCCTGATCCGTCATCCCGTTCAGGCGGATCGCCATCAGCAGGGCCGAAAGCTGATAATCCGGCACGGATTTTTCCGCGGCGGCCTGGGCAAAGAAGGTAATCTCCTCCTTTGTCAGTTCCTGCCCGAACTTTTTCTTTTCAATGATTTCCAGCATGGTCATGCGAAAATCCTCCTTCGTTTTCCAGAGAAAGAACAAGCCGATACCCGGCTGCCCGGATATCGGCCTTCATGCCCACTCTCGGGCTGTATAACAACTCATAATGAAGAATTATGAATTGTGAATTATGAATCTTCAGAAGATGTTATTCTTGCGATCGCCGTTAGCCAAGCTTCGTTCGACTGCGTCTCCTCAGCTTGGACGGCTGTAGCATGGTAATTGTTACCCAAATCAGAGATTTGGACAATTACTCATCTTCCTCTTCCTCCGGCAGGTCCGCGTTGTGATACACGTTCTGCACGTCGTCGTTTTCTTCCAGCAGGTCCAGCATCTTCTGGATCTTCAGAACGGTGTCGGGGTCGGAAACGGCCACGGTGTTCTGCGGAATCTTGGCCACTTCAGCGGAAAGGAAGGTGATTCCCTGCTTTTCCAGGTTCTCACGGACAGTGCTGAAGTCGTTGGGGGCGGTCACAATTTCAAAGACATCGTCATCCACCTTCACGTCTTCCGCGCCGGCTTCCAGGGCGACCATCATCATCTCGTCCTCATCGCTGCCGGGTTCCCGTTCCACCACGAGCACGCCGCGTTCGTCAAACATGAAACCAACGGAACCGGTGGTGCCCAGGTTTCCGCCGTACTTGGCGAAGCAGTGACGCACATCGCTGGCGGTGCGGTTGCGGTTGTCGGAAATGCAGTCCACGATGACCGCGACGCCGCCGGGAGCATAGCCTTCGTAGGTGATCTCTTCATACACCACGTTGCTCAGCTCACCGCTCGCCTTCTTGATGGAGCGCTGAATGTTATCGTTAGGCATATTGTTGGCCTTCGCTTTGGCGATAATATCGCGCAGCTTGCCATTGGACTCCGGATTGGCGCCGCCTTCACGAACCGCGATAGCGATTTCGCGGCCGATCTTTGTGAAAATCGCTCCGCGCTGCGCGTCTGCCTTGCCCTTTTTAGCCTGAATATTGTGCCACTTGGAATGCCCGGACATCGAATCCCTCCCAGAATCGTACCTCATGTCGGTAAAAAAATACAAAGCATTATAGCACCGGAGATATAAGCGAGTCAAGCGCCGCAAGGAAAAGAGGCTTTCCGGTGACAAAAATGCAGCCTCCCGTATAAAGGAAGCTGCATGAATGACAGTCTGTTATCCGCGGCGGATGATGCTGTGGCGTTCCGGTCCGACGGAAATCCAGCGGATCACGCATCCGACGGCGTGCTCGATGCGGTTGACGTAGGCCTTTGCCTCTTCCGGCAGGTCCCACCAGTTGCGGACGGTGGAAATATTGCACTTCCAGCCCTTCATGGTCTCGTAAACCGGTTCGCAGTCCCCCAGTGCGGAGGGGAAGGGCATGTCCGTGATCACCTGGCCGTTCAGCTTATAGCCGACGCACAGCGGGATTTCGTCCAGGTCGCTGAGCATATCCAGCTTCGTCAGCGCCAGTTCCGTCGCCGCCTGTACCTCTGTGCCGTACTTGCTGGCCACCAGGTCAATCGGCCCGATGCGGACGGTGCGTCCGCCTTCCGGCTCATCCTCGCCGCACATCTTGCGGAAGGCATCGCCCTTCTTGCCGGTATACTCGGTCACAAAGGGACCGTCGCCCAGGCAGGTGGCGTAGGCTTTGATGACGCCGATCACCCGGTCAACCTCCACACCGGGAACCCCGGCGCCGATCGGCGCGTAGGAAGCCAGCGTGCTGACGGAGGTCGTAAAGGGATAGATACCGAAATCCAGATCCCGCAGGGCGCCGAGCTGCGCCTCAAACAGGATGCGCTTGTGATCGCTCTCCGCCTTGATCAGGTAATCCCGGGTGTTCCTGATATAGGGTTTGACCTGCTCGCAGTATTCATTCAGCCAGGTCATCACTTCCTTCTCGGAAGCCGGCTTGACGCCGTAAATCTTTTCCAGGGTCAGGTTCTTCCAGGCGCACAGTTCCTTCACATGCTTCTTCAGCCGGTCCGGATAGAACAGCTCACCGGCCAGAATCGTCTTCTTCTGGTTCTTGTCGGAATAGAAGGGCGCGATACCCTGCTTGGTGGAACCGTCGTGCTTATCCTTCAGCCGGGCTTCCTCCAGCACGTCAATCTCTTTGTGCCAGGGCAGCAGCAGGGACGCCCGCTCACTGATCATCAGGTTGTCGGGAGTAATTTCGATTCCCTTCTGATCTTTAATCTCATTTACCAGCGTCTCCAGATCCAGTGCGACACCGTTTCCCAGAATGTTGACCACGCCGGGGCGGCATACGCCGGAAGGCAGCAGGTGCAGGTCAAACTTGCCGTATTGGTTGATAATCTTATGTCCTGCATTGGCGCCGCCCTGGAACCTGACAACAATGTCGAAGGCCTCCGCCAGCAGGTCGACCATTCTGCCCTTTCCTTCGTCGCCCCAGTTGATGCCAACGAGTGCGGTACAAGCCATCGTATCATCTCCTCTCGGGTTTTTCCCGTCTGTTCCGGTTCGTATATTCATGCTCAGAAAGCACTTATTCCTGCATGCCCATTGTATCTGTCCGAACCGTACCTGTCAATGTATACAGCGTTCCCACGCTGACCGTCAAAGCACCTTTTTCAGGTATTCCCCGGTATAGGATCCCTTTACCGCAGCCACCTGTTCCGGGGTGCCTTCAGCCACGACGGTACCGCCGCCACTGCCGCCTTCCGGACCCAGGTCAATGATATGATCCGATACCTTGATCACGTCCAGGTTATGCTCGATAACCAGCACCGAGTTCCCGGCATCCGTCAGCCGCTGGAGCACCTGGATCAGCCGGTCCACGTCCGCCATATGGAGACCGGTGGTCGGCTCGTCCAGCAGGTAAATGGTTTTACCGGTCGCCCTGCGGCTCAGCTCTGTCGCCAGCTTCACACGCTGGGCTTCACCGCCGGAGAGCGTGGTGGAAGCCTGGCCCAGCTTCATGTAGCCAAGGCCCACGTCATACAGGGTTTCCAGCTTGCGGGTGATCTGGGGATGGTTTTCGAAGAAGCCAAGGGCTTCCTCCACCGTCATATCCAGCACTTCACTGATATTCTTTCCCTGCCAGGTGACTTCCAGGGTCTCCCGGTTATACCGGCGGCCGTGGCAGACGTCACAGGGGACATACAGATCCGGCAGGAAGTGCATCTCAATCCGCTTCATACCGTCTCCCTGGCAGGCCTCGCAGCGGCCGCCCTTGACGTTGAAGGAGAAGCGGTTTTCCTTATAACCCCTGGCCTTGGCCTCCGGGCTGAGGGCAAACAGCTTGCGGATCAGGTCAAACAGGCCGGTATAGGTGGCCGGATTGCTCCGCGGCGTCCGGCCGATGGGGCTCTGGTCGATCATGATGATCTTGTCCAGCAGCTCCAGGCCCTCCATGCTTTCGAAGCGGCCGGGACGCGTCTTGGCCCGGTTCAGCTTCCGGGCAAGGTTCTTATAGATAATCTCATTGACGAGGCTGCTCTTGCCGCTGCCGCTGACACCCGTCACGCAGGTGAGCACGCCCAGCGGAACCCGCACGTCAATATGCTTCAGGTTGTGTTCTTCCGCACCCCGGACCGTCAGCCAGCCCGTGGGCTTCCGCCGTTTCGTCGGTACCGGAATTACCTTTTTCCCGCTCAGGTACTGACCGGTCAGGCTTTCCGGGCAGGCGCGGATATCATCCGCCGTGCCTTCCGCCACAATATAGCCGCCGTGCAGGCCCGCGCCGGGACCCACGTCCACAATCCAGTCCGCGGCCAGCATGGTTTCTTCATCATGCTCAACCACGATCACGGTGTTGCCCAGGTCCCGCATCCGGCGGAGCGTCGCGATCAGCTTCGCGTTATCCCGCTGGTGCAGGCCGATGCTGGGCTCGTCCAGGATATACATAACCCCCATCAGGGCGCTGCCGATCTGGGTGGCCAGGCGGATACGCTGTGCCTCGCCGCCGGAGAGCGTTCCCGCGCCGCGGCTGAGGGTCAGGTATTCCAGGCCCACATCGCACAGGAAGCCCAGCCGGGCGTCAATCTCCTTCAGGATCTGCGCCGCGATAATCCGGTCGTTCCCGCTCAGCTCCAGGTTCGCAAAGAACTCCCTGGCCTGCTGGATGCTCATATCGCTGACTTCAGGCAGGCTCTTTCCGCCCACGGTTACCGCCCGGGCTTCCGCCTTCAGGCGCTGCCCGCCGCATTCCGGACAGGTTTCCTCCGCCATGTATTCCTCATAAGCCTGCTTCATGGCGTCTGAGGTGGTTTCCTTGTAGCGCCGCTCCAGCGTGGGGATGATCCCCTCAAAGCTGGTGGTATATTCCCGCATGCCGCGGGCGCCTTCATAGGTAATGCTGATCTTTTCGTCCCCGGTGCCGTAGAGCAGGGCGTCCATGCCCTCGCCGTTGATCTCTTCCAGGGGCGTATCCAGCGTAAAGCCGTACTTCTTCCCCATGGCACCGAAGTACTGGGCCGCAATGCCGTTATCCTCCGCAGCATTGAAGCCCATCAGGTTCATGGCGCCTTCCCGCAGGGTGACCCGCTCGTCCGGGAAAATCGCCTCCCGGCTGATCTTCATCCGGATTCCCAGGCCGCTGCAGCCCGGGCAGGCCCCGTACGGGCTGTTGAAGGAGAACATCCGGGGTTCCAGTTCCTCAATGGACACACCGCAGTCCGGGCAGGCGTAGTTCATGCTGTACAGTGTTTCGCCCTTGTCCATGCAGTCGATGATCACCAGGCCGGCGCCCCGCACAGCGGCTGTTTCCACATCCTCCGCCAGGCGGTGACGGAACTCATCCGTATCCCGGCGGATCAGGCGGTCCACCACGATCTCAATGGTATGCTTTTTCTTTTTATCCAGCTCCGGAGTGTCCTCCAGGTCATACATTTCCCCGTCGATCCGCACACGGACATAACCGCTCTTGCGGGCGGAAGAAAGCAGATCTTTATGTTCACCCTTGCGGCCGCGGACCAGCGGACTGAGAACCTGCATCCGGGTGCCTTCCGGCGCGGCGCAGACCGCGTCCACGATTTCATCCACAGACTGCTTCCGGATCTCCCGGCCGCAGACCGGGCAGTGGGGTACGCCCACCCGCGCCCAGAGCAGGCGCAGATAATCGTGTACCTCCGTCACGGTACCCACGGTGGAACGGGGGTTCCGTCCCGTTGTTTTCTGGTCAATGGAAATTGCCGGGCTCAGGCCTTCAATGGCGTCCACGTCCGGTTTGTCCATCTGGCCCAGGAACTGCCGGGCATAGCTGGTCAGGCTTTCCACATAGCGGCGCTGGCCTTCCGCGTAAATCGTATCGAAGGCCAGAGAACTTTTGCCGCTGCCGCTCAGCCCTGTGATGACGGTCAGCTTGTCTCTCGGTATTTGAAGAGAAATGTTCTTCAGGTTGTGCTCACGGGCACCCCTGATCTTCAGAAATTCATTCATGTTACCCTGTTTCCTGTATATCTTTCAGTCCGTTTGTCTCCGCAGGACTCACTCCTGTGCGGAGCTTTCCACGGCTTCCCTCTGATGTTTCATATCATCAGAATAGAACATCGCTTTGTTTCCGCCGGCATTCTTGGCCGTATACATGGCCAGGTCCGCCGCGCGGTACAGATCGTCGTAGGAGCGTCCGACCATATCGGTCATCACGATACCGACGCTGGCCGCCACACGGACGGTGTTTTCACCGCTGCCCACCGTGCGGCCGATCTTCTGCACCATCTGTTCAGAACGTTCCAGCACCCATTCCCTGCCGGGAGCGCTCTTCAGGTAAATGACGAATTCATCGCCGCCCAGGCGGCTCAGCACGTCGGAGTTGCGGAACATCGCCTTCATATCCGCGGCCACTTCGATCAGTACCTTGTCTCCCATCTGGTGCCCGAGCTTGTCGTTCACGCTCTTGAATCCGTCCAGGTCCAGCAGCATCATCACACCGTGCTCATCGGTCTTCAGATGCTCTTCAATCTCTTTCTGCGCTGCCACGCGGGCAGTCAGGCCGGTCAGCAGGTCCGTTTCGGCTGCGCGCCGGCTTTCCTCCCTGCCGGTAATCAGCACCACCCTGGCCCGGTTCAGCGTATAGATCGTAATCAGGCTGATCACCAGGTACAGGGCGGTAAACGCCCTGTGAAGCGCATCCTGGACGCCTGCCTGCGCCCTCCAGGAAATCTCCAGCGCAATATAGCTCAGGATCTGGAGCGAACCGATCCGCCAGGCATAGTCAAACATGAATCCGCCTACAATCAGGTGGATCCCGATCCAGAAAACGTCCGTATCATAGCTGACCGCCGACCAGATCGTCGCCGCGTATACCGCAACCCCCAGGAGATATCCCGAGGCCAGCAGCAGCCAGCCGGGGGTGTTTTTGCGAAAAGCACAGACCGCCGCAAAAAGACCGGCCAGCAGCACAGCCAGGAGGAAATAAACACCTCCGTGAACCTGGTGGGTTGCATACCCGAAGAAGATCACCGGCGGTACTCCGATCACCGCAATCGCACTGATTACGCGCAGAGAACCCCGGTTGCTCTTCCTGACAGCATCCCCGTATTTCCTGAACACGTCCGGCTGATACCCGTACTGGTTCCAGAACTTCAGCCTCTCCCACATTGCGGTACACTACCCTCCGGTATTTCTGTGTCTTATACCAACCTGAGCGCGGGCATGGCATTCAGATCCAGCCCCGCCAGTTCCCCGTTCCTCAGCCTGTAATATGCCGCGCTGCCGATCATGGCTCCGTTATCCGTGCACAGATGCAGCTCCGGCATGAACAGCGGAATCTTCAGATCC
>Ga0310786_10004956_pt1 | contig 18257 bp, 7 predicted proteins | sample AusTroGonzalo_MG_FD_203881 | JGI IMG/M metagenome (GOLD analysis project Ga0310786, IMG submission 203881) | Bovine rumen microbial communities from tropical cattle in Woodstock, Queensland, Australia - Gonzalo_03 (v2) (version 2) | ecosystem: Host-associated > Mammals > Digestive system >... | reverse complement strand
TGTTTATCTGGGTGACCAGGTTGATTACAGGTTCTTTGAGGGACCTGTAATGAACTTTGGCATGAGCGAACACCAGGCGTGGCCGGAGATAATCTTTGCCAGGGCGTATTATGGCGACCTGAGCATGTACAGCAGTTGGGAAAGTGTGCCGTGGGCAGATCTTGAGTGGGATAATGCAAGCAATGCGATTCCGGTGACCTTCTTTACCAACGGACAGGCAGAACCGGCACAGATTGACAATTATGACGGCATAGTGATGATCGGGGATGACATCGTGGTGCATGTGACGCCCGGTACAAATGCCAACGAAGCACATGCAAACCTGGACCGGAATATATTCAACTGGGAAGAGGAATTGGTGTTTGCCGATTGGTTCGGTTGGGATCCGGATACGCAGACCATTACAATCCCGACAATTGGCATTGAACCCGGAACATACAGGTTGTATGTGGACAACAGTAGCGAAGGATACGACAATAGTCGCAGCTGGGTGAGTGTAAACATTGTCGAGGATCCCTACCAGAGCGGATTGAAGCTGGAATTGCCAAGCGATCTGAGAGAAATCGGTGAGGAAGCTTTTGCTGGTGTGGCAGCCGAAACAGTCATTATTCCAGACGAAGTAACGAGGATCGGCAGACGGGCTTTTGCGGACAGTGAAGTGCTGCGGGTTGTAATTCCGGCAAGCGTGACGGAAATCTCATGGGATGCTTTTGAAGGAAGCAACCTGTGGGTGGTGTATGGATACTCACAACTTGCGGCTGATCTGGCGGATGATTATCAGATACTGTACTATGACATGGGGAAATAACTAAAGAGTCAGTGAAATACGGGGACGGCTTCAAAAGCCGCCCCCCGGTATTTGTCGTTGTGAAGGATGGATGCTGATAGAGTGCGCCTGCTACTTAATTGGATCCATAGCGGTATATGACAACCAGACAAAGCTATCACAGGGAGAGGGATTGTATGAAACGTATCCTGAAATGGATGCTCATGTTAATTCTTCTGATGGGGATTATATTTGTTATCGTAAGTGCCTGTGCGGAAGGACGCAAGCTGGTAATGCGACTGAAACCAATGGAGGAAGAGCTGACCCGTCCACGGCGCGGAGGAGCATATATCAGCGGGGTCACAGAGTATGGATCAACGTGCATGAGCTACACCTATACAGTGCATAACGGTACAGATACAGGTGTGGAGAAATATGAGTACTTTATGACGATTCTGGATGACCCACGGCCAAACGCATATGCTGATACCCTGTATGACAGCGGAGTCACCACAGAAAACGAACTTTCCTTTACTTTTTTCCAGACAGGTAAATATGTGCTGTTTGTTTACCGATATGATAGAAACGGTGAGATTGTCAAACACACAACCAATGATGGGAAAACTTATGATTATGTACAGTGTTATATCCGGATTGAGGATGATAAGGAAGACAATCCATTGACTCAAGCGGTGGCGGAGGCGGCGGAAGAATGCAAAAAGGGAAATGACTTTGATACAGCTGTTACGATTAATGATTATCTTGTAAACCATGTGCAATATGACTACAACTATAATTATTATAGCCCGCAGGCGGCATTACTGGATGGGAAATGTGTGTGCAACGGTTACAGCCGGGCCTATCAGTTAATTGCCAATAAATGCGGGCTGGACTGTCGAAAGGTGTATGGTGTTGCCGGAGGGGATAACCATGCCTGGGACGCAGTAAAAATATACGGTAACTGGTATCATGTGGATCCGACATGGAATGACATGAATGACGAACCATCTTTCATGCATGTGTATATGGGGCTTAGTGATACAGTGCTCAGCATAGATCACGATCAATTTGATTATCCGGACGGTACAGTGGAATGCAACACCCTGGAGGATAACTACTTTATCCATACAGGGAAATGGAATAATCTGGCCGGAAATACGGTAACAGACATACAGACGATGCTCAATGCAACAAGAAGAAGTCCGGTGGCTGTTACAGAACCCTTTGCCCTTCCTGCCCGACTTGAGGGAGAGGACGGGGCATGTGCCGACACAGACATATTGCAGATTAACGGACATATAGTAGCATGGGCGTTAAACCAGAAATCATGGAATATAGAAATCGGGGAAAAAGAGGTTCCTGTGAAGGGATTATTTGATTATTCCTATAACGCTGGAAACAGCGTGCTAACAGGAGAGCTGACAGTTGATGTGGATGAACTGACAATAATGGAAATGCCGCAGGACCTGGAGAGAATCGAAGCCAGGGCATTTGAAGGAACTGACGTGCAGGCGGTGCTTATACCGGCAAGCTGTACGTATATAGGAACGGGAGTATTCACAAATTGTCCGAATCTGGTCTATATAGAATATTATGAGGGAACGGAGTTTGAGAATGAAGTGTTTGGAGGAAACGTTATCAAGATGATTCGTACAATTGAAAGATGAGGAATCTTTTGTTGCATGAATCTATAGAGTGATGGTAGAATTACATATATATTATTCGAGAAGCACATATAATATAAACAAACGTCGGCAAACCGGAACGAAGGGGAGGCAACTATGAAAAAACTGTTGATCGGAATTACTCTACTGGCTGTGTTTCTTCTGGCATTTGCTGGATTGGCAATTGCGGAAGGAGAAATGACGAATTCTTCTACAGACAAACCGATTTATCATGTTTATGGGTTTGATAAGCCAGGAGAGTTTCCGGTAAACGGGACGATCTATATTGATCAGATATATGGAGCGAATGCAAAAGCGTACCAGGCTGTTATTAGCCGTGAAGATGGTACGCTATATCAAATCGCTAATATTTTGCGTGATACATGGTCTGTTGGGTACACAATGGATGAATGTGGAGAATATACATTGACTATGTATTCCTGCGCATGGCCGGATAATGTTGCCACTCCTACCGATTTGATGCCGGCTGCTACTCCAACCGATTTGGCTCCATACGGGATTGCCGAAGAAACAGATTTAACCCCCTACAGAATTGCTGTCAGCGATCCATATGCTTTTCGGGTAACTTCTTTAGGACCGGTTTTGCCTGGGGAAAATCCACAGGTTCTTTCCGGCTATGTGCCCGATGAAGTGCCACAAGGGGAAATTCTTGTAGTGACTCCTAATTGGGGAAACAGAGTGGAGATTGCAAGAGCAAATGTTTATCAAGTAAATAGTTCAGGAGAAGAAACAGAAGATTGTCTTGTGTATGGTGAAGCCTATCAGGGAGAGTCGCTTTATCTTCCGACATGGCAGTTAGTGCCCGGTGAGACTTACAGAACAGATGTGACCCTGTCGACTGTGGGATTTGACAATGTCAGTCAAAGTTTCATCTTTACTGTAACAGAGAATGGACAAGGAGTAATTGACGGGTGGCGATGGACGCTGACAGAAGATCTGGAGATTGATACTGATACAGAAATGAAAGTGGGCGTTTACTATCCCGGCGCAGACAGGATTAAATTGACTGAGTATCGTGATGGTATGGCTTGGAGTGAATCTTATGGGTATAATGGATCAGCGTTTATTAGTGTATACAATTATGATTCTTGTACAGTGACGTATAAGGCGGAAGCAAGCCTGCGCCAGGGTGAGAATAGCTATACTACAATCGAATCAGTTTGTCCTAAGACAATCACAATCAAAGAGAGTGTACTTGCGCCAATTCCCAATCTGACATCTGGCTATATACAGAGAATCGGGGAAGATCTGACTTTCAGGTTTAAAGTTGAAGAAGGAACAAATTATTCCGGGGTTATTTATGATGTAGGTATCTATTATTGGGCTGGATATAATTATCGTATTGTCAGCAACTTAGTTGACCAGCATCCCAATACAGATATCATTATTCCTTGGGCTGATTTGGCAATATATAATATTCAGGATGGGGAAAGCCTGGATATAACGATTCGTGCACATGGCCCCGGTTATTCCCGCACATGGTACAACCAGTCAATCTATATGATCGGAACAGAGGATGAAGACTTTACGATATCCGTTGAATCCCTTGACGTATTGGCTGAGCCTGGACATGCAATAGTATACCGGAATGAGCCTTATGAAATTCAGATCAATGGTATACCGGAAGGGATCTCTGAAATTGACATATTGAATAATATGACATGGCAGTCATATGCATTGACAGAGAGTGCAACACAGGTTTATGAGATGAACGGTATCAGTTCCCACGAAAATATGCCAGTTGTGGCACGTTATTGGACTGAGCCAGAGGGGTACTGTTATTCTAATTGCGTCCTGCTGACACCGATTGGGCAGGGAATACTGCCAGATCCATTGGTGAGCACTAATGTGGATGAAGAAGCCGGGATGATTGACAGGGGAGAAAGCATCAAGATTCGACTTGACAATCTGGATGAGTATCAGGTTTCTGTCAGTCTGTCTGCCTGTATTGTTAAGCAGACAGGGAATCCCAACATGTCCTATGGAGAAAACAATTGCGTGATACAGGATGAAAACACAGTACTACGTATCGCAACAGGAATGCTACCTGCTGATGAGAATGATTATATCCTGAAAGTATGGGCCAATGACAGAAATGACAAATGGGACCAGAGCCGGGCGATAGAGATTCCGTTTACCTTGAGAGAAGGAATTGAACAAGGAACCATCAGAATTACTGCTGCTGCCGGTGATCTTGAGATAGAAGGGGATAGTAGTCCGCTTCAGGTGATGACAGGAGAATACTATACGGTCAGTGTATATGCTCCGGGTGCCAGCAGAATTATACTGCATGAAGGCAACGACTATAGTGACTATATATCCAGAGATGTACGTAATACTTATGTGGAATATCATAGTGAAACTTATTCTGCATTCAGAACGAATTATTATGCAGAGGTATTTTATCCTAATGAAAATGAGCCGATACTGAGCAATACAGTTACAATTCAGGTAATCGCTCCCTATGGCAATCTATCGGATCATTTTAGTGTTGAAATGCCGTTGATCATACCCTTGGGCGAAGCTTTTACAGTGCAGTTAAGAAATGCTGATGAAGGCAGTGATCTGGTTCCTGAATTGTTGAATGCATCGGTTGTAGATCAGATGCCAGGCATGGATTATTATGAGACTATATGCTATGGAGAAAGCACGGATGCGACATCAGTGACTGTATCCACGAAGGATAGGCATCAGAATAACCTTTTGGAAAACGAAAAAAGATATCAAGTATGGATTAATGCGTATAAGAGAGGATATAACGGTTTACATGCTTATAAGAATCTTCTTGTGATTACACCAGAGCAACAGCAAGGTGTGCTGACTATTAATGGGGAAAGCAATCACGTTGAATTACTGACTGGTGAGAATTTTACGGTATCTGTATCCGGATTGCCGGAGGGAACGACAGCAGTAGCTGTGCTGCAGCCTGGGCAGGATAATATTTGGTCTTATTATACTGTTCCTGAGGGAGAAACCTCTTATTCGTGTGAGAATGCAGTCAGTATGCCTTTCTCCAAAACGGATATTATTGCAAAATATACGACGCAGGCGATTGATTACAATCAGGACTGGAGCAGAATAAACTGGGAAGGTTATACCAATACCGTGGAACTTTCCGTATCTACTCGCGGTCCGCTTTCTACACCTGTAGTAAGTACAAACCTAACAGAAACTATAGAGGATAACGAAACTAAACTGAGCATAGAACAAGGGAACAGTATTATAATTTCACTAGACAATGCAGAAGATTATGAAGATATGGGCAATGTATATCTTATCGGAAGCATAATAAAGATTGAGAATGGAGTAGAAATACAAAAAGGATATAATTCTTTCTGGATTAACAGCGAGAACAAGCGAATAATGATTTCAACTGCTGAGCTACCCTTACAGAAGGATGATTATATTCTTCGGGTAAGATTGAAGGATTATTCATATATTTGGGATCAAAGCGCTAAGATAGATATTCCATTTACTGTTATCAACAATCTCAATGTTGGTGATATCAAGATCACGACTTTCCCCGCTGAACCTGAATTGTATGAAAACTATATTGTTGAAGTATTGTCACCTGGTGCATCGTCGATAACAGTTTACAGTGGTGATTATGAAACGAATTGGCCGTACAGTACTTGTGACGGCTACTATTGCAGTATAGAAGTAACCCAGACCAATCTGATTGCACAAAAGTTTTTTGCAATGGCCTATTATCCAGATCAAGAAGAGCCTGTTCGAAGCGAGATCACCGTAGTTCCGACAAAAACTCCGTATGGGTCGTTTGAAGATGTATTATCTGTTTCTGTACCGTCATTTGTGATACCGGGCGAATCATTGACTATCAGTTTTCAGGATGTTAATGAAGAAACGAATCTGACTCCCAGAAATGTGATTATGTCTGTTCATGAACTGAATTATAATTGGCGCTGGGGTACATCTGCCTGGAAACAAAAGTCTATAACGATTCCTGCCGAATCGACAGACGGGCACAGTGTCTTTGAAGAAGGAAAAGCCTATCGTGTAGATATTCATGCTGAATTACAGGGCTATTCGAGTTTAGATACTAAATATATAGTATATGCATCTGCCTCTGAACAACAGGGTTTGTTAACTATAAACGATGAGAGTGATCAGGTTGATCTGCAGATGGGTGACAAATATGAAATTGAGGTTTCTGATTTGCCGGAAGGTGTAACTGCAGTAAGCATATTACATCCAGATGGGGTTAATTGGTTATATTATCCGATTACTGATGGATCCACATCAATACGGTGCAATGATTCTGCTTATATGACAGTGGAGGACATTCCTGTAGTCGCCAGATATACAATGCAGGAGATAGAAGAATATCCAAACTGGGATGATGTCACATGGGAAGGATTCACAAATACAGTAAATGTATCCATAGCCAGTCTAGGAATACTCCCCACACCTGGCATTAGTACGAACCTGACAGAAATTACCGAGGACGATCAAACCAGACTAATTGCCGAATGGGGTGAAAAAATAGTCATTACCCTGGAAAACGTGGAGGATTATGCTGATTTCAATTCAGTAAGAATTTACGGATCACTTAATCAAATCGGAAATAACGGAGAAACATATTATATAAACGATTATAGTGCTCGTGTTGATGCAGAACATTCTGAGTTGCATATTTTCACAGGGAACTTATCTAATACGAGTGAGTATATTCTTCGTATATGGATGATGGATGATGAATACAGATGGGAACAAAGCGCCAGCGTGGAAATTCCATTTTCCGTTTTTTCCAATATGCAGGTGGGTGAAATCCGGATTTCTGCTTCCGCGACAGAAGTGCTGTCCACTGAGGAATACAGAATTCAGGTGCTTGCGCCAGGTGCTGAGTGGATTGAACTCTATCGTGGTAATGATGAGTCATATGATCTCTTGGGCACCTCTTTTGACTTGTGTTATGAATGCTCTTTCAGAAATTATTATAATAGTGAAGAGCAGTTCTTTGCTCTGATTAATTACCCGGATGGTGGAGAACCGGTTCGGAGCGATATTGTTACTGTACGGACTACCGCACCTTACGGGAATTTGAATGATAAGATATATGCAGAAGTGCCTTGTATGGTAAAACCGGGTGAGCCTTTCACTGTAGAAGTAAAAACTATTGATGCAGAAGAGGAACTGATTCCGGATGAACTATATGTAACATTGTATGACAGCTGTGATAATTGGCTATGGAGTAAAACTGTTTATAATGCAACTTCAGTAACGGTTCCTGCCAGAAATGACAACAATGTAATCCTGTTGGAGAATGGGAAGAATTATAGGCTGTATTATTCAGTATATAAGAAAGGCTATAACAGTCTTGAATGGATTGGAAGAGAAATTTATGCTGTTTTGCCGGAAATGCAGCAAGGGATACTGATGGTAAACGGTAATAGTGAACAGATTGAATTAATAGCAAGAGAAAACTATATGGTATCTGTTACAGGATTGCCAGAAAATGTTACAGCTGTATGTGTGCCGATGCCGGATAGAGGAAATGAATGGTCGTATCACGCTGTAACCGATGGATCTACATCAATATCATATGATACATATGCAGAGTATCCTGTATCAAACAGTATCATTTTTGCGAAGTTTACTACACAAGAAATAGGTGAATATCCCAACTGGGATGAAGTGATCTGGGATGGGTTTACTAATTCAGTAAATGTGACTATTATCTGTACGCATAAAGAAACCTATGAACAAATAATATGGAGTGAAGACAGCGAATGCGAAGCAGATAACAAGTTTACCCATACTCATACCGGCCATGGGGAAAAATGGAAGGTATGTAGCTGCTGTGGAGAAAAACTGGAATTGCTGGAGGAAGTAACAAGTCTGACCGAGGGACATAGCTATTCTGATGGTGTCTGCATGGTCTGCGGATATGAGTGTCCTCATGATCCGGAAGACATTGTTCATAATAAGTATCTTAACGGGGAATGCACTTATGTCGATGAGTATACACATCATGTGATAGGAACATATGTAGAACAAGACTATTGCAGGTGCTGTGGGAAGTGGATTGGTGAGGCCATTGAGACTCCGGTTGATCAGGATGAGTCCCATCATTATAATGAATGGTATTGGTGTGATATTTGTGGATACCAGTCTGGAGAGGAACATTATCTGAATGTAACCTGCGATTGGGAAGCTGACAGCTTGATACCTGTTGAACCGCATGGAAGCAAGTTGCTGAGTGTTATAAACGCAGAGAGTGACCTGAATGATGTTTTCACGTATCAGTGGTATTTGTGGGACGGAAACGACTATGATCCGATTGATAATGCAACAGATGAAGTTTATGAGATTCAGGATATTACATATAAAACGAATGGATATGTAAGAGTCAGTGACGGATATACATATAGAGATATCTACTTTACGCTTTATATTGTAAACGGATTGACAGCAAATGCCCAGAACAATCAGAACGATATAACAGTTCAGCCTGGAGAGACTGCAACATTGAATGTTGTTGCCAGTTGTAATAATGGAGAACTGACATATCAATGGTATGAGTATTGTGATGAATATGGAGGACAAATAATCGAAAATGCCATTGATGCATCTTATATTACAGAACCAATAGTCGAATACAAACGGTATTACTGTCGTATAAACGATATGTATGGGAATGATCCGGTAGACATTTGGTTCTATATTCATATTGATAATGGCTTTACAGCATACGCTGAGAATAATCAGACCAATATAACGGTTCAACCCGAAGAGACAGCGACATTGAATGTGGTTGCCAGTTGTAATAACGGAGAACTGACATATCAGTGGTATGAATATAGTGATGATTATGGACGGCAAACAATTGAGAACGCTGTTAATGCATCTTATATCACAGAGCCAATAGCAGAGTATAAACGGTATATATGCTATGTAAGCGATATGTACGGGAACGCGAGCGATATATGGTTCTATATTCATATTGATAATGGACTTACAGCATACGCCGAGAATAATCAGACCGATATAACGGTTCAGCCCGGAGAGACAGTAACATTGAATGTAGTTTCCAGTTGTAACAACGGAGGACTGACATATCAGTGGTATGAGCAGATTTATTATGAAGAAAATGGAGTATTAAGTTATTCTCATGATGAAGCTATAGAAAACGCAGTTGGTTCTTCTTATGAGACAGAAGAGATTACGAGATATAAGTCCTATTATTGTTATGTGCAAGATGAATATGGCAGCTATGAATATGTAAGGTTCTACATATATGTTGATAATGGATTTACAGCATGTGCTGAGAATAATCTGAATGACATAACAGTTCCTTTTGGAGAAACAGCAACATTGAATGTGGTTGCCAGTTGTAATAACGGAGGACTGACATATCAGTGGTCAAGATATATTCAATATGAAGAAAACGGATCATGGTATGGTTATGAAGAAAACATTGATAATGCTAACAGTTCGTCCTATGAAACAGAGGAGATAACTGAAAATTCAACTTATCATTGTCGTGTGACTGATGAGTATGGGAGTACAACAACTGTACATTTCCGTGTTCACGTTGACAGTGGCTTGACAATATCTGTCCAGGACAATCAGAGCATGTTTACGGTTCAACCTGGAGAAACAGTGACTATGAGTGTCGTGGCCAGCTGTAATGCCGGAGGATTAAGATATCAATGGTATAAACGGATTCGTTATGTAGAAGCCGGGGAATGGTATTCCCGTGAGGAAATTGTAGAAAATGCAACCGAGCCATCCTATACAACAGACGGAATAATGAGTTATACAGAGTATACCTGTTATGCATGTGACGACTTTGGGATTGGGAAAGGCCTAACATTCTATATATATCTTGACAGCAAGTTGACGGCAGAACCAGATGGAGCATATGTATTCCATGTATCGGAAGCGCCTGTTACTTTGGCAGTGCATGCCAGTAACCTGCTGATTGAATCGCAATTCAGTTATATGTGGTATGATCCATATAATAACCCGATTGCTAGCACAACGGAAGGTACATATACATTAACAAATCCGGAAGTTGGTACATATTACTGTGATGTATCGGATGAAAACCAGTGTCAGCGTGTCTGGTTCCGGGTCACTGATGGAGTTTGTGTTCAGGCATGCGGAGATCAATACTATTGGGTAAAGCCTGATGAAACAGTGACATTACGGGTTGCAGCATGGAATGAGGAACATGATATAACTTATCAGTGGTATGAAAACGATACTATTATTGAAGGAGCTACCGAGGCAACATATACATACTCAGCTGGACATAATAAATCGTTCAAATGTGTTGTTACCGGTACTGGAGTCAATGATACTGTATGGTTTGAGGTGCGTATATCCAACAGTTTCTCTACAGGCGAAACAAGCAGCAAAGTTGTTATGCTACAGCCGGGCGACAGTATTCAGCTTATGAGGAATGTGACAAGTACATATGATAAAGACCTGACATTCAGCTGGTATCAGGACAACTGGGCCATGGCCATTCCGGATGAGACAACCAGCACATTGACGGTTGCTTCTGAAGGAAAATACACTTTAGTTGCGGCAGATTGTTATGGAAACACTGAATCATATGTATTCTGGTGTGTTGAAGGCCAGCCTGAAACTATAAGTGAGGGGGCAATAGTACGCAGAGCAGAAAACAGAGATTGGAGTATTTATCAGTTTGTTCCTGCCAAGACTGGAATCTATCAGATAGAAACGGAAGGTTATGTCCCGATTTACCGTGACGGATATTTTGATGGTTTATATGCCGATAATAATGTTCTCGGGCTTGATGCGGGACAAGTATATTATGTAGTGCTGAATGAAATGTACAGCAGTTTCAGGTATACGCTGATACAGCCGGAACAGGCAGAGTATACCATTACTCTGCAGCAGGGACAAAACTATCGAATCCCTGAGTTGTATGTCAATGGGTATGGATACACTGTTGAGAATTCGACCTCAGATAATGAGAGTGTCGTGTATAATGATGGATACGATTTTGAAACGTTGAGTGCCGGAACTGCAAACCTGACGGTAAATTATACGAGCGAGATGCAGCGTATTTATCACATTACTGTAGTAAACGCAAGTGCATTTACGCTTCCGGATCAGCTGCAGACGATAGAAGAAGATGCATTTGACGGTGATACCGGCATAAGGTTTATCAGACTGGGAAGCAATGTGCAGACGGTAAAGAGCGGAGCGTTTGCCAATACCGGTGATATTACCGTGATCGTGGAGAATGGTAATACAACATTTGAAAACGGAGTGTTTACCAATGCCAATCCGCTGATTATCTGCGCGGCTGAAAGTAATGTGGCATGGTATTGTAACACTAACAGGATTCCATATCTTTACAAGTGATATCGGACAGAGGTAAACAATGGACAATCCGGGAGGCAAAAATGCCTCCCGGAATAATTACGGAAACAGTATCGAATGATGCAAAAAAACATGATATAATACTCTAAAAGTTTTAAACGATGAGGTGCGCAAAGGCCATGAGCGGAGGAGACAAGACGTCGGTACAGAATACTGTGAATAACGGGGAAAAAACCGCAGCGATTAACGCTGTAAACAATGCTCCCAGATCGTCAAACAATGTGGTGGAGATTGATCTGGTCGCATTATTTTATCGATTCCTGGAAAAAGCCCACTGGATTGTTCTGACTGCACTGCTTGGTGCGGCGATTGCTTTTGCAATTGTAAACTATCTGGTTAAGCCGATTTATCAGGCAACGGCAAAAATATATATTGTTGGATCTGACACCACTATCAGCCTGTCGGATTTGCAGATTGGTTCCAATCTGGCTGCCGACTACAAAGAGGTGTTCAAGAATTGGCATGTTCACGAACTGGTGGATAAAAGGCTGAACTTGAATTACAGCTACAGTAAGCTGAGTAAAATGGTTTCCGTAACAAACCCCAGCGGTACACATGTGCTGTATGTGAATGTAAAAAGCCCTGATCCGGCAGAGGCGAAACTGATGGCAGACACCTATGCACAAGTGGCGCGGGAGTTTATAGCTGCCAAGATGGACATGCGGGAGCCAAACGTGTTTGAGGAGGCGCGGACACCCACGGCGCCTGTGACTCCGCAGAAAACACGGGATATAATCATTGGTTTCCTTCTGGGCGCCTTGCTGGCCATGGCAATTGTGACGATCAAGTTTATCAGTGACGACAGGATCTGTACAAGCGAGGATATTGCCAAAGTCGGGAAGATGGCGACACTGGGTCTTATTCCGCTGCAAGATATGGATAAAAATGCGGCGGAGCAAAGAAATGAAAGCAGAATCAGGAAGGAGTGACAAATAATGCTGAAGGCGACGATTAAAGGGAATTTAACACTGGATTATGCCGGGAATGAAGCGCTGAACACTATTTGCTCCAACCTGACTTTTGCAGGCAAAAACATTAAAAAGATTGTTATTACCAGTTGTGAACCCAACGACGGGAAAAGTTTTGTGTCTATACAGACTGTGATGAATATGGCTAACCGCGGGAAGCGTGTGATCCTGATGGATGCGGATTTGCGGCTGTCGGTGCTGAATACCCATTATAATATTCAGCTGACAGGAAAGGGATACGGACTCGCGCATCTGCTTTCCGGACAATGCCAGATTGACGATATAGTCTATGAAACCAATGTGCCCAATGTTTTTTATATTCCGATTGGAACAGATGTGCAGACACCGCTGAGCCTGATTGCCACGTCGGATTTTGATAATCTGGTGCAGACTTTGGGCGAGGCCTTTGATTTTGTGGTAATTGATGCTCCGCCTGTTGGAATGGTGATTGACGCAGCTGAAATTGCCAAGAGCTGTGATGGCTGTGTATTGGTGCTTGAATATAACAAGACTCACCGTCGTGCGTTGCAGGATGCGAAGGACCAGATGGAGCGGACGGGTGTGCCAATTCTGGGTTGCATATTGAATAAGGTGGCAATGGATCGGCTGAGTACAAAGAAATACTATAGTTACGGCGGAAAATACGGATATGGACGATATGGAAAATACGGAAGGTACGGGAAATACTACCGGAGAGAAGAGAAGAAGTAAAAAACTCACAATTCATAATTAGAAAAGGTCTTCACAATGTTCCGTACAACAGACAGTGTTTGGAGGGCTGAAAAATGAAGAAAATCATATCTATAGTTATTGCATTGATCATGTTGTTAGGATGTGCTTGTGCTGAGAATATGACAGCAGAGTTGTGGCAGCACGAAGCAGGATGGATATCTTTTGCAGTAGCCCTGGCAAAGGACGGTATGGAAGATGTCTGGGAAAAGAGCGCAAAGGTGTTTGGCGAAAACCTGGGGCTGAATCTGACTGGGCCGCAGCTGAAAATGATGATGATGCAGGGCTACGCACTGGAAAACGGTGTGGATGACCTGAGCATAGAAGGGAATCGATTTACCGGCAAAACAAAAGACGGAGCTGAACTGTTCAGTCATGGATATTCCTGGGTGGAAACTCTGGAAGAAGCGGACATTATGGGCGGGAAAAAGGTATATGTATTCAAGACAGAAGAAGCTGACGCGAAAGAGTATACCTATCTGCTGATGACGGAACCGTTAAGGACAGAAAGCGAAAACACGGCGTATGTGACATTCAATATGTTCCATACGCAGAAAGATGCATACCGGGAATTGTTTAACGCCCAAAAGACGGGAACGGCGGCGATGCCCTGCGCTATGATTGAGAAAGATACAGGAAGAGACGGACTGGAATATGCAATTGTGCAACTGTATACGTCACCGATAGCTCTAAAGTAATTCAGAATTAAGAATTCAGAATGATTCGTGGGTGAATTGCTAATCGGATGAATGTTTGACTGTATGGAATTCATGACACAATAGAAGGTTAAGGACAGGACTCTTTGTACAGAGGGATATAAGTGTGAAAAAGAGACATTTAATCCGCGCAATTGTTTTAGGCCTGATTGCAGTGGCTGTTTTAGTTGCTGGCGTTCTTCTTTTGAATGAGAATGATAAGTATATTGATAAAAGAGACACTATGAGTGAGGGCTTCGGCCAGCTGAAAACAGTGACCATCGAGGGCGTCAGTTACCGTGAGAAGCCTGCCGTAACAACATTGCTGATTGCCGGTATAGATAAACCGGAAGCTGTAACAAACGTGACAAAGGACAGCTACCGGGACGGCGGTCAGGCGGACTTCCTGATGCTGTTGGCGATCGATCATACGGACAAGAAAATTCATCAGCTGCAGCTGGAACGGGATACGATGGCGGAAATTGATATCCTGGGCATCTTCGGCAACGAGGTGGGTACCCGAACAGAACAGCTGTGCCTGGCTCATAGCTTTGGCGCAACACCGGAGGATAACGCAAAGTATACGATCCAGGCAGTGGAACGGTTACTGGACGGTATGGAGATAGAAGGTTATTACATGATCGACTATGCCGCTATGCCGGTACTGAATGACGCGCTGGGCGGGGTGACGGTCAAAATCGAAGAAGATATGACAAGCGTGAATCCGGCCTGGACAAAAGGAAGCATTGTAACGCTGAAGGGCAAGGAAGCAGAGAAGTTTGTGCGTACGCGAAAAACGATCGGGAGCGGCACAAATGAAGAGCGTATGGTTCGACAGAATGAGTTTATGACCAACGCGATTGCAAAGATAAAGAAGAAGATTGGAGAAGATCTGTCATTTGGGGAGACGCTGCTGACGCAGCTGCAGAAATTGAGCGTAAGCAACATGACAGTGAAGCGGCTGGCTGAAGAACTGTACAAAGCCCGGGAGTATGAGACGCTGAAAGTGGAACATCCGGAAGGAGAATATACGATTGGCAAGGACGGGTTTGTGGAGTTCCACATGAAAGAAGGAGCAGCGGTGGAATGGGTGCTGGAGCACCTTTACACAAGGATTGTGTAAGGGATGATCCGCTGCAGCGAATCATTACTTAAAACTTAAGACTGAAAACTTAAAACTGAAAAAATGCTTCCTGCGCGCGGCTGAACGCTTGCTCCGGAGAAGACGATATTGTTCTTCGGACGTAGTAAGGGATTTATCCGCAACCTCAATGGTCGTGACTCTTCACTGGAGAGATCACTTCCTTTCGGTTAACCTCATCTCTGACGGATTTTCTGCCACTGGCTGCCATCAGAGATTTGCCCACTCCCTGCGGTCGGAATGACAATGTGGGGGTATGGGGAAGTTTTATTCAATTGGGTTAATGTATTGTGGGATTGGTTTTAGGAGGAGAAGGGTGTATACAGATATACACAGCCATGTGATCTGGGGCGTGGATGACGGGGCAGAAACGAGGGAAGAAACCTTCCGGATGCTGAAGGAAGCAGTAGCGGATGGAATCGGAACAATTGTCTGTACGCCGCATGTGACGCCCGGGGTTTATAAGTTTCCGGAGCAGACCTTTCAGGAACACTTCCGGGATGCCGAGGTATATATTCAGCAGGAAAAGCTGCCGCTGAAGCTGTATCAGGGAGCGGAAATCCTGTACACGGAGAATACGCCCCGACTGCTGAGAGAGGGAAAAGTGCCTACTATGGCTGGGACGAACTATGCCCTGATCGAATTCAGTCCTACAGACAAGCGGGAACATATCTTTGACGCACTCCAAAAGGTGGCCGGATGTGGGATGATTCCGATCATTGCACATATGGAACGGTATCCTGCAATCGGAAAGATCGAACAGGTTGAGGAGATGAAAAGCCGTTTCCGGGCGATGGTGCAGATTAATACCAGAAGCCTGACGAAAAAGATACCGCTACTGCGCAGGGGTTTTTTTGACAAGCTTTTCCGGGAAGGACTAGTGGATTATGTCGCAACCGACACCCATGCCATGGAAGGCCGGGGAACCTGCATGACAGCAGGCATCAAGGCATTAGAAGATAAGTATGGGGAAGTGACTGCAAAGCGGATCATCAAAATGGCAGAGGGATTGGTCATTCACAGTTCAGAATTCAGAATTCAGAATTAGCATACTCATTACTTCTGTTGGATAACAGAAAACAGTATGAGCATTTCAGCTGGCGGTATGAAATTGTGCCGCAACAGGTGGTTCCGGTTATAAACATAAATGGAGAGATGATATGCAGACCATGAAGAAACAGATTTGGGTTTTTCTGCTACTGGCAGTGATTATGTTCTGCGGCCGGGCTGGGGCAGAATTATCTGCGAACCTGCAAATCCGGAAGGAAATCAATCAGGTGAACAAAAAAGTGGCTTCGGAAACCTACGTAGACCAAGAAGGAAATCCGGTGATAGCCACTGATAAGGGTTATGCAACGATCCGTTATACTTATGGACAGAACAATCTGGTGGTCCGGACAGAGCTTCTGGATGCTGAGGGGAATCCTGTTAACGGTAAAGATGGTTATGCCCGGATAGAACGGAAATACCGGGAGAAAAAGATTAAAGAACAGAGTTACTATGATGCCTCGGGAAATTTGGTGACTGGTCCGGAGGGTTATGCCCGGTTGGAGGCTACTGAAGTATATGGTAAATTCCGGGAAGTTTGGGAGTATGATCCGGAAGGAAATCCTGTGAATACCCACCAGGTTACTCTTTACTATGATAAAAAGAAAATTAAGAGTGACAGCTGGTATGATGTGAATGACAATTTGACAGCTGGGCCGAATGGCTATGCCCGGATGGAAGCAGAATATGTTTCCAAGACACAGAGTAAGGTTGCCTATTATGACGCAGAAGGAAATCCTTTCTTCTATGCAAAAGCCGGATATGCCCGGATGGAACGGGAGTTTGACCGGAATCAGGAGACAGCGATCCGCTATTATGGAGTGAATGGAGAACTGATTTCCGGACCGAATGGATACGCATACGCGCTGTACAGTTATCATCCAAACAGCCACAAGCGGACAATGTATTATAACGCGGACGGAACCTTATATTATACGAAAAAAGGTGTCTGTGGCGTTGAACAGGTCAGAAGCCTTGCAGTGAAAAAAATAACAGAGGAGTATTATTTTATCGGCGAAAACCAGCGGGGGAAAAGTGTTGATGGATACAGCGGTGTGGTACGGAAATACACACGGTATAAAATACTTGCATTTGAGCAATACCTGGACGAGAATGACAAGCCGATGATTGTTGAGAGGCTTGGGTACAGCAAGGTAAAGAACACAATTTACAACAAGCGAAATATAGTGTCATCAGAGTATGTGGATGAGAACGGGAAACCGGTACTGAATGCAGATGGATATGCTTATTTGGAGAACAAATTTGATGGGAAAAGAATTATCAGTACAACTTATTTTGATACGGATAAGAAAACACCCATCAATTCCAGATATGGATACGCAAAAGTGACCTATGAGCGGGATGCTGCGGGCAATCCTGTGAGAACAAACTGGTATGACGCGGACGGTAATCCCTGCAAGGGAAAAAACGGAGCAGAAGAGGTTCGAAACGAATGGGCTGGAGGAAATAAAATCATAGAGAGCTACTGGACCGCAAGCGGGATGCCGGCGAAATGTACAGACGGATATCATGAAGTTCGGATGGAGTACAACGGGGTGGGAAAGGTAACCCGACAGGCATACTATAGTGCTGCCGGCAGACCGACTGCTTGCGTGAACGGTTGGGCAGCGACGGAGACAGAGTATACTAGCAAGGGCAGCGTAGCATGCGTACGGTATTACAATGCAGAAGGCGCATTGATGCTGGCTCCGGGCAAGGAATATGCCTATGTACGGAAGGTCCTCTTGCAGGATTTGAACATGATTGATGAAGAGCAGGAAGACATGGAAGATTCTGAAGAAGAACAGGATGAAGATGAAGAGGAAGAACAGGCTGAAGAGAGAG
>Ga0310786_10004955_pt1 | contig 18259 bp, 7 predicted proteins | sample AusTroGonzalo_MG_FD_203881 | JGI IMG/M metagenome (GOLD analysis project Ga0310786, IMG submission 203881) | Bovine rumen microbial communities from tropical cattle in Woodstock, Queensland, Australia - Gonzalo_03 (v2) (version 2) | ecosystem: Host-associated > Mammals > Digestive system >... | reverse complement strand
ATTGGTGAGGTAGTTGATGATGATTTGCTGCACGCGCTGACCGTCTGAATAGATTTCGAAATCATCGTCCACGTCGGTGGTATAGTAGAGCTTGACGCCTTCTGGACATCGGTAAGATACGGTCTGCATGGCCTTGCGGCATATTTCGTTCGGATGGCAATTGTCGAGGAAGATGTGGTACTTTCCGCTCTCCATATCGCTTGCATCGAGGATATCGTTGACGAGGGTCGAGAGCATGTCGGTATTGCCACGTACGATATCACCGTACTGCTGGATTTCTTCGTTGGTGAGCATGCCGCGCATCTCGATGTCAGTGAGCAGTTGTGAGAATCCGCAGATGGCATTGAGTGGTGTGCGCAGTTCGTGGCTCATGTTCTGTAGGAATTGTTTCTGCGTATTGTTGGCTCTTTCAACTTTCTTGGCATAGAACCGTTCGCGGAAGAATCCGGAGACAGCAAGCAGGATGATGATGAATGCCGCGATGCCACCGACGATAAGGGCGGTGGTCAGGATGTTGCTCTTTTCTTCCTGTAGGTTGTAAAGTTTGTATCGTGTTTCCATCTCCATGATTTGCTTCGAGAATGTCACGTCGAAGGCCCATGCGATGCGACCGGAGATATAGTGTTCCAATTCGTAGGCTCGTGAGTCCCAGCCTAGTGTGTGTAGCACTTTCGCCTGTTCCTGCAAGTAGAGTAAGGGGGCAACGGAGTCTTCCTCGCTGATGTATTGCCATGCCGTGTAGGGGTCGCCTACGGCTTCGTAGTAACGGGCAATCATCATGTTGCGCAGGCGGGTGTCGGTTTGGTCGAGTTCCACGTTGTTGAACTCCATCGTCTTTTCAGTTTCTATCTTCGCGCTGTCGAGGTTTTCCTTCGACAGATAATAGCAGATGGCGTAGGCGTGCTGCATGGAACGGTAGTAGTCCAGTTCGCGTGGGGTCTTGCGATTGGCTTCCTTCTGGATGAATCCCTCGAGTTTGTTGGTGTAGGTCAGCATGTCCTCTGGTTTGTCAAGGTTGTTGAGGAATGAGCAGACAGCGAGACAGAGATAGAGTGCCTCGGAATAGTCGTCACCGATTTTAGTGCTGATGTCGAGCGCCTGCTTGGCATGTTCAAGCGCTTTGCGGTCTTGGAATATTTCGGAATAGGAGTGGCTGAGTATCTCGTGGGCTTTCATAAGTCCGTAGTTGTCAACTTTGGCGAAGTCCTTCAGCATCTCGTTGGCCAAATCATACACCTTGATGAAGTCTCCCTCAAAGATATATTGGTAGGCTAGGTAGCTCTTGGCGTCGGCCAATGCGCGTCGGTATTCTTTGGACTTGAAGTCGAGCTGCTCCACTTTCTTGTATGAGTCGATGATAGAGTCGAGGGGATAATCGGTGTTGTACTGACAGCGCATGATGTTGCGCAGGCTGTAGATGATGTGTTCCTCGCACTTTTTCTGCATGGCAACGTCATACATTTTTCTAAGTAGGATAATTTCGCTCTCGGTATTGAGCAGTTGCCGGCTCCAACTGTAGAGCGAGTCTACGCGTGCATCGTCATCAGGGAGGGTTTCGTATTCCTTGAGCCATGCAGCACGCTGTCTCAACTCTTCTTCGGTTGGGACGGTCTGTGCAGAGGCGAAATATGTTGCGAGCAAGAGTGTCGCGAATAAAAGAAACCGTTTCATAGTGATTGCTTTTGAATTCTATGTGCAAATATACACAATTTTTCGTTTCGCGATGCAAAAACCATGAAAAAATTGTCAAATCTTGTAGCATTTCCCTTATTATCTACGTCAAATAAGTGAATTAAAAATCATCAAATGAATTCAAATCGCAAATAGTTTAATAGTGAAATAGTATAAGATTATGAAAACGATTTACAGCAAATTGGCAGTTTTGGTAGCTGCAATGATGATGTCAATGGCAATGAATGCCAAGACACACGATGTGAGTGGAAATGTGATTGACGAACAAGGCGAGCCTCTCGCATTTGTGAATGTGGTGTTGCTCTCGTTGCCCGACTCCACATTCATACAGGGAGCCGTGACCGATGCTCAGGGTGCGTTCCGCATCGTGACCGACAAGAACGAAGGACTGCTCCGACTCACATGTATTGGTTATGAAACAGTTTATGTCAAGGCTGCGAGCGGGCTGACCATCCGCATGAAGGATGATACGCAACTGATCAGCGAGGTGACCGTGAAGGGAAAGTTGCCTAAGACCACGCTTACGGGCGAAGGATTGCAGACGAATGTCAAAGGCTCTGTGCTCGAGAACGCAGGAACCGCCAACGATGTGATGGCCAAGACACCTGGTATGATGAAAGGAAAGGATGGCGTTGAGGTCATCGGACGAGGTGCGCCACAGGTGTATATCAATGGTCACCGTGTGACGGATGCTAGTGAACTCGAACGCTTGCAGAGCAATGAGATTCAGAACATCGAGGTGATTTCCAATCCTGGAGCACAATATAAAGCAAACGTGCGTAGTGTGGTACGCATCCGTACCGTCAAGCGACAAGGCGAGGGTTTCGGCTTCAACTTCAACGCATCCGATGCACAGTCGCTTCGTTGGTCTGAAGGAAACGACCCACGTGCAGCTGTCGATGTGAACTACCGCACGGGTGGTGTGGACATCTTTGCAGGTGTGAACTATACACGGGCTACCAATCGTCAATTGAGCGACTTGGAAAAGACCACATACAGCAACATCGTCTTTCATGAAGAGGGCGACCTCGAAGCTGACGGACACACTCAGGTACTGCACAGCAATGTAGGTGTCAACTGGCAGATTTCTGACAATCACTTCATGGGTGGAAAAATAGAGTGGGGCAGACAACTGCAGGAAAGTGGACATACATACATCAACGACAACGTCTATGAGGATGGTGTGCTGTCCGACCGTCTCATCACCATCACAGATGACCGTCTTGCCGATCATCCTTCTTATACATTGGGCGGAAACCTCTACTACAACGGTACTGTGGGCAAGAAACTGGGTGTGGATGTGAACCTCGACTACTACGGTACCGAAACCTACCTCAAATCAACATCTGGCGAGACTGGTTCGATGTCCTACAACACCGATGTCTTTACCGTCAGCAATAACGACGCACAGCTCTATGCAGCCAAGGCAGTCTTCTCATATCCCGTATGGAAGGGGCAGGTGCAGGCAGGTACCGAAGAGACCTTCACGCGTCGCACGGACGAATATCATATCAGTGGCGTGAACATCCCGGCTTCGTCAGCTGAAGTGAAGGAAGACAACTATGCAGGCTTTGCCACCTATGGCTTCATGCTTCCAAAGGTAGGACAAATCAGCGCAGGAGTACGCTATGAATACGTACGCTATAAGTACGAAGATGTGTTGGCTCCAGCTAATAACCTTGTCCGCAACTACGGCAACTGGTTCCCAACAGTTTCCTATGCAGGTGTGTTAGGCCCTGTGCAGGTGATGCTCAACTACAGCGCCAAGACCGAGCGACCCAGTTTCTCATCCCTCTCAAGTGCCATCCGTTACAACAGCCGCTACACCTGGCAGAGTGGAAACGCCCAGTTGCAGCCAGAGTTATCACACGACATCAGCCTCACAGCAGTATGGCGGTTCTTTACCTTCATGGTCAACTATACCCGCACGAACGATGCTATCATGCTTTGGTCGGCTCCTTATGGCAACGATGGAGTAGTGCTCGTGCAGCCTCGTAACCTCAACACACCGTTCCGCGCCATGTCGGCAATGGTGAACCTGACACCAACCATCGGTCCTTGGACCATGAACTACACCATCGGAATTCAGCCACAATGGCTGTCTATCGAAGTCCAAGACCCACGCGAACCGACAGGAACACGTGTCACCCGATTCAATACCAAGCCCATAGGTTTCGCACAGCTCCAGAACACCCTTACCCTAAACTCAGGATGGCAATTCGAACTTGGAGCAGGTGTCTCCACAAAAGGTTATACGGAAAACATCTACTTAAACAAAATCGTCTTCGACCTCGAAGCAGCTGTGCAGAAGAAACTGCTGAAGAACGGAGCACTCATCTTGCGTCTCGAAGGACACGACCTGGCAGGACTTGCCAACTACGATGTGAAAACTGATTTTGGCAACCACCTCATCAATCAGACCAACAAGATGGATTCACAGCGTGTGAAGTTCTCAGTCCGTTACAACTTCAACACCGCACAAAGTAAGTATCGTGGATCAGGTGCAGGTGAAAAACAGAAAGCAAGAATGTAACAGAAAACAATAAAGATAGATTCAAATCCATCACTTACAGCATACAAGCGACACCGTTTCAGTGTCGCTTGGTGTATATATAGGGTGTTCTGTTGGGTGAATTCGATGTTAAAAATCGTTGTTTTTTTGATGGTTTCGTGGTTTTTTGTTAAAACAGGTGTGTTTTTCAATATATTATGTGTAACTTTGTCGCGAAAATAGCTTACGGCTTACTAATTTAAATGAATAACGAAATGAGAACAAAAATTACAAGTCTATTTGCTACGATGGCAGTCTTGATGACTGCTCCACAGATGTATGCCGATACTGGATGGGTGGACGTGACGGACACGTACATCATGAATCCCCGATTCGATAATAATGACGTGAGTGGCTGGTGGGGAACACAATTCAGCATCAGCGGAAACTCGGGTGAGAACGGTGAGCATTATCAGCGACTGTTCGACTCGTATCAGGACTTGACTGGTTTGACTCCTGGGCATTATCGTGTGAGCGTACAGGCTTATTTCCGTTCAGGTTCGGCTGACGATGACTACACTCATTACATGAGCGAAGACCCGACAGAATATCAGATGGTGCAACTATATGCCCAATCGTCCTCGGACTATCGTTTCTCGTTGGTGGCATTGGCGTCAAGCGGTGCATCGAAGACCGACTTGGGAGGTGGCAGTTCGCAGACGGCAGGTGGCTATATCCCTAACACACAGACGGCTGCTCGCAATTGGTTCAATGCTGGCTACTATTGGAATTCGGTCGAAGTGACGGTAGGTAATGACGGTCAGCTGACTATTGGTATCCGTCAGGACAACCACGTAGGTGCTTCAGACGACCCTTGGGGTGGCTGGGGCGGCTGGGGCGGAGGCAGCAACGGTCAGTATGAATGGACTTGTGTGGATAATTGGAAACTGGAATATCTTGGTGAACTGGTCAGCGCAACATCGATCACCCTTGACAAGCAGACGGTGGATATTAACATGGACGAGACCTTCGTGCTTACAGCTACAGTTGGTCCCGAGGATGCTACGACGAAGCGTGTGACTTGGGAGTCGGCAGACGAAAGGATTGCAACAGTGGACCAGAACGGACGTGTAACAGGTGTAGGTCGCGGCACAACGACCATCACGGCCACAACAACCGATGGAACGAACTTGAAGGCTGAGTGCAAGGTAACGGTGAAATACTCGGGTGGCACGAAGGAGTCGTTGATCATTAACGAAATCATGGTGGCCAACATCGATATGTTCTTAGACCCATCGTGGAACTACGGTGGATGGGTGGAACTGTATAATCCGACAGACCAGTCGGCTAATATTGGACGCTATTGGGTGAGCGACGACCCGGACAACCTGAAGAAGGCAATGCTGCCAGGGAAAATCGGCAGTGTACCGGCTCACGGATTCTTCACCCTATGGTTCGACCATGCTGACACACAGAAGGATGTGGGCGAACACTGGCTGAACACACAGGTGAATATGGAACTCGACCCTGATGGCGGTACCATTTATATTTCGGACGACCAAGGTGAATTGCTCACGAGTCAGGATTATCCGCCTGCCATCATGCGTGTTGCCTATGCACGAAAGACGGACGGAGGCGAAGAGTGGGGTTGGACCGCAGACCCGACACCAACGCAAACGAATACTTTGAGCACTTTTGCTACGGAACAACTGGCGAACCCCGTTGTTGATCAGCCTGGACAATTGTTCACTACGCCGCTGAATGTGACGGTAACGATTCCGAAGGGAGCCACACTAATGTACACCACCGATGGTACGACCCCGACATTGACGGGTGGCACGTACAGTCGTGACGGTAAGTTCACCGTATCAGAGACAACGACCTTCCGCTGGCGTGTGTTCCGCAGCGGCTATCTGCCCAGTGGGGTAGTGACCCGCTCGTATATTTATAAAGATAGAGACTATTACCTGCCTGTGGTATCAGTGGTGACAGACCCTGCAAACCTGTACGACGATGAGATCGGTGTGTATGTATCGGGAAGTAACGGTAAGACCGCCAATCAGGACTATACGAAGCGAAACTTTAACATGGAGTGGGACCGCCCTGTGAACTTCGAGTATATTGTCGATAACCAAGAGGTGGTGAACAAGGAGGTGGACTACGCTATTGCAGGCGGTTGGAGCCGTAAGTATCTGCCAAAGTCGTTCAAACTGAAGGCAAGAAGCGTGTTTGGTGATGGTAAGTACGATTATACGTTCTTCAAGGACAAACCATACAACCGCAATAAGACCCTGCTGCTGCGTAACGGTGGTAACGACAACTACAACAAATACCGCCTGAAGGATGTGGCGCTGCAGGAGATTGTGCGTCATTCGGGTTTCAAACTGAACTTGCAGTCTGTACAGCCAACCCATGTGTTCTATAATGGTGAACATATCGGTATGCTGAACATGCGCGAACCAAGCAACAAGCATTGGGCGTATGCCAATCTGGGTACGAACAACGACGAGATCGACTCGTTCGAGATGAGTGTAGACTCGGGTTATGTTCAGAAGAGTGGTACACGTGATGCATTCGATTACTGGTACAATCTGACGGAAGACCTCGCTGCCGATCCGCAGAACTCTGAAATCTATAAGAAGATATGTGATATTGTGGATATCGACGACTATGTTAACTATTTCGCCTATAAGTTCTTCCTGAACGACTGGGATTGGCCACACAATAACTGTAAGGGTTTCCGCGACCGTAACGACGGAAAGTTCCGCTTCATGGTGTTCGACCTCGACAACTGTGTGGACCGTACCGGCAATAATATCTTCAACGATTTCGAGAACAAGCGCACCTATACGTTCTACCAACGTCCTGAGTACAACGGAACGAGTCTGACGAAAGAGGTGGAACTGGTGACGATGTTCCTCAATATGATAGAGAACGATGCCTTTCGCAAGAAGTTCATCGACACGTATTGCATCGTGGGCGGCTGTGTATTCCGCGATGACAACGAACTGGCGAATATTGTGAACGAACTGGCTCAGGAACGTCGTCCTGCCCTGCTGTGGGAAGGCAACGACCCTGTGGGTAGTAACAAGGAGAAGTCACAAGGTATCATCAACGCCCTCACCGGACAATTCAAGTCGAGGATGATGAACGCGATGAAGAACTACCGTCGGTTCAACCTGAGTCGTGCAGAGATTCAGGCTGTGCAGTTGGGTACGAACATAGCTGGTGGACATCTTACCATCAATGGTATCGAAGTGCCGAAAGCAATGTTCAATGGATACCTGTTTGCTCCTGATACGGTGCGTGCTTACGAGGTGCCTGGTTACCGATTTATGGGATGGCAAGAAGGCGAGATGTCGGATGTCGTGACGACCGACATTGTGAAGGCTGCTGATACTTGGATGTACTACCAGAACGGTTCGATGGATGGTGAAGATTGGACTGCATCGAACTTTGCAACCTATGGTTGGGAAACAGGTCAGGCTCCATTCGGATTTGGCAACAACGGCCGACCAATGGCAAACGCAACCACGAAGTTGACGAAGCAGGACGAACAGGGCAACTCACGTCCAACATATTATTTCCGAAAGGAATTCACGCTGAATGCAGCACCAAAGGACAACGAGACCTACACGCTCAACTATGAACTGGACGACGGAATGATTGTCTATATCAACGGACAGGAAATCGGTACGTACCACATGCCTTCGGGTGCCAACTATGCCGATTATGTGCAGACGTATTACGATAATACCTACGAGGGAGAGAATCCGTATATGGGAACAATGGAGATTGACCGCTCAGTGCTGAAAAGAGGAAAGAACATCCTTGCGGTCGAGGTACACAACTGTAACAACACTTCATCCGATTTGTGGTTCGATGCCTCGATTACGATGTCGAAACCTCGTGAACAGCAAGAGCAGACTGAATACATCACAACGGAGGCAGAATACATCCTGCCTTCAACTGGTTCGCATCATCTCACCGCTTGTTACGAACCACTTACGAAAGCCGAACTGGCTGCCGCAGGTGTAACCCCAGTACGTATCAACGAAGTGAGTGCGTCGAACAACTACTATGTCAACGACTACAATAAACGGAACGACTGGATAGAACTGTATAACACCACCGATGAGGACATCGACCTCGAGGGGATGTATTTGAGCGACAAGGTGGACAAACCACAGAAGTTCCAGATTACAGCCCAAGAGGGTGTGGACCTCGTCATCCCGGCACACGGCTTCAAGATTGTGTGGTGTGACAAACTCGACCCTGTATCACAGATGCATGCGTCGTTTAAGTTGGCTTCAGAGGGTGGGGCTGTAGTGCTCACTGCCGCCAATGGCGAATGGGCCGACACACTCAACTATTGCGCTCACACCGATAAGCAGACTGTAGGTCGTTATCCCGATGGTGGTTCGAGTGTGTATGTACTGGCGATTGCAACGATTGAATCGACCAACCGCATCAGCTCGTACGACAGTCTGTACTATAAGCATGGTGATCCAATCGATACTGCCATCAAGGATATGCTGGCACAAGATGGCGGACTGACCGTTACGTATCAGGACGGTTATGTCAGCGTGACAAGCGAGCATCCGACGACAGCTCAGCTGACGATGTACACCTCGGCAGGCCAGCAGTGTCGTGCTGACAATATCAACCTCCAGACAGGTTCGGCAACCCTGTTTGTGGGTGATATGCCGAAGGGTGTCTATGTGGTTAGTGTGAATGCTGCAGACGGACAAACCGGAGCATGTAAGATAGTCATAAGATAAGAGTTAGTATGTTGTACGTTGTACCTACACCAGTAGGAAATATGGAGGACATGACATTCAGAGCCATCAAGGTGCTGAAAGAGGTGGACTTTATCCTTGCGGAGGATACACGTACCTCGTCGGTGTTACTTCACCATTACGACATCAAGAACGAGTTGCATTCTCACCATAAGTTCAACGAGCACCAGACATGTCAGCGTGTGGTGGAACGACTGTTGGCAGGTCAGTCGGCAGCGCTCATCAGCGATGCTGGCACACCTGGTATCAGCGATCCAGGATTTATGCTCGTCCGTGAATGTGTACGTAACGGTATTGAGGTGCAGACCCTTCCAGGTGCTACTGCATTCGTGCCGGCACTTGTTTCGTCAGGACTGCCTTGCGACAAATTTGTGTTCGAAGGATTCTTGCCCCAGAAAAAAGGTCGTCAGAAACGACTGGGTGAACTGAAAGACGAGACACGTACCATCGTGTTCTACGAATCGCCCTATAGGGTAGTGAAGACCCTTGAGCAGTTTGCCGAAGTGTTCGGTACCGAACGTCCCGTATCGTGTTGCAGAGAGATTTCGAAAGTACACGAAGAGAGTGTGAGGGGAACCATTGCAGAAGTGCTTCAGCATTTCAAGGAACACGAACCGAAAGGTGAGTTTGTGATTGTGTTAGGAGGAAAGAGTGACGAGATAGAGAATGAATAAATAATGAATCAATAAATAAGAGTTAATAGTAAATAGTTAAATCGTCTAATAGTAAATGAGATTATGAAAAAAAGTTTGCTTTTAATCGTATGCGCTGCAATGATGGTGTCATGCGAACAGATGTTCAAAGGAAGTAAGGTATCGGAAGAGAATTCACGTATGGATTCGCTTCAAAGTCTGTTGGACCAAAAGGACACAGAATTGAACGATATGATGGATGCTTTCAATGAAATTCAGGAAGGATTCAATGCTATCAATGAGGCAGAGGGACGTGTGAATTTGCTCAGTGAAGGTACCGAAGGAGGTAATGTAGCTGCAGATATCGCAGAGAACATGGAGTTTATCGAGAACACCCTGTTGGAGAATCGTCGTAAGATTGATGAACTGCAGCAGAAGCTGAAATCGAGCAGTGTGAATGCCAGCAAGATGCAGGCCGCTATCAATCAGTTGACCGACCAGTTGGAGCAGAAAACCAAGGAACTTGCCGAATTGCGTCAGCAGATTGCAGAGCGTGACATCCAGATTGCCGAACTGGGCAAGTCTGTAGAGAATCTGCAGGTAGAGAACTCACAGGTACGTGCTGAGAGCGAAATGAATGCCGAGATTGCAAAGAATCAAGATGCTCAACTGAACACAGCGTATTATATGTTCGGAACCAACAAGGAACTGAAGCAGCACCGCATTCTTGTTGATGGCGATGTATTGAAGAGCAAGGATTTTGATGCCGACTATTTCACCAAGATCGACATCCGCAAGGTGAATGTCATTCCGTTGAATTCCAAGTCAGCCAAGCTGTTGACTACCCATCCCGAAGGCTCTTACTCCTTGCTGAAAGACTCAAAAGGTGAGTACACCCTCCGTATCACCGATGCACCGGAATTCTGGAGCGTATCTAAGTATCTCGTGATTAAGGTGAAGTAACTTACCGCTTACTCCTTACAAAGGTTACGACATTTCCTGCATCATCATGAATAGTGAAGATATAGATACCAACAGGAAGTGATACGGGTAATTCTGTGTAACCATCATGCAGTTTGAGGGAGGTGGTTTTCAGTTGTTGCCCCATTGTGTTGATAATGCAGATTTTAACGCTCTGACCCTCCTTGTCATTGATGATCAATCTATCATGCTGGTAGCCAATAGCGATCTTGTTATTGGCTACAGTTGTATTTATGGAGGTCACCATCGGTTGTTCAATTGGGATGGCATAGCTGGATCGTAGATTCGCTTTTGCAATGGTTGGAGTGTTCGTCACATAGACAGAATCTGTTCCGTCGGGGTATCGTCCTACCGTCTCATCTCCCAGATGAGCTTCATAGTGTAACAAATCGCTCCAACTATCATCTTCTGCTGTCAACACTAAATCACCACCGCCCGCATCTAGTTTGAATGGTGCATGTAAGTGAGCGATTGGTTCAAGTTTGTCACACCATACAATCTTGATGCCATGTGCGGGAATGACGAGGTTCACACCCTCTTGGGCTGTAATCTGGTACTTCTGTGTTTTGTCCACATTATCGCTCAAATACATCCCCTCGAGGTCGATGTCCTCATCGGTGGTGTTGTAGAGTTCAATCCAGTCATTTTGCTTCCAGTATTCGTTCACATAGATATTGTTTGCCGCACTTACTTCATTGATTCGTATGGGAGCAAGGCTTTGACGAATACGTTCTTCATTTGTTATCGGCTCAAAACACGCTTTTAGGAATGAAACGCGTTGCTCAGATAGTTCAATGCAGTTGGCTGTCGATATGATTGTTCCTTCCTTTGTATTTTCCCATCCTGCGAATTGATAGCCTGCTGGTGCAATGGCTTCAAGTTTCATTGGGAGAAAGACCTTTCCATTAAAAGTGGAATATGGTACCTCAATGTCGTTCATGAGAATCTTTGCACCCTTAGCATTTGCCGATACTTCAATGTTCTGTGTTGCTTGTCCCGCCAGTTTTAATGGCTGGTATTGTTGCATCAGTTCTATCATACGTTCCATCTGAGTTGGAAGGAAACTCTTTATCTTCTCTACGGCTCCGTCCGGACTTTTCTCTCCATCAAGTTTCATCATCGGCCTAACTCGATTAGCAAGCGAGTCGATGATAGCTATGCTGCGATTTGGCTCAAATACACTACCTGCAATGATGCAATAGGTGTCGATGAATTTCTTTCGGAATCCTTCGTGCTTGAAGAGGTTTGTACAGAATTGTACGAACTGCATATAGTTTTGGCTTGTAAAGTTCTGGAACGGATTCTCGCAGTTGAATGCAAAGTCAATGTCGAATAAAATAAACCGATATCGTCCGTCATCTTGATTTCTGAAGGCTTTCACATTATTATGAGGCCAGTCGTTTGAACCGAGAAACAGTTCGATGGCCAGATAGTTGATGAACTCGTCAATGTCAAGCAGTTGTTTTAGCTCTTCGTATGCATTGCTGTTATAAATTTGTTTGCCTAATTGGAAGATACGGTTGAGTACTTTGGCATCACCAGCTTTAAACTCGAAGTTCTCGAACATGTCGATATTGTCGTCATCGTACCCATGATTCGTCTCGACATATTTCTTGTTTGTCGGTTCACGCAGATTGAGAATTCCTTGGAAGATACCATTCACGTATTCGGCCACAGGTTGGTACGACTGCAAGTCAATATCAATACCAGAACAATCAACAACAGTCTGAAGAGCAGGGTCCATGAAACGGCTTCGGTTGTTGTCCCAGTTATCATTACCGCCGTTTCGTACTAATAGTGCCTTATTGCGGATATAAGGCTTTTGATTGAAGAAAACGTAGTCGATGCTGTTCTTCCCGTCAAACAACTTGTCCGCTTTCAGTTTGAACGAACGAGGAGTTGATGAACGGCTCCAACCTCCCGAAACTGCAATGTTTACGTCTTGGTTCACAACCATTTCGCCTTCAGGCATGATATATGAGAAGTTCACGGGTCGTTCCCAATCCATGTTCCAGTTACATGGCTCTTCTTGTCCGTTGCCAGGAATACCGTTAGTTCCTTTCGTGTCGATGCCCCATTCTGGGTCGGTGAAATACCGTTTATCCCCCACGATAGAAACCACAGGAATAGTGTATTTGTTCGTGGTTTTAATATACGAACGTGTGACAGGAACACTTGGGAGATAACCATCCTTAAACAATCGAAACCGAAGATTTGTCGTTTTAGTAATCGTGAATTGACCGTCATCACTTTCATATGAAGTTTGCTGAATGTTTCCTTTTGATGACATCCACGATATGTCGTCAAAGTAATAGTTGTTGGCAAACTTCTCAACATTCAGTTTGAATGCAAGGGTCTGTAATCCGCTGTTACCAGCTTGTTCCTCACTCACTGTTCCCTCATAGCTGATTTCCTTCCATTCTGTTGTAACCATATATCTTTGGTCGAGCATTTGCCAATGAATATAGTTGCTAGGCGTACCCTGCGATTCCACCGTGATTGTTGCTCTTTTGTCTGCACGGACTTTCATGCTAAAATGATAGCTGTCACCGGCATATAAAACTTGATTGGGTGTGTAGATAAAGAATTGAGTGTCCCAGTCATTTACGGGATTGTCAATCGCATGAACCACGATACCGCGTGAACCATTGTAGCCTACACCGTTGACGATATGCGTATTGAGTGAACCATTGCTGTCCCCGTCTTTACCTATTAGACAGCTAACGTCCGTTCCCTCACAATCTCCGTTTCTAATCCATTCCACCCATCCATCCTCGTTTCCGTCTTCGTAATTGTTATCGTTTTCATTCGTCGGTACCGATCCGTCAATAGTATAGAACAGCCGCGTACCCTCGGGTATTGTCACATTTACCTTCAAAGAGCCATCAAACAACTTGCTGTCCGTATCAACCGTTGGAGGATCAAGTCTTTCCGATGCAAAAGTTGCGGTGGCGTTTGTCGTTCCTGCCGTAGGAGTAGAACACCATTCCCATTCGTCACCGCCATCCGTTGTCCGTGCCCACGAAGTCCTGCTTTTAGCTGCAGGATAATTCTGAGTTACGATGGGGGTTCCGTTGGTGTCGCTTAGACGGATAGTCCCTCCGTCGCAATCCAGTTTGAATGGCGCTTGATTCGCCTTGATATTGTTCGATCCTAACCAAACCACTTTAAATCCATGAGCAGGTACTACGCCGATATCGTTAGGCATCCTCCACTCTCCCAAATACATTCCCGCCAAATCAACATCCGTGTCCGAAGGGTTGTAAAGTTCAATCCAGCTATCGAAGTTCGTAGCCGGACTCATTGTCTCCCCCAAATTGGAAACCATGATTTCGTTGATGATTAATATGACCGTTATCAGCGTATTCATTTTGCAAAGATAAGCGCTTTTCTCATATCCTACAAGTAAATTTCATTTATTCTCACTTTTTCTAAGGAAAATATATTAAAATATGTATCTTTTGTATATCTCCTTCTCCAAAATAACCTACGGTTATCATCAGATAAGGCAGGGTTATTGCAGAATAAGGCTATTAAAAACATAGATTCATCAAATCACTATTTCTTTTGTTTTTCTAGAAAAAAGTAATTTTGTATCGGATTTGAGAGGCCGGAAACCTTTTGAGAATACCACAAAATATATCCAAAGACTCTATGGCCCCTAAGGGGTGAAAGTCTGTTTTGCAATTGGAGTGTTCACTCCAGCGGTTTATAGTATTTGAGTTGATGGTTGGGCAGCAGGTCGGGATGGAACATGCGAATCATGTCGCGGAGATGTCGCTCGGGATGGTATGGGAGGTCGTTGTAGAAATGAACATAACTGAGGTTGCATCCATAGACCCTACGCTCTTTGAAGGCACGCATCTGGGGGTAGAGGGGTGACTCACTTGCCAATTCCTCGTAGGTCTTGTCGCCTTTGGATTTGGTGTACTTCATGAACCACACATCGGCATCTTGACTTTCTGCAAAGACAGTCTCGGGGGCGAGTGCAAGGGAACCGCTCTCTGTGCGATCCTTGAAGATATAGTCGCCTCCTGCATCGGCTATGAGGCGCCCCATGGTGCTCCGTCCTCCTGGGACGTACCATGTGGAACCTGTGATGAGGTCAGCGATGACGCGAGGCCCCCCGGACCCTCTCACCATTGCTTTGAGATCATTGTAGGCGGTCTCGACTTCGTGGAACAGGCTATCAGCTTCGGCGGCACGTCCGTAGAGCAGGCCGTAGAACTTCATCCATTCGGCACGTCCGAGGGGTGAGGTCTCCATGTAGTCGGCACACTCGACGATGGGGATGTCGAGGGTTTCAATTTGTCCGTACCCTCCACTGTTCTCGAAGGGGGAGAGGAGGATGGCATCGGGATGGATGTCAATGAGTGCCTCGATATTGGGTGCCATGCTGTTGCCGAGATTGGTGATGCGTCCAGCACGATAGGCGGCGAGGATGTGCTCGTTGGTAAAGTACTCGACTTCACACACGGCCCGTATCTGATCGGCTGCACCGAGTTCATCGATGATGCTGCCATGTACGCCCGAATAGACGGCAGAACGGGTGAGGGGGATAAGCAAAACCTCCCCCGCCCCCTCCCAAGGAGGGGAGTCGAGTAAGGAATCCAATCCTCTCCCCTTGGGGGAGATAAGAGAGGGGTTTCTGTCCACCAGATAATAAGTATGGAGTACCTGTCCTTTCTTCCAGGGGTTGGCAAGCTCCACTTTGGTGTAACCATCGTAATGAACAATGCAGATGTTTTCGGCATATTTCATCGCGACGGTATCGCCTTGCTCTGTGGTGTCGGTCACTTTGCCTTGATGGCAGGAGAGAAGGAAAAGTACCAGGAGTGCCATATATGGCAGTATGGCAGCTCCTGATACAACAGAAAAAAACTTTATTTTATTTTTAACTTTCATCCTAATGTTAGGAATTTCTTCTTTTTACTTAACCAAGACTTTTTGTCCGTTTACGATGAACATGCCCTTGGTTGGTTGAGCTACACGCTGACCAGCGATGTTGTAGATGGTCTCGCTCTTGGCCTTGTAGATGGTTGTGATACCAGTGGTTACATCGACGTTCTTCTCTGGCAGTACCTCTGTGCCTGTAGCACCGAAGTTGTCGAAACAGAAGTATGCTGGAGTGTTCATGCCCCAATCACCACCGTCTGTACTGCTCAGGGCGAAGCCAATCTTGGAAACTTCACCGAGTACGGAGAGATCAACATAACGCCAGTCGTTGATGATGTAGGCAGTAGCTTCGTCACGCAGGTCGGCAAGGTAGTATTCCTTTGTGCCTGTCACTGCATCGTCAGCATCATAACCTGTGATGGTGAGCTTGAACCAGTCGCCTTTCTCAAACTTCTTGGCGAATCCGTCACCGTTTGACATTGAGTTGTAGGCATAGCTGCTGTTGGTGATGTAGAAACCAGGAACGACAACAGGTTTGTCGGAGATTGGAGTTACATAGCAAGGGCCATTGAATTCTGCAGCAAAGGCAACACCATAGTTTGCGGAGCCATCATAACCACCACCTACGATATTGTTCCACTGGTCGTCGAGACTCTCATACTTTGTTTCAGTACGATTCGCATAGCCAAACCAGTACCAGTAGTCCCAGTCGCTCATGCAACCGTGTGCAAATTCATAACCACCACTTACGAAATCTGTGCGCTCGTCATCTTCTTCTGTGCTGACGCTGACATGTCCGTCGGCAGGTACTTCTAATTCCTCGAAAGTGGCAACAGCCAGTGTGGCAGTCTCGCTCTCGAAGCGAACTTTCAGGTTGTCAAAAGCGAAATATACAGGTTGGTTGACACCATAAGCACCTGCATCGTTGCTGTCCATAGTGAACATCAAACCGTCAACTTCGCCTAAAGAAGTGAGATCTACGGTAGTCCAGTCTTCCATGAACACACCATCGCGAGCCAAGTCAACATCTACGGTTGCCACCTCAGTCTCTCCTACCATACCATGGATGGTCAATGTCAGGTAGTCACCTACTTCTGTGAGTGTCTTTGTGAAAGCGTTGCCGTTCTTAGACGTGTTAAGCTGATAGATTGTAGGGGAAATTTGCATTGACTCGATGATGTGAGTCTTTCCGTCCATGATGGTCAGTTCGGTCTGTGGGTTGTACTCAGAGATGGTAGGATTGCTGTTACAGAATACTACGGCAAAGTTTGCAGAACCATTGCTCTTAGGTACAGCCAACTGGTGGAGGTAATCTCCATTGGCCAAATCGGCATCAACGTAATTAGAGATAGCGATACCGCCTGCCCAGTAACATCCGTCCATGTAGGAGTTGTTCAGCTCTGAGTAGATCTCGGTGTTTCCCTCGTCGTACCAGTAATAGAGAATATCTTCTTCGTCATCGAAGTCGGTAGGGTAGAGCATAGGACCGCCATACTGTGCATCGATGAGTGATGACCAATCGAGGTTACCAGCATAGTTCTTAGTAGTTCCTTTGAAGTCGCTGTCCTCGAATGTGAGGGTGCGTACTTCATAATTCTGTGCGTTAGCACATACAGCCGTCATCAGGACGGCAAGAGAGTAGAAAAATCTTTTCATAATCTCATTGGTTTTAAAGTGAATTAATAATATGTTGTTTGTTATACTTAAAAAGCGTTGTTATCGTTTCAGCACTTTCCGTACCCCATTCGTTCTGCGTTCTATATAGATACCTGCAGGTGCTGACTGAATGTCGACAACCCTACCATTGAGGTCGTAGACGTCCATACGATTTGACGATTTGCCATTTTCTATTTTCTCGATGGCCGACTCTTCAGAAGACCAGATGTCGTCGATATCGATGCCGAGCAAGTGCAGGTCGCTGGCTCCTTGTATCTCAGTGGAGGTCTCGCCAAGCCATCCGCAAGATTGGTTCAGGGCTGTATATACTTTTACGAAATGGATACCTGGCAGATGTACTCGTTGGCCATTACTATCTACGGCCCAGTCGATATTCATTTTTGAGAGGTCGTCCTGATTTGGATGGTTGTCGGCATAACCCCAAGGATAGGCATAGAGTACATAGTTTGTGCCTTTGCCGCTCTCATCGATATAGTTGTCGGCAAGACGGGTGCCTTCAAAGACCATCTCGTCTTCATGGAGCCACTGCGGGTAATAGGGCTGATTGTGGAAGGTGTTGCGGCTGATGTAGCCTTGTTGTCCCTGATTATCAGTCCAGCGTATGTAGGTGGTGTCGTTGAGGAACGAGTTGCCAGGAGTACGCTCCTTGTTTTCATCAGGTCGATAGTAGGTGATTCGGTAGTTGTGAATGGTAGCGGTACTGCCGTATTCGCTACCTGCCAATTCATACCATTCGTCATCCGGCAGTCCGTTGCCGTTGGCATCATAGCTCACCATGACGACCCCTGATTCGCAAGAGCCTCCTTTTCGGGATGCATCGGGATTAGACGTGTTGGCATAGGATGCATTGCCAAGAATATGGAAGTCCATCTTTCCTGCATGGTTCTCTACCATGTGGTCGAAACCGAAAATGATATAGCCTCCATAGCCGCCCAGCGATACCACTTCGTCGTTAGTTAGGTTTTCTTGGGCTTTGTGTGCCATCTCCTCCCAGGTGTCGCCTTCCTCGTATTTAGGGAGCATGTTTACAAACTGTCCTGGAGCGGGACGATATTCGTATACCTTATTAATATAGGGCGATTGTACACTGT
>Ga0310786_10004954_pt1 | contig 18261 bp, 15 predicted proteins | sample AusTroGonzalo_MG_FD_203881 | JGI IMG/M metagenome (GOLD analysis project Ga0310786, IMG submission 203881) | Bovine rumen microbial communities from tropical cattle in Woodstock, Queensland, Australia - Gonzalo_03 (v2) (version 2) | ecosystem: Host-associated > Mammals > Digestive system >... | reverse complement strand
CTGATGACGATGAAATGCGTCAAGCGCGCTTTGAACATTGTGCGCCAAACAGTGGATGACAAGCATATCAATCTTGGCATTTCGGTTGTCAAAATAAGGCAGGTCAAAGCAAAGCATTTTACCTCTCCAGCTTTTTATATTTTAAGCGGTGGGGACCCGCGGCATCATCACCCAAACGCAAACGCTTGTCTTTTTCGTATTCTTCAAAATTGCCTTCAAACCATTCGACATGGCCTTCGTCTTCATAGGCTAAAATGTGGGTTGCCAAGCGGTCTAAAAACCAGCGGTCGTGCGAGGTAACCAAAACGCAGCCGGGGTAGGCCATAATGCCTTCTTCCAAGGAACGCAAGGTATCAACATCCAAATCATTGGTCGGCTCATCAAGCAAAATGACATTGGCGCCTTTTTTGAGCATTTTAGCAAGGTGTACACGGTTGCGCTCGCCGCCCGAAAGCTGACCGACTTTCTTTTGCTGATCGGCACTCTTAAAGTTAAACTGACCGACATAAGCGCGCGAGGGCATTTGCTTTTTGCCCAAAATCATCATATCAAGCCCGTCGGAGATTTCTTCCCAAACGGTTTTGTCGGGGCTTAATTCGTCACGGGTTTGGTCAACATAGCCCAAATCGACCGTGTCACCGATTCTAATTTCGCCCGAATCGGGTTTTTCTTGGCCCGTAATCATTTTAAACAAGGTTGTTTTGCCGGCGCCGTTCGGCCCGATGATGCCGACAATCGCACCCTTCGGGATTTTGAAAGAAAGGTTATCAATCAAGACGCGATCGCCGAAAGATTTGCTGATGTTTTTGGCTTCAATTACCAAATCGCCGAGACGCTCGGTCATCGGAATATTGATATAAGCGTGCGTGATTTTGTCTTTAACGGCTTGGCTTAAAAGTTCATCATAAGCGTTGATACGGGCTTTTGATTTGGCCTGACGGGCTTTGGGGTTTTTGTTTATCCATTCAAGCTCGTTTGCAAGTGTTTTTTGACGGGCCGTTTCTTCGCGCTCTTCTTGGGCAAGGCGCTGTTTCTTTTGTTCAAGCCATGAGCTGTAATTGCCCTCGTAAGGAATGCCTTGGCCGCGGTCAAGCTCTAGAATCCAACCGGTGACGTTATCTAAGAAGTAGCGGTCGTGCGTGACCATAACAACGGTGCCTTTGTAGTCTTTAAGGTGTTGTTCAAGCCATGCGACCGACTCGGCATCAAGATGGTTTGTCGGCTCATCCAAAAGAAGCAAATCGGGTTTTGAAAGAAGTAAACGGCATAAGGCCACACGGCGTTTTTCGCCGCCTGAAAGCTTGGTGACATCGGCGTTTTTGTCGGGGCAACGCAGAGCGTCCATGGCGATTTCGACGTTGCGCTCCAAATCCCAACCGCCGGCGGCGTCTATTTTATCGGAAAGTTCGGCCTGTTTTTCAATAAGGGCGTTCATCTCGTCATCTGTTAGGGGCTCGGAAAATTTTAGGGATATTTCTTCAAATTCTTTGAGCAAATCGCGTGTTTGCGAAACACCGTCCATAACGTTTTCCATAACGGTTTTTTTAGGGTCTAATTTCGGCTCTTGCTCTAAATAACCGACTTTGATGCCGTCTGCCGGCCACGCTTCGCCGCCGAAATCTTTATCGACACCGGCCATGATTTTAAGAAGCGTTGATTTGCCCGCACCGTTCACACCCAAAACACCGATTTTGGCGCCGGGGAGAAACGAAAGCGTGATGCCCTTAAAAAGCTCTTTGCCGCCGGGGAACACTTTGGATAAATTTTGCATAACGAAAACGTATTGGTATTGAGCCATTTTTATTTTTCCTTAAAGTTATTTTTGATTAAAGACTAAAAGCCGTCTTGAGCCTGACGCTCGCGCAAGGCTTTTTGATATTTCGGATCGTTTAAGATTTTGTTGTGCGTTTCATGGTACATCTTAATCATCTTATCGCGCATTTCGGGATCTTTGGTGTATACAAGCGTGACATCGTAAGCATGGCGCGGTTTGATGATTTTGCCGTCAGGCATTTTAAGGGTGCCGTCACCGTAAATGACCGTTTTGAAAATCTTTTGATGGTCAAAATTGTCGGCAATGGCTTCACAACGGTCTAAACCGTCTTTCATTTTAAGAACAAAAGCGTTGGCCTTGGCTTCGTTAAAAGTATCCATACCTTTTTTTTGCTCGGCGTCGGAGCGGGCTTTTGAAATAAGATATGCGCGGGCAATCATCTCGTAAGTGTCATACTTTGAGGCATCGCACGCCAAACCCTCGCCTGCAAGATAACCCAAAGCCTGAACTTCTTCCAAATAAGAAGGTTGGGGTGCAGCATTGGCATTTTGAAGTGCAAGGATTAACGCAAAAAATAAAAGAAAAAACTTTTTCATAGTGATTAAACCTTAATGTTAAAAAACGAATATGGAAATATCCTACTTAAAATAGGTAAAAAAGCAATTAAAATTAAAAAAATGGTTTTGAAACAAAAAAAACTTGACAAAACGCCGAAAACAGATAAACTAAGTGTATTCTTATTAATGAAAGGAATTTGAAATGAGTAAAATTAAAGAAGTTTTGGAAAAGCAGGCAAAATTACTCGAAAGAAAGGCTCAAAAGGCGGCTCTGACAACAGCCGTGGCGGCATCAACGGTTTTTGGCTTTGGCGTAACATCATGCAGCCAAGGAGAAAATTTGAACGATGAACCGAAAACGGAAAACGTGACAATGACGCCTGAAGAACGAGCAAAGATTGCTCAAGAAGAAGCGCAAGCTTTGCTTAAAGAAATTGAAGAATTCGGTATTCCCACAGTTAAAAAAGATAAAGAAGGTAACGTGACAGAAGTTTTATCTTCAATTATGGCAGAGGAGCGAATTTCAGGAGTGGAGTTTATAGGACGGTATGATTATGAGGATATGGGGAAAAAAGAGACTGTAATAAAAAATTCAAATCGAAAATTTAGAGATCCGGAATATATGGCTATACACCAAGATGCCCGTGTGGAACAGTTAGGACAGGGCGTGGAAAAACATTATCGTGCCAAAGATTATGATCCAACGCCGGCCTATTGTCAGGAGACATCTATAGAAATGAGCGTAGAGGAGACAAAAAAAGACGATCCTTACAAGGAGGTTGATGAACAAGGAGACACTTTGGTAATTCCAAGATATACAAAAGTTGCCAGATGTATGCGTCGAATCGGATTTAAGTATGGCGAAAAACAAGAAACGCTCACAAACATCGGTGAGGAAAAAATGATTGTTGATGTGCAATTTCTTAAAAATCATGAAAACGTAAACGGATAGAATGATGTTGTTGTTTTGCTTATAAATGCAAAATTTAATGTTTTATTTTGGCGTTTTGTGTGTGGCGTAAGTAAAAAAGTACGAAAAACATAAAAAAGCAGTTGACAATTCGAATCTTTTAGAATATCTTGCGCCCAAATGTAAATAGAAGGAATTAAAAAAAATGAAGTGCTACAGTTCTTTGAAATCTAAAAAAGTGCGCGATAAAGACTGCAAGGTTGTTCGCCGCAAAGGTCGCGTTTATGTGATTAACAAAAAGAATCCGAAGCTTAAAGCTCGCCAAGGATAATTCTTTTTTATATCAAAATTTAGAGAATCTATTAAAAAAAGCCCGCTGTTTTGATGTGGGTTTTTTTATTTTTTTGTAAAATTGTTTATCGGAGCGCAAAATATTATCTATTTATCAATAAATTTGTGCTAAAAATCAAGAAAACAGTTTTTTTTAAAGGATAAAATAATGGCAAAAATTGCAGTTGTCGGTGCAAATGAAAATTTGGGACGTGAGGTTTTGAATTTTTTATGCGAAAACGATGTGAAGGTTTCGGATGTGATTGCTTTGGAACCCAAAAGCCCGATGGGAACAATGGTTTCTTACGGGGAAGATGATGATTTGGATGTTTTGAATTTAGATGATTTTGACTTTTCAAAAGCAGATGTTGCGCTTTTTGCCTGCAGTGCCGAACTTGCTAAACGCTATTTGCCTAAAGCGGTGGCAAAGGGTGTTAAAATAGTGGATTGTTCGGGCGCAACGGCAACGGACGCCGAAGTGCCGATGATTGTGGCGGGTTTGAATGATAATGCCGTTAAAGATGCCAAGAAAAATGTGGTAAGCGTGCCGTCATCCGTGGTAACCCAAATATTAAAACCCCTTTCGAAAATCAATGAAAAATATGCGGTTAAACGCATTGTGACAAGTGCTTATCTTTCGACTTCGGCGCATGGCAAAGAAGCAATGGATGAGCTTTTTACGCAAACACGAAAAATTTATATGAATGCGCCGCTTGTTGATGATGAAGAGGTTTTTAAAAAACAAATCGCATTTAACGTGTTGCCTCAGGTCGGTGAATTTATCGGCGAAGAAACAAGCGCCGAATGGCAGGTGAATGCCGAAATCAAAAAAGTTTTGGGCGGCAATATGAAAGTGCATGCCAATTTGGCATATGTGCCGGCTTTTATCGGGGCAGGCGTGTTTGTGAACGTTGAAACGGTAAAAGAATTTGATTTGGATGAGGTGCGCGCTTTAATGGAACAAACAGACGGCGTGACCGTTTTTGATAAGCAGCTTGACGGCGGCTATGTAAGCTTGAACGATGTTCAGGGCGAAAATGATATTTATGTTTCAAGATTAAGGCAGGATTTGTCTGTTCAAAACGGTTTTTCGTTTTGGGCGGTGGCCGATAATTTGAAGGCCGATATGGCATGCCATGCTTTTGAGGTGATGAACTTAATGCTTGCAAAATAGGAGATTTTATGATGGGTCGTTTGTTGAAATTTGTTTTTATCGGTTTGCTCGGCTGCATGATTTGCAACCCCTTAAACGCGGCCGATTTATCAAGGAAAGTTGAATTTAAGAAGCTTTCGGAACAATTGGTTGAAGTTGAAAAAAAGTTGAAAAACGGAGATATTTCGATTGAGGAAATCGATGAGCAAACAACACAGCTTTATGAAATATCAAACGAGCTTTCCGAAACAAAAAGATTTAATGAACGCGAAGCAAAATTGGTTCAAAAACAGCTTGATGCCATGGGCGAATTGGAGGAAGGCGGCAAAGAATTAAGAGAGCTGACCAAAAAGAGAGAAGAGCTCAAAAATGAACTCTCGTTGTTGAAAAGCCGAATTGCCGAGACAGATATTTTGCAGGTTAAAATCGATGATTTGAACATGCAAACGTTGAACTTTAAGAGCCAAAAGGTTATCGGCGATTTGGTGGATAAAAAAGAGCCTCTTTTGTTGCCGCAAACGTTTTTTGCCTCATTTAAATCTTTGGGGGTTTTCGGCCTTGATATTGTGCGTTCGCCGGTGCATTGGTATCAGCGCCTTGATGAAAATGCGCGCGCTTACGTCGTGACATATTCAATACCGATTATTTTTATTTTGATTGCGGCGATTTGGCTCGCTTTGCTTTTAAGAAAATTTATTTTGAAAAACTGGGGCTATAAAGAAAGCATCGAATATCCGAGCATGGTGCAAAAAACAATTGCGGCCGTTGCAAACGCCTTTGCTTACGGGTTGGTGCCGGCATTTATTATTTCGGGCTTCTTGGGATGGATGGTCGGTTCAAGAGTGTTTTCGGTGGGCCTTTTCGGGCAAATTTTGGAAAAAGCTTTGATTTGGCTTTTGTATATTGTGATTGTGCGGGCGATTGTTTTGGCGGTTTTTGTGCCCTCAAAAGAAAAGTGGCGCACTGTGCAAATTTCAAACAGAAAAGCCTCGAAAATTGTGCACGCCTTGAATTTGAGCGTTATATTGATTGCCGTGCCGACGGTGTTGGAACAAGTGGCGGTTATGGATACGTATGAGCCGATTTTAATCAATTTGCTTTCGTCCTTTTGTTCGCTTGCCAAAACGCTCTCGATTATGATTGTGACGGCAACCGTTTTGCTTCCCGAGGAAGGGGCGCAGGATGATTGGCGCGCGGTTGTCTTTAGAATTAATATGCTGACGGCGGTTGTGGCGCTTGGTGCATTCGGGGTGAGCCTGTTCGGGTATCCGAATTTGTCGGCATACATTTTGAATCGCTATATATTAACGGCCGGTCTTTTGGTGTTGTTCTTTATCAGCAAGGACTTTTTGGCCGGTTTGATTACACGCGTTTTGGTGTTGAGCCTTTGGGGCAAAACATTCGGCGCAAGACGTTCGCTTTTGGTGAAAATCAATTTTATTTTAAGCTTTTTCGTTAATCCGTTTTTAGCGCTCGTTTTTATCTTTCTTACGCTTAATTTATGGGGATTCTCAAGCGACTTTTTAATTCATGTTGCGAAAAAAGTTTTGTTCGGATTTCATATCGGCGGCGTGAGAATTTCGCTTATTGCCATTGTGTTTGGCGTGGCTGTGTTTATGATTTCGTATTCACTTGTTAAAATGTTCAGACGCCACTTGATGATGACGGCATTCACACATCTGGAAGTTGATGAGGGAATTAGGCACTCGTTCGATTCGTTTATCAATTTTATCGGTATTGTGCTTTCGCTTTTGCTCGCAATTGTGGTGATGGGGGCGGATTTAACAAACTTAACGGTTATCGCCGGTGCCCTTTCCGTCGGTATCGGTTTTGGTTTGCAAAACGTGATCAGTAACTTTGTTTCGGGTATCATTATTTTGTTTGAACGGCCTTTTAAGGTTGGCGACTGGGTTAATATCGGCGGCGAAGAAGGCAAGATTAAACAAATTAATATTCGTTCGACAGAGCTTGAAACATTTAAGAGAACAAGCGTGATTGTGCCGAATGCCACACTGCTTTCGTCTTCGGTGATTAACATGACGCACGGGGATAATTGGACGCGTTTGAGCGTGAGTGTTGGGGTGGCTTACGGTTCGGATGTTGAAAAGGTAAAGCAAATATTGCTTGAATGTGCTGCAAATCATCCGAAGGTTTTGAAAAAACCGGCACCTTATGTTATTTTTACCGATTTCGGTTCAAGTTCGCTTGACTTTGAGTTGCGCTGTTATTCAAGCAATATTTGGGAAGGTTGGACGGTGCCGAGTGATTTAAGGTTTGCCATTAACAAACGCTTTATTGAAGAAGGTATCGAAATTCCGTTTCCGCAGGTTGTGGTGCATAACGGCGACCAAAAGGAGTGATTGCTTTATGAAAATTTTATATTGCGGTGATGTGGTCGGTCGGCCCGGGCGTGATGCGATTAAAAAAAACATACCTCTTATCAAAGACAAATACAAACCGGATGCGATTGTGATTAACGGTGAAAATGCCGCACACGGTTTTGGCTTGACACCTTCGATATGCCGCGATTTTTTTGCCGTTGGTGCCGATGCGATTACAACCGGCAACCATGTGTTTGACCAGCGCGAAATTGTGCCCTTTTTGGATACGGAAAAGCGTATTATCCGGCCGCTTAACTATCCGGAAGGGACGGTTGGCCGCGGGTATACGGTTTTGGAATTTTTGAACGGCAAAAAACTTTTGGTGGCGCAAGTGATGGGGCGCGTTTTTATGGAAGCGCTCGATTGCCCCGTTAGGGCGCTTGAGAGCGTTTTATCAAAATATACGCTCGGGGTTAATGTTGATGCGATTTTGGTTGATATTCATGCCGAAGCAACGTCGGAGAAAATTTCGTTTGCACACTATTTTGACGGTAAAGTTTCGGCTGTTTTGGGCACGCATACGCATGTGCCGACCGCCGATGAATGTATCTTAAAAAAAGGCACGGCCTTTCAATGCGATGTGGGGATGTGCGGCGATTACAATTCTGTTTTGGGTTTTGAGGAAGAAACGCCGATGACACGCCTTCTTAAAAAATATCCGAGTGAGCGTTTGATACCCTCGAAAGGCGAAGGCACTTTGTGTGCAACGCTTGTTGAGACGGATGATAAAACGGGGCTTGCGCAAAAGATCGAACGTATCAAAGTTTGTTGTTTATAAAATCTGAATGCAAAAATTCTTTTTAATCTTTTGCGGCGCGGGCTTTTTCAAGCTTTTTTAAGAGCATGTTGCGCTTTAGGCGGCTTAAATGATCGATGTATAAAATGCCGTCTAAATGGTCGATTTCGTGTTGCAAGACGACGGCAAGATAATCTTCGGCTTCGATTTGTTTGGTTATGCCGGATTTGTCTTGATAACGCACGATGATTTTTTGATGGCGCTCCACATCGGCGCGCTGCCCCGGCACGGATAAACACCCCTCACAGAAAAAAATCGTTTCTTCGGATTTGTAAATAATTTCGGGGTTAATCAAAAACATCGGGTTGCCTTTTTTGTGGTGCCCGTTATCGTCTTCTTCCTGCTCGGCATCAATGACAATCATGCGCTTTGAAACGCCGACCTGCGGGGCGGCTAAACCGACTCCCTTGTCGGCATACATCGTTTCAAGCATATCGTCTAAAAATGAGCGAAGCTTGTCATCAATATCAAAAACAGGTTCGCACTTTTGGTGCAAAATAGGGTCGGGATATTCTCTTAAGGGCAAAAGGGACATTTTATATCCTCACGGCATGAGCAATTTGGTCTAACAAGGCGTTGACCATTTTAGGCTCGTTTTTATTAAAAAACGCATAAGCCAAATCAACATATTCCTGAATTAAAACCTTAACATCGATATCTAAAGTGTTTGTGAGCTCGTAGGTGGCGCAAAGCAACAAAGCCTGCATGGTGCCGTCCATTTTTTCGAAGTCGCGTTTTTCGTTCAAATAAAGAGCTAAAGATTTTTCAAGTGATTCTTTTTTCGAAAAAACACCTCTGACCAAATTTTCAAAATAAACGGTGTCTATGGGGCTCGTTTCAACAAGCTCTTCAGTGTTTGAAAACACATTTTCATCAATAACGTAACGGCCGACTTTGCCCGAGGTAAAATCTTCAATGACTTCATCAACGGGCAAGTTTGAAAATGCAGCCATGTATACGGCTTGAACGGCCGCCAGTCTGGCACTTGATTTTTGGCGTATTTTTTGGGAAATGAATTTACTCATTGTCGGTTTCCTTGTCTTTTTTAGATGGTTTAACAAGTTCATCAATGGTTTTGACGAACTCTTCGAAGTCTTTGACTTCTTTAAAATCTTGATAAACGGAAGCAAAGCGAATGTAGGCGATGTGATCGAGTGCGGATAAACTTTCCATGACGGCTTGGCCGATTTGAACGGTTGAAATTTCGCCCTCATAGGAGCTTTCAAACTTGCGGATAAGCGAATTGACAACCTTATCAATGCGCTCGGGCGAAACCGGACGTTTGCGAAGCGCAATCGAAATGGACTTATAGAGTTTTTCGCGGTCAAAAGGTGTGCGTTCGCCGTTTTTTTTGATAACGGTTAATTCGCGAAGTTGAACGCGCTCGAAGGTAGTGAACCTTGAGCCGCATTCGGGGCACTCACGACGGCGGCGAATTGAGGTGTTGTCATCGCTGTTGCGTGAGTCTTTCACGATTGTGTCATCAAATCCGCAAAACGGGCATTTCATTTCAGTTTCGGCTTCCTTTTTTAATCAGCTCTTCGGTAACCTGATAAAGCTTGCTTGAATATCTGGCTCCCTTTATAAGCAAAATATCTTCATTTTGCAAGAGTTCATTTAATAAAAATTCGGCGACATCCGTTTTGTCGGCAAAATAATATTGTTTGATGTGCGCCGGAAGAAGGGCGAGCATATCTTTCATCTCTTCGCAAACACCGACAACAATATCAATGTTTGATTTTGCAACCGCTTGTCCGATTTCGATATGTTTTTCTTTGGAATGTGTGCCAAGCTCGGCCATTTTGCCTAAAACGGCGATTTTGCGGCCGCGCGTTTGCATTTTGCTTAAGGCGTTGAGGGCAAGTTTCATGGCTTCGGGCTGGCCGGAATAGCTGTCATCTATGAGGGTGTATGTGCCGCCATTTGGCAAAGAAAGGATGTGTTTTTTGCCGCGTCCGTCAAGCGCACCGAAGTCTTTGATAAAAGATGCGGCTTTTTGAATATCTAAATTAAGTGCTTTGATGATGCTTAAGACGGCCCACGCATTGTAAAGGTGGTGTTCGCCCTCATCTTGCGTTTGAAAAGATGCGTTGGGATGATTGTTTTTGCTAAACAAGATGATTTTGTTTGTTCTTTCTTTGGCTTTTTGAAGTAAAACATCGGCAAAATTGGTGTCGGCATTGATAACGGCAATACCGTTTGGTTTAAGCCCCTCGAAAATTTCGGCCTTGGCAAGTGCAATATGTTTGAGGTCTTCAAAGAACTCAATATGCATCGGGTAAACATTTGTGATTAGGGCAATATCGGGCTGAACATAAGAGACAAGGCGTGCAATTTCACCTTTGGCGCTCATGCCCATTTCAATGACGGCAAAATCGGCGGATAAATCCATGTTGCACAAGGATTCGGGCACGCCGACAAAGTTGTTGTGATTGCCGGCGGTGGCATATACTTTGCCGAAGTGAGATAAAATAAATTTGATTTCTTCTTTGGTGGTGGTTTTGCCGGCACTGCCCGTTAAGCCGATGACAATGCCCTTAAATTGATTTCGGATGAAAGCACCGATTTTGCCATATGCGTCAAGTGTGTCGGCAAAAAGAATTTGTTTTTCTTTGTCGACATTTTCAACATAGTGGTCAACGATGACGGCGGCCGCGCCTTTATTTAACACGTCGGCAACAAAATTGTGACCGTCAAACTTTTCGCCCTTAACGGCGATAAATAAATCGTTTTTTTGAATGTTTCGACTATCGGTTGAAATGCGGGTGATGAGGGTATCTTGAACATCAAAAGGATGATTTAAGATGTGGGCGATTTGAGAAAGTAAAAGTTGCATTTTTTACACCTTTGAAGAAAAATTAAAAAATATCGCCGGTGTCATTTTTTAACCCGACAAGCATTATATCATCATAAAAGCCGAAAGTCAAAAAAATAGTTAAAAAGCCGAAAAATTTTTCTGATATCAAATGTTTGACATCAGGGGGCAAATATGATATGATTTAGAGTGAAAGGAAAATATTATTTTTAAGGGAGGGCGCCATGAATGAGCTGAATGTAAAATTGGTTCGAATCATTAACGGATATGATCCGAATAAAAGAGATATGCTTTGCAAAATTGATATTATTAAGCTTTCGCAAATGGAAGCCCTTCAAAATCCGACGAGTGATAAAAAGGAAGTCGTTGAAGCATTTTTGGGCTATGCGAGCGCCGTTGTCGGCAACCATCCGAGCGCGCACTTAAATGAAAATATCGAAAAAATGTTTGGGACGGCTTTGGAAGAAATGAAAAAAATTGCCCCCGAGGCATATCAAAAATATGAAGCGGCGCAAAACAAAAATGCTTTGCCGAATTTGAATATGAAACGTGAAGCTTATGTTGCCGGTCTTTAGAAAACGATTTCTTGAATATTGATGTTTTGGGAACTCATTGAAGCAAGGCAGATTAAAAAACCTTGGTAATTGATGTATGTGTGTTTGGTTTTTTCTTTTGTTTTGCCGAGCTTAAAATCGGCCTCGAAAGCAGTCCATTCTTTGAAAAAATCATCAGATGTGGCGCAACTTTTAAAATGCATGCGCTCGGTGATTTTTTGATAATTTTTTCTTTCGGTAAGCTCTTCGATATCAACACCGACGGGGTTCTCGGAAAAAGCGACAACAACAAAATTTTTGGAATGGGCAATGCTGACAAAGCCGTTTTTGATGGTTGCTTTCCCTGATTTTAAGGTTTTGTAATCGGGGCAGATATGTTCTTTAATGATTTTTCTGGAAGCTAAAAATTGCAAGCTGCGTTCTTCGTTTGAAAATGAGCGAAAACGTTTGTTATCGGCGGCGTTTAGCAACATCACGGCGTTTGTGACGAATGCCTCCCTCTTGATTATTTTTTTTAAGTCTGTTATAAAAAGCTTCATAAAAGTTTTTATAAGGTAAATTTTTTAAAAGGTCAAGCAATGAAAATAAGCGCCAGATATATGGCCGTTTTTGAACTGATAAGTGAAATTTTTAAGGATAAAACGCCTGCAGATGTGCTGATTAACAACTATGTGCGGGGGCGCAAGTATATCGGCGCCAAAGACAGGCGCTTTATTGTGGAAACAACATGGCAGATTATTCGTCGGCGCATGCGTTTGGCATTTGAGGCACAAAGTGATGAGCCGCGAAAAATTTTGCTTTGCTTTTTGAAAAATGAAGACTTTGACTTGATAACGGGCGACGCATACGGGTTGCCGCCGCTTTCGCCGCAGGAACAAAAATGGCTGAAATCGCTCAAAGAAGATGTGTATCCTCAAAATGTGGAATTGGAATATCCGAAATGGCTTTTTGATGAAATTAACAACCCGCTTCTTTTGCGCAGTTTGAATGAACCGGCGAGTGCGGATATCAGAGCTAATTTTATTTCGGTTAAAGAACTTCAAAAACGGTTGCAAAAAGAAGGGTTGTTTTTTAGCCCGACGGCATATAGCCCTTATGGATTGCGCTCAAGCGAACGCGTGAATTTGAATAATTGTATGGCCTATCAGGAAGGGCTTTTTGAAGTGCAGGACGAGTCGTGCCAGTTGGGTGCGGTGCTGTGCAATGCGAAAGCCGGTGAAAAAATAATCGACTATTGCGCGGGGGCGGGCGGTAAAAGTCTGGCTTTGGGCGCAATAATGGAAAATGAGGGATGTGTGTTTTGCCATGATGCGGATTTTAGCCGCATGAATCCCATTAAAAACCGTGCGCAAAGACTCGGGGTGCACAATTTAAGGCTGATTAATGATGTGGCGGATAATGATTTTGACCTTTTTATTTTGGACGCGCCATGCTCCGGAACGGGAACTTTTCGACGTGCACCGGATGCAAAATTTCGGTTAAAACCGCAAATGATTGATGATTTGAACAAAATACAATCCGAGATTTTGGAAACAGCTTACAAACACACAAAAAAAGGCGGGCGAATCGTTTATATGACGTGCTCTGTTCTTAAAAAAGAAAACGAAAATATCGTGGAAAATTTTGCCTTAAAACATCCGGATATTTCGTTTGTCGACCACCAAGAACTGTGGAATGCCAAAATCGGCGGTCAATATCCGTTTGACGGCAAGAAATATCTTTGTTTTTCACCGCTTAAAACAAATACCGACGGTTTTTTCTTTTGCAGCCTTAAAAAATGTTGATTTTTCAATATATTAAACAAAATTATACAAAAAATAAACAAAAAAACGATAAAGGGGACATTTTTTGCTTGTTTTCTTTGAAAAAATGTGGTAGATTAATCATGCATTACAAAGATTATTGGGTCTATAATGATTCTTATTAAATGAAAAGTTGAAAAGATTTTTCATGCTTTCTTTGGTATGCCAATTACGGAAAAATAATAATTTAAAATTTTTGATATTATGGCAAAAAATTCCAAACTTGTGACCGTCATAGCTATGCTTATGGCGATTATCAGCGTTTTCTCTTGCGACAAGGTCAATCTTGAACCCGTTGAACACCACACGGCCAACCAGGCTGCGGGCGCTCGAGAAATTGCTCCCGATGATGAGCTGATAGAATATACCTACAAAGACAAGCGCATGCGCTTTGTTGAAGGAGGTATTGAGTACAGTTTCATTCATGTCGACATTTACAAGCAGGCCGGTGAAGTCCCCGATACTACCCGTCGTACTTGGATTCGTCCGATTTCGCACATCGGTGTTGACCCTCAGTATTTCCATTTTACCGACACCGACTTTGCTACCACGCGTGGCAATGAGACGGTTTTGCCCGGTACGGAAATGGCTGAAGGTTTCTGGAAAGCTTACGCTACTTCTAAGAACCAGCTGTGGGATGCCAAGAACAAGTCCGGCAATGAGTTCGCTCATGCCACGACGACTTCTTCCGCCAGTGTGGTTTATACCTATCCCGGTACCGATGAGCTCAAGGGTTACACCGTTGAGTTTGACGCGCCGACTTGGACTCTGACCGAGAACACGCTCGCAAACGAGGATGTTGTCGGTGTTTCCTTCGAGGGTAAGACTTGGGATGCGGTCAAGTACGAAAGCGAAATCGCTGCTAACTTCGAGATTGCCGAGGCTTTCAGAAAGTCCGGTGAGGTTTACAGCAAGGAAATGAAGGTTTCTAACTTTGCTTTCTTCCTCAAGCATGTTGTCGATTCTAAAATCGAGGACCTTGCTTATGTCGGAAAGTTCTTCGTTAAGGAGAATGTTCTTGACACTGAGGTTGAAAAGGTAAGCGGTGCCGTGGTGACTCGCGATAATGGCGAGATTATCAAGAAGGACAGCTTCGAGCTTGGTATGAACCTTTCTCTTTCGCTGAGCCAGCCTCAGGACCAGACAGTGAACTCCGAGAAGGAGCTCGAGGATATCGGCAACAGCTACAACCGTGGCGATGTGACCGAGACTTCTAAGAGCGCCGACGTGTTCATCGGTAAGAAATTTGCGGGTCAGGACAGCATTACCTTGAGTGATGGTGTCGTGATTAATGCTCCTTTCAGCTGGGAAGGTTGGAGTTGGGGTGATGAGCAGCTTCCTTACGCCGAGATTGTTGACCGTCAGGTCAGCGTCAAGAGCGTTAAGAATGAGCAGCTCTCTACGGCTTCCGTGCTTGTTTACACCGTGACGGTGACGATGAACGTGAAGATTGGCTTTGCGGGTATCAACCGTGCGGCTGAGACCTATGAAGTCAATGTGAGCTACAACCGCAGCTACAACCTGCCGGATGACTACACCAAGGAGTTTGAACAGACGGACTATGTGCTGAGCCTTCAGAACGAGACTTCTTCGAAGATTTCGACGAAGGACCAGCATAACACCATCCGTACCATCGTTAAAAACCATGGTGAGGTTATCTCCAGCACCGAGGCGAATTATCCTCTGAGCCTGTATGCATCGGTTGCCGGCGGCGATACCGTTAAGGTTGAGAAGCCGTTCAAGCCGACTGTGATTTCCATTGAAGATCATCCGAATACGGGTGATTGGAAGCATGCTGCAGATGAAAACGGATTTGATGTTCGTTGGGTCAAGGATTCTCAGACTATTCGCATTAAGGGTGGCAACACCATTAACTACGAGTGGTATCACGAAGTTCAGGGCCGCGACGCCAAGGACGTTTATGACCATGCAGAGGTTAAGGGCGTTTCCGCAAGCGATGTGACTTTCTCCGAGCCGGTGATGGTGGATTCCACCAAGACCGGTGACTCGATTACCAAGCTGTATCGCGTGGATGCTAAGTTCACGCCGACCATCACTTCTACGGCTTCCGTTCAGACGAAGGCCGGTAACACCAATGTCAATTCTCTTGCCGTTGCCACTTCCTTCTATCAGATGGTTGTGGAGGGCGACGAGTACATTGACGGTAAGGATGAGGTCGAATGGTACACCCGTACCAATGGTAACGTCATCGAGGTCGGTGGCCGCCTTTATGAGCACTACACCATTTCCGGTAAGGTGCTTGTTGACGAACAGCAGACCACGATGGAGCCTACGCTGAACGGTGTTAATGCCGAGGATGTGGTTGTGGACAATGCTGACGGTTATTCTCTGACCGGCAACGGCATGAGCAAGACCGGCAACGGCGTTTACAACAACTACCTCACGAATGGTGTTAACAGCTATCCTTACAGCTTTAACTACAATGCTCCCGCCTCCGCGACGGTGAAGTTGAATGGTAAGAGCGGCAAGGGTGCATCGAAGACCTTCAATGCATCTTTTGTGATTGAGGATGGTAGCCTTAATAGCGGTGCCAGCTATGACAGCAACGGTTACAAGGTGTATCCCAAGACGTCTAACGTTAAGGGCACCTACACTGTTGAAGACAAAACCGTTGGACTGACTGCTCAGGCAACCCGTAACCTTAAGGTTAAGAAGAATGTCCCCAAAATCATCCCTGATGAGTGGGGCAAGATTCTGAGCGCCGGCTTCTCCGCCGTTCCGTCCCACCTGGATGCCAACGGTAACTACGTTGACGGTAGCAATGCACAGACGGCAACGTCTTGCATGACCATCGTCACCGACAAGGGAGCTGTGCCCGTGCTCTTCGGTTGGGCCGACCAGGATCCTCGCGTTCCGACGACTGCCCAGATTCTGGCTTCTCCTTTCACCACCGGTTCTTACACCGCTGACTACAATAGCGCTTACTACAACAACAACGGTTGGGTTCCCGCTATTGCCAAGGATACCAACACCGGTATCAGCTACTCCATCCCCGGCGTTTCCGACATTCGCTTCATCCGAAACGAATCTCTCGTGATGTGGGGCTGGCGTGGCGGCAACTATTCCACTGTTCTGCCGGGTTATACCTGCAAGGTGGAAGACGGTGTTCTGACGGTAACCTACAACGGTGAGATTGTGCTTGAGCTTCGCTAGCCATAAACAGATTTTGATTGTTTTGTCTGTTTGTATATTCAAAGAAACATGAATTGTCTTAAATAAAAAAGAAACGGCGCCTTTCAAGGTGCCGTTTCTTCATTTTAAAGATTTTTTTGCGTTGAAATAATAGGTTATAAAGCGTTATCAGATAACTGATAAAAAAACATTGCTATTTAATGAGAGTTTTTTTATAAAGAAACGAGGAGAAATTTATATGCAAGATTTTATTCGTTTTTTACTTCGTATTGTCTTAAGGCTTTTGAAAGTTCAGGTTTCGTTTGATGTGCCGCCGGAACAATTACCGCAAAAGGCCATTTATATTTCAAACCATGTGTCGTGGCTTGACCCGATTATATTGTTTGCGTATTTGCCGAACAGTCCGTTTTTTCTGCTTCATCCGAAATTGTTTCGCAATAAATGGATTTGGTTTTTTTTAGGCCATGCGCATAAGACCGAATTTAATTATATGGATCCGGCCAATATTAAAAAAGTGATTCAAGTGGTTAATCACAACCGCTCTTGCGTGATGTTTCCGGAAGGAATGATGACTGATAACGGCGACATGATGAAATTTTATGAAGCGCCCGTGATTGTGGCAGACAGAACGGATGCGCCTTTTATACCGATTTGGATCAGTGGTGCCGAATTCAGCCCGTTTGCCGATACGGCGGGATTTGTGCCGCACAGACCGATGCCGAAAATACGTGTTCGCGTGAGCAAACCGCAAAAAATCGAAGTCAATGAAGTTTTGAAGAAAAATCGTGATTATTTAAGAGGGCAGACCTATGAGATGCTTAACAATCTGCGATTTGATGCACGTTTCAAAAACAATGTGGCGCTCTTTAAAAAATTGGTGCGCACTTCAAAATTATACGGCAAAGCGGCCGCCTTTGAACGTCGCGAAATTATCGAAGACGTGAAGCGTGTGCCGCAAACATATATGGACATTATCTTAAAAAGCCATGTGCTTGGCCGCCAGTTTGCAAAATTTACTTCAGATAAAGAAAATGTTGCCGTGATTATGCCGAACGTTATCGAAAATGTTGTGACGTTTTTCGGGCTTTCGGCTTATAACCGTGTGCCCGTGATGCTCAATTTTTCGCTTGGGCCGAGTATTGTGCTTTCCATGTGTAAGACGGCCGTTGTTAAAAATGTGATTACATCGCGCTCGTTTGTTGAAAAAGCAAACCTGCAAGAGACGATTGATTTGCTCCTCAAAAACAAGATAAAAGTGCACTTTTTGGAAGATGTGGCCAAACAAATAACAATCGGTGATAAAATTAAAGCCTTTTTTGCTTATAAAATTAAAAGTGTTCCGGTGGAGCAAAACCCCGAGGACCCGGCGGCGATTTTGTTTACATCAGGTTCGGAAGGAACACCGAAAGCGGTTGTTTTGTCGCACTCGAATATTTTTTCGAATGTGGTGCAGGCAAGCTGTGTTGTTCAACTCAATATGCAGGATTTGCTCTTTAACTGCTTGCCGATGTTCCACAGTTTCGGGCTGACCATCGGCGTGTTGTTTCCGCTTTTGACGGGCGCAAAAGTTTTTATCTTTCCGTCGCCTTTGCAATACAGAACAATTACCGAGTTACTCTATGAGTTAAAAGTGACAATGATGATTGCAACCGACACATTTTATCAGGTGTATGCAAGAATTTCGCACCCTTATGACTTCAGAAGAATCAGATTGTGCATTGCCGGTGCGGAAGGGGTGAAACAGGAAACCCGCAATATGCTTGCCGAGCGCTTGGGGGTGATATTACAGGAAGGCTACGGCACCACGGAATGTTCGCCGTTGTTGACAATTAACACGCTTTTATTCAACAAGAACGGCACCTTGGGCAAATTGGTGCCGGGAATTGAATATCGTTTGGATGATGTGGACGGTATTGAAAACGGCAAAGAGCTTGTTGTGAAAGGGCCGAACATTATGAAGGGCTATATGTTTGCCGACAATCCGGGGGTGTTGGTGCCGGTTGAGGACGGTTGGTACCATACCGGTGATGTGGTTG